>Ga0136846_1235259_pt1 | contig 12769 bp, 13 predicted proteins | sample HopSoiMetagenom2_FD_96841 | JGI IMG/M metagenome (GOLD analysis project Ga0136846, IMG submission 96841) | Grasslands soil microbial communities from Hopland, California, USA - 2 Assembly 2016 (version 4) | ecosystem: Environmental > Terrestrial > Soil > Grasslands | place: USA: Hopland...
CCGGAGCCCAACGAGCCCGAACTGGCCGAATCCCTTCTCGCCCTGGCCGACGTCCTGCACGAACAGGAGGAGTACGAGGAAGCGTTGGTACTCGCTGCAGAAGCCGCCGCGATCTTGCGGCGGCTGGTCGAGTCCGGCGGAGCGGTTCTGCGCCGTAAGCTCGCGAAGGCTCTGCATCTGCTCGCGCTGATCTACGACGACATGGGCCGAGGTCCCGAAGCCCTCGACTCCGCGGCGAGCGCCGCCGGACACCTGGGTGAGCTGGTGGCGTCGGAGCCGGAAGACCTTCCCGAGCTGCGCGGCGAGTGGGCCACCGCGCTGTACAGCTACGGACGCGTACTCGACGGCGCCGGCTGCTCGGACCGCGCCGTCAAACCGTTCGCGCAGGCGACCGAGGTGCTGCGCGCGTTGCTCCAGGAGACCGACGAAGTTGCCGACCGCGAATTGCTGGGCGGGGTGCTGCACGACTACGCCATGAGCCTCAGCGCCCTCGGGCAGCACCAAGAGGCTCTCGTGGCCATCGAGGAAGCCGTGCGCATCCGCCGTGCGCTGGACCAGGCCCTGCACGCCAACCGCCTCGCCCTGTGCCAGTCCCTGAACAACCTGGCGGACACGCTCAACGACCTCGAACGCCAACGTGAGGCACTGGTCGAGGCCGACGAGGCGGTGGAACTGGCAAGTGCCCTGCGCGAAGAGGACGACGGCGCACTGTTGGTGCAGACCCTCGCTACGCGGGCGTCCCTGCGGGCCGGAGACGAGAGGTCGGCCGTTGGGGACCTGGTCCGGGCTTGGCACTCAGCGCTCACCGCGCAGGACGACGCCCTCGTGGCCGTCGTCCTGGACGTTTTGGGGGACCTGGACGGCCGGCAACCGCGCCGCATTCGTCGGGCCTGGCGAGCCGTAACGGGTGAGCCGTACCCACTGTCTCGCCACTGACTCCCTGCTCGGCTACCGCCCGACAGTGGGTGCCGTAGCCCTGGCCCCAACCGCCACGGCATCCGGATGGGATAGCTGGGTTGAGGAGTTCCGCGCTGTGCTCCCCGCGGCGCGCGGCCTGGCCCCCCGCCCTGCGCTCCTGTCTCAGTCCCGCTCCAGCCCGGCCGGCGCCCGTGCCGCGCTCGCAACGCCGCACCTGGATGCAAAGAAGGCATGGGGAGCGGCTGGGTTCCACGGCTGGAGAGACCGCTTCCACTCCCCTGATCTCACGTCGTAGGGCATCCTGCCTGCTCTGGAGCTGGCACGATACGAGGGAGCGACAACCATATAGACCCGTCACTGGGGGCAGAAGCGTGGCTACATCGCCTGGTTCAGGCAGCATCAACTCAGATGAAATAAAGCATCTCGAATTTATTCAAGCTGTTGTCACACGGCTCGCAAACGGATCGTTCCTGATCAAAGGCTGGACGATGACTGTTGCGGGCATCTTCTTTGGGATCGCAGTCAACAACTTGAGCTGGAAAATCGCAACGACCGGCATGATTCCCATCATTGGATTCTGGTTGCTCGACAGTTACTACTTGAGGCAAGAGCGTCTATTCAGGAAACTGTACGATGATGTGCGGAAACCAAATGTCAGCGTGGAGGCTTTTTCCATGAATATCTCCTCGTATCACCAGCAGGTGCCCTGGGGTAAAGTAATCAGATCCCACACCATGGTCAATTTTTATGGAACGCTACTCCTGGTAGCTACCGCTTTCGCTATAGGGGCGGCAATCAAAGATGCCCGGGGTAGCTGATTGGGTCTCCGTCAGCACTTTTTTGCTGACGGAGACTGCTCGCGGAATCAGTGCTTCTGGCGAATAGTGATGGCTTCATCCACCCAAGTTGCCAGGTTATTCTTTATGTGGCCATAGACGTACTGACTGGAGCTGAATGGAGGGTCATATGCCTTGACGGTCGAGGATAGTAGAACCCCGTCGGCAATCAAGCCACGGAAGGGATTGTTGCCCTTAACGGACTGACGCCCTTCTCTATTTTGGAGGCCATGAATATAGATCCCCACTACACCCTTACCATTGGCCCAAGACTGCTCAATCTCGTAGTTGATCCATGGCCGCCCGGCCGTGCCACTGCCGATCAGTACAACGGTGCACGACCGACCATGCAGTTGCGCGTCAATCCAGTTCTTGATAGCAGAATCACCAGCCTTCTTCACTTTCTCCCAGTCGTTATCGGAGGCAAGTTGGTTTCCTTCGAGGACACCCATGTTCCTCACTTGGGCCGCCCTCCAATTATCTGGGACGTAGTGGAAGCTGTAAAAGGCATTACGGCGAGCCATAAACCCTCCCGTCGAACTTTTCCGGCTTGGGCAGGTTACATAGAAGCACGCAAGAAGACAAGGCGCCAGGCGCTGCAGTAATCTGCCATGGGTGAAGCACGTACACAGCGGTTAAGCCGCCAACTGCTATCGAGAGATCGATCCAATTTTCGAATGAGGGTTCTATGGTGGGGCGTCTACGAAAGAACGACATCTGCACATTCTGTGCAATCGTGGCCGGAACGGAATCGGCAGACCGAGTCTACGAGACAGAGGAGGCTCTCGCTTTCCTTCCCTTGGCGCCAGCAACTATAGGGCATACTCTCATCGTCTCGAAGGCACACGTGAGAGACTTGTGGCATGCAGATATGAGGACGCTGACTCCAATCATGGAAGCAGTCCTTAAGGTCGCAGATGCTCTCAAGAAGGCTTTCAATCCAGATGGGTTGAATCTAATCAATTCAGCGGGAGCTGCTGCTACGCAGACAGTTTTCCACATCCACTTTCATCTCGTTCCTCGCTGGAGCGGGGACAGGATAGGGGATTTCTGGACCAGTAATGAAGGCTTTCCTTCGGGGGAAAGGGCTCGTATTGCTGAGGAGATTAAGCGCAACGTCAGCGCCGACAGTTCGCAGTGAATTAGTCTTGCACTGCTCTAAAGTGGCACACTAGGCCTTTTGTCTACGGGCGCCAGTTTCGAAGTTTCTTGTACGCCTCAAGAAGAGGCTCTCGCAGAATCAACTCAAGCTGCGTCGCATTCGCATAGAAGTAGCATTTTCTGGTGGCGACGTCGAAAGGCAGCTCGGTCCCCTTGCGAGCCGTCCTTACTGAATGCTTGTCCAGCCCTCTTGCAATTCCAGCCTCATAGTAAACGTTTGGGCGGTTCATTGTGAAATCGACAATGACGAGATCTGACTCCTTGATATTCTTTTCGATCTCGGGGACAATTTCGAAATCCCCGTGAGCCTGGTCCACGCGGTAGATCTTATGCGGCCCAGGCAGCAGACTGGCAGCCCTCTTCATGGCCTCAAAGTAGTCCACCAAAGCTGGCTCTTCGTCCTCCCTGAAAGACATGGAGACGAAAATAGTGAATGCGCTGGTGCTGGTGCTGCTGTTCTCTGAATGGGTGCTGCTAATTCCTTCGGCGGTTTGAAAAGTCCCGCCATCAGGTCTTCTCCCATAAATAGATCCGTCAGCCAAGCGAACCGGTTTGGCGTACTCGGGGAGGTTCGGAACGAAAACCAAAAGCAGCCTCTCCCCGTCGAGCGAGATGGTTTGAAATCTGATGGCGTATTGCTCATTCGTTGGGCGAATTAGCGACTCTGCTACTTTCTGTACGCGCGCCCTGAGGTGTCCCATGTCTGCAATGGACATGCCTACCGGCTGCCCTGTGGGGGCTACGCCATAAATAACGATCCCGCCCCGCGTGTTAGCCAAAGAAGCAAGCTGCTTTGCCAATTCATGCGAACTGCGCGGTGCGCTTGTCTTGAACTCGACAGTATCTGACTCCCCTTGCGTGAGAAGTCGCCGAACTTCTTCCACATTCATGTGGATGCATTCCAGTCATTGTGTTAGTCGACATTGAGCCCGACACGAAGTGGCGGACGCCGGTCAGGTATTGGCGCGGACCATCACCCTGAGAACGGGCGAGGCTGGTGACGGTTGGCTCTCTCCGATGTCCTCGTACCCCCACGACTTGTACAGCGTGTGGACCTTCCCATCCCCGGCGGCCGGGTTGACCATGAGCGTGACGAACGGCTCGTCGCGCGTGGCGAGGAGCGCGTCATGAATACGGCGAGCAGTGCCGGTCTTCCGCCAGGTCGGCCGGACGCCGATCTCCTTCAGGGCCACAGCCGGACGCTCGGTGTACTTCTCGGCCGGCATCGGGCTGGTGCGTTGCCAGTAGCGGTCGCCGTGCTCGATGGTGTTGCTGTAGGCGTAGCCGACCGGATGTCCGTCTGCGTATGCAAGGACGGCTGTGAACCCCAGTTCGGTGCTGTGTCGGTCCAGGCGCTCGCCGAACGCGGTGACGGCGTAGTTCGGCAGGTGGAGCAGCGGGGCGCGTACGTCGGCGTACACGTCGAGGAGGTCGCCGCGGGCGGTGTCGAGGGTGGTGAAGGTGCGGAGTTCGATGGCGGGAGCCGTGGTCATGCGGCCATCCTCCAGGTGGTGGTGTGCTCGGTCCAGGTCTGCACGGTGGGGCTGCCCGGTGCCGTGGCGCGTAGTGCGGCCCCGAACTCCTGCAGCATGCGCGTGACCCGGGCGTGCTGGGTGGCGGCTTCGGCGGGGACCTTCATCGCGGTGGCTGTGGCGGCTTCGGGGGCGCCCTGGGCGAGCTGGGCGTGTGCGAGCCGGGTGGTGGTGATGGCCCGGGAGCGGATCATGTGGGGCCGGAGGGCGGACAGGCAGCGGTGGGCGTGGTATTCGGCGGTGGAGTAGTCGCCGAGTGCCAAGTGTGCGGAGAGGGCCAGGGAGTCCAGTTCGGCCTGGTCGTAGAAGGCGAGCATCCACACCGGTCGGTAGTCGGCGGGGTCGGCGCGCAGCATGGCGTCCTGGGCCTGCTCGAACGTCCGCCGGGTGCCGGTGCGGTCCTGCGCCGCGCCGTGGATGGCGCCCTGGCGGGCCAGGCCGAGGGACGCGAACAGAGGGTCACGGCGGGTGAGGTGCAGGTTGCGGGCGACGTCGTTGGCGGCGAACGCGTCCGCCGGGCGGCCCATGTGGCGGTACATCGTGCCCGCGTGGCTCCAGATGCGGAACTTGATCGCCTGGTCGCCGGACATCTCGGCGAGGGCCTGGGCCTCGCGCATGTGCGCCTTGGCGACGTCATAGCGTCGGCCGTCGATGGCGGCCCACATCGCAGAGGAGCGGAAGGCGGCTGCGGAGGCATAGAGGTTGCTGCGTACCCGCTGGGTGGCGCTGCCGGAGTTCTGGAGGTTGAGCGCCTCGTCGGCGAGGGCGGCGGCCCGCTGCTCGATGCCGAGTTGTCCGCCGTGGCGGTGGTCGCTGGCGATGATCTCGGCGAAGCGCTTGTTCAGGCGGTTGACGTCGCTCATGCCGATACGGCGCGGCGATGCGGTGCCGGGTGCGGCTGCTGCGGCGGCAGCCGCCGCGATGCTGCCGACGAGGGTACGGCGCTTCATGTCGGGGTCCTCCTGCTGCGGTGGGGCCGGGATGGACGAAGGCCGGCCCCGTGGCACGAACCCTAAAGCGACGGCGGGTAGTCCGGTGACGTCCTCAAGTGCCTTGCGGGCAGCTGACTTTGGCCACGTGACCCGGCCCGCTTTCCATGCTCGGACCGATGAGCCGTCGAGTCCCCCAGGGCGCCCGGTCAACCGTTCAGTGGCCCTGTTCACGGCCTCGGCGAGGCTGTTGGAGCTGTAGCCGTGTTCGGTCATCCACGCCTCAAGAACGGTGTTGCGGGTGGTGTCCATGCGGGCACGGTAGTCCGCGCGATCCTCACCCGCCAGGTAAAGGAGAGGTCAAAACGTCCTAGGCAGGTCCGTCGACTGAGTGCCTGAACGTCCTAACCAACCTGCTGGGAAAGGGAGTTGTCTGGGTGCTGGTCGCCCGCCGCGCCCCACCGTGCGGGCGGCTGTTGACGGCCCGGCCCGCCCCTGAGGTTCCCCCGCGGGGGTGGGCCGGGCACCGAGACGACACGAAGGCTCCACCCCAATGACGAGTCAGAGAACACCAGTTGAGGCCCTCTCCGTCGGTCACCCCACGTACAGTCAGACCTTCCCGTGCGAGCCGTCCACGGCCGAGATCGGCCGCGAACTCGTCCGAGACGTCCTCGGTGTGTGGCACCTCGACGGCCTCGCCGACCGTGCCGCGCTGATCGTCACGGAGCTGATCGCGAACGCCTCCAGGCACACTCCGTGTCCCGAGATCCGTCTCACGGTTGGGCGGCCGAGCGCGACGCGACTGCGTGTCGGGGTCGTGGACCGGGAACCATCGCGTCTGCCCATACTCAGCCAGGTGGCTGACGACGACGAGTCGGGGCGCGGGTTGCTCCTCGTCGATGCTGTCGCCGACCGCTGGGGCTACGACCTGCATGGCTCGGGCAGACGCCCTTGGGGCAAAGAGGTCTGGGCGGAACTCCGCACCGAGGGCGGCAAGTGAGCGTCCCGCCCACGACACCTTCGCTCCTTCCGGACCTCGCCCGACTCTGGCCCCGCCAGCAGATGGCCATGGACTGCGCCCTCTGTGCCCGGCCGCTGGGAGCGAGCGGTCGACGGCTGGGCGAGATACGCCACCGAGGTCTGCCGTTTCAGCTCTGGGCCTGCGCTTCCCACTGCCAGGCCGCCAGATCGACCATCCAGACCAGCTGAGAAAGGGGACGTCCTTCCATGGAGTGGCCGTGGATCACCGCTGATTGCTGGCTGGGCTGCGGGCGTACCGGAGTTCTGGTGATCTGGCTCGGCCCGGTGCAGTGGGATGGGCAGCACGCCCCCTTCTACGCGTGCGAGCCGTGCCTCCGCCTCAAGGCCCAGGCGCTCGCCTACTTCATGGAACGGCGGCCGACGTCCGTTTGATCAGACTTCCGGCACACGACTTCCCGGCGTGAGGCACGCAGCTCGCGAGGACTTCCTACGCGGAGCACGTCCCCTTGTGCCGGGCGGCCAGGAGCCGTCCGGGGAGCAGCCGTCTGGCAACGCTCCCGTGGCGGCACCTGGTGGGCGCTCCAGCCCAGTAACACCACAACGATTGCGAGGAGTTGAAGCATGACGCGCAGCACCGTAGTTCCCAGCCGCACCGAAGTATGCCCGCAGATTCCGGGGGCATCGGACGGCTTCGACCTGGACGTCTCCCTCGTCGAGATCGCCGACCCGGCGGGCCTGATCAACCTGACCGACGACAACTGTGGGTCCACCTGCGGCGCCTGCACCACCAACGTCGCCTGACCCGGCCCCAGGTCAATCCGGTCTGGTGCCGCCGCGTCTCCGCGCGGCGGCACCAGCCGTCCGCCCTCTCACCTACGGAGGTACTTGGTGGTTGCTCCGCCCGCAGCGTTCCGCACCGGTTCCACTGTTCTCGTGCGTGCCGTGGCCCGGCCCTCGCTGCCGTTTCCTCCATGCCCTGACCTCGATGACCGCTCGCCCAGTGGTTCGTCTGCCTGTGTGGCGTGGCTACGGGCGGTCTGGGCGGACAAGGACGTCGCCGAGGTACTCCAGCACTCCAGCCCGGTCCTGGCCGCGCAGGTACGGGCCTTGTGCACGGCTGAGAATCCCGCCCTCCGGGATGTGCAGCGAGCGGCGCTGTCCGTGGCCCGCTACCTGCTGCGGGCCCTGCACCGGGCTACGCCTTTTGGCCTGTTCGCCGGCGTGGCCACCGCGGAGTTCGGCTCGCAGGCGCGGGCCGACTGGGGCGAGGAGCACGTGGCTGTCGGCCGCGCGGGGGCAGAGTGGCTGGCTGCCGTGATCGCACGGTTGGAGTCGTGTCCGGACCTCCTCGAACGGCTGCACGTTGTCATCAACAACACCGTGACGTACCGGGGCGACCGGCTCATCGTGCCGTTCCAGCCCGACATCCAGGGCGACCGGACTCGCGCGGTCGAGGCGTCTCTGGCCCTGATCGGACCGGTGAGAGCGGTCCTTGCTGCGACCCGACTGCCGATCCGGTTCGGCACCCTCGTGGACAAGCTCCAGGCGGAGTTCCCCGAGGCCGGTCCCGAGAAGGCGCGTCAACTGCTGGCGGAGCTGATCCGGCGGCGGGTGCTGATCACGGGCCTGCACGCTCCGAGCACCGAGACCGATGCCCTCGGGCATCTGGTGGGCCAGCTCGACGCGATCGACGCTGGAAGCCTCGCCCCGATCGCGGAGACCGTACGCGAACTCCATGCGGTCCGGGCGGGCCTGGAGGAGTGCGCCACGCACGGCGGCAGGGACAGCGTCGCGGCGCGGATGCGAGACCTCGTCCCCGGCCTGCGTCGGCACCCCGTCGCGCTCGACCTCCGCCTGGACGCGCAGATTGTTCTGCCGGAAGCGGTCGCCCGAGAGATCGAGCGCGCCGCTCTCATCCTGACCCGCTTGAGCATCCGCCCGTACGGCACCGCCGCCTGGAACGAGTACCACCAGCGGTTCTACGAGCGGTACGGCATCGGCACGATGGTGCCGCTCGCTGAGGCCGTGGCGGACAGCGGCGCCGGCTATCCCGACGGCTACCCAGGAGCTCCGGCCGACGCGCGCAGGCCCCGCGTCTCCGCTCGGGATGACGCCCTCGTACGACTGGCTCAGGCCGCCGCGCTCGACGGCCGTGACGAAGTGATCCTCACGGACGAACTGATTGAGGCCCTGGACGTGGGTCCCGACGAGCCTCGGCTGCCGCCGCACTTGGAGATCGGGGTGCGGGTGCACGCGGCCAGCCTGGAAGAGTTGCAGCGCGGGCGGTTCCGGCTGGAGGTCGTGAGCGTGTCCCGTGGTGTCGGCGTCTCCACGGGCCGATTCCTCAGCGTGCTGGCCCCCGCCGACCGCGAGGCCCTGGCCGCCCAGCTTGCCGACCTCCCGGCCGCGGACAGCAACACCGTGCCCGCGCAGCTCTCTTTCCCGCCCCTGCTCCCCGAGAGCGCCCATGTCACCCGCTCCCCACAGGTCCTGCCCACCGAGATCAGCCTTCAGGAGCACCGTGCCCCGCAGGACACCGTCCTCACTCCGGAGGACTTGGCTGTGGGGTGCGACGGCCGCCGTATGTACCTCGCTGCCCCCGAGCGCGGCCACCGCGTCGAGGCCGTCGGGATGCACGCCCTGAACCTCCACACCCACACCCCGCCGCTGGTGCGGTTCCTCACTGAGCTGTCCCGCGCCCAGTGCGCGCAGGTCACCGTCTTCGACTGGGGCGCCGCAGCGCCGATGCCGTTCCTTCCACGTCTGCGGTACGGCCGCATCGTGTTGGCCCCGGCGCGCTGGCGGCTGGAAGCGTCCGAACTGCCCGGCCATGCCCGTCCTCGGGTCGAGTGGGACGCCGCGTTCAGCGACTGGCGTGCCCGGAGGAGGCTGCCGCGCCGCGTCTGCCTCGTTGAGGACGACCGACGTCTCTTCCTCGACTTCCACGAGGCCGGCCACCGGATGCTCCTGCGCCAACACCTCGACCATTCGCGCCTGGCTGTGCTCGTCGAGGCCCCGGAACCGGAGGCGTACGGCTGGTGCGGCGGGCGAGCCCACGAGGTCGTGGTGCCCCTCAAGGCAACCAGGCCGTCGGTATGGCCGCCGCTGCCCGCCCCCAGCCGGGCCCGTGTCCTGTCTGCGGCCCAGATGCAGGCGCCCGCCGCTTCCTCGGTTCTTCTGGCCGCCCTGTACGGCGACCCTCGCCGCCAAGACGTCTTGCTCTCCAGGCACTTGCCTGGCCTCCTCGGACAACTCGGCAACCCGCCGTGGTGGTTCATCCGCTTCCGTGACCCGGACCAACACCTCCGCGTACGCATCGCCCTCCCCGACCCCGAAGCCTTCGCCGACACGGCCCGAGCGGTGAGCGCCTGGGCCGACGAGCTACGAAGCATCAGCCTGCTGGCTGACCTGCGCTATCCCACCTCCTACCGGGAGATGGGCCGCTGGGGCTCCGGCGCCGCATGGGAGGCGGCCGAGGAGGTGTTCCGGGCGGACTCGCACGCCATTCTGGCCCAGCTCGCGCAGCCACAGCGCCCCGGACCGCGCACGCTGGTGGTGGCCCACACCGTCGCCCTCGCCTCCGCGTTCCTTGGCAGCACCGCGGCCGGGATGCGGTGGCTGATCGACCACATCCCGCCGACAGCCCCCGCTCCCGTTCAGCGCCCGCAGTTCACCGAGGCCGTACGGCTCGCCGACCCGTGCGACGACTGGGCAGCGCTGCGCTCTGTTCCGGGCGGGGACGCCATCGTGTCGGCATGGGTCGACCGGGATACGGCGCTCACCGCGTACCGGCCGCACCTGCCCGGCCCGGACACCCAGGGCATCGCCATCGACGATGTCCTGACTTCCCTGCTGCACGTCCACTTCGTGCGCCACGTCGCCGTGAACTTCCCGGAGGAAGAGGTCTGCCTCTACCTGGCGCGCGCCGCCGCCCTGGCCTGGACCGCCCGCACCAGGGGGAGGACTTCGTGACCGCCCACCCCGCGCTCGGCCTGGTCGACGCCATCGCCGCCCGGCTCGCCGACCCCGACATGGCGCCCTTCAACTCCAGGATGCTGTCCTCGGACCGGCAGCACCTCGCGTACGGCCCTCCCGGAATCGCGCTTCTGCACATCGAGTTGGCAGCGAACGGCCTCGGCCCGTGGCAGCGCGCCCACGACTGGCTCGCCGCCGCCTCCAGGCAGCCGCTCACCAGCGGCCCGGACAGCCACCCGTTCTACGGAGTGCTCGCCTTCGCCCACGCCCTGAGCTGCGTCGCCGACCACCTCCCCAGCTCCTACCAGCGCGCCCTCGACGCGCTGGACGGCCAGATCGCAGTCGACGCCGGACGCCGTCTCGACACCGCGCACCGTCGCATCGACGCCGAACGCCTGCCGCAGCTCGCCGAGTTCGACGCCATCCGGGGCCTCACCGGATATGGCGCCTACTTATTGCGCCGAGACCCCGGCAGCTCCACGATGCGCGCCGTTCTCGACTACTGCGTGCGCCTCACCGAACCGATCACCCACCACGGCGAGACTCTGCCGGGCTGGTGGACGGAGACCGGCCCCTCGGGCAGCCCGGAGGACCGATTCCCCGGCGGGCACGCCAACACCGGTATGGCCCACGGCATCGGTGGCGTGCTCGCGCTCCTGGCCCTCGCCGCGCGGAACGGCTCCGCCACCGACGGGCACCACGCAGCACTGCGCACCATCCTGGCCTGGCTGGACCACTGGAAGGAGAAGACCGTCGGCGGACCGGTCTGGCCGTACTGGGTCACTCAGGGAGAACTGCGCAGGGGGCGTCTCGGCTCGTCAGCCCCCAGGCGGCCGTCCTGGTGCTACGGCACCGCCGGCCTCGCCCGCGCCCAGCAACTTGCCGCGCTCGCCCTCGGCGATGCCAGCCGCCAGATCGACGCGGAGAACGCGCTCGTGGCTGCCCTCACCGATCCCGAGCAGCTGAAGGCCACGACGGACAACGGCCTCTGCCACGGCTTCGCCGGCCTCGCCCACACTGCCGCGCGTACGGCCGACGACGCCCACCCCTCGACCGCAGGGAACCTCCGAGCCGCGATCCCGGCCCTCCTGGCTGCGGTCATCCCACCAGGTACCGACCCCGAACTCATGGCAACGGCGCTTATCCAGGACGAGGAAGGCGGCCCCGGCCTCCTCGACGGCGCCGCCGGCATAGCCCTGGCCCTCCTCGCGCCCAGCACCGCCGCACCACCCCGGTCCGCCTGGGACGCATGCCTCCTCATCGCTTGATCCACCGACCGAAGGACCTCTATGCCTCCCGACCGCTGGCAGCAGCACAACATCACCTTCGTCGACCGCGAGATTGCCCGGCGCACTATCGCCGAACGCCTCGGCCCCGCCCTGATCGAGGCCGAGGCCGACGGGCAGCTCACCGGCTGGTGGTTCATGAACAAGCAGCCCTGGCCGTTGCGTTACCTCGCGGACAAGCCCTCACCAGCCATTGAGTCACTCCTGAGCGACCTCATCGGCGACGGCGTGGCCGTGTCGTGCCTGCCCTGCGTATACGAGCCCGAGACCGACGCATTCGGCGGACCCGAAGCCATGGACGCAGCCCACGAACTGTTCCACAGCGACTCCCGCCATCTGCTCACCTACCAGCTGAGCCCGATGCACTTGGGACGCCGGGAGACCGCCGTCCTGCTGGCGAGCGCCATGATGCGCGGCGCTGGACTCGACTGGTTCGAACAGGGCGACGTATGGGCGAAGTTCGCGGCCCTTCGGCCAGCCACCAATCCACCGCCACCCGAACGAGCCGCCGAACTGGCTCCGGCCATGCGGAAGCTCATGACCGCCGACGCCCACAGCCTCTGCTGTCCGGGTGGCCCACTCGACGCGCACGAGGAATGGGTGACCGCCTTCGAACGGGCCGGCACCACGCTCGCCAACCTCGCAGCCCATGGCACCCTCACTCGCGGCCTGCGAGCCGTCATCGCCCACCACGTGATCTTCCACGCCAACCGCGCCGGTCTCCTCCAGGACGACCAGAGCGCCCTGTCCCACATCGCACGAGAGGTAGTCATGGGAACGAGTGACCACACCGAGTCGCCCACCGAGGCAACGGCCGACATCGATAGCGTCAGCGCGGTGAACACCGACACGATCACCACCTCCACGGCGGACGCCGAGCGCCTCCGCAACGCCCTGGTCGACCAGCTCCGCGCGGACGGACACGCCCGCACGCCCGCCGTCGAGACCGCGTTGCGGACCGTGCCCCGCCACGTGTTCGTGCCCGAGGCGTCGCTCGAAGACGCTTACGCCAACGCACCAGTGCACATCAAGTACGACACCGACGGCACGTCCATCTCCTGCGCCTCCCAGCCGGGCGTCGTCGCCCTCATGCTGGATCAGCTCGAAGCCCAGCCCGGCGAGCGCATCCTCGAACTCGGCGCCGGCACCGG
>Ga0136846_1244049_pt1 | contig 12769 bp, 12 predicted proteins | sample HopSoiMetagenom2_FD_96841 | JGI IMG/M metagenome (GOLD analysis project Ga0136846, IMG submission 96841) | Grasslands soil microbial communities from Hopland, California, USA - 2 Assembly 2016 (version 4) | ecosystem: Environmental > Terrestrial > Soil > Grasslands | place: USA: Hopland...
GATATTGGCTGACCGTTGCTGGGGACGGCCAGCGCTTGGCAGCTCTCGAAGCAACGATGAAAAGACATATGGATCAGGCCATTGGCTCGCGTGGAACACATCTCTTCGTATTTGTGAGCGTGGCGGCCTTCCTCGGAGGCTGCGCCTTCGCGGCCTGGGGGATGTTGGCGACGAGCTAACGTCAGCTTTCCACCCATTGCAGACACTAACCCCAGTGCGATCGCCCCGTGCCGATCGAATGAGCACAATGCTCGGCCGCTCGTAGGTCAACGTCGCACTGGCAACCGGGCCCGAACCATCCCTTGCCGTTGATCGGCTTGTGACAGGCGATGCAGTAGATGATCGATGCTGCGTCTGGGATTCGAGGTTTCTTGGTCATGCGATAGGCAATTCGAGCAGTCGGACTAAATTTCAAGCGCCTCCGAAAGCGCCAGGGCGTCGTCCAGCTCCACGCCCAAGTAGCGAACGGTGCTCTCCAGCTTCGTATGTCCAAGCAGCAGCTGACACGCTCTGAGGTTGCCAGTCTTGCGATAAAGCATGGAGACCTTGGTTCGCCGTAGGCTGTGGGAGCCATATTCGGCAGGCTCCAACCCAATAAGCGCGATCCATTGCTTGACCAGCCGGATGTACTGTCGCGTCGAGAGGTGAGTTCCCAGGAACATTCGGCTGGGAAATAGCCAGCCGTCCGGCTCTCCTCTCCGGGTCCTGAGCCAGTCCGCTAACGAGCGCCGAGTCTGCTCGGTGATTTCGAATTGAACGGGGCGACCGGTCTTCTGCTGAATGATAATGGCGCGCCTCCGCAGCGCGCCAGCCGCAAGTATATCCGGCAGGCGTAGAGCAACTACGTCACAGCCCCTGAGCTTGCTGTCCAAAGCGATGTCGAACAGCGCCAAGTCTCGAATGCGGCGGGCAATCTGCAGGCGGACGCGAATTGCCCACACATGCATAGGTCGAAGCGGGAGCTTGGCTCCCACGATTACTTGCGGCCGTCGGTCCATGAGTCGCTCCTAGGTGGGAGCGGCAATCAACCGGCGAATGGCAACTTTGGGTGGAAAGCAGACGTAAAGGAAGCTGATTGAGGATGCGAGCCAACTCCGAAAAAACGCGGCCCGTATAGGAGACGCAACAACCGTCAAAAAAGCGGTCCGGCGAATGGACAAAACGCCGGACCGCTTCGAAGATCGACCTCGCCGGGGTTGTCAACTCGACGAGAACGAAGCCGTATTTGTGCCAGAACTCTAGCTCAAATGAATCGGGGAAAACCTGTATCTCGGTTCAGAAGAAAATTTCAAAATGACGCACGACCGGAATCTGCCGTCGGTTAATGACTGCAATGGGTCTAAAGCTGACACTAGCTGGATAGTGGCGGGAATGGCTGGAAAGCTGACATTTAGGCCGTGTCTCGCATTGAGCTAGTTTGCCGTTCAACGAGGCCGTGCGGTCCTCGATCCGTCTCGACGGGTTCCAGATCGGGTCAACCGGGCAAGGTGATGAACGGCACCTCGACATAGGGGATGCGGTGGCGGAGGAGCCAGACACCTAAGAACCGTTCGGCAATGTATCCGGGAAAGCGATCGAACTGATCGTTGCCGGACAGCGGCTGCATGTTGAACGCGTCGTTCAGTATCGGCATCAATGCCCGCATGTAGGAATCGAATTTTAACCACGACATGATGAACATGTTTCTCGTGGTGCTAATCGTCATGACGTCATAGAGGTCAGCCAGCGCGGCGTATTCGGGATAGCGTTCCTTCAGAATGCGGACATGCGTGCGGAACGATCCGTTGGGTACGCAGCGATCGTAATGTCGGCTGATCGTTTCCTGCAGATTCTCTTTCTGGGAAATCACCACGTCGCATAACCTCAGCAGGGCCGTGAGCTGCATTTTCTGATCGATGCCGGTCAGGTGGGCCAGCCAATCCTCGACAGGCGGTTCGTCCGGTCGGGGTGGGCAGAAATCGAGGTAGCGACGGTAGTGATAGAACCCTACGTAGTCGCTGGGCCGGTTCTTCCATACCCAGTAATGCGTGGTGATTTCGCAATAGTACGGATTAAGGTGGGCGATGTTGTGGCCGGTATCATCCCGGGCCGGGATATTCGTCGCCGAATATTGGGCCGAGGCGACCGGCACGATCCAGTCGCAATGCGGGTTGAACGGAAAGTCCCGATGAAAAGTCGCGTAGATCTGCAGTGACGGCGGCATCGTTCCAATCTAGCCAAGCGCCTTATGTCTGCAACGGGTCGAAAGCTGCCGTTCGCCTAATGGCGGGAATGGGTGGAAAGCGGACACTAACGGGTACGGGTCGGCAGACCCTCTTGCGGCTGCTAACTTAATTGAATTAACCTCCTGCCGGCGTGGCCTAAGTGACTGATTCGGGCGGGGATTAGCATGCGTCATTACAGAGTGTATCGTGTCAATGGGGCTGGCGGCATTGAAGCTGCCGAATGGATAGACGCCCAGAACGACGATCAAGCCGTTCAAATGGCGTTCGAGCTTGGCGACTGGTCAAGGTGCGAAGTGTGGGAGCAAAACCGCTTGGTCGGTTCTCTCACGAACGACGCGGATCGTCAGCAGGCTTAGCCTCGCAGCTCAGCCGCGCGATATCGGCCTCAATGTCTTCGGCCATTCGCAGCAGGACCTGAATGGCGGAAGGATCATTGATTGTCTTCGCAAGGCGGCGGCACTGCTCAACGCGGCCCCGCATGTTCGCAAGCGGTTCTTCCCCCATGGAAGCACAATTAAACTAAGTCAGTCGGGTTCCCGACAATCGTGGAGGACGCGCCATCTACTGTCCGACGTTGCCGCCGGGCAACGGTTCGCCAAGCCGACGTCTGCTTGGGGTGGAAAGCTGCCATAAGCCCGGCGCACCGCGTCGCTAGCCTTTTGGGTGGTTAGACGCGTACGGCTTCGAATGTCCGCCATCGACCCATTGCGGACATTGGAGGGGCACGACAAACTGGCTTCATGTGGCGGAGCCTTATCCCGATTGCAGCGTGTGCGCTTGCCAGCTGTCACGATGCCGAATCCGATCGCGCGCGGCAGATCGCTCAGCAGCGAGAGGAAGAGTGGTACCAGGCCGCTCGACAACCTCGGCCCAGCGAGCAGCTCGTTGATCATATCGAGGACATGCTCAAACGAGAGCCGTGTGTCGGCAATCTGGAACGATGGTCACGGTTCTACGCGTTCAATATGTTCCCCGAAAAGACCGTCGACACGGGCATCGTTGACTTCCATTTCGAAGGTGTTGGCTGGCTGGGAATTACTCCCGGTAGGCACATCACTTTCCCAGACGTGGGGGCAACAGATGCTCGCGACATCAGAATGGTCACGGGCGATTATGACGTGAAAGAGGACCGCATCCGAATAGGATTCTGTGGGAGCCATGTTCGTGGACCCGAACCGGGGGACATGAACAATATGAATGCATATTTGGATGAACTGAAACGACGGCGTTCGGCGCACCAGAGTCCGCTTTCCACCCAAAGCTGACACTAGCTATGGGTGTTGCCGCGCCCCGCGCGGTCAGTTCACTGTCGCCCCGCCGTCGGTCAGATTCCCGGAGCGGCGCGAACTTCCGCAAAATAGTTGCGAAGAGCGGCGCTCGTCTCCGGTGCGAGCTCAATGAAGATCCTTCGACCATCCAACGGATCAGCATGGCGAACGAAAAGACCCTTCTGCACCATGGCATTGATCCATCTGAGTGCGGTCGTTGCGGGCACAGAGGCAGCCGTGCAGAGGCTGGAAACCGATACTCGGCGGTAGCTTAGCTCCGAATGAAGAAGATCGAGCATCATATCCCATGCTGGGTCAGCGAAGAGATCATCCGGAAAATAGTTGGCACGCAAACGACGTGCCCTCATGATGGCCATGACCTGCGACGCCGATATCTCAAGAATATTTTCGTTCGCTTTATCGTTCTCGCGACCCCTGGGAGCGACTGACATCCGCACCAAGTCGCTTGCGATCTTGCTAACTTCGTTACTTAGGTGGAGCAGTCGCGCCCCGCTTGTCGGCAGTGATTGCTGATTCATCGCTACACCTTAGAAAGAATATTTGCCGAGCTAGAGGGTAACTAATGATATTGTGGATATATGTCAGGCCATTTTAGTGTCCATATTGGAGCAAACGGCCTGGGTGATCCTCGATTTTGCGATAATCTATTTCCGCACCCGAAATGATTTGTGACCGCTTGCATTCCTCGATGGATTCCGACTACCTCCCGCACGTCAGCGTGCCGAGCTGATTCATGCCGTATGTCGAGTTGAAGATTAGCTGTGGAGCAATCCACGGCCCTCCAGCAGCGCCCGATAAGCATGACGATGGAATCCAGGCCGACCGACGATATTGAGAGACAAGTCACCGCGGCGTTGCTCGTTTACAGCAAACGCACTGAATTGTTTGGATCCGACGTGACTAGCGATCCAGCGTGGATCTTGTTACTCGAGCTATTCGCGGCAAAGCTTTGGCGCCGCAGGTTAAAACTTTCCGATTTCAAACCGATCATGCGGGAATCGACCTTGGCCCGTTGGGTCGTTGTCCTCGAGCAGCGCGGTCTCATCTCGTGTCGGTTGGGTCGGCTGGCTTCCGAGAACGTTTGGGTTGAGCTTACTCCGGAGGGCGCGGCTAGGATGTCCGCGCTTTTTGAATGTTCCGACCGCGTTCATTCGCATGCGATCGCACGGCTGCGCGGTCTGCGAGAATAAATTCTTTCAATTGCTGAAGCGCAAGGTCTGCATTTGCGGCAAAGTGACCGGGAGCGTCGGCTCGGTCGAGTAGCTCTATCGCTATCTCGAGATGTTCGACTGCCGCCGCTAACGCCCGGTCTTTTTGGTGGGTATTGCCGTTCACTCGCGTCCCCCCATCATTGGCTGTTAAATTCAAGTTAAACGATAATGACCAAATCCTCATTATCAAACCAACATCGTAACAGACTCGTCCAAAACGGACCGGAGCGCAATCAAGCGTTTCGGAAAGGTCCCGATCGATACATAAAGGCTCGGCAACATATGTTTGACAACTTACTTGAGCTGCGGCGTACTTGGCCATTGTGGGAGCAGCCACGCCGCTTTGAGCTCGGCTGCATCATCAACAGTGTAATTACGGACGCTTTAGAACCGGCGAATATCGGTGAAATCGGTGGGCATCACGCGGGTTGTTGGGAATGCGATCTCGCGGATGATTCATTGACTTGGTCGGGTGGTGTATATGACATCTTCGGAGTGCCGAGAGGTGCCCAGTTCTCGCGCAATGAAGCCGTAGCTGCATATTGCGAGCGATCACGGACAGCGATGGAACGATTGCGCGCGTATGCAATCAAGCACCAGCGTGGATTCACGATAGACGTCCAGATCAGGCCCCCCACCGGAAGAACCCGGTGGATGCGCTTGATCGCAGCCCCTATGTGCGAGCAGAACCGTGTAGTACGATTACACGGGATCAAGCTGGCTCTTTAGTCGTTTGTTCGGCGGCGGATCGCCGTAGTATCTATTCATCGGCCAACGCCCGCCCAATGAAAACCGCGATAAGCAGATAGGCGATGGCCAACTGAACCCGCTGTCTTTCCACTCTCCTTTATAGGCCAGAAGGGGCGACATGCCACAGTCCTTCTGACTGCAGTAACGTGGTATAGAACAAATATTCATCCAAATCGGACTATTTTGTAGTATAGTAATAACAGATTTCTGCACAATTGTAGTTCAAAGTGGATGATTAGGTAGAAGCTGTTCAATCAAATTTGTGAATATTCGCTGGAAGTCACTGTTACTTCTTGGCGGTACTCGTGCAGCTCATTACGTCGGAACTCTATGGATCTGATGCCGCTCCTTGCACGTTGGCGGTCCGGTCGCTTGCCACGCAGGTTGTGCTGTGCGGTTAACTCGCCGCGAATGCCTCGCCGCGCTCACCACGATGGGCGTCGCATCGGGCTGCAAATCTTCGCCGGCTGCTCAGTTGCCTATTTCGTCAACGTCAGCTGCCGGCAAGATAGATAAGACAACCGGTGGCGGCCCGCCAAATGCCGGCGAGACCCCCATCGACTGGTTCATACCCGAAAGTTACGGCGCGGTCGGCGACGGCATTACGGACGACACTGATGCGTTCGTCTGGATGTGCAGAGAGATTAGCAAGATGGGCGGCGGGACCATAATTCTCCGTCCCACGACCTATCGCGTCGGAAAGCATTCTCCTGGCAGAACAGAGATCTACGCCTATCCGCCCGGGACCATCATGGCTCTCGAAGGCTGCACCAACGATCTAACCATTGAAGGAAACGGGGCTCGTCTCAAGTGCGCGGATGGCCTGCGCTACGGCACGTTTGATCCGCTCACCGGAGCGCCCACCCATCACTCAATGCCCTACGTCGAGTGGGGCGAAATCGCCTGTCCATATATCAGCATGATTCAGATCAAAAATTGCAGCGGGAAGGTGCGGATCGAAAACCTGGAACTCGATGGCAATCTTCCAAACCTCTACATTGGCGGGACATTTGGCGACACAGGCTGGCAGATTGGCACCGCCGGATTAAGGCTGCTTAACAATTCCGGCGGAGAGCAGGTATCTGGTGTTCGAAGCCACCACCATGCGCAAGACGGCATTTACATCGACAATGCCCCGGATCGCCTCGGCACCACACGATTCGAAAACGTCGTGAGCGAATACAACGGCCGCCAGGGATGCAGCATCGTTGGCGGCTCGAATTACTCGTTTGCTAACTGTGCGTTCAATCATTCGGGGCGGGGAGGTTTGATGAGCGCGCCAGGTGCTGGCGTGGACATCGAAGCGGAGCGGCCAATTCGCAACCTAAGCTTTTCGGGATGCGAGTTTTCCAACAACTCCGGCGTCGGCCTGGTCGCTGACTCCGGGGATAGTGACGGAGCAAGCTTCGAAAATTGCCGCTTCATTGGAACGACAACCTGGTCGGCCTGGCCACGCATGCCTCATTTCCGTTTCAATAACTCCCAATTCGTGGGCGCGATCTGTGGGACATACTTTGATACCGATCCCGAGCGAGCAGCGCAGTTCGTCAATTGCCGGTTTCTTGACGATCCCAAGCTCAGTCCGTCGGGCGAAGTGTTTGGGCCGTCGCAGCCGATTGCCAACCTTGGGGCAGGGGATCAAAACGTCCTCTTTGATGGATGCGACTTTAGACTATCCAATACATCGGTCTTGCCTTGGACTGTTCACGCGATTTTCAACAATTGCACGATGTATCAGGTTTCGAATGAGCTGGCTTGTCCGAGAGGAACGTGGACCGGGACGAACACGATTACTGGGAATGCCGATCTCCATTCCTCCAAGATCGTCGGCAGCGTAACTATCAATGGATTTGTCATACCGCCGACAGATTTCGTGGGCTCTTGATTGCGATACCGAGTGTCCGCAACGGCCCCCGTGACGCTGGCTGGCCTCACCGCAAAACCGGGCCCGCTGATTATTCTTCGAGGAGCGAGGCTCGATCAATATTGATACCGGCCGGCGCCCTCATTCTAGTCGGCAAAATCAAGATGATTCCCATTATGCACTCGGGATCACGCTGTTCACCGCGCCCGCAAATCGTGCAGCCGACGCATCGGCTGAGTATCCGGTTTCTATCGTTAGGCGCGCGTTGGAGCCAAGCTTGGCGCGCAATTCCGAAGAAGCGGCCAGCCGCGATAGGGCGCCGGCCCACTCTTCGGGAGAAGAAGCCCAGAACCCATTCACCCCGGGTGTAACGATATCCCGGTTAACGCCGACCGGAGATACAACGACCGGCCTTCCCGTCGCCATGAATTGGAGGGCCTTCATCCCACATTTGCCCCGGCTGATTTCATCGTCGGGCATTGGCATGATCCCGACGTGACACGCGCCGACATCCTCTGCCTCGCTCGAAGCGGACCAGGGCACGAAGATTGTTTCTGCTCCGGCGATCGACCGTTCAGGTGGCCCGCTGCAAATGACCCTGACCTCGAGAGGAATCTTGCGGGCGAGCAGCTCAAGCCCCTGACGGGCCTCCTCGAAATGAATCAGCGTGCTCGTCGAACCCGTCCAGCAGACGATCAGCTTGTCAGCTTTGGCAGGTTCCTTAATCACTGGATAGTTGCGAAGCTCGACGCTGGTCGGGACGACGAACACATTTGAATTTCGCTTTCTCGCATAGTCCGCGAGGAAGTTGTTGCCGGTCGTAACAGCCGCAGCCAGCTTACAGATCGAAGACGTCTTCGCGAAAAAATGCAGATGAGCAAACGGCCCATTGACCCGCGCCTGTGCGGGCGACCAGATGGCATCATCGAAATCGTAGATGATCGGCGGGCCGATGCGCGCCAGCACTCTTTCGTAAAACGCAGGCCCGATCAGCGCGGCTTCGCGATGGACGACAATCGCATCATAGTGACGAGCTTTGGCCAATACTCCGGATCGCCGGACGAAATCACGCGCCGCCCAGAATGCCTTCGCAGCGACGTGGCCCGGCCGATACAAGAGGTCGGTAAGCGCTTGCGATTCAAACGGCGCGAATTCCAGCTCGATCCGAAAATCCGCCGCCAAATGGGGTGCCCATTGCTCAAGCCGATAACGCTGACTCGGCGACACACCCTGCGGCTTGCTTGCCAATACCAGGAGGCGACGCTTACGCACGGTTTGCACCAACCCCTTCAACCACGCCACGATAGATGGCGTCGTAACGAGCGACACCAGTCGCGAGATCGAACCAACGACGGGCCGCCGAGCGCCAGCGAGCCATATCCGGACGAAGGCTTTCAAGCTGATCGAGTGCGGCAGAATATGCTTCGCGGTTGCATGCATCGATCGCGACGCCCGCGCCCGTGTCGGTTAGAATGCGTGATACGTCGCCGACGCCGCCATTGGTCACGATCGGCAGCTCCAGCGCAAGGAATTCACCCATCTTGGTCGGCGAGCTCGCTTTTTTTGAGAAGACCGGCTTGATGAAGAACAAGCCGTAGTCCGCAGCGGCAATGAGTTGGGGCACCTCTTCGCGGGAGGCCGGCAGCACGATCAATCGGTCTTCAGGAATTCCCCGGGTTCCTGCCTCGGCGAGGATAGAATCGGCGGGCTCGCGTGTAACAACAAGGAAGACGGACTCACTTTCGCGGTTGAGCTGGACGCGGAAGAAATCCAGCATCTCCTCCAGCATGTACCAGGTGCCAATCGAGCCAAGATAGGCTGCCACGCGGGCGTTGGCTGCAATGCCGAGTCGGCGGCGGGCGGCTACTCGCGATTGTTTCGTGACGGGCGGGAAAGCCTCGAAATCGACGCAGCAAGGAATGACGGCAATCGGCGCTGCGACCGTGTCGTCAGCACGCCTTGAAAGCAGGATTTCCTTGCCCGCTTCCGTCAGACTGACGACCTGCCGTGCTTCGTTCAGGAAGTCCCGTTCGCGCCGCTTGAAATAGCGGTAGACCGCACGGAATATCGGGTTGGAGAGGTTCCAAAGGCCGCCCTCGACGCGCTCGTCGGCCCAGAAGCCACGCATGTCAAAGACAAACGGAACGCCGCGGCGCCGTTTCATAGACAGGCCGACGAGCGCCGGAAGATAGCTTCGGCAGTGGAGCAAGTCGAACGGCTGCTGGCGATGCAGACGCACGGCCAACCGTTGCATTTTTAGCACGTCGTAAAGCGCCGAAAGGATCGGCGGCTGCTTGTGGTATGCAAGCGGTTGCCAGTCGATCCCGGCCTCGAAGCAAATGCGCTCGACCGCGCCTCGGTTCTCCGTGGAGCAGGGCTTCTCGAAGCTGATGAGGCTGATCCGGTGACCACGCTGTGTCAGTCCCACGAGATAAGGCAACACCTGCGATCGCCCCAACGGATCGCACATTCCATCATAGGAGAGATAGAGCGAGTGGAGGCCCGAACTCACGGACCGGGGCGCCTTGATGCACTGATGTTCATCAGTCACAGCCGTATCCGATGCCTGTCGAGCTGATCAATCCGTCAAACGGGAAGCGGCTGCAACGCGTCGGGCAGGCGTTGGTTGATGGCGATGGCGGGAGCTTTCCGGTCGTCAACGGCATCCCAAGGATTTGCGAGGCAAGCAACTATGCCGATAGTTTCGGCAAGCAATGGAATGCGTTCAGGCTCACCCAGATCGATTCTGCCGAGCAGGAGCTGAGCCGCCAACGGTTTTTCGCGGAAACCGGGTGGACTTCGGAGCAGTTGGACGGGGTCGACCTGCTCGAAGCTGGGTCCGGCGCCGGGCGCTTCACCCGGGTGGTGCTGGAGCACAGCCGCGCCAAACTGTTTTCAATCGACTATTCCAATGCGGTCGAGGCGAACCTCAAGACCAACGCCGACGTTGCGGCCGGCCGTCTGCAGGTGCTCCAGGCCAGCATCACCGGGATGCCGTTCCCTGACGGGAGCTTCGACAAGATCTTCTGCCTCGGCGTGCTTCAGCATACCCCCTCGGTCGAGGATTCGGTTCGAGCGCTGGTGCAAAAAGCGAAGCACGGGGGAGAGATCGTGGTCGATTTCTATGCGATCCGCGGCTGGTGGACGAAGCTCAGCGCCAAATATTTGCTGAGGCCGGTAACCACTCGGATGGCGCATGATCGCCTGCTCCGATTGATCGAGGGCAATATCGACTGGCTCCTTGCGGCCCATCGCGGATTGACTCGCCTGCGCATGGCCGCGCTGACGCGGTTCCTCCCGGTGGTCGACCTTCGTACCCTGCCGGCGGGTCTTACGCCGGGCGAACTGCGCGATTGGGCGGTGCTCGACACGTTCGACATGTTTTCGCCAGCTTATGACGCTCCGCAACGCATTGAAGCGGTCGCCGACATGTTCCAGCGCAGCGGCGCCGACGTCACCTTCGCCGGCTTCGTGGATGCGGGATCGGCACAAGCGGCTGTCGTACGAGCAGTCCGCCGTTGATTTGAGCTTGATGCAGAAGCGAGGGCCAAGCTAGTCGTCGGTTCTGCGGCCTGTTCTGGAGACCTGAGTGGCGACAGCCAGCGTGAGCCACCGACTGCCAGCGGTCCTGCGGACGATCCTGGAAAGTCGCAGTCTGCTGATCGCCGCTTGGGCAATCATCATCATTGAATGTGTGTTGGCGGCCTATCGGCTCAGCCCTTGGATTGTAGGTGACAGCCACCATTATCTCGCTCTGGCGCAGAACCTCACGCAAGGCCGTTACGGATCCCTCACCCAGGCCGGGTTCGAGCCCGATGTTCTTCGACCGCCAGGCTATCCGATCGTACTGTGGTTCTTCCTGTACGTCCTAGGGTTGCCTGCATGGGCTGTGGTTGCGGTTCAGCTGGCCTGCGTCTGCGGTGCGATCTACTTTATTCAGCGCTTCCTCGCGGCGCGCGGGATTAACCAAACTCTGTTCATATGCTTTGCTGCCGCCTACCCGTTTCCGCTGCTGTATTCAGCAAGCCTGCTAGCGGAATCCTGGGCGGTCGTGGCCACAACCGCAGCGGCACTGCTTGTGGCAGCCGCAAATCCACGCGGCTATGCGCTTGCCGGCGCCGCCGCGGGCGTAGCCGCGCTGATGCGCTCCGATCTCCTATTGCTACCGCTTTTTATGTCGGCGGCCATCGCGTTGCATGAGTGGCAGCTATCCCCCCGGCTGGTTGCGATCCGGAACGCTACGCTTCCGATTGTCACCGCGGTACTCGTGTTGCTTCCCTACGCAAGCTGGAATTTAATCAACTTCGGGCGACCGCAGCCAACGCCAATCGCGGGTGCGATCGGTACCAGCCTGTATCTCTCAACGTGGCAGAGCCAGATGACCTGGGACGACACCATGGCGTTGATCGCCGGCCGAACCACAACGCATGTCGAACAAATCGGACTCGGTGCAGGTTTTCGAGCAATCGACCGCGAGATCGGGGCACCTCAAAACATTCAGGCGTTCGATCCGTGGGCCTATCCCACCAACCGTCTGCGGATAGCTGCCGCGAGCGCCTATCAAGACGCAGCAATAGACAGGATCTCGGCAGATCCGGCGAACTACGGACGTCATGTGCTGAACAATATGTGGGCGTTGTGGGTCACCAAGCGCTACCCCGGCCTATCGGATCCGCTAGCGATCGTCCTCCGGGCATCGTCTTGGGCGGTCTATCTTTTAGGTTTTGCTGGAATGGCCGCGGCGGTCGTCAGCCCGCGGCGATGGTTGCTTCCGCGCTTTCTTGTTCCCGTCGTCCTCTATCCCGCCGCGATTCATCTTTGGCTGCACACCGAAGCTCGGTACACGGCCGCCACACGGCTGCTCCTGTTGATGTTTGCAGCGGCCTTCGTCGGCTGGCTGATCATCAAACACGAACGCGACGCAACGGACGCGACCTAGTGCAAAATTCGGCACGCAGGTCATGATCCCTTATATTTTGATGATTGCCGTTCCGGCTTTCTTCGCTCTGACCGGGGCTCGACGCCTGCTCGTCGCGCTGTCCGGCGTGGCGCTCCTTTACTGGCTGATGATCGGCTTTCGCCTTCACGTCGGAATGGATTGGAATAATTATCTTAGACTCTACAATTTCCATCATCACTCAGCTTTCGCGACGCTCAGCCACTATTACGATTTCGCCTATGCATGCTTGAACTGGTTCGCGGGACAGATCGGCGGCGGCTATATCTTCGTTAATGCCGTTTGTGCGCTCGTCTTCTGTTGGGGACTCTTCACTTTAGCGAAGCATTGTGACGAGCCTTTTCTTGCGATCGTTGTCGCGACCCCGTTATTGGTCGTCGCACTTGCGATGAGCGGCGCACGCCAATCGATAGCGCTGGGCTTCATCTTTTACCTTTTTGCCAAATGGGATCAAAGAAGCACTTTATTCAAGA
>Ga0136846_1215146_pt1 | contig 12768 bp, 13 predicted proteins | sample HopSoiMetagenom2_FD_96841 | JGI IMG/M metagenome (GOLD analysis project Ga0136846, IMG submission 96841) | Grasslands soil microbial communities from Hopland, California, USA - 2 Assembly 2016 (version 4) | ecosystem: Environmental > Terrestrial > Soil > Grasslands | place: USA: Hopland...
GACAACCCTCCCAGAGTCACATCGCCCGTTCCAACCAGCGGCGCGAGCCGCTTGTGAACCGACGTCGCTTCCTTCAACGGTTCCGTCCGCCGGTTAGAGATCCGTTTGCGTTCGGGCGCCGTCGCCGGGGGTATGGGCATCGCGGGGGTACGGTGACGTCCCTTCCGCCAGTGAGGAGCCAGATCCAGTGGATCGATCGAGACGACGCGTCGCGCTGGTCGCGCTCGCCGTCGTCGTCGTGGTGGTCGCGATCGTGGCCTGGCGGCGCAACGACCGAGCCGTGGCGGCGTCCACGACGTCCCCCGTCGCAGCGTCCTCGCCGACGATGACGATGCCGATGACCCCCGCGCCGCCCGCAAACTCGGGCGCGACGCAAAGCGCGAAGCACCGCGGCCCGACGAACGTCTACAAGGCGATCACGTCAAAGACGCTCGCGCCGCAGGTGCGCAACGACCCCGAGTACGTCTACGTGCCCAACGGCGATCCCGGGACCGTTGAGGTGATCGACCCGTCGACCTTCAAGGTGATCCGACACATGTCGTTCGGGTTCCACACCTATCCGGAGCATGTGACCCCGAGCTACGACCTGCGCTGGCTCTACGCCGACGTCGACGGTGCGAACGCGCTCGCGCAGATCGACCCGCGCACCGGCAAGCTCGTCCGGCTGATCCACGGCATCGAGCGCCCCTACAACCTGTACTTCACGCCGGACGGCAAGCGCGCGATCGACGTGGCGGAGTACGACAACACGCTCGTCTTCATGGACCCGCACACGTGGAAGCCGATCAAGGACGTGAAGATGCCGTGCAACGGCTCGGACCACGCCGACTTCGGGCCGCCCGGGACGCACTACCTTTTGATCAGCTGCGAGTACGACGGGAACATCATCAAGGTCGACTGGAAGAAGATGGCGGTGTTGCGCGTCCTGAACGTCGGCGGCATGCCGATCGACGTGAAGCTCACGCCGAACGGGAAGCGCTTCCTGGTCGCGAACCAAGGGCTCGGCGGCGTCTCGATCATCGATCCACAGACCATGAAGCAGGTCGGGTTCATCCCCACGGCGCGCGGCGCCCACGGCATGGCGCTCAGCCGCGACACGACGCACATGTACGTGACCGACCGGCTGGCGGGCGAGATCTCACGGATCAACCTGTCGACGCTCAAGGTGGACGCCACCTGGAACGTCGGCGGCTCGCCGGACATGGCGCAGGTCTCTCCCGACGGGTCGCAGCTGTGGGTCACCAACCGGTTCGGGACGACGGTGTCGGTGATCTCCACGAAGACCGGAAAGGTGATCCACCACATCGAGGTCGGTCAAGATCCCCACGGGTTGACCTACTTCCCGGAGCCCGGGCGTTTCAGCCTCGGCCACAACGGCGTCTACCGCTGAGCCGCGTGCCCGGTGCGCCGGGACGGTCGCCGCGATCTACCCGAAGCGGTCGAGGAGCACGCCGTGGCGCACGCCGCGGTCGCTCACGGTGAGCACGCGCACGCCGAGCAGCTCCATCACCGTGCGGACGACGCAGGCGCCGGCAAGGATCACCTCGGCGCGGTTGGGCTGCAGACCCGCGATCGTTCGCCGGCCCGGGGCGTCCGTCGACCGGTAGCGCTCGATCTGCCGGTCCACCTCCTCGGCGCTCAGCTCGGCGCCGTGCACGCGCTCGGGGACGTAGGGGTCGAGCCGCAGCATCACCGCCGTCATGTTGGTCACCGCGCCGCCCATCCCGACGAGCACGTCGGGCGAACGACGGTGTTCGATCCGCTCGAGATCGCCGGCGATCGCCGCGCGCGCCTCGGTAACGACGTCGGCCGACACGGCCTGGTCCAGGCCGAACGCCTCGGTGTAGCGGACGGCCCCGACGGGCACGCTGAATCGCTCGAGCACCCGGTCGCCCTCGCCGAACGTGAACTGCGAGCTTCCTCCGCCGGTGTCGAAGACCACGAGCGAGCCGGCGGCGGCCGGCAGACCGGAGCGAACCGCAAGGTACGCGAGCCTCCCCTCCTCGTCACCGGAGATGACCTCGACGGCGACGCCGGAGCGCTCCTCGATCGTCCGCAGGACCGCGGCGCTGTTCGTCGCGGCGCGGAGCCCGGCGGTGCCGACCGCCGCGATCGCGGTCGCCCCATCGAGGCGCGCTTCGTCGGCCATCGCTGCGATCGCGTCGGCCGTTCGCGAGGCGGCCGTCGGCGAGATCGCGCCTCCGTCGTGCAGGCCCTCGCCGAGCCGGGTCACCTCGGCACGATCGACGACCGGCTCCAAGCCGCCGTCGCGACGCTCGGCCACTCGGAGCTTGACCGAGTTCGTCCCGACGTCGATCACGGCGTAGCGGGGACGCACCCGGTCGAGCACCTCGCCGAGCGCGCGCGGATAGCTGACGTTCGGCGTGCTCGTCAGCCCGAGGTCGCGCAGGGCAGCTCCGACCGCTCCCGCATCTTCCGACTCGATCGCGAACGTTCGCGTCGTCTCGCCGGCAGCGGTCACGACGGCGATCTCCGCCATGCAGCCGCCGATCGATCCACGAACGCGTCGCTTGCCGATCTCGAGCTCACGCACCGAGCCACCGAACAACGCCCGCATCTCGTCCAACGTGTAGGACTCGCGTTGGAGCGGTGGCGTCGCACACCCAAGCGCTCCGACGACCACACGGACGTCAGCCGTGGCCAGCGGGAACGCGACCTTCAGCACGGGCTCCCATCGCTCGAGGCCATCCGCGTTCACCTCGCGCAGGACCTTCACGTCGATCAGATCGTCGCGCACCTTGACGTTGCCGCCGCCCGGGCCAAGGAAGTAGCGCTCCTGTGACACCTGCGCGTCGCCGTCGAACTCGCCCGGCAGAGACTCTTTCATGCCGTCGACTTCGGCGCCGAACGTTCGCCATTCCCACCTCGGCACGATCGGGTCGGTTGGCGACATCGAACCGACGATACGCGGTGCCGGCTCAGCGGCCTTCGCGGATCACTGCACGCAGAACTCGTTGCCCTCCGGGTCCTGCATCACGACCCAGGACTCGCCCCGCTCCTGCATCTCGTGCACCACGGATGCCCCGGCCGCGGTGAGCCGCGTCACCTCGGCGCCGATCACCCGGTGCCGCTCGCCGGGATCGGTAACCCCTTCCGCCGCGTTGATGTCCAGGTGCACCCGGTTCTTCACGACCTTGCCCTCGGGCACCTGCTGGAAGAACAGCCGTGGGCCGGCCCCGTCGGGGTCGACCACGGCGCTCCGCGAGTTCCACTGTTCCTCGGGCACGTCCCACGCCCGCAAGGCGTCCTCCCACGAGTCGAACCCGCCCGGCGGCGGCTGCTCCTGATAGCCCAGCGCCACCGCCCAGAACCGAGCGAGGCGCTCGGGGTCCGCGCAATCGATCACGACTTGTACCCGTGTGGCCATGCGACCATCGTGGCACGGATCTCGAACGTGCACTGTTCACCATCTGACCCCTTGCGCCCGGGACCATCGAGGTGTGAGCATCCATGAGCCGCTCGGCGCGAGGCCTCGTGGAGCGCGAGACCCGCGGGAGGAGGGATCCCATGCGGCGATCGTGGCACGGACGGTTCGCGACAGGTCGGCAGATGCGCCGATGGGCGCTGTCAGCCATCGTCGCCCTCACGGTGTTCATCCCCGCGCCTGCAGCGATCTCGGCAACGGCGGCGGCGGTCCCGGCCATCACGGGATTCAACCCGTCGAGCGGACCCGTCGGCACACAGGTCACCATCACGGGCTCAGGCTTCGCGCCCGGTCAGATCGTCACGTTCAACGGAGTGGCGGCGGGCAAGCCGACGTTCAACCAAGCCGGAACGCGGATCGTCGCCGAGGTGCCGCCGCTCGCAACGTCTGGCCCGATCCGGGTCGCGCAACCCGGTGGCCCCTTCGACGACAGCGACGCGCCGTTCACGGTGACGTTCGGCGCCGACCTGGCGAAGACCCGCATCTACCCGGGTCAGAAGCTGACGATCGCCGGGTCCGCCTATCCGCCGTTCGTCGATCTCACGTTCTCGGCAGGAGGAACACCCCTCGGCGGCACCGCGACCGACGCAAACGGCAACTTCAAGGTCGTGCGGACGGTGCCCGACATCGGGCCGGGGAAGACCCTGAAGTTCATCATCGATTGCGAGACGGTGACGTGCGCGCAGCTGGCGCTGCCGTTCAGCATGTTCACGGACTGGCCGCAGACCCGCCTCGACCCGGAACAAGACGCGTCCAACAGCGCGGAGTGGCTCCTCGATACGACCTCGGTGACCACGCTTCACCGTCAGTACGACCAGACCGCGGCGCTGGCCACGAGCGCCGCGATGGTGGAACAGGGAGGCCGGCTCTTCTACGGTGGCGGCGGCAACAACACCGGACAGATCTACTCGATCAAGGTCGGAGGGAAAACCGGGAGTTGGATCGCCACGACGACGCGCCCGGTCACGGGCCTCGCGGTGTCGGGCGGTGTGCTCTACGCGGTCACATGGAACACCCTGCTCGCGTTCGATGCGCGAGGCATCACGAACTGCACGCTCGGTCAGTGCGATCCCCTATGGACCGCCGACCTCGGGACGAGCACGTTCCCGTACCCGCCCGTTGTGTGGCTCGGACGGGTGCTCGTCACCGGATCCGGGAACCCGGCCACCCTGGCGGCCTACGACGCTGCGGGCACCACGAACTGCTCCGGCAGCCCCAAGGTCTGCACACCCTTGTGGTCGCATGCCTACACCGCTTTGTACGGTCCGCCGGCGGCCTCGTCGGACGGGCGCTTGTTCCTCGCTGAGGGTGAGGTCGGCGCGAACCGGATCATCGTGCTCGACGAGTACGGCGGCGCGGTCACGCAGAGCGCGAACCTCGGTGGCACCAGACTCTTCGGCCCAACCCTGGCCGGCAACGCGGTCGGCGGGACGGTGCTCGTGTCCCGGTGGGATGGCTCCACGGCGACGCTCGTCGCACTCGATGCGTCGACCGCGGGGAGCATCGGCAGTTGGACGAGCTCCACGCTGGGCGGCGCCGACGTGCCGTCCGTGCCGGCCGCGTCGGCGAAGCGCGCGTTCGTCGCGAACAGCTCCGGCCGGCTCGACGCGTTCAAGCTCGCCGGCTGCGGGACCGCGACGTGTGCCCCGGTCTGGACGAGCAAGGCGCTCGGCGCGGGGAACGCCGTCCCGCCGATCGTCGCCGGCGGCGTCGTGTTCCACGCGGCGGACGCCGCGGCCGACTCGCGCAACTTCGACCAGATCTACGCCTTCGACGAACAGGGGCAGACGAACTGCGCAGGAACGCCGAAGGTCTGCCAGCCGGTCGCCACGATCTCGCGAGGGATCACGAACCAGGACGGCAGCGTCGGGAACCCCGGCGGCATGCTCGAGGCGGGCGGGATCGTCTACGGCGTCGGCGGCGACGGCTGGACCGCGTTCGTCCGCTGACCCGTCACGACGGCTGCTCGGCCGATGCCCCCGCTCCGTACAGCGCGGGACTCAAACGGTAGGCGTCGGCTTCCGGTGCGAGCGTGTACCCCTCCCGTTTGCCCAGCCCGGGGATCGTATGCGCTTGTGAGGAACGTTGCATGGGGTCGGTCCCCTGACGAGGAGCGACGGGGCTGTGTCGCGGTACCGTCGAGGCGTGCAGGAGGAGGACGGGTACTTCGACGAAGCCGTCGCCGCGCGCTACGACGACACCGAGTCGACGCGGTTCGCTCGAGGCGAGATCGACGCGGCCGCGGACCTGCTCGCCGAGCTCGCGGCGGGCGGCCGCGCGCTCGAGTTCGCGATCGGCACCGGGAGGATCGCGCTGCCGCTCGCCGCACGCGGGGTCGACGTCGCGGGGATCGAGCTCTCGCGGGCGATGGTCGCTCGGCTTCGCGACAAGCCCGGCGGCGCGGACATCCCCGTCGTCATCGGCGACATGGCGACCGCCACGATCGATGGACCCTTCTCGCTCGTGTACCTCGTCTACAACACGATCGAGAACCTCACGAGCCAGGACGCGCAGGTCGCCTGCTTCCGCAACGCCGCGGCGCATCTGTCGCCGGGCGGATGCTTCCTGATCGAGGTCGGCGTGCCCGGGCTGCAGCACCTTCCGGTCGGCGCGACGCACGAGGTGTTCCACGCGAGCGACGACTACTGGGGCATCGACGAGTACGACGTGGTCAACCAACGCTTGATCTCCCATCACATCGAGAACGACGGCGGGGCGTTCCGGCGCGTGTCGATGCCGTTCCGCTACGCGTGGCCGGCCGAGTTCGATCTGATGGCGCAGATCGCCGGGATGGCGTTGCGCGACCGGTGGGCCGGCTGGCGGCGCGAGCCGTTCATCGCCGAGAGCCGCCGGCACGTCTCCGTCTGGCAGACGCCGGCCTAGGCGTTTCCGGACCGCCGGGAACGGGCATAACCGCTGCTCCGAGACCGAGGGGGGATCCGTCGTGCCTGCGACGAGGAGCGAGGACGAACAGAAACGCCTGGACCGCGAGCTGATCGAGCTGTTGAACGAGCTGCGGGTGGCGCTGCCCGGCGTGCAGGTGCTGTTCGCGTTCATGCTGGTGGTGCCGTTCAGCCAGGGGTTCACGAGCCTGTCCTCGGTCGAGCGCTGGATCTACTTCGCCGCCTTGATCACCTCGGCGCTCGCCGCGGCGTTGTTGATCGCGCCGTCCTCCTATCACCGGATCAGGTTCCGCCAGGGCGACAAGGAGAAGATGGTCACGCTCGGCAACCACCTGCTGCTGTGGGGACTCACGCTCCTGGCCGTGGCGATGGCGCTGTCGGTCGGACTGATCAGCGAGTTCGTCTTCGGCACCACCATGGCGCTCATCGGCGGCCTCGGGATCGGCGCGGCGCTTGCGTGGTTCTGGTTCGGCCTCCCGTTCAGCCGGCGCGCGCAGGACTGAGTCGGCTCCGCACATCGGCGTTGGTCCCGGACGAAGAGGGCCGTTCGATCTACGGCGACCGCGGCGCGACCGCGACACTGGCATCGAACGCCGTCGACGCGGGGAGGTGATCACGATGACCACGGCGAACGTCGCTCCACCGCTCGAGGAGCGCGCGTCCTTCGGCGCGGGGATGCGCGCGTTGGGGCGCTGCGCCGTCCGCACCGCTGACCTTGTGATCCGTGAGCGGCTGCACGAACCGAGGGGGAACGTCGGCCGCGCGGTCAGATGGGCCGACGGCACGACGTCCACCGTCTATCGCGAGACGACCACGGATCACGAGCCGGCCGAACCGTGCACGCTCGTCGTTCGGTTCCGGCTCCGCGGCGTGCACCGGCCCGCGCTGCACGCCCTGTTCCGGTTCGAGAGCGAGCTCAACACCGTGCTGTTCGCCGGGTTCCCCGGCTTCGTTTCGAAGCTCTGGTTCACCGCCGACGATCGGGGCGTCTACCGCGGCGTCTACGACTGGGACGGCGTGGCGGCCGCGCATGCGTACGTGCGTGCGCTGTGGTGGGCGCTGATGGTCGTGAGCGTTCGGTCTTCGATCGAGCACGTGGCCATCCCGGGGGTTCGGCGCGACGCGTTCCTCCGCGACCCGTCGATCGCCGAGGGCGCCCCCGCGTGGGGCCGCCCGCTCGAGGATCATCCCCGCGCCGGCGAGGTCAGGATCGTGGGCGACGGGTTGAAGTAGGGATCTGCGCCCATGGCGCGGAACGCGGCCAGCGTTTCCGGCGAGCTATCCACCCACCGCGCTCACCCGCGGTCGGCGTCGAAATACAGCACCGCGACGACGTCGGGCCATTGCTTCAGCTGCGCGGCGGCATCGTCGAACCACGACGCCTCGCGCCCGGGATCGGCCGGATCCTCGTGCGCCCCCCACTCCGCGACGATCATGCGTTTCCCGTGCTCGGAGCCGAAGGTGTGGAACGCCGTGAAGATGTCGCTGAAGGACCGCCACGGGGCGTGCCCCTGCGGGCAGCCGTACTGGTCGTAGCCGTCGGCCGCCACGATGTCGACGACGTCATCGCCGGGGTAGTACGCGTCTGCGTTCCCCGACCGGAAGCTCCAGGCCATCATCGTCCACGCGTAGGTGACGTTGGTGACGCCGTCCGCCTCGAACAGCTCGTGGATGTGCTGGTAGGCGGCGACGAAGTCGCTCGCGGTCCCCGCCGCCGGGTCGTTCTCCGGCTCGTGGTTGAACGAGAAGACCACCGGCGAGCCGAACGCGATCAGCGCGGCGGCGCGCGCGTGCAGCACCGCGTCGTACTTCCCCGCGGCGATGTCGGCCCATCGGATCCATCCACCGTTCGCCAACCGGGTGTTCCAGCTGATGAACGGGATCCGGCCCGCGTCGCGGGTCCAGACGTCGTCCGCGGTGGGCCACGGCTCGTCCCAGCGATAGAACACACGCTCCATCGCGATGGGCCGTCCGATCAGCGACTCGAACGACGTGACCGCGGCCCGACGATCCGCACCGGTGGTCGGTCCGGGCTGGACGAACGCCCCGAACAGCGCTCCGGAGGACCCCGATCCGCCCGGCGCGACCACGAAGCGCACGAGGGCCGCGCCGATGAACAGCACGGATGCGGCCGCAACGGCGATCAGGCTCATCCCACGGCGCGACATCGCTCCTCCGACGCTCCTTCGACGGTCTCACCTTAGAGACGCGCGATACCCACCCCGGGTGGCGCGTTCCCCCGAGACCGCATACGGTCTGCGCGTGGCCGACGACCGGGAACAGCGCGACCTGATCTTGATCCTCGCGCGGGATCTGACCTCACGCCTGGCGACGCCGGCGTTCGTGGTCGACGCCGACGGCACGCTCGCCTACTTCAACGAGGCGGCCGAGCCGGTGCTCGGGGCGAGCTACGCGGAGACGGGCGAGCTGCCTGCCGGCGGCTGGGCAGCGGAGTGGGATCCGCGTGACCTCGAGGGCAACCCCGTTCCGCTGGAGCAGCTGCCGCTCGGCATCGCCTTCCGTGAAGGACGGCCGGCCCACATGCCGCTGTGCATCCAGGCCGGAGACGGCATGGAGCGCAACATCGAGGTCACGGCGTTCCCGCTGTGCGCGCGCCCCGACGAGATCCTCGGGGCGATCGCGGTGTTCTGGGAACGCCCCGCGGAGTCGTGACGGCGATGCGGGCGACGATCTGGGGCTGCCGCGGCACGCTTGCCTCCCCCGGCCCCGAGACGGTCCGCTACGGCGGTCAGACGTCGTGCATCGCCATCGATACCGACGACGACTCGCTGCTGATCCTGGACGCCGGCACCGGCATCCGGCCGTTCGGCATGTCGCTGGACGGCCGGCGTCCCAAGCGCGTCGACCTGTTGATCACCCATCTGCACACCGACCACATCGAGGGCCTCCGCTTCTTCGGACCGTTCTGGGATCCGGACGTGGAGTTCCGGATCTGGGGTCCGCCCGCGCCGACCAAGGGGCTCGAGCAACGCCTCGCTCCGTTCTTCTCGCCGCCGTACTTCCCGGTGCACATGCGAAACGTGCCGTCTCGCCCGGAGTTCCTCGAGGTATCGGACCAACCGTGGACGATCGGCTCGGTCACGGTGTCCGCGGCCCTCGTGAAACACCCGGGGCCGGCGGTTGGCTACCGGATCGAGGACGGCGGCGGCTCGCTCGCGTACCTCCCCGATCACGAGCCCGGTCTCGGCACCGACCTCGCGACGATGGATGAAGCGTGGATCTCGGGTCTCGGCGTCGCGCATGACGTCGACCTGCTGATCCACGACGGGCAGTACACCGTTCCCGAATACGCGGCGCGCGTCGGGTGGGGCCACTCGAGCACGCCCGACGCCGTGCTGTTCGCCGAGCGAGCCGGCGCCCAGCGGCTCGTGCTGTTCCACCACGACCCGTTGCACAGCGACGACGACCTCGAGGCGATCTTGGCCGATGCGGAGCGGCTGTCGACCTCGGTCTCGGTCGAGCTCGGTCACGAGGGGCGCATCTTCGAGCTGTAGGCCGCGGTCAGGGCGTCGTCGCCGGTGTGCGCAGGAACCCGACGTCGGTCGCCAGCCGGTCGAAGCCGAGCCGTTCGTAGAGCTGCTTCGGCCAATCCTCGTCGTCGGCGAGGATGAAGATCCTGATCGCGCCGGCGGCTCTCGCCGCCTCGCACGCGGCGAGCACCACGGAACGCGCGACGCCGCGGTTGCGGAACCGAAGGAGCGTCCCGACGTTCTCCACCTGCGCGTCGTCGCCGTCGACATAGAGCTCGCAGAGCCCCGCCTGCTCGCCGTCGATGTGGGCGACGAAGAACCGCGCCCCGACCGCCGTCTCGTACTTCGCGCGGTGATCGGTGAACGGCACCGCGACCGACTGCGGCAGGTGCTCGTCTTCGAGATACGTCTGCAAGATCACGTCGCGCGCCTCGGCGAACGAGACCACGTCGACGGCGACCGTGGGCGGCTTGTCCGGCGCTCGCCGGAGCAGCTGCACCACCTCGGGCGCCCGGGCGAATCCTGCGGCGGCGAAGCCCGGTGCGAGGCGCTCCGCGGCCGCCTCGTCGCGCACGATCACCAACCGATGCTCGTAGCGACCGTCGCCGAGGATGTCGTCCGCGGCCGCGATCAGATCCTTCGCCGTCGCACTCGACAGGTCGGTCTCGGTGCGCAGGAAGTTCGCGTAGTACCGAGACGGCACGTCATCGTCGAGGTAGGCGGTCCCCCACCCGAACGGGAGCACACGGGTGCTGAGCCGCCGGAGCAGGCGGCCCTCGAACGCCGTGAACGCCTCGAGCGGATCCATGGCGCTCAGTGTGCCGCACGCACACCCATTGTCCGAACACGCGACCCCTCGTAGGGTCGAGGGGTCGGTCTCGTCCAACTCGATCTCAGAGGGAGGCCTCATGTTCGTGCCCCGATCACGCGCAGGCCGCAGTCTCGCCGGACTGGTCCTCGCCGCCGCGGTGGTCTTCGTCACCGCCGGCGCCGCCGCCGCGCAGGCGACCGTGCACGTCGTCGTCGCGTTCGACGAATCGAAGGGACAGAACCCCGAAGGGATCGCCATCGCTCGCGACGGCACGCTCTTCGTGAGCGTGTCGCCGCTCGGCGACGTCTGGCGGATCCCGCCGGGCTCGACGCAGCCGCAGCCGTTCGCGCACGTGAACGGCATCGTCCCGGGCCGCGACTTCGGCTTGCTGGGGCTCGCGGTCGACACGTTCGGGAACGTCTACGGCGCCGTGCAGTCGGCGAATCCCGACGCCAACGGCGTGTGGCGGTTCGACCGTTGGACCGGCGACGCCACGCGGCTTCCCGGCACCGCCGCGATGGGCCTCGCCAACGGGCTCGCCTTCGACAAGCAGATGAACCTGTACGTGACCGACTCCGGTCGCGGCGCGATCTGGCGCATCCCGTGGGGCGGCACCGCGTCGATCTGGCTGCAGGACACCGCGCTTACCGGCAACGGGAGCCTCGGCTTGAACCTCGGCGTGAACGGCATCGCGATCCAACGCGGCGTCCTCACCGTGACCAACACCGAGCGTCGCACCGTGTTGCAGATCCCGAAGGTCGCGGGCCAGCCGGGCGCGATCTCGCTCCTGGCCTCGCTCCCCAGTGGCGACAACCCCGACGGCGTGACGATGGACGTCTTCGGCGATGCGTTCGTCGCGATGAACCTGGCGAACGCGATCGCGGAGGTGACGCCGTCCGGGTCGATGCACGTCGTCGCGAGCGGCGGACCGCTCGACTTCCCGTCGAGCGTCGTCTTCGGCACCGCGCGCGGCTACCGGACGTCGATCTTCGGCGTGAACTTCTCGATCAGCGAGATCTTCGGGCTGCCGTCCGGGCCCGGACCCGGCGTGTACGTGTTCAACGCGGGCGTGCCGGGGTGGCCGACGCCCTGAGCACGACCGCACGCGTCGCCGTTACGTTCCCCATGTGACGACGATCGGACCCGGGAGTCCGGGAAGCGGCAGCGACGCTGCTTCCTCGACCGCCGCGTCCCGGTCGGCGCGCGTGAGCCGGCGCCACGTCTGGATCGACACCTTCTCGTTCGCGCGCCGCCACGTGCCTGCGACCTCGCCGTCGATCAGCAGCGCGCCCGGCCACACGCGCGTCGTCCAGAGCTCCGCGCGTCGTTTCGCGTCGGGAACGAGCAGCTTGCGATCGTCGCCCTGCAGCAGGTAGTACGCGTCGCCGCTCGGCAGCAAACGCGCCGGCGCCTCCGGGCCCGGAGCGGCGCGGAAGGCCGCTTCGTCGGCCCGCAGGATCCATCCCGCGCCGATCGGCGAGCGGACCCGGGTCAGTGATCCGGCCAGTGCGGCGAAGGCGGCGACGCCACCCCGCGGGGTGATGCCTGCCCACCGCGCGAACGCGGCGGGCGTGGCGGGACCGAACACGTGCACATACCGGCGCGCGAGCTCGAGCCGAGCGTCCTCCGGTGAGATCTCTGGCGGCGGCACGCACCACAGCGCCGGCTGCCGCGCCCCCTCCCACCGGATCACGAGCCGGCCGGTCGTCGCGCCGTATCGCAGCGCGTTCGCGTTGACGCCGAGCGCCGCGCCGACGTCGCCGTAGCCCATCTTGTTCGCGAGGCCGAGGACCGACTCGACACGATCCGCAGCGTCCTCGGCGCGCGTTCGCCCTTTCGCGTCGTCGGGCAGCCGGCCGAGCGAGAAGAACGCAAGATCCTCTGCGGCGACGACGTACGCGCTGTAGCGAGGACCCCAGAGCTGCACGAGCGACGGGTCCTCCCACGTGGTGGACGTCGTGCCCGTGACGCGCGCGTGGATCGAGAGTGACGCCGCGCGCGGCATGCTGTCCTGCAGCCCCGCCCACGCGGCCTGCCGCAACGACCGCCGGCCGCGCGGCAACCGCTGATCGAGCGCACCGACCCGCCGCCGGAACGCGAGTACCTGCGCTCGGGTCA
>Ga0136846_1219115_pt1 | contig 12766 bp, 9 predicted proteins | sample HopSoiMetagenom2_FD_96841 | JGI IMG/M metagenome (GOLD analysis project Ga0136846, IMG submission 96841) | Grasslands soil microbial communities from Hopland, California, USA - 2 Assembly 2016 (version 4) | ecosystem: Environmental > Terrestrial > Soil > Grasslands | place: USA: Hopland...
TAGCGACGCGGGGCTACCGGGCTGGATCGCGGCCGTGTTGGTTCCCGCGACGTGGAGCGCGATCGTACTCGCCGCCACATTGGTGCTGTTGAAGGGAATCAGCGCGTATTCAGTCGCCGCTGCTCCGCCGCCGAGACACAGCGTGGCTTTTTCCGATGCGGTTAACGGGTGAATCTCACCGACCGCGAGCTGAAGAGAATTGGAGCTATTGCAGACTACCTGCGCGGCAGTGATCGTGATCTGCGACATCCCTGTCTTGCCTTCACTGGTCGCGCTGATGTTCACGGTGCCGACGGCAACTCCCGTGACGAGACCCGTGGAGCTGACTGTCGCGCGCGAAGGATCGCCCGATGACCAGGCGATCGCACGGCCAGTAAGAACGTTCGAGCTCGCGTCCTGTGTCGATGCTGAGAGCTGGAGGGTCGCGCCGACCGTCACGCTGCCGGTGGTTGGAGTGACTGTTATGGTTGCGACCGGAACAGGAACGACCGTGATATATGTCGTCGCCTGCTTCCCGGCAGCCGAAGCGATCAGCTGCGTTTGTCCGGTCGCTACGCCAGTGACGACACCGGTGGCGTTCACGCTCGCAATCGCTGCCGACGCGGTACTCCAGGTGATTGTTCCCGTTGCGATCGGCGCACCGAACTGATCGATAGCGGACGCGCTCGCGTTCGCCGATTGTCCGATGAAGATCGACTGGTTGGGGAACGAGACGTTGAGGGTGGTGACGACCGGCTTGGGCGGTTCGGTTGCTTTACTGCCGCCGCAAGAGAGAGCACTTCCAACAATTAGCGCAGACCACGCTGCGCGAAGGATTTTTGGCATTGTCGCTGAGTAAGAAAAAGAAAGCGCCGCGCGCTATACTCAGACGAACAATTGTTCCCTTACGCCACGCTGATATTCGGTCGATCAGCTTAAGTGATAAGAAACTGCATCTCGCTGAAATAAAATCGCCATCTCGGCGCCATTCGCCTCAGGACATCCACCTAATCGGTGAAATAACTCCAGCATCTCGACGCTAGAAATTGACCTTCGGTACCGCTCGCTCGGCTTCTTCGGCCTGGAAGAACTCGAGCTCCTTGTATCGCATCGAGCTCGCGAACAGGTTCGACGGGAACGTCGAGACAGCGGTGTTGAAGTCGCGCACGACGGCGTTGTAGTAGCGCCGCGCATTCTGGATCGCGTCTTCTATAGTAGCCAGTTGCTGCTGCAGATCGCGGAAGCCGCCCGACGCCTGAAGTTGCGGATACGCTTCGACCGCGACACTGAGTCCCCGCAGCGCCGTACTCAGCTGCGCTTCGGCCGCCGAGCGCTCGGCGGGTCCGGCGCCTTGCGCCGCGACCGCGCGCGTCCGCGCGTTGGTCACCGCCTCGAGAGTATCGCGCTCGTGCGCCGCGTATCCCTTAACGGTGTTGACCAGATTCGGAACGAGATCAGCGCGTCGCTTGAGCTGAACGTCGATGTCCGACCACGCGTTCTGCGAGCGAACTCGGAGGGAGACGAGCTTGTTGTAAAGGCCGACGAGCGCCAGTACAACGACGACGAGGACGATCAGAATGACAATGAATGCCATCGAGGAGTGGTTGAGGGTTGGTCCAAACTGTACCCGCGGTCGCCAGCGGTCAATGCGGCCGCGCTGGAGTAGGCTGGCAGTCGATCAGGCTGTGTTCGGCCCGATTCTCTGCGCGAGGTTCTGGAAGCGCGGCGACGATCTGAGAATGTCGAGCGCCGGCTCTCGTGTGATCATCAGCATGTAGCCGACTCGCTCGTCGTACGCCTTTTCCAGCCAGTCCATCGCCTTGGGCTCCTGACCGAGGTGCGCGTAGGCCATTCCCATTCCCATCGGCCAGACGAATTCTTTCTGCGACAGCTTCTCGAGTCTGTCGAGTAGGCCAGCCGCCTCGGCATGCTCACCACCGGCAGCAAGACCGTAGGCGAGACTGACCTGGTACAACGTGATTCCTTCGCCGAGTCGCGCCGCATCGCGGAATGCCTGAATTCCTTCGCGCTTGTCGCCGCCTTGAGCGCAGACGAGCCCGTGCGAGAACGCGGCGTACGAAGACGTCGGATCGATCTGGCGAATGTTGCGACATTCTTCGATCGCCTGCTCCATTCGGCGCGCGAGGTAAAGCACCCAGGTCGCGTTGCCGCGGATTGCCATCGCACTTGGATCCAGCTGACACGCGATGTCGCGGTGTACCATCGCTTCGTCGAACTTGCCAACCGCGCAGAGATGCATCGCGTAGTACATCCGCAGCATCGATCCGCTCGGGTACAACTCGACCGCTCGCGCGAGCTCGGCTCCTCCTTTCTCGAAATCGAAGCGATACCAGTCGTAGTACAGATCTATCGACGCGTGAGCACTTCCGTTGTTCGGATCGAGCTCGGCGGCTTTGGTGGCGAGCTTGAACGCCTCCGGATGCGCGTCGTGCGGGCGCACGCCCCAATAACCCATGCCCAGGTACTGGTAAGCTTCCGCGAGTGATGCGATCGCTGTCGTGAACTCGGGATCCAGATCAGCCGCTTCCTTCAGATAGTCAACTGCCTTGGCGAAATCGTCGGGGGTGACTTTGTTGTAGTGATGCCTGCCGAGCAGATAGAGGTTGTACGCCTCGATATTCTCGGTTGGCTTCTTCGCGAGGCGCGACGCGTCTGTCGGACTCAGCTTCGCGCGCATGCAATGCGCGACGCACTCGGCGACATCCGACTGGACGGCGAAGATGTCGTCCAGCTCGCGGTCCCAGGTTTTTGCCCAAAGGTGGTGATCGGTCTCTGTATCGATCAACTGCGCGGTGACGCGCACCTTGTTGCCCGCTCGGCGTACGCTTCCCTCGAGCACGTGTGAGACGCCGAGCTCCCGTCCGATCTCGCGAACGTTCTTGCCGTGCTTCTTGTACGGCGCGGTTGAAGTGCGCGACATCACCTTGAGCGTTTGGATCTTGGAAAGATTGGTGATGATGTCTTCGGTGATGCCGTCGGAAAAATATTCGTTCTCGGGATCGGCGCTCATGTTCTCGAACGGCAGCACGGCCACGAATCGATCGAGCAGCGGTTTGTTGATCGCTGCGGTTGGGCCCGAGTTGGACGCGGAGACGCTGGTCCCTATCGCAGGCAGCCCCGAATCCGGAGTGAAGGTCCAGTTGACGTGTCCCGCCTCGAGCGCCGTCGCGAAATCCGCCGCCGACGCGAACCTTCCCGCTGGCTGTTTCGAGAGCGCTTTTCTGATCGCGTCATCGACGGAGACTGGGATGTCGTCGCGTCCCGGTCGCACGCTGGGAATGGGATCGACAAAATGGCGCATCATCACCTGCTGCGCGTTTCTGCCAACGTACGGCGCGCTACCGGACAGCATCTCGAACAGCACGCAGGCGAGCGCGTAGATGTCGGTGCGCCCGTCGACGCTGGGCTCGCCCATCCCTTGTTCCGGACTCATATACGCCGGCGTTCCGATTGCGGTGCCGGCGCTGGTGAGATTCGGGTCTGCGGCAGCGACGTTGAGTGCGCGCGCGATACCGAAGTCGGTGATCATCGCGTGTCCGTCGTGCAGCAGAACGTTGCCCGGCTTCATATCGCGGTGGACCACACCACTGCGATGCGCATAGTCGAGTGCCCGCGCGATTTCACAAGCGAGTCTCACCGCCTCGGGAATCGGCAGCCGCCAATCGCGCTTGAGCCGTTCCTTGAGCGACTCGCCCTCGACGAACGGCATAGTATAGTAGGGAAGGCCGAGCGTCTCCCCCGCGGTGAGGAGCGGAATGATGTGCGGATGCGTCAGCGATGCAGCGAGCTAAATCTCTCGGCGGAATCTCTCCAGCCGAACCGCGGCGCCCATCTCCGGCGGCAGAACTTTGATGACGACGCGTCTGCCGAGTGCGCGGTCCTCGGCGACGAAGACGCGCGACATGCCGGCACCGACGATTTCGCGCTCGAGGGTGTAAAGATCGCTTAGTGCATCACGGAGATTCTGGCCGAGCTCGGTATCCACGTAGCGCCGCTGATAATTGAAGGGAAACGGTCCCCGCTGGCTTGCACTACGGTCACTCTCGGTTGTGGTCTGCGCAAGGTGAAACAGGCGAAATCCCGACGCCGTTTGCGCGACGGCGACCGCAACTCAGAGACTGGTGCTGGCCGAATCGCTATCCAGAATGAGGCGTGGAGCGGTTGCCGGCGTTTCTCGGCGCAGCCCAAGGTCCAGAGGACGTCCATCGTCGGTGCATGCATGGAGCTCATCGACGAAAAGTGCAACGAGCTGTGAAAGCACCGCATCGCGTTCGACCCCATAAGGGATTTTTTCCGCGTCCGCCGCCAGGACGAGCGCGTCGACGAATGTGCGAAGGAGCGTTGCTGGCTCGGCGACGGGCATGATCTCGGCGCATATCTGACGGATTGTCGCTCGCTGGTCGGCGTCGATTCTTGAAGCAGCCATCCTCCCTTTCAGGAGGCGACGAATTCGTTCTTTGTGGTCGTCAGTCAGCATTTGAATCGGCCTGTGCAAAGTGGGTCGCGACCGCCGGTATAATTGCTGACTCCACGGATCGCGTCTTAGGTCACAAGACCGTCGTTCTACCCAGAAGAAGCGAATCCTTACGCAGGGGTCACCGGCAGCGCATACCATAGAATCGCACAGAAGTGGGAAAAGCTTCCCGCGAGCACGAAGACGTGCCACACTGCGTGATGATAGCGATGGCGTTCGTCACGAACGTAGAAAACAACGCCTGCCGTGTAGAAGAATCCGCCGGCGACGAGCCACGCGATTCCCTTCGGCGCGACGTTCATGAGAAGTGGTCGCAGCGCGATTACAGCGAGCCAGCCCATGCCGAGGTAGACCGCGGTTGACAGCGCGGGCAGTCGCGCGCCGAACGTTCCTTTGAGCGCGACACCCGCAATGGCGAGAGCCCAAATAATCCCAAACAAGCTCCACCCACACGGCCACCGAAGTGTGATCAGAGTGAACGGGGTGTAGGTGCCGGCGATCAGAAGGTAGATCGCGGCGTGGTCGATGCGTTGGAACACGGCCTTTGCTGCGGGCGATCGAAGTCCGTGATAGAGCATCGACGATGTGAAGAGGAGCAGCAGCGTCGTCGCGTAGACGGCTGCGGCAACGACGCGCCAGGGATCGCCGCTGCGCACGGCGATGACGACGAGCATAGGCCCAACGACCAGTGTTAGCACGACACCGAGTCCGTGGGTCAGGCTATTGGCGATCTCCTCGCCGCTGGTTTGTTCGCGCGCCGTCGACATTGCATGAACAAGCTAACCGCTCCCCGGGCTGCGTCACGGTGCGATCGCGTCAATACAAAGACTGCAGACGAATGGCGCGATAGAAGAACGGGACTTTGACGCCGCCGTTCTGCATCTGTGCTTCCCAGATCACAGAACCCTGTGGAGTCACCTCGGCCACTTGAGCCGCCGCACCGAACGCGATGATGGTGTTGCCACTCTCCAGTCGCTGAGCCGATCCGGCGAACGGCGAAAACAGCGGTGGAGAATGGCGATACTGCCACACCATCGTCGCGGTGCGTGCGGTCAAATCGAGGTGGTACTCTACGGCGCGACTCTCCGGCGGCGAGTGATGCGCGCCGTTGTCGATGAATAGGAGATTTCCGTTCGGCAGTACGTGAGCGTGGTGCTGAATCCCGAAGCCGTTCAGCGGATCGCCTACGAGAGTGAACTGATTGTGGCGGCCGCCAAACCTCCAGATCATCTGACCTGTCGTCGCGTCGATTTTCGTAATCTCACCGAGGCTTGCGAATGAGACGATGTAATTGCCGTCGCTGTCTCTGATCAGTGAGTTGGGATGATCGAAGTCGATGCTTGGCATTTGCGCCAGGCCGGGTTGAATGAAAATCCAGTCGGCGATGGTGAAATGGTCCCACGCGTTCCACGAGAATTCGATCTTGCCGGTCGGTGACTGTCGAAGTATGACGTGGCCGGCGACGGTCTGACTCGATGTACCGCCTATGGCGCTGAGATCTACCTGACGAAAGTCGTAGCCGAGGATGTCGACGTGCGCGAGCGTCTGTCCGTCGTACTCGAGAATTAGCTCATGGGGATCGGTGTATGGCGCGTTCGCCGAATACGCAGTGACCGAATCCCCAGCGGCATTCACTTCGATGAATCGTCCTGGCGTTGGTTGCCAGCCGGTGCTTTGTCCGACAAAAAGAGTGTAGTCGCCGTTCGCCTGTCGATCGGCGTCGATTGCAGCCTCGCCAGGTGTTGTCTGGAACTGTCGATACCAGCAGACATGACCTGTTTCGTCGAACACCACCAGATACGCCGCGTTGGCGCCGGTGAAATCGCTGAGGATGTAGTCAGGTACCGTTGGATCACTGGGGAGCTGAGTTGGCGCGAGCCGCAGCCCGCTGAGCTCCAGCGGCAGCTGACTGGCGCGAAATGATAGTGTTGTGTCGACTTCGGATCCTTTGCTGTTTACGTGCAGAGTGATTTGGTACGAGGTATTCTCCCGGAGCCCGAGCGCGGGAATGACACCGGCATCGCCGGTCACGGGAAACAAGGGCGTCGAGTTTACGAGCACATCTCCGTTGAGGCGGTCACCCGAGCTGGCGTAGTAAGTGAGTCGCGCGGACTCGGCGTTGCGCGTGGTGAACCTCACCTGGGCAGAGAGATTGTTGTTCGGATTCTGCGCGACGAGCGCGTTGACGATCGCCAAGCGCGCGGACGAGTGATCGGGCGGTCCCGCCGCGTCGGAGCAGGCGCCGACACTTAGCGCAACGCCGAGTAGTAAAGCGCGGTGGCAGTGAGAGCGCATTCGGTAGGGCATTTAGTGCTGCCCGTCTACCTTCAGTGGTCTGGAGCTCGAGCTAATGTTGAAGGCAGACGTGCCGAGCTCACCCTGACTGTTCTGTCCCCAGCAATACGCAACGCCATCGGTTGTTATTCCGCAGCTATATCCGTACGCAGTTGGTCCGTAATAGTAGTAGTCGCCCAAGTCACCGCTTCCGCCTACCGTGATCGATTTGAAGGTGAGACCACCCGCGACCGGGATCGGCACAGCCGAGTGGTTCTGCACGAAGTCAGGATCACCAATCTCACCAGTAGTGTTGTCGCCCCAACACCAGGCTCTGCCGCCGGACTCGATCGCGCACGTATGAAAGCCGCCCGCTGCTATGGTTACGAACGTCGACGAGTTCTTGACGGCGGTTGGCGCGACGGTATGTAGTCCGGGCATCCCATCGCCAATTTGACCGAAGGTGTCATCGCCCCAGCAGTACACACCATCCGCGGCGATCCCGCACGTGTGGGATTCGCCGGCACTAATCGATGTGAACTTGTGCCCGCCGCCGACCAAGGCTGGCGTTGAGGCCGAAGCAAACGATCCATTCCCCAGTTGTCCGGCGTTGTTCAAGCCCCAACAGTACGCGTCACCCGATGTCGATATTGCGCACGTGTGTCCGCCACCTGTGCTGAGAGCCGTAAACGAAACGGTCCCGGCGACCTTGATCGGAGCGAGTGCGGTATGAGCAGTTCCGTCGCCAAGCCGTCCGTCGGCTGACAACCCCCAACAATAGATCTCGCCCGTCGTTGCCAGAGCGCAGGTGTACGAGGTGCCGGTTGAAACTGCGCTGAACGACAATGACGAGCTGATCGGCGCCGGAGTGCTGCGACTTGTCGTGGTGTTGTCACCGAGCTCACCAACGTCATTTGGCCCCCAACAAATCACGGTGCCCGTGGCGATGGCGCAGCTGTGCGAGTTAGTGCTCACCCCCGATACTGTCTTATCGCCGATTGGTTTCCCGGGGACGGGCCGGGCGCTTAGAACGCCCTGAGTTCCCCAACACCACAATTTGCCATCGGTTGCGATGCCACAGCTCGATTCAGATCCGAAACCGCTGGCCAATGACGCGAGGGAGACTTGCTCCAGCGTCGTAATGGTAGGACTGGTACCAGTCGCGTTCGACAGAGAATTCGTCGCGGTGACCGTGTAACTTGTTCCGGGTGTGGAACCGGTAGTCAGTGTCGTTGTCGCGTTTCCGCCGTTGTCGGTTGATGATGAAGCAGAGCTGAGTGTGCCGCCACCGCTGACGGACCATTGCACTGCTGTGCCGGGCGCTACGATCCAGTTTTCGTAAGCATCGATGGCGATCGCGGTAGCGACGATCGTCGCTCCCGCGGGTGGATCGGAAACGGCAACCCTCACAAAAAACCTGGCGACAGGTCCAGGGTGGACCGTGATCGGTAGGCTATTACCGACCGCACCGTGTCCGTCGTCGGCGGTAATGACATACGTTGAGTTGACGGACGTGCCAACCTGGAAATCCACAGTCGCAATGCCCTGACTGTTAGTCGTCGAGGTCGGCGCAGCGACGGTGCCGGTCTCGGCGCTCAGGCCGGGGCGTGGATTGGGTACGGTGATGCGGTTGGGACGCGCGCTGACTCCTGGGTTGGCACGCACGCCGATTTGGTAGTACCCGCTGTTGTCAGCAGTCGACCAGGCGATGACGCGGCCGGCGACAGGAGTCAGATTGCCAAACCTGTCTGTCAGCTGTGCGCTCACTGAAATAGTTGTGCCGATGACGGGCGCGGTCGTGCTCGTGGTGACTCTGTACAACGTCGGCTCGCCGGCTACGATGCTGATTGGCGCGGCATGGCCTTGCAGCCGATCCTCGTCGCTCACAACAATCTGGGCGGTGACATTGGCCTTTTCGCCGGCGATGAAGTAGTTGGTCGCGACACCGTCGGCATCAGTCAAAGTCATGTTGGACGTGAATTGCCCGTGCCCGTCCCCGATGTACCAGCCCACGTGCTTACCGGAGATGGCGACGCTGTGATCGTTGTCGTCGGCGAGCTGCGCCTTGACGACCAGAGTGTCTCCAGCAGCTGCCGTGGAGTTGAAAGTGGTGACGAGGTACTTGGCTGGAATGACTGGCGCTGTCGCCTCGCTACATGCGATCGCAGCAATGGCGGTCGCGATGAAAGCGGAATGGCGGATCGTGCTGCTTAGATGAAACTGACAAGGATTTCTCATGAGGTCTCCGGTGCTCAGCAGAGACGGTATCAGATACTGCGATCCGCGCATGGTGCAGAATGCACCACTCCAAACGGGAGTTCCTTGATTTACGTGCGGTTGGCCGTACCTTCGATGGGCCGGCGATACGCCGGGAGGAGGCGGGAGATGGGGCTTCATCTCTCATCGACGAAAATCGCACAGCTTCAGGCTGCGACAGCAATCCTGCTGTCTCCATTCGCTGCCAGCGACGGCGACGAGTGGCGGCGAGCCGTGTGCGCGGCAATCGAACCCATCGTCGATTCACGCGGGTCGATGTTCGGACTCGCAATGCCCGACGAAACGCTTCTCATCGGCAATGCAGATGTAGTAGCGGCAATGCAGCCGTTCATGCCGCCGACGGGCTGGATGCTCGATAGCTGGCTCAAGGCGGTCCTTCGCGGTGAGAAGATTATTGCGTGGCGCGATGTCTACGAGCCGACTCTGCTCAAGAGAACCGACTTCTATAACGACGTGGTGCGTCCGAATCGGCTCTACGCTCCTTTGACCGTCACAGCGACCGTTCGTGGGAGCCCACTCGGCGCCGCTGTCTTCCACTACTTCGAGAGTGAGTCTGGAGCCGATAGTCGCCTCGACGAACAGAGGCAGCTGCTGGAACTGCTGGTGCCAGCGTTGCAGGCAGGCGTAAACGCATACATCGCCCTTCGACGTCAGCGCGACACGCTAATCGCATTTGGCGAGTTGTCACATGTCGCGCTTGCATTGTTTGATATGCGCGGTCACCCCGTTCACCAGAGTCGCGCACTCGAGCAACTTCTCGTCCTCGATCCCGAGCCATCGCGGATACGGGCGGAGACCGCACGGGTGGCGACGAATTTGTCGGCGACCTTATCGGCGCGAAATCCGCTTGCACATCTCGATCATCCGGTCAAATCACGGCTGACCACTCACGGTGGAAGCTACGGCTTGTCGGCGATTTCTTTCGGCGATGGGTTTGGCTCCGTCGCGATCATCGGAGTGATGATCGAAGATCTGGGCCCGCCACGCTTTGATGTACAGCGCTTGAGATCGGAATACCATCTGACGAAGCGCGAGCTACAGACGGCGGCGCTCTTGCAGCGACGGATGTCAGCAAAGGAGATCGCGAGCACACTCGGTGTTAGCGTCAACACCGCGCGTCGACACACTGAGCACGTTCTGGGCAAGCTTGGCGTGCACTCCAAGCATGCCGCCGCCGAGCGGCTAAACGGCCAGGCGATTTCTACGGATTGAGTAACGATCGCCGCGTGAACTAGTTCCTGGCGCAGTCCTCTGGCTTGCAGACTCGCACCTTACCTTGCTTCTCGAACTTGTCACCGGAGGTCGTCAGCAGGCTTGCCTTGATTTCGAACGTCGTATCGCGGCGATAATGGTGATAGACATAGAGGCCGAATAGCCGAAGCGATCGCTCGCCGTCTTCGGCCACGTGATGTGTAATGGATTGCTTCGGGGGAACAAGTATGACACTTGGACGACTGCCATCTCCCCAATCCACTGAGACTGTGCGCACGCTATCTAAAGCGCTGGTCTGACTGATGCCGAAATCCACATACGCTGAATCGGGCAGAACCACCCAATCCGAAATCTGAAACGATGCTGAAGGAAGCCCTGGGCTAACGCCCCAACGTTGCCGAGAGTCGTAGTGCGTCACACACGTATCCGGGTGTGACCACTCATCCGTGCCCTTCGGACACTCGGGAAGAACTGGGTCTGCGGCTGTCGCGCGCCGGTGTTCCTCCGTTACATGGATCTTCCCATCTGAGTCGAGGAGATAACTACGTGCGCCTGGCTGACCTTGAGCGTTGGGAAAGTCCGCGGAATTCCAAACTGCCTCAATTCCGAGCGTGATTGGAGCGCGGTGGAATCGATCGAGCGGTCCCCTCTTTGGCGGCTCGTAGTACACCGTGTGATGCTCGTCGGACTCGTTTGGGTGCGGAGCCGTGTCGGGTGAAGTTGTCTTACCTCGCTTGGCTGCAGTGTCTTTATCAGGCGGCCAGTAGAACGGGCCGCAACCTAGTGTGTAGCCAGTTTTTGGATTCTTGTGGTCGTGGAGCTGATGCAGGTTTTTTGGTGCCGGCCCGGCGACACTGTCGCCTCTGAATTGTTCGACGCATTTGGCCAGTTTGACCAAGTCATCCAGATCTGATTTGTTCATCCAGCGGTCGCGCTCGAACTTCGCCTGCAGTATCCGATCAACGTCGAGGCTGCGGACTTTTTCATGACCCCTTTTTACAGCGGCAGTAGTCATCGCGCTTCCGATCATGAAAACCACCACTGGAAGTGCGAGGCCGACCAGTCTATTGCGGAACGCGATTGGTTGAAACGGTAACTTTCGGTTGTGTATCAGATCGAACAGAGCCGCAATTGCCATCAAGGCCTGAACGAAACCAAAGAGCAGAAAGGTGTCATCTGGACCCTGCATCCCGGTTCCGCCGAGTCCCGCCAGTACGCCGAGCAATGCGCAGAGCGGGGCCAGCGGAATGCCGAGCACGAGGGCGATGGTGTCTCCAGTAACGCGAAATCCAGCCGCCATTGCCACGACAATTGAGAGATGTGGCAAGAGCCACACGGCCGCCATTGCATTGGGCGGTGCATTGTCCCTGCCCAGGCCTGGAACCGACAGTACGGAAATGATCGCCATCACCAGGACAAATGCGCTGGCGGGCGTGAAGTTGTGTGGGCGTTTTTGGGTTGCCGTGTCAGGCGCGGTCATGCCGATAAGACGCCTGGCTTGGTTCCGCAGCAAAACTCGGAACCCAGCTCCTTGTAGCCCATCGACCCGCCCGTTGGCCACATTTAAGGGATGTCAATCTGTGCGTATACTCAGCGATCTTTTTTCTTAGCGGCCTGCGCCGCGACATTCCTGGCCTTCCCGCTATCAGCGCAACCAGGCGGCGACCGCGCGACGTCGATCAAACCCGGCGAACAGTGTCCACCGGGAACCACCGAGATTCGGCCCCGCCAATGTCTCGGTCCGCAGGACCCCGCCCCGAGCATTCTGGATTATCGGCCGCATTCGACGCTGGTGGTGCCGGAGCACATGGTGAAAAAGGCGCGGTATCCGGCGATCGATTTCCACGGACATCCGTTCGAGATGCTCGGCAGCGTCGAATCTCTCGCGCGGATGGGCGCGCAGCTCGACAGCCTCAACGTCCGCATGATCATCGTGGCGAACAACGTGTCTGGTGATGCGTTGAAGCAGATGATGGCGACCATCAGATCGTCGCCGACGATGAAGGATCGCGTGCGCGTGCTGGCGGGTATCGACTTTCGGAACGTCGGACCAGGATGGGCGCAGAAGGCGGTGGCGCAGCTCGAGGCGGACGTCGTCGCCGGAGCAGTTGGAATCGGCGAGATCCCGAAGAACTTCGGTCAGACGATTCGCAAAGCCGACGGTACTCGACTCGCGCTCGACGATCCGGATCTCGATCCGATTTGGCAGGCAGCCGCGCGCCTCAAGCTGCCGGTCTTCATTCACACAGCAGATCCGGCGGAGTTCTATCAGCCGGTAAACTACAGCAATGAGCGGTGGCTCGAGCTCGAGCTATTTCCGAGTCGTCGCGTGTCGCCCACTCAGCATCCCAACTTCGAGGAGCTGATGAAGGAGCGCGACAATCTATTCCGTCGGAATCCGAAGACGACCTTCGTTGCGGCGCACATGGGTTGGCACGCCAACGACCTCGGCCGACTCGGTAAGATGATGGATGCGATGCCGAACTTATACGTAGATGTCGGTGCTGTGCTCTACGATAACGGCCGCCA
>Ga0136846_1224612_pt1 | contig 12765 bp, 10 predicted proteins | sample HopSoiMetagenom2_FD_96841 | JGI IMG/M metagenome (GOLD analysis project Ga0136846, IMG submission 96841) | Grasslands soil microbial communities from Hopland, California, USA - 2 Assembly 2016 (version 4) | ecosystem: Environmental > Terrestrial > Soil > Grasslands | place: USA: Hopland...
GGCGCGACGGGACGATGGACGACCTCGAGTCGCTGATCAAGCTCACGCAGCTCACCGACGCGCTCGACACGGCCGGGCGGAACATCCTCGAGCCGAACGACATCCCACTCGACGTGCGCCACCTGCTGCGCGCGCTCGCCGCAATCCGGCTGACCGATCGCGTGTGGTCGGGCGAGCCGTCGTCCGACTTCGCGGCCGAGGACTGCATACGCATGGCGGAGATCGTCTTCGGCGGCCGCGAGGCGATCGAAGAGACACCCGTAATCTTCGCGAACTGCAACGTCAACTCTCCGCTTCGCTTCGACAGCCGGATGCTCGAAGGCCTCCTCGGCTACGCGGCCGCGGGACAGACGGTGATCGTGACGCCGTTCCTCCTCATGGGTGCGATGGCGCCCGTGTCGGTCCCCGCCGCACTCGTTCAGCAGAACGTCGAGGCGCTCGCGGGCATCGCGCTCGTGCAGCTGGTCCGCCCTGGCACGCCGAGCGTGCTCGGATCCTTCCTCTCGGCGACCGACATGAAGAGCGGCTCGCCGGCGTTCGGCGGGCCGGAGTCCGCACTCGGCCTGTACGCCTCCGGGCAGATCGCGCGCAGGGTCGGCCTCCCGTGGCGCTCGGGCGGCGGCACGCTCACGTCGAGCCCGGCCGTCGACTTCCAGGCCGGATACGAGGGGATGAACACGCTGCAGTCCGCGTTCTTCGCCGGGGCGAACGTCTGCTGGCAGTCGGCCGGCTGGCTCGAAGGCGGTCTCGTCACTTCGTTCGAGAAGTTCGTCGCCGACTGCGAGCTGCTCGACCTGCTCCAGCACCAGTTCACGCCGGTCGACGTCGACGACGCAAGCCTCGCCTACGGTGCGCACACCGAGGTCGGTCACGGAGGCCACTTCTTCGGCGCCGAGCACACGCTCGAGCGCTTCCGCGACTGCTTCTGGCGGCCCACGATCGCCTCGACCGAGAACATCGACCGGTGGACGCGCGGCGGCTCGCTCGACCACACCGCGCGCGCGAGCGCGCGCTGGAAGGATCTGCTCGAGACCTATGAACGGCCGATGCTCGAGGACGCGATCGAAGAGGAGCTCCTCGAGTTCGTGGAACGGCGTGCAAGCGAGCTCGGCGACCCGATCAGCGTGCGCGCATGAACCCGGGCACCGCTGCACTCGCCCGCGGGATCGACGTCCTCTGCGCCCTCGCCGAGCCCGAGGCAGGCGACGGGCTCGGAGTGATCGCCCTCGCCGGGCTCGTCGGCGGGGACAAGAGCCAGCTCTCGCGCTCGCTCAAGACCCTCGAGGAACGCGGCCTCGTGGAGCGCGACCCGGACACGCTCGCCTACCGACTCGGCTGGCGGCTCTTCGCTCTCGCCGCGCGCGCCGGCGAGTCGCGGCTCGTCGCCGACGCGCCGCCCGTGCTCCGCGGGCTCGTGCGGGAGCTCGGCGAGAGCGCGCACCTCTCGGTGCGCCAGGGCGACGAGGTCCTGACGCTGCTCTCGGAGTCGCCGCCCGCGACGCTCCACGCGCCGGGCCGCGTCGGCGGGCTCACGCCACTCGCGAGCACGTCGGCCGGACGGGTCCTCGCGTTCGACCTGGACGACTCCGAGCTCGCATCCCTCGGGCTCCGTGCGCACGCGGCCGCGATCGCGGAGGCACGCGCGCTCGGCTACGCGATCGTGCGCGAGGAGTTCGAGCCGGGGCTGGTCGCGGCCGCCGCACCGATCCGCGACGGCGCAGGTCGCGTGGTCGCGGCGCTCAACGTCTCGGCGCCGCGCTTCCGCCTCGACGAGCGGCTCGAGGAGGCGGCGCGCAAGGTCGTAGCTGCCGCCGACACGCTGTCGGGCTAGGGAGCGCCCGCAACCGCAGGGTCGATGAGCACCACGGTACGTGCTCCTTCGCCGCGCCGCAGCCGCTCGAGTGCGGCCTCGACACCGTCGAGATCGGTCGTATGGCTGACGACGCCGCCCAGGTCGAGCTCGCCGGCGAGGGCAAGGTTCGCGAGCTCGGCCAGGTCGCGGGCCGCGTCTCCCGACCCGTAGTACGTGCCGAGCAGCGACTTGTCGGAGAGGAATTCGATCCCCGGCACCGCGACGTCGACGCCGCGCGGCACGAGGCCTACGACGACTGCCTGGCCGCCCGAGCGAATTGCATCCCATGCGAACCTGATCGTCTCCGGCACGCCGACGACCTCGAACGCGTGGTCGGCGCCGCCGCCGGTGAGCATGCGCACGGCCGCAAGCGCGTCGTCGCTGCGTGCATCGACCGCGTCGGTCGCACCGTGACGACGCGCGAGCTCGAGCTTCTCGGGTCGCGTGTCGACAGCAATGATGGGATCCGCTCCCGCGATGCGCGCGCCCGCGATCACCTGCGAGCCGACACCGCCGCAGCCGATCACACAGACGGAGTCACCCCGCTGTACGCGCGCGACGTTGCGCACAGCACCGATTCCCGTGACGACACCGCAGCCGAGCAGCGCGGCCTGCCAGAGCGGCAGCTCGCGCGGGATCTCCACCGCGCCGTCCGCGGCGACGACGGTCTGCTCTGCGAAGCATGCCGTCATCAGGCCGTGCTGCAACGTCTCGCCGCCTGCGCGCAGCCTGCTCGTTCCGTCCATCAGGCATCCGGCGAAGCCGTTCGCGCCGGCGGGCTCGCAGAGGTTGGGCCGGCCGGCCCGGCACGCGCGGCACGAGCCGCAGGCGGGCACGAGGCAGAACACGACGTGGTCGCCCGGCTCGACGTGCGTCACGGCGTCACCGACCGCCTCGACGACTCCGGCTCCCTCGTGGCCGAGCACCATCGGCCAGCGGCCGTCACCGAGCTCGCCGTCGGCGAGTCGCACGTCGGAGTGGCACACGCCTGCAGCGGCGACCCGCACGAGGACCTCGTCTGCATTCGGCGGGTCGAGCTCCACGTCCTCGACTGCGACCGCGCGGCCCGGCTCGCGCAGCACGACCGCTCTCATGCCGCGCGCCACTCCTCGAGCGCGTCGAAGTCCGGCGTCACGCCGAGCCCCGGCCCGGACGGCGGCGCGATCGTCCCGTCGGGCGCGATCGGGACCGTCTCGGGGAGCAGCCAGTCGCGCCGCTCGGCGGTGAGGCCGGGCGGGTCGAACGGCACCTCGACGAACGGGCACGTCGAGACGGCGAGCGCGAGGTGGAGGTTCGCGACGAGCCCGTAACCGTTCGACCAGGTGTGCGGCGACCACATGCGGCTGTGCAGATCGGCGAGCGCCGCGATCCGCCGGCAGCCGGAGATCCCGCCGGAGAGCACGACGTCAGTCTGGATCACGTCCACGCCGCCACGCACGACGAGGTCGCGCGCCTCGTGCGCGCCGCGCACCATCTCGCCGGCTGCGATGCGCACGTCGGTCAGCCCACGCAGCGCGCGGTAGCCGTCGAGGTCGTCCGTCCGCAGCGGCTCCTCGAGCCAGTAGACGCCGAGCGGTTCGAGCGCGCGGGCGCACTGCGCGGCGGTCGCGACGTCCCAGCGCGGCTCGCGGTCGCCGGGCATGCGCCAGCCCTGGTTCGCGTCGACCATCAACTCGAGCCCGGGTCCGACTGCGTCGCGTACCACCTCGACCGTCTGCACGTCGTCGCGCCAGTCGTCGTGGTGGAACCGGATCTTGACGGCGCGGATGCCCGCATCGCGCAACTCGACGACGCGTGCGGCGCGATCTTCGGCCGACAGGAGCTCCGCGTTCGACGCGTACGCGAGCAGCCGGTCCGAACGCCCACCGAGCAGCTTCCAGCAGGGCACTCCGAGCGCGCGGCCCGCGAGATCCCACACCGCGGCTTCGACCGTCCACGGCCGGCCGTGGTGAAAGTCGACGGTCTGGCACACCTCGCGCACCACCTCGGTGCACAGGGGATCGACGCCGATGAGCAGCCGCTCCAGCAGCTCGCGGTCCGGTACCGCATCTCCGCTCGCGAACCCCTGGACCCCTTCGTCGGTCGAGACGACCACGATCGTCGCCTGCTGATGCGCGCGCGGGACGGGGTCCCACGCGACGCGCAGCGGCGGGTCGAACGGAAACTCGTAGCGGCGCGTCTCGATGGCGGTAATGCGCATCAGTCGCCGCTGTAGAACGGGTTCTTCAGCGCATCGCGGTTCGCGACGAGCGCGGCCGCCGAAGCCGGGTCGCGACCGGCGACGCACATCCCGATCGCCTTGCGGACCGCGGCCCGGTTCGCGATGCGCACCGCTGTCTCGTCCCGCGCCGTTGGATCGACCCACACGGCGACCAGCACGGTGACCTCGTCGGTCGCCTCGAGCAGGCCGTCGGCGACGGCGTCGAGTACGCCCTGGGCGAGGCCGAGCTGCGCTGCGCCCCACGTGATCGTCTCGTGCGCGTCGTCGCGGGCGGTCGCCTTGTTCATCATCAACGTCGGTGGCCAGACAGGCTCGTACTCGTCCTCGGACGGGCCGACGCAGACGAGCACGGGGGTGTGTCCCGGCGACGGTTGCGCGAACATGCTGATCGCCGCGGCGTAGGTCGAACTGCCGCGCTGTGCGAGGACGACGTTGACGTGGCTGCCGTTCGGCTTGACCCCACCCCAGCCTTCGCCGATCCGCCCGTCGAGCTGGCGCGCGTTCACGCGAGCTCCAACACGACGCGCATCGCCTCGCCGGAACGCATCAGGGCGAACGCATCCGCGACCTCGTCGAGCGGCAGATGGTGGGAGACGAGCCGGTCGATCGGCAGGAGGCCGTTGCGATAGAGGTCGAGGATCAGCAGGAAGTCACGCTCGGGTCTGGACGAACCGTAGAGGGAGCCGAGCACCCGGCGCTCCATGCGCGGGATCGAGAGCGCCGGCAGCGGCAGCACGGCGTCCGCGCGCGGGATGCCGATCAGCACTGCCGCGCCGCGTGTGCGCGTGGAGAGGAACGCGGCGAGCATCGCCTCCGTACGACCGGTCGCCTCGATCGCGTAGTCGACCCCCCCGCCCGACGCCTCGCGCACGGCGTCCGCGGTCGCCTCGGGCGTGCCCGCCCAGAACACACCGTCGCTTGCACCGCAGGTCCGCGCAGCCGTGAGCTTCTCGGCGCTGACGTCGACCGCGATCACGCACGCGGCGCCGGCGGCTGCGGCGGCGAGCATCGCCGACAGGCCGACACCGCCGCAGCCGAAAACCGCGACGCGATCGCCCGGTCGCACGCCGGCCGTCCGCCACACGGCGCCGACGCCCGTCGTCACCGCACAGCCGACGAGCGCCGCGACGTCGAACGACACGTCCGGCGGGATGCGGATGCACGAGCGCTCCGGGACGACCGCGGCCTCGGCGAACGACGAGATGAACGAGTAGTGGTAAACAGGCTGACCGCTGCGCGAGAGGCGTGTCGTCCCGTCGAGCAGGCCACCCGCGCCCATCGCCGGCCACGCGGTCGAACAGAGGTGCGGGAGCTCGCGCAGGCACTCCGGGCACGCGCCGCACGACGGCGCCCACGAGAGCGCGACGTGGTCGCCGACGTCGACGCGCGTCACGTCTGCGCCTACCGCCTCGACAACGCCGGCGCCCTCGTGGCCGAGCACGGCGGGGCAGCGCGTCTCCGACGTGCCGTCGATCGCGTTCAGGTCGGAATGACAGACCCCGCTTGCGTGCAGGCGGACGAGCACCTCGCCGGGCCCGGGCGCCGCGAGGTCGAGCTCGGTGAGCGTCAGCGGAGCGCCGGTCCGCTCGAGCACGGCGGCGCGGATCTTCACGGCGTCGCGGCGCTCTGCAGCCGGCGCAGGTCCTCCACCGGGATGTGGCAGCGCATCGCGTGGTCGGGCTCGACCTCGACGAGCGGCGGCTCGATCGACTTGCAAATCTCGCCGAGGAAGCGCGGGCACCGCGTGTGGAACACGCAGCCCGTGGGCGGATCGGCGGCCGATGGGATGTCGCCCTGGAGCGCAATGCGCTGGCGTTGCTCGCCCTCCACGGTCGGCACGGCCGACAGCAAGGCCTCCGTGTACGGGTGGTGCGGCGGCCCGAACACCGTCTCCGCCGGCCCGAGCTCCATCACGCGACCGAGATAGAGAACCGCGATCCGGTCGGAGAGGTAGCGAACGACGCCGAGGTCGTGGCTGATGAAGACGTAGCTCGTGCGCTTGCTCTCCTGAAGGTCGACGAGGAGGTTCAGGATCGCGGCCTGCACCGAGACGTCGAGGGCCGACGTGGGCTCGTCGCAGACGACGAGGCGCGGCTCGCCGGCGAACGCGCGCGCGATCGCCACGCGCTGCTTCTGGCCGCCGGAGAGCCCGGTCGGGCGCGCGGACAGCGCGCGTTCGGGAAGGCGCACGGCGTCGACGAGCTCCTGCGCGCGCACGTCGGCCGCGCCGCCGCCGACGCCTGCGAGCTTCGACAACGTCCGCTTGAGCATCCGGCGGACCGTGTGCCGTCGGTTCAGCGCCGAGTCGGGATTCTGGAAGACGATCTGGAGCGCCGCCACGTCGGCCGCCGACCGGTCCGAGAGCTTCGCCGCCAGCTCGCGGCCGTCGACCTCGACCGAGCCCTCCGACGACTCGACGATCCCGAGCAGCGTGCGGGCGAACGTCGTCTTCCCGCTGCCCGACTCGCCGACGAGACCGAGCGTCTCACCGGGCCAGAGCACCGCCGTCACGCCGGCGAGCGCCTGGATGTCGTGGCCGTCCTGGCGGAACGTCTTCGCGAGACCGTCCACCTTCAGCAGCGGCTGCGCGCCGCGGTCGATCGCCGTCGAGACCGGGACGTTCTCCGTTGCGCGCGGCAGCTCCTGTGCCTTGTCGTGGAAATGGCAGCGGCTGAAGTGGTCCGCGCGGACGCGGAAGTCGGGCGGCTTCTCCGTCGCGCAGATGTCCTGGGCGAGCGCGCAGCGGTTGACGTACACACACGCCGGGAGGTCCGCGCCGATCGGCGGAAGAAAGCCGGGAATCGTGTCGAGCTTGCCGCGGTCCTTGCGCAGGCCGCCGCGCGGGAGGCAGCGCAGCAGCCCGACGGTGTACGGGTGATGCGGGTTCCCGAGGATCTCCTCGGTTGGGCCTTCCTCGACGAGCTCGCCGGCGTAGAGCACGCCCACGCGCTCGCACATCTTCCGGATCACGCCGAGGTTGTGGCTGATGAAGAGGACTGCCGTCGAGTGCTTCTGCTGCAACACCGAGATCAGCTCGAGCACCTCGGCCTCGACGGTCGCGTCGAGACCCGTCGTCGGCTCGTCGAGGATCAGCAGGCTCGGGTTCGTGGCGAGCGCCATCGCGATCACGACGCGCTGCTGCATGCCACCCGAGAGCTGATGCGGGTACCGCTTGAGCACGGAATCCGGGTCGGCGATGTTCACCTCGCGCAGCGCGGCGAGCGAGCGGTCACGCGCCTCGGAGCGGCCCGCGCCGCGGAGGGTGAAGACCTCTGCGACCTGGCGTCCGATGCGCAGCGCCGGATTGAGCGCGCTGCCGGGGTTCTGGTAGACCATCGACACGACGTCGCGGCGGTAGCGCCGCAGCGACTCGCCACGCAAGGCGAGGACGTCGGTTCCCGCGACCTGGATCGAGCCGCGCGACACCGCGCCGTTGCGCGGCAGGTAGCGGACGATCGAGAGCGCCGCAGTCGACTTGCCACAACCGGACTCCCCGACGAGGCCGTAGCTCTGTTGCTTGCCGATCTCGAGGCTGATGCCGCGCACGACTTCGCGATCGTGGCCGCGGACGCGGTACACGATTTCGAGATCCTGGATCGACAGCGCCGCCGTCGCGGGGACGATCGCCACCGCCGCGCTCACGGCTCGAGCACCTGCTGCACGGAGTCCGCGATCAGGTTGATCCCCACGACGAGCGAAGCGATCGCGAGCGCAGGGAAGACGATCGCCCACCAGGCGAGCGTCACGTCCGCGTACTGGTCGGCGATCTGGAGACCCCAGTCGGGCGAGGGCGGCTGCGGGCCGTAGCCCACGAACGCGAGCGTCGCGACCGCGAACACCGCGTACCCGAGGCGGACGGTCGCCTCGACGACGATCGGCCCCATCACGTTCGGGAGGATCTCGAAGAGCATGATGTACAGCGAGCCCTCGCCGCGGAGCTTCGCCGCCTGGACGTAGTCGAGGTCGCGTTCCGCGAGCACGGCGGAGCGCACCGTGCGCGCGACGATCGGCGTGAACGCGATGCCGATCACCATGATCAGCTTCAGCGGGGAGACGCTGATGCCCTCGGAGCCCGCCGAGAGCGCCGTCAGCACGAGGATCGACAGGACGATGAACGGGACGGCGAGCACGGCGTCGACGATGCGCCCGATCACGTTGTCGACCGTGCCTCCGAAGTACCCCATCACCAGACCGAGCACGGATCCCAGCGTGACACCGAGCGCCGTCGCCGCGGGCGCGACCGCGATCACGCTGCGAGCGCCGACGATCACGCGCGAGAACACGTCGCGGCCGACGCGGTCCATGCCGAACGGATGCGCCCACGTCGGGGCGTGATAGCTCGGCGAGAACGAGTCGTCGATCGCGTCGTACGGCGCGATGTGGGAGCCGAAGAACGCGCAGAAGATCCAGAAGAGCAGGAGCACGGTGCCGACGACGAACAAGCGCGAGTGGAGGATCTGCCGCACCATCTCGCGGCGAATGCGCTGCGGCGTGTCGAGTGGCTGCGACGTCAGGGGTGGAGCGCCCTCGACGACCACCGGCACCTGCGGCATGTCGCCACCGACGACGGTCACTGGCGGTCGCCCAGCCGGACGCGCGGGTTCAGCGCAGCCATCAGCAGGTCGCCCGTCAGCGTCGCGATGAAGTAGACGACGCCGAGGACGAGGACGCAGGCGAGCAGCATCGGGAAGTTCTTGATCTGAGCAGCCGTCAGCGTGAGGAAGCCGATGCCCGGGTAGCCGAACAGCTTCTCGATCGCGACGATGCCGCCGAACAGATAGCCGACCTGCGTGGAGATCACGGCGATCGTGGGGAGCAGGCCGTTCCGCAGCACGTGCCGCGACAGCACGTCGCGCCGACGAAGGCCCTTGAGCGTGGCGGTGCGCGTGAAGTCCGCGTCGAGCGCCTCCATCGTCCCCGCGCGCGCCATCCGCGCGATGTAGCCGAAGAGCACGAGCGCGAGGGCGAGGGCAGGCAGGAAGAGCGAGTCGAGCTTCGTCCAGAGCGAGGCCCCTTCGAGGGTGCCCGCGATCCCCGGGAAGAGGTTCAGGAACCCCGGCCCGAGCAGCGTGACCAGGATCGCGCCGAGCACGAACTCGGGGATCACGGCGAGCGACAGGCCGCCGACCGTGATGAAGCGGTCGGCCGGCCGGCCCCGCCGCAGCGCGGCCGTCACGCCGGCGAAGATGCTCACCGGGATGCAGAGCAGAAAGGCGTAGATGGCCAGGAACATCGACCGCTCGAGCGCCGGGACGAGGTCGTCCGTCACAGGCCGGCCGTCCGTGTAGTTCGAGCCGAAGTCACCTCGCACGGCGTGACCGAGCCAGTCGCCGTAGCGGACGGGCAGCGGCCGGTCGACGCCGAGCCGGTGGTTGAACAGCCTGACGGCGTCCGGCGTCGCCTCCCGGCCGAGCACGAGCCGGCCCGGGTTGCCCGGGAGGACCTGCGCGGCGGCGTAGATCATCATGCTCAGGAGCAGCAGCGAGACGAGGCCGAGTAGGAGTCTGTGGGCGACGTAACGGAGCATGACCCAGTTCTACCGACCTGGGGCGCCGGCCGCTCGCGGCCGACGCCCCGTACGCCGACTCTTACGAGATCGAGACGCCGCGGAGGTTGACGACGGCGATTCCATCGGGGACGTAGCCGTGAACCTTCGGGCTCGCCGCCGCGATGAAGTTGTAGAAGAAGCCGTAGATCGCCGGCGTGTCTTGGAGCAGTTGCAGCTCCATCTGCCGGGCGTACTTCTTCTGGTCCTGCAGGCTCGCTGCCGACTGGAAGTTGTTGATCATCCGGTCGAACTTCTTGCTGTGGTACCGGGCCGCGTTCCAGACGCCGCCTGAGCGCAGCGCCGCGTTCAGGTACGTGAGCGGCACCGGCCGGTGGCCGTAGTCGACGATGCCGAAGTCCGTTCCGAGCCACGGGGCCAGCTTCCCGGTGGCGCCGAAGCTGACGCCGTCGAAGTACTGCGCACTCGTGTACACCTTGACCTGGCAGTTGATGCCGACCTTCTTCAGGGCCTGCGCAACGCGCTGTGCGTAGTCCGGCATCTCGAAGCTGCGGTAGCAGCTGAGCGTCAGGTTCAGGTTCGTCGCACCCGCCGCCTGGAGCAGAGCCTTCGCCTTGGCGATGTTCTGCTTGCGCTGCGGGACAGACCTGTCGGTGAACGCGTAACCGGGCCACATCGGGCTGTCGTCCCCGACCTGCGCGTACTTGCCCCAGAGGCCCTGCGCGATCCCCGGCCGGTCGAGAGCCAGTGCGATCGCCTGACGGACGCGTGGATCGTTGAACGGCTTCTTGTTGACATTCATGTTCAGGTACCGGTGATTCGCCGTCTGCAGCGGGATCACGTTCGCATGACCCTGGAGCTGCTGGGCGCCCTGATAGCTGATCTGGTGCGCGAGGTCGATCTGGCCGCTCTGGAGCGCGGTGACCCGCGCCTGGTCCTCGAGGATCGAGTACTCGACGGTGTCGATCGCCGGCTTGCCGCCCCAGTAGTTCGGGTTCGCGACGAAGGTGAGCCCGGCCGGCCCGCGGTTTTCCTTGAGCGAGAACGGGCCGGTGCCGTTCATCTTGCTCGTGTACGCGCCCGGCTTCGTCAGGTCGGACGGCAATTCGTAGCTCTTCGGCAGGATGATCGCCTGGTAGGTCATCTGACCCGTCAGGTACGGGAAGAACCCGTTCGACGAGTCGAGGTCGAAGCGCACCGTATGGTCGTCGACCTTGTGGACGCCGCCCGGCGAGAGCACGCCGTGGAAGGACGAGAGCGCCTGCGAGTCCTTCGTCAGGAGCCTGTTGAACGTCGCGACGACGTCGTCCGCCGTCAGCGGCGTCCCGTCGTGGAACTTGACGTTCTTGCGGATGTTGAACGTCCACGACTTCGCGCCCTTCGACGACTTCCACGACGTTGCGAGCCGCGGGCGAAGCACGGAGTTCTTGTCGGCGAACACGAGCTGCTCGCCGGCCATGTGCGTCGGGCCGATTGCACCGAGCGACTGGAGCAGCGGCGGCTCCAGCGAGCCGTCCGGGATCACTCCGCCGAAGCGAAGCGTCGCCGCCTTGGCGGCGCGGATCCTCTGTGGCTTGACGGCGGCTTGCGCGCCGCCGGCGAGCAGGCCGAGGAACGGCAGAGACATCCCCAGCACGGACCCGCGCTTGACCAGCTCGCGCCGCGTGAGGTTGCCATTTTTGTGCTCGTCGATCAGCTCGTTCTCGAGCTCGCCGGCATTCCGGCGATACTTCTCGATCTCCTCGTTCGGATAGCGCATGAAATCCCTCCGGTGTCGGACTGGGGGAATCCGATCCTCACACGATCTGCGCACGACTTGCAAGCCCATTGCCATCACGGCATCGGCTTGGTCATAAGCTGGATACGTGCGCATCGCCCTCGCCCAGCTCGATTCGCAGCTCGGAGACAGCGCTGGGAACACGCGGCGAGTCAAAGGCGCGATCGAGGCCGCCCGGGCACAGGACGCCGAGCTCGTCGTCTTCCCGGAGCTGCAGCTCAGCGGCTACGGCCTGCGTCCCGGCGCAGAAGTCGCGCTGTCGGCCAGGGACGCAGCCGCGACGGCGGACGGCGTCAGCGCGCTCGTCGGTTTCCAGGAGCTCGTCGCCGACGGCTGTCGCTACAACAGCGCGGTCTTCGTCGAGGACGGCGAGCCGCTGCACGTGCACCGCAAGCTGTATCTGCCCGACTACCCGCCGTTCAACGAGGACGCGCGCTTCGAGCAGGGAGATGCGCTGCGGGCGTTCGACACGTCGCTCGGACGGATGGCGGTGTTGATCTGCAACGACGCATGGCAGCCGTTCCTGCCGCCGCTCGCAGTGCAGGACGGTGCGGAGATCCTCCTCGTTCCGTCCGCCAGCTCCACCGCCGTGCCCGAGGCCGAGGCCTACTGGCGTGAGCTGACACGCTTCTACGCGCGCATGCTCGAGTGCTTCGTCGTCTTCGTGAACCGCGTCGGCACCGAGGGCGACTTCACGTTCTGGGGCGGGTCGCACGTCGTCGATCCTCTCGGCGAGGTGATCGCGGAGGCGCCGAGGATGGACGAGTCCCTCGTAATCGCCGAGATCGAGCTCGAGCGCGTGGCCGAGCGGCGGCGCGCGCTCCCGCTGATCGGGCCGTTGCGACCCGATCTGCTGCGCGGTGAGCTCGCGCGACTCGGCGCGGCGGGGCGGGCGTGAGCGCACCGCGCGGCAACCCGCCACGGCCGATCGACGGCGAGGCCTTCACGCGGGAGGAGACGTACGCGGCGACACGGCTTCCGGTCGACCTCGCTTCGAGCCTGATCCCGGATGCGTACACGTCGGAGCAGTTCCGCGAGCTCGAGCTCGAACGCGTCTTCGCGCGCTCGTGGGTGCCCGTCTGCGTCACCGACGAGGTCGAGGGCCCCGGCAGCTTCGTCGTCGTCGAGCTCGCCGGACGGTCGCTGATCGTCTGCCGCGACCGCGACGGCGGGCTGCACGCGCACCACAACGTCTGCCGGCACCGCGGCGCACGGCTCGTCGGCGAGCCGCAGGGAAAGGTCGAGCGGTTCTTCCAGTGCCCGTACCACGCGTGGGCGTACGGCCTGGACGGCGCGTGCCTCGGGACACCGCTCTTCACGCCCGCGGCCGGCATCCCCGAGGACCAGCAGGGCGCCTTCGACCTCTCCGGCGTGAGCGAGTTCGACAAGCGCGACTTCGGTCTCCACCC
>Ga0136846_1236911_pt1 | contig 12763 bp, 11 predicted proteins | sample HopSoiMetagenom2_FD_96841 | JGI IMG/M metagenome (GOLD analysis project Ga0136846, IMG submission 96841) | Grasslands soil microbial communities from Hopland, California, USA - 2 Assembly 2016 (version 4) | ecosystem: Environmental > Terrestrial > Soil > Grasslands | place: USA: Hopland...
ATTCCAGGCCAAGACCGCATACCGGCCAAAGCGCGCGTTCGCGTTTTTCCTGTCATCGAACGACAGGGATGGATTTGGGTTTGGCCTGGCGCTCCGGAGCTGGCTGACGAGGCGCTTTTGCCCCGCACGATCCCCGCGGATCATCCTGAATGGCTGACCGCACAAAGCAGCCTTGATTACGACGCCAACTTTCGCCTTCTTATCGATAATCTTCTCGACTTTTCCCATCTCCCCTTCGTGCATGCTAAGTCCTTTAGGGCTGACCCTAAATGGGCGACGGTTCGTCCATCGGTCAAGCGTCAGCCGCGCGGATTGCGGATCGAGCGCTGGATCACTGATGCGCCGGCACTTGCTTCAGCGCGCGGCTTGGCTGGCCAGATCTGCGACACTTGGCAAGGCTATGATTTTCTGGTTCCGGGCGTGTTGGTCATGGAGACTTGCTACTGTAAAGTCGGCAGCGCCGAACGCGCATCTCACGGACGCCCCGAGCCATCGGACATCGTCGTTCGAAATGGCCAGACCCAAGCTGTCACCGCGATGACCCCCACCACCTCTCGCTATTTCTACGCGACGGCAATCCCACCCGAAGAAGCCGGCCAGGCAATGGCCGATCAGCTCCTTAACGTTTCTGCCAAGGCCTTCTTCGAGGACAAGGTAATGATCGAGGCGCAACAGCAACGCATCAACGGGTCGCCTGACACTGAGGTGATGCCCTCAGCCGGGGACAACGCGATCGTTCTGTTCAACGCTATCCTGCGAGAATTCGGCGCGGCACGTCAACCGTCAAGCCGATCAAAGATCGTCATGACCTGACTGCAGACTTAGAGCGCTTTTATATTTGCTTCGGACCACAGCCGCAGGAGCTGAAGCGGTTGACGCAAGCCTGCGGCCGGAAGAGGGCGATCGCCTGGCCGGTGAGTTGTCATAGCCTGGACAGGCGGCTGCTCTGGTGCCTCGCAGACCCAGTAGGTCTACGAAGGGAGTAGCGCCCGTTGCAGCTCAGCTTCCAGCATATCGACAAAATTGCGGACATTTGGAACAGATGACGGCGCTGTGGATAGACCGCCCAGGTCGGTTCTCGTTCCCGTTGTTCTCGCCCAGCAGCGGGACCAGGCGATCATCGGCAAGCTGTTGGCGGACGTAGAATTCAGGCAGCTGGCAGGTGCCTATTCCGGTAATCGGGGTGACCGTATCAATTGAGCGGTACCTCCAGCGCGCGATCTGATCCTCCGTATAGCGCGACATCTTCCCGTCCCGGTAGCGATCCGCACGCAGCGTCCCTGGACGCTTCTCCGCTCTCGCCGTGGCGATACGATGACGTATGGATACAAAGGGCAAATGGGATGATAGGTTGCTCGACCAGCATCGCGATGACCGGAGTTGTTTTTGCCAGTTACCATCAAGACGAAGCCAGTCAGGCGGAGTAGCACGGACGATCGCCTGGATGCCGACGCGTGGGTGGATGCGGCGCTCACGGAGCTTGGCGCGGCGGGTATCGACGGTGTCAGGGTGGAGGTGCTCGCCAAGCGGCTGTCGGTGACCAAAGGCAGCTTCTACTGGCACTTCAAAAGCCGAGACGCGCTTCTCGCAGCGATGCTAAACCGCTGGAGACGGCGTGCCACGTTGGCGTTGATCGAGCGGCTCGAAAGTGGCCAAACCTCGGCGGAGGAACGGCTGCGGCGACTGCTCAAGCTTCCTCTGCTAGGGGAGCGTTCTGCCTCTGCGGCCGATCTCGAATTGTCTATTCGGCTCTGGGGACGGCGCGATGAGCGCGCGCAAGCGGCGTTGGTGGAAGTCGACGAACTTCGGCTACGCTATATCGAACGCCTACTGCAGGAACTTGGTATGTCACACGAGGAGGCGGCTGTCCGAGCGACGCTTTCCTATTGTTATCTCCGCGTCGCTCCTTCGCTCATCCCAAGCGAGGACTTCTCTATGATGAAGGCGTGCGAGGACGTGTTGCTTGGCGGTGAACGGCGGGTTGGCTGACATATTACTTACCTACAGAACAGGATCGCACCCTCGGCTGTGTGAGCAAAGTTCCCGCCGACGATGCACGATTGCTGCAAACTTATCCTTTGGTCCCCGTGGTTTTAGCAGTATTCAGCCTGAGTTGTGCCGGTGTGACGCCATATTTCTCGCGAAGCGCACGTGTAAGATGGCTTTGATTGGCAAATCCCGATTCTAACGCAATACTGGCGATGGGGACGGACGTCATCGTTAACAGTTCACGCGCATGGGCTAACCTCGCGGCCAGAATAAACTTGTGTGGCGGTGTGCCCGTCGCCTCGCGGAATAGCCTGCGAAAATGAGTGACGCTGACGCCGACTCGTGATGCCAGCGTTTCGATGGAAAGGTCTGCTGCCACGTTCTGCCGGATATGATTGAATGTAGCCTCAAGTCGGGCAAGGTGAACTGGGCGGGCAGACGGCCGCTTGCCCGCTAAGTCACTTAGGCTACGGGCAGTCTGTTCTAGCATTACCTCTGCCAGCTTTATAGCAAACCGCTCGTCGTAGAGCGGGCCCTTCTCGAATTCCCGAAAAATAGCCAGTGCTGCCGCGCTAACCAGCGCATCTGTGAATGAGAGCGTCGTCCCGGCAGATTTGGCGAGCTCTTTCACCTTGGCGACAATCCCCGAGGCATGTTCCGGAAAATAGAAGATGCCGAAGTCGGCAACGCCTGAATAATGCCAGCGTGTCTCTGTTCTGGGAGCAAGGAGAAGTATCCTGCTTGGGACCGAAACCGTCCGTTCGGCCGGCGGGTCTGTCTCTTCCACCCTCGATCCACCGAAATGGACGATCATTACCGTCCCATAGCTAGCCGATACCCGCTGGTCATGCCCGCTGAGGTAGCGCTCCGCGAAAAGCGGCACGCGGCGGGTTAATTGCCCTTCGACGATAGGCACCACGCCTAACTCACGCCTTGCACTGATCATCACAGAAGTCCGCACAGAGTTCGGGATGGTCGCTTTTTAACAAAAATAGGGACAATCCGTGAAATCTGCAACCGGCGACTTTCCGGCATACCATACGCACCGCATCTTTAAGTGCGGCCCAGAATGATAAGAGTACGGAGAGTCATGCTAACGTTGAGGCACGCGACCAATCTTCCCTCCGTTGGGTTGTCGGGGTTCGAGCTTCCGCTCAGCGAGGAAGAGAGCGCTATTCAATCAACCGTTCATAGGTTCTCGAAGGATGTTCTAAGGCCTGTGGGCATCATTCTCGACCGTATGTCGGCTGAACAGGTCGCCTCGCCCGGCTCACCGTTTTTTGAGGTCCTACAAAGCTTTGCTCAGCTTGGCTTCGACACGGAGGTTCTTTCCAGCCTCGCTCCGCAGTCCGCTTGTAATGTTGAATCGCTGCTTGCTGAGGAAATGGGCTGGGGCGATTCCGGCCTTGCGATTGCGCTGGCGGGCGCCGGATTCCCGGGCCAGGTGGCGGCAGCCCTCGCCAACGACGAGTTAATTGGCCTTTGCGCGGGTCGGATCGGCTGCTGGCTGATCACCCATCCGGATAAGGGTAGCGACGGCACAATTCTTGATTTCAATCGGGACTGGCCCGCCGGCGAGCGGGGGAATCGCGGTAATGTTTGGGCCTCGGTTAAGGCCGATGAGCTTGTCATCAACGGGCAATCGTCCGCATGGGTTTCGAACGGCCCTGTCGCGGGCGTCGCGCTTGCTTATCTGACCGCGGATTACGGCGAAGGCGTTTACAACCCCGATGGCAGCGTACGCGGCGTAACGGCCATCATTCCGCTTGACCTACCGGGTGTTTCCCGCGGCAGGCCGCTCGACAAAATCGGTCAGCGTAGTCTCCCCCAAGGAGAAATATTCTTCGACAATGTCCGCGTACCGCGCAGGTTCGTAATCGCGGAGCAGGACGAATATGCCGGCAACCTGGCTTCGATCTGGTCTTATGCTGGCGCACATATGGCGCAAGTGTTCACGGGTGTCGCTCGCGCGGCATTCGAGTTGGCACTGGCCTATTGCCATGAGCGCAAGCATGGCGGCCGCCCGCTCATTGAACACCAGCTGACGCGATATAGGATAGGGGATATGTTGCGGCGCGTTGAGATGGCTCGCGCCATTGCGAGGCGATCGCTGACTTACGCCCGGCTTTCCCCTCAATCGCATCCGTATGTCATCGCCAGTGCAAAGGTCTCCGCGACCGAGGAGGCGATGACAGTCGTGAATGAGGCTTTCCAGCTATTTGGCGGCGCCGCGACATCTCGGGAGTATCCGATTGAAAAACTGTTTCGGGACACGCGCTCTTCATTAATTGAAGACGGCGAGAACCGCGTTCTGACGATGCGCCTCGGTCTCCTCTGCCAGCAACTCTATGCCGAAGGCTGGACCCAATAGTCGCTGCCGAGATCAACCCAAATACACATTTAGGGGAACATAGAATGGCCAAACATCCCGTCGTTGTCTATGGCGCCAGCGGCTACACCGGCATGCTCATCATCGATTTTCTGATCGACCAAAAGATACCGTTTACCGCGGTCGGTCGGAGCGCGGCCCGCGTGAAGGAAATGATGGCAGAGCGCGTTGTCAGGCTTGAGTCTGCTGTCTACGAAATTATCGAGGCCGAAAATGATAAGGCGGCTTTGGTCAGCGCTTTCAAAGGCGCGCGCGTCGTATGCAATACAGTCGGCCCCTTCAGCAAGTTTGGCTACCCTTGTGTGGAAGCAGCGCTAGAAGCCGGATGTCACTACATCGACACTACTGGCGAACAGGCCTACATCAAGAACTTGCGTGACAATCTCGGCGAACTCTATAGGCAAGCCGGACTACTTCTATCGCCGTGCATATCCTACATGTACACGATGTCGGAGCTTGCTGCCGAGCTTGTTCTAGAAGTTGAAGGCATCGATTCGATTGAGACTGCATGCATCAACCGCGGCCCACGGAACAACACCTCGGGCGTGACCGTCGGGTCCACGGCATCGGTCTTCGAAATGTTCCGCCACCCGGCTTATTATCTGTACGATAATGAACTCCTTCCTCACGCGACCGAGTCGTACTACGATATCGTAGCTCCCGAAATGGCTGACACTGTCTTCTGCCTTCCCTGGGGCGGCGGCGCGCTTCCGATCTATTACCAGCAAGATTCGCGTGTCCGTAGCTTTACATCTTGCGCCGGCTTTTACGACACCAACGTCATGAAGGTGGCTCACGGCGTGGCTCAAAAATGGGAAGCAGAGTACAAGGATCTTTCGGCCCAAGAGCAGGACAAGATCATCAAGCAACTGGTCGATTCCACCACGCCAACGATGCCGCCACGTGAGCGATCGACACTCCAGCGCTCTTTTGATTTTGCGGTTGGTCGTGGCAATCTCGCTTGCGCACGCGCCACCGTTTATGGCGTCACGCCTTACATTACCACTGGCGCGCTGCAGGCCGCAGCTGTTCAGAAGTTGCTGGACAATGAGACCGCCAAGATTGGTTTCGCCTCGTCCAGTAAGGCGTTTGGTCACAAGTATATGCTCGGCTTCCTGGAACAGCGTGGCCTCGCCCGCCATCGCGTCGAAATCTTCTGAGCGGCGGGAGGCTAGGGTGGCGATTATCGATTTCTTTGACCGTGGATGGCGGTCCAATCCGGACGGCTTGGCCTACGTTCAGGGCGACCGCAGCTATACCTTCCAAGAGGCAGGGGAGCTCTCGTGCCGGATCGCGAACATGTTGCTGTCGCTCCGCCTTTTGAACGGGACGAGAGGCGCCGTCCTGGCTGGTAATGACGCGACCGCCTGGATCTGCACGTTGGGTATCTGGCGCGCGAACATGGCCTGGATTCCAGTGAACCCCAAAAACGCTCCATCGGAGAACCAGTACATTCTGGATGAGTTCGACTGCGATATTCTCTTCTTTCAGGGGCAATTCGCCGAGCTAGTAGCCAGTCTTCGGCCGCAACTGCCGAAGGTTCGGCATTTCATTTGCACCGACATGAAAGTCGAGGGAGCATATTCCCTCGACGAATGGCTCATCGGTCAGCCCACGACCCGGCCAAATGTTCCGTTCGACCTCGACGATGTCATTGTCATATCGGCAACCGGCGGAACGACCGGTCAGCCGAAAGGTGTGATGAACACGCACCGAAGCTTCCAGACCTTCGTCGCGCAGTTCCTCATCGCCTATAGCTATGGTGGAACGGAGCGGCCCATCAATCTTGCCGCTGCGCCGATGACCCATTCGGCGGGCCTGGTGTCGATACCTTGCACCGCGCGCGGCGGAACCGTGGTGATCCTGGCGAGGCCCGACCCAGCGTCGCTCATAGACGCGGTCGCCCGCCATCGGGTGACGGAATTCTTCCTGCCGCCAACCGTGATTTACCGTCTGCTTGAGGTCCCGGGTATAGCAGATGCGGATTTTTCGTCGCTCAAATACCTTGTGTACGCCGCCGCGCCGATGTCGGTCGAGAAGCTGAAGAAGGCGATCGAGACGTTCGGCCCAGTCATGACGTGCGGCTACGGCCAGTCGGAAGCGCCCGCAGCCATTTCGTTCATGCGTCCGGATGAACTCGTTGTGGACGGTAAGCTCGCCTCTGACGATCGGTTGGCTTCGGTTGGCCGGCCGTCGCCGTTGATCAGGGTTGAGATCCTGGACGATGATGGCACCGTGCTTCCTGCTGGGGCGACGGGCGAGATCTGTGTACGCGGCGATCTTGTAATGAAGGGCTATTACAAACAGCCGGGAAAGACATCTGAGACGATCATCAACGGCTGGCTGCATACCGGCGATGTCGGTCGTCTGGACGACGACGGATATCTTTACATTACAGATCGCAAGAAGGACATGATAATTACGGGCGGCTTCAACGTCTATCCCGGCCATGTCGAGCAGGTGCTCTGGACACACGAAGCGGTGCAGGACTGCGCCGTCATCGGCGTGCCCGACCAGCAATGGGGTGAGGCCGTCAAGGCCGTTGTCGAGCTGGTTCCAGGAAAGACCGTATCAGCCGAGGGCCTCATCGCGCTGTGCAAGAGCGCTCTCGGCAGTGTGCAAGCGCCCAAATCCGTTGATTTCGTCGAGACCTTGCCGCGCAGCAATGCGGGCAAGGTGCTCAAGAAGGACCTTAGGCAGAGATATTGGAGCCAGGCCGGTCGACAGATCTAGTTGTCGTCGGCAGGCACGGGGCAGGAAGAGCTATGAGTAACATCTACATCGCGGGCATCGCCATGACGGTCTTCGGGCGGCACCTGGAAAGGTCGCTTGATGATCTCGCCCGCGAAGCCGTGTCGGGCGCGATGAAGGACGCGGGCGCGTCGCGCAGCCAGATTGAGACCATCTTCTATGCCGGCGCGACGAACGGACCGCTCCAGGGACAGATTGTGATCCCCGGCCAGGTCGTCCTGAGCAAGCTCGGGTTCGAAGGGGTGCCGATCTTCAACGTCGAGAATGCCTGCGCGTCGGGAAGCTCGGCGTTCCATCTTGCATGCCAGAGCCTGCGCGCGGGTGCCGAGGTCGTTCTGGCGGTCGGCGCGGAAAAAATGAACATCGCAGACAAATCGAAGGCGCTCGCACTTTTCGAGGGGGGCTGGGACGTGTCTCGCGTCGAGGAGAATTTTGAAACGCTGGCACGGTTCGGGGAAGGGGTCGACATCCCAGAAGGGTCGGAATCCGACAAGCCCTATAGCAGGTTCATGGCGATCTATGCCGCATTCTGTCGTTGGCACATGAAGACCTACGGGACGACGCAGCGGCAGATCGCTGCCGTCTCAGCCAAGAATCACAATCATTCCGTCCATAACCCCTACGCGCAGTATCGAAAGCCTTTCACAATCGACGAAGTCCTGGCTGCGCCTCCAATCACGTATCCGATCACTTTGCCTATGTGTGCGCCGCTCACGGATGGGGCGGCGGCCGCCATTCTATGCACCGAAGCAGGGTTGAAGCGTCTAAGCGCTGACCGAAACCGCTGCGTGAAGGTGGTGGCGAGCGTCGTTCGGAGCTTTACAAACCGCGCGATCGACGCGGCCGATCAAACCGTGGGCAAGCTTGCTTCCAAACAAGCCTACGAAATAGCGGGCGTGGGCCCTCAAGAGATCTCCGTTGCCGAATTGCACGATGCTTCGGCAGTCGGTGAGATTATCCAGGCGGAAAATCTCGGCCTTGTCCCCCTTGGCGAGGGCGGTCCCGCTGCTGAGCGCGGCGAGTTCACTCTTGGCGGTCGGGTACCCATCAATGTCTCGGGCGGCCTTGAGTCGAAGGGGCACCCCATCGGCGCCACGGGGATCGGACAACTGTTTGAGCTTGTCACCCAGTTGCGCGGAGAGGCTGGCGCTCGCCAGGTCGAGGGCGCGCGGCTTGCCATCCAGGAGAATGGCGGCGGTCTACAGGGTGTCGAAGAAGCCGCGCTAGCAATTCATATTCTCAGTAAATAATCCAGACACTCAAGGAAATAAAATGGCTGACCGGCTGAAGGACAAGGTTGCGCTGATTACTGGCGGCGCGGGCGCGATGGGCTCCGCCACGGCGCGGGTCTTCCTGGAAGAGGGCGCTCACGTCATCATCTCGGATCTGAGTGAGAAGGTGCATGAAATCGCGGCGTCATGCGGCGCGACAGCGGTCATGCAGGATGTCACGGTGGAAGCGGAGTGGCAGAAAATACTTGCGGATATTGAGGCGCGGTTCGGGAAAATCGATATTCTGGTCAACAATGCCGGCATCCTCGGCAATCTGTCCAAGGGAAATCCTGAGGAAACGGAGCTCGAGGATTTCAACAATGTCCTTCAGGTCAATCTTTCGAGCGCGTTCTTGGGATGCAAGACGGTCATCCCGTACATGCGTCGCGCCGGTTCAGGTTCGATCGTAAACGTGTCTTCGCTCGCCGCGATGTTGGGAGTATGGTTCGAAACTGCCTACGGTGTTAGCAAAGCGGGCATGTTGCAACTGACCATGTCAGTCGCAAACTATGGCGCAAAGCAGCACATCCGCTGCAATTCGGTCCATCCGGGACAGATGGATAATATGATGACGGCCGGGGCTTACGAAGCTCTTGCACCGAAATTTGGCTATTCGACCGCTGAGGAGGCCAAGGCGAAACTTCTCGAGATGATTCCCATGGGTCATCTGGGGCTCCCAATCGACGTCGCATATGCCGTGACGTATCTCGCCTCCGACGAAAGTCAGTATGTCACTGGATCAGCCCTCGTAGTGGATGGCGGTATCAACATCGCCTAAACTACCGTTCTGAGTATCCAATGTAAATAAATTGGGTCGATTCCTGCACCAGACCGAAGAGCATCGGCCGCGGCGTCGGATCTCATGCGACAAGCTTGGAGAGAAAGAACATGATATACTCCGACTATCAAACACTGTCAGTTAGCGTCAGTTCGGGCGTCGGAACGGTTACCTTCGACAACGGTCCGATCAACCTAACCGACCTCGCTATGTTTATAGAGATTGATCGCGTCGGACGGCAACTCGAAGGTGATCCCGAGGTGAGGGTCGTAATTCTGCAGAGCGCAAACCCGGACTTCTTTATCGCTCATGCTGACATCAACTTGCTTCTCAACCTGCCGGCGGAGCCGGAGCCGCGCGAGGAACTGCTGTGGGTATGTCAGGGCGCCCTTGATCGATTCCGCACCATGTCGAAGGCGACGATAGCCAAGATCGCGGGACGTTGCCGTGGCGTTGGGAACGAACTTGCGATTGCTTGCGACATGCGGTTCGCGGCGCTGGGCAAGGCGGTGTTCGCGCAGCCTGAGGTTGGTGGTGGCGTCATACCCGGCGGCGGCGGCTCGACGCGGCTCCCCCGATTGATCGGGCGCGGGCGCGCGCTTGAAATCATCCTCGGTAGCGGAGACTTCACCGCGGACGAGGCTGACCGCTACGGCATGATCAACCGCGCCTTGCCGGCCGAGGAGCTTGATGCTTTCGTTGCCGATCTGGCGGGGCGGATCGCAGGTTTCCCAGCCGAGGCCATCGCGGCAGCGAAAGTGGCGGTCTCGGCGGACACCGTCAGTATCGAGGACAGCCTTTTGCGGGAGGAAGTCGTCTTCTACCAGATAGCCAACAGCGCGATGGGTAAACAACGCATGACTAAAGCGTTGGAACATGGCCTCCAAACAAAGGAGGTGGAAATGCAGTCCTTCACGGAGTTTTGGGCCGCGATGGCCTAATAAGGCTTTTCGGGCTCTCATTCCGATTGTTCAAAGCCGGCGTTACTATGAAAGCAGGGGCGCAAAATGATCGCACCTATGCGACGCAAACTGACGCTATGACCGTAGAGATCTTTTAAAAGGGCGGCATTATTATGCGCATGTCGAATAAGACTGTTCTCATTACCGGCGGAAACAGCGGTATCGGCTTTGCGACAGCAAAGCGCATGGTCGCGGAAGGCGCCGTTGTCGCCATTACCGGGCGGAACGAAGAGACCCTTGCAAGGAGTCGGGAGGCACTTGGAGAACGGGCCTTCAGCTATCGGGTCGACGCGACCGATTTCGCCGCCATCGGGCCAGCGCTTTCACACATTGCCCAAGAAGTTGGCGGCTTCGACGCCGCCTTCCTCAACGCCGGCGATGCGAGCTTCACTCCGGTCGGCGCAACAACCGAGGCTCAGTTCGATCATCTCATCTCGACGAACCTAAAGAGCCCCTTCTTCTTTATTCAGGCACTGCTACCGCACCTCCGAGAATATGGATCCATTGTGCTGAACAGTTCGGTGGGTAATACGATCGGCATGCCTGGAATGAGCGCGTATGGAGCCAGCAAGGCAGGATTAGTCGGCCTCGCAAAATGTCTCGCATCGGAACTTTCGACGAGAGCGATCCGCGTGAACGTCCTTTCACCCGGAAATATCCGCACGCCGTTCTGGCGAACGGTTGCGAGCGATGAGCAAATGGAAGCAGTACTCGAGTACGCAACGCAGTCGATTCCGCTTGCGCGTCTGGGAGAGCCGGAGGAGATCGCAAATGCAGTCCTCTTTCTATGCTCCGACGAGTCTTCCTATGTTCATGGCGCGCAGCTTTATGTAGACGGAGGTATTACCGGTGCGATGATGGGCGCGCCAGCGTACCGGATGCCTACGTAGCACCACGTCGGTGTGACTAGCGAAAACCCTATTGGCCGGTACGGGCAAGCGGACGATCTGGCTTCGCGATGGTCGCGTCAGGTTCAGCGGTGGTTTCGCTTGGCGACGAATGGCCAAATCGAGGGGGGGCTCGCGTGTGGGACGCGCTGTTGCTGCCATCGATCCGGCCTGCGGCCCGGAGGTGCGGCAGTCCCGGCCTCCGCGCGAAGGGAATGGATGTCGGCGCCGGCGCGGGATAGTGCCAAGGCGCGCGCGAGCCGGGCCAGCATGTAGAGCGCGGCGCGGGGACAAGTAGCCACGCATAGCGCGTCCGAGAGTTGCGCGACATGTCCGACAGAGCCGCTGCCAGCTTCGGGTTCAGGACGAAGCCCCAGAGGCGCTTAGTGTCGCTGAACCATGCCCAACCGCATGTTCCGTGTTCTCTCTTCAGGCATGGTCAGATGCGCGATCATTAATCCGAACGCCGGAAGAAACGAGGGGACAAGAGACCAGCGCGCATGTTTGAGCTTGACAAACCCCTTTAACACCATACCTAACCGTATGGTGTTAAAGGGGCCGGAATAGTGAATATTCGGCCAGCACGGGGAGGATCTCAATGCCAGCAAGACTTCGCTTTCTTTCGATGTCGTCGGCTTTCGCAATCGCAGCGGTGCAACCCACCGTTTCCCACGCCCAGGTCGACACGGGCGCGCCGGCCCAGCCGGCGCCTGTCGATCAGGCGACGAGTTCCGCGTGGGTTGGCGAAATCATTGTCACCGCGCAGAAGCGGTCCGAGCGGCTGGCCGACGTGCCGATGTCAATCACCGCAGCCGACGCCACGCAGCTCCGATCGCGTGGCGTCGTCAATACGGACGACCTGGTGAAACTTGTCCCGGGTTTCAGCTTCCAGAAGAGCACCTTCGGCCTTCCTGTCTACTTTATTCGCGGCGTCGGCTTCTCGGATACCTCACTCGGGGTAGCCCCGGCGGTCACTGTGTACACTGACCAGATTCCGCTGCCTTTTACGGCTATGGCGCGCGGCGCGATTCTTGATCTTGAGCGGGTCGAGGTTCTGAAGGGGCCGCAAGGAACTCTCTTCGGCCAAAACTCGACCGGGGGCGCAATCAACTATATTGCGGCCAAACCGACCAAGGATCTTTCGGCTGGATTTTCGATCACAGGCGGGCGCTTTGACGAAATCGATGCCGAAGCGTATCTCAGCGGGCAGATCACCGATACCTTGACCGCGCGCGTAGCTGTCAGGCGCGAATATCAAGGCGACTGGCAACGCAATTACACGAACGGCGAGACGCTCGGGGCCAAGGATTTTCTGAATGGGCGACTGCTCGTCGACTGGAAGCCCGCGGAGGCCGCCCGGTTTGAACTGAGCGTATCGGGGTGGAGGGATCGGTCTGATTCGCAAGCTCCGCAGTTCGTGAGCTATGAACCCGGCACACCGATGGCAGCCGGAGGGCGGCCGCCATCCTACCCGATCGCGTCGTTCCTCTCCGCACCGGAGGATAACAGGGTAGCCGCCTGGAACCCTGGTCGCGACTACAAGCGGAACGACAAATTCTACCAGATCGGCCTGCGTGGCGACATCGACATCACCGATAACATCACTGCAACCTCGCTCTCGTCCTATTCGCATTTCGCGCCTGATGAGCCGCAAGAGTTAGATGGGACCAACTATCCACTCGGCGAAAGCAGGATACAGGGGCGGATTGCGAGCTTCTCACAAGAGCTGCGTTTTG
>Ga0136846_1216616_pt1 | contig 12761 bp, 13 predicted proteins | sample HopSoiMetagenom2_FD_96841 | JGI IMG/M metagenome (GOLD analysis project Ga0136846, IMG submission 96841) | Grasslands soil microbial communities from Hopland, California, USA - 2 Assembly 2016 (version 4) | ecosystem: Environmental > Terrestrial > Soil > Grasslands | place: USA: Hopland...
CGACCAATTTCATTGCGCTGCCCCAGTTGCAGGAGAATTTTCCGGTCGACGTGCTGCGCGATTTCGTGCCGATCGGATATGTCGGCGATCATCCGATGGTGTTCGCGGCGAGCCGCGACCTCGGCGTTACCACGCTGGCCGACTTGATCGCGCTCGCCAAGAAACGCAAGGGTGAGCTGAACGTCGCCGCCGGCAATCGCGGCAGCATCCTTCATCTCGCCGCCGAGTGGCTGCGCAGCGCGACCGGGATCGAGGTGACGCTGGTGCATTATCCGTCTGCCTCGCAGGCGATCAGCGATATCCTGGGCGGGCGCGTGCATGCCATGGTCGACGCGGTCCCAGCCATGCGCGGCGCGATCGAGGGCGGCCAGCTCAAGCCGCTCGCGGTCGCGACCAAGACACGGCTGCGGAATTTCCCCAATCTGCCTACGGTCGCCGAAACCATTCCGGGGTTCGAGGCCGTCGGCTGGCTGGCGCTGATGGCGCCACCCGGCACGCCTGAGCCGCTGGCGCGCCGGATCAGCGACGATCTCCGCAAGGTGCTGTCCGAGCCTGCGTTCGAGAAGCGCTACGAGGAGCTCGGCACTTACATTCGCATCACCACGCCCGAGCAGCTGACCGCCTTCATCCGCGAGCAGCAGCAGATCTGGCGGCCGGTGATCGCGGAGACCGCGAAGGCGATCAAGCAATGAGGAGTTTCATCATCGCCGGCCTGGCCTTGACGTGCCTCGCCGGTATCTCCAATGCATCGGCGCAGAACTTTCCCACCGCGCCGGTCAAGCTGATCGTCACCACCGGCGCGGGCGGTGCGCCCGACGTCATCGCGCGCATCGTCGCCGAAGGCCTGTCGCGGCAGTGGGGCCAGCAGGTGTTCGTCGCCAATCATCCCGGCGCGGCCGGCTCGATCGGCATGAAGGTTGCCGGCACCTCGCCGCCGGACGGCCACACGCTGTTGTTTGGGTTGTCATCGAGCTTCGTCGCGTTGCCGGAGATCGCGAAGGACTATCCCTACGATCTCGTTCGCGACTTCGTCTCGATCGGCTTCGTCTGCGAGCAGCCGATGGCGATCGCGGTTCCGGTCTCCCTTGGCATCGACACGTTGGGCGAATTGATCGACTTTGCCAAGAAGCGACCCGGCGCGGTCAATGTCGCGGCGCTCAGCCGCGGCGGTATTCCGCATCTGACGTCCGAGTGGATCAAGCTGGCGGCCGGGTTGGAGTGGACCACGATCAACTATCCGGGCACGCCGCAGGGGCTCTCCGACGTCATCGGCGGCCGCGTCCAGGTCATCATGGACGGCCTACCGAGTCTTGCCGGCGCGATCAACGGCGGTCAGCTGAAGCTCATTGCCGTCGGTTCGGCGAAGCGCCTGCCGAACCGGCCGGAGACCCCGACCATCGCCGAGACGCTGCCTGGAATTATCCGCGCGCTTGGCTGGTTTGCGCTGATGGGGCCGCCCGGTACGCCGGAGCCGATTGCTCGGAAGGTCAGCGACGATCTGCGCACGGTGCTGAAGGAGCCCGCCACGATCAAGCGCTTCGAGGACATCGCGAGCTACATCAATCCGATGTCGCCCGCGGAGCTGCGCGACTATATCCGCGCCGAGCAGGCGCTGTGGAAGCCGGTGATCGAGCAGATCGCCACCTTCAAGCCGGCGCCGAAATGATTTCCGTTGGAGTGCTGCTCAGGACGAGGCCGATGAATGTGGCTGTCGCATTGGCGGCGCTGTTGTCGCTCTGCGCGCCAACCCGTGCGCAGGACGCCTATCCCAGCAAGACCATCACCATGATTGTCCCGTTCCCGGCGGGCGGCTCGACCGACGTGATCGGGCGCCTCGTCGCGGACGGACTGCGGACGGTGCTCGGCCAGTCCGTTGTGGTCGATAACCGCGCGGGCGCTGGCGGCTCGCTCGGCACCGCCGCGATCGCGAAGGCTCTGCCCGACGGCTACACCATCGGCATGGGCACGGCCTCGACGCTGGCGATCAATCCGGCGACCTACAAGAGCCTGCCGTTTGACGTGCTCCAGGACCTCGCGCCGATCGGTAACATCGCCGCCGTGCCCAACATCATGTCGGTGCATCCCGGCGTGAAGGCTGCGACCATGGCGGAATTCATTACGCTGGCGAAATCGCAGCCCGGTCAGCTTTCGTATGCCTCGCCGGGCTATGGCTCGGTCGGACATCTGCTCGGCGAGCAGTTCAAGCTCGCCACCGGCACCAACATCCTGCACGTGCCCTATCGTGGCACGGGGCCGGCGCTCAACGACGCCATCGGCGGGCAGGTGCAGGTGATCTACGACAACCTGCCGACGTCGCTGGAACTCGTGAAATCGGACAAGCTGCGCGGCCTCGCGCTGTCGGGCGACAAGCGCGTGACGGCGTTGCTGGACGTGCCGACCTTCGGCGAGCTCGGCCTCGACGACCTCAACTGGATGGCCTTCTTCGGGCTGATCGCGCCGAAGGACACGCCGGCGCCGATCGTGCGACGATTGAACGAGGCTCTGGTGCGGGTGCTTGCAATGCCGGAGATGCGGGAGAAGCTCGGAGCCCAGCAGGCGATCGTGGTCGGCAATTCGCCGGAGGCGTTCAAGGCTGAAATCGCCCGCGAGCTGGCGCGTTTCAAGCGCGCCGCAACGGCGGCCGGGATCGAGCTCAACTAACGGATTGCCCGAGGCGTCCTGGCTAGCGCTTGCCCTTGCCGCCATTTGCGGCGGGACCCGCGCTGTGGTCGCGATGGCCGTCCGGCCCGGTGTCGAACACACCGAAGTCGCCCGATTTGGCACCCGCGTCGGCCGGCTTGATGCCGACGGACGCCAGGCCCAGGCGGAACAATTCGCGTACCGCCGCGGCACGGCTCGGCATCCGCTGCTTGAAGCGGAAATCGTCCAAAGCCGCCAATTCCTCAGGCGAGAGCATGATTTGCAGGCGCTCGCCACGCGTCAAATCACCAGTCATGAGACTTCCCCTTTCCGACATGGGTCAGGCTAATAACGCGCGGACGAGTTAGCAAGATACTCATTCACAGAAATTTGAGCATGCATATCATTTGACACATTAAGCGCATTGGCCGGGAAAGCAGTCCTATGCACTGTTTCATCATAATAAACATAGTATTCACTGTTATAAAAACGTGCTGATAACCGGTTATTGGCTGAATTATCAAAGTATTCGGGGGATAAATATTTCTTTGGCACTATTGAATACTTTCTTGCGGCTCGATACGTTGATGACCGAGGGGAGAAAGCGGGACGTGACCATGGCCGACTATCGCAAGCGCGCCGAGGAATGCATTGAGATCGCGCAAACTGCGCGCACGCCTTCCCAGCGCACCATGCTGCTGCACATCGCCGAGACGTGGCTAAACCTGGCCCGCGACGCGGAAGGCAATTCGTCGACCGCGGATCGCGAAGCACGCGAGGCCACGAGCCTGAACTGACTGCGCGTCGTGAACGGCCGGCGTGCCGTTCACGCTGCTAGGGTTTCAATCCGCACAGGGCAGGTCCGAGCGGGCGCTGTGATCGAGACCGACGCTCGATGGAGAGGCTCCGATGTCAGCGCAACAGCAACAAGGCTCTTCCAGCAGCGGTATGTCGCCACGCTCAGGCGGCGCCGCGAATCCGTCCGGTCTCGAAAATCCGCCGTGTCCGACCTGCCAGCGACGCATGGTCATCAGGCAAGTGGCGCCGGTGCTGCTCGCCTCCGGATTGGATGACATCGTCTACGGTTGCGAAAAATGCGGCACCGAGATCAAGCGAACCGTGAAGCGAACTTAAGGCGCACTCATTTGATCTGAAGATTGAGCTTCTTCACCGCCTCAGCGTAGCGCTCCATGTCGTATTTCATGAATCGTACGTAATCCGCGGTGCCGTTCTCTTCCATCACCATGCCGAGCTGCTTCATGCGTGCGGCCATCGACGGCTCGCGCATCGCGGTCGCCACCTCGGCCTGGAGACGCGCCAACACCTTGGGCGCGGTGCCCGCCGGCGCGTGCAGTCCCATCACGGTGGCGATGTCGAAACCCTTATGGCCGAGTTCGTCGCAGGTCGGAATCGCCGGCGTCGACGGCGACCGCTGCAGCACGCTGATGCAATAGCCGCGCAGCTTGCCGCTCTCGATCAGCGTCATGACGTTGGGGATGCCCGACCAGCCGACCTGGATTTCGCCGGTCAATAGCCCGTTCACCATGGCCGAGCCGCCGCGATAGGGCACGTGAAGCAGGTCGATGCCAGTGCGGTCGGCGAAGATCGCCATGGTCAGATGATGGATCGATCCGGCACCAGCCGAGCCGTAGCTCATCTTGCCGGGCGCCTTTTTGGCGAGCGCGATGAATTCCGCGAGCGTGTCGGGTGCCGTTGGATTGGCCGACATGATGGTCGGCAGGCTGACGAGCGCGGTGACCGGGGCAAAGTCCTTGATCGGGTCGTAGCCGAGGTTGGCGTTGAGCGCGGGGTTGATCGCCATGGCCCCGGAATCGCCGAACATCAGCACATGACCGTCGGGCGGCGCCTTGGCGACCATGTTGGCGGCGACGATGCCGCCGGCGCCCGGCACGTTCTCGACGACGAAAGGCTTGCCGAACGCGGTGGTGAATTTTTCCGCGAGCAGGCGCGCCAGCACGTCCGGATTGCCGCCGGGCCCGGACGCCGCGATCAGCCGGACCGGATGGGTCGGCCAGGGTTCGTCCTGAGCCGCTGCGGCGGCGGACAGGGCGAGTGCCAGCGCCACGGCGAGAAGCGGCAGCCGCATGTGACTTCCCTTCCTCATGCTGCTCACGCCTCGCCCCAGATGTCGCGCGCCAGCTCCACCACCAGGCGGAGCTTCTGCTCCTGCATCTCCCAGGTGATCGGGTTGCCGGTGTCGATGCTGGCGAAGCCGCACTGCGGGCTGACGGCGAGGCAGTCGAGATCGAGATGGCGCGTCGCATCCTCGACGCGCTTTCGCAACTCGTCCTTGTTCTCCATCGCCGGCGTCTTGGTCGAAACCAGGCCCAGCACCACGGTCTTGTGGCGCGGCACGAGCCGCAGCGGCGTGAACGTACCGGCGCGCGGCGAGTCGTACTCCAGGAAGTAGAATTGAATGTTGAGGGCGTTGAACAATCGTTCGGCAACCGAGTCGTAGCTGCCTTCGGAGTGCCACTGGCCGCCGCGGTTGCCGCGGCATAAATGCATCCCGATCTGCATTCCGGCCGGCGCATTCTTCAGCACCCGGTTGGTAACGGCGACATATTTGTCGATCAGCGCGCTCCAGTCGTCGCCCCGCGCCTTGAGCGATGCCTGCACCTCGGGATCGCCGAACTTGGCGAACGCCGTCTCGTCGATCTGCACATAGCGGCAGCCGGCATTGGCGAGCGCCTGCAATTCCTTGCCGAACGCCTCCACCGTGTCGTCCCAGAACTGGTCGAGGTCGGTGTAGGCGCCGGCCAGAACGGCCGCGTCGCCGCCGCGAAAGTGCAGCGCGCAGGGGCCGGGGATGGTGATCTTCGGAATGAGCTTGGTGTTAGCGCGGATATAGGCGAAATCCGGCACGTTGATCGGATGGCTCCAGCGCACCCGGCTGTTGATCACCGCGACCGGCTGGCTAGCGCGCTTGCCCGATGTGCCGCCCTGCGCGTCCTCGCCGCCGACCGTATCGATGCGGAGGTCGCCGAGTTGGCGGTAGAAGAAGCTGTGATAGGAGCGGCGGCGGAATTCGCCGTCGGTCGCAAACTTCAGCCCAACGCGCTCCTGCAGCGCGAGCGCGTCCTTGATGGCCTGGTCTTCGGCTTTGGTCAGGGCCGCCTGGTCAATTTCGCCACGCGCGAATTTCGCCCGCTGGTCGAGCAGGGTCTTGGGGCGCAGCAGGCTGCCGATGTGCTCGGCGCGGAACGGCGGCTTGATCTGGGATAGCAATCCTTCCTCCGTGCGGTGACGCGTTATTGATTTGACAGCGAGACTAACCACCGCACGCAGGGTTGGGAAGGCGCGTGCAGCCGGCGGTCTGATCCGATAGGTTGAGGACACATGCTTCGTAATCTATCGATGGGAGCCCGCCCATGAATATGAACCCACGCATCGCGCAACCGGTGCGCAACAGCAAGGCGATGATCACCGGGGCGTTCGTGCGCAACGCCTGGTACGTCGCAATGTGGGGCGACGACTTGCCGCGCGAGCAGGTGATGGGCCGGACCATCCTGAACGAGACGGTCGCGTTGTTTCGCAAGGCCGATGGCTCGATCGCGGCGCTGGCCGATCGCTGCGCCCACCGCTTTGCGCCGCTGCATATGGGCAAAGTCGTCGCCGGCGACCGCATTCAGTGCGCCTACCATGGGCTGGAGTTCGACGGCGCCGGTGCCTGCGTGCTCAATCCGCACGGCAACAAGCGGGTCCCGCCTAGCGCCAAAGTGCGAAGCTACCCGGTCATCGAGAAACACCGCGCGATCTGGATATGGATGGGCGACAAGCCGGCCGATCTGTCAGCCATTCCCGACTTCGGCCCGCTCGACACGCCCGAACAAAGCCATGTCACCAAGCTCGACTGGATCAGGATCAAGGCGAACTACGAGCTCGTGATCGACAACCTGCTCGATCTCAGCCACACCTCGTATCTGCACGACGGGCTCCTGGGCAACCAGGACATGGTCGATGCCGAGATCACCGTCGAGCAGGTCGGCGACGCGGTGGTGGTCGGCCGCCGCTCGATGAATTCGACCATCCCGGGGCTGTTCGCCATTCAGATGCCGGGCCATCCGCGCGTCGACAAGTGGAACACGATCCGCTGGACCGCGCCGGGCAACCTGCTGCTGCGGTCGGGCGTGCACCAGCCGGGCACCGACCCCGAGACCGGCACCGGATACTACGGCATCCATTTCCTGACGCCGGAAACCGACCGCACCACGCTCTATCATTTCACCGCGGTGCGCTGGAACGTGCTGACCGAGAAATCCGCGAACGAGCAAATCCGGGAAAAGATTTCGGTGATGCGCCGCTTTGCCTTCGCCGAGCAGGATGGTCCGGTCATCGAGGCCCAGCAGGTCGTGATCGACCAGGCCGGCGACGATCTCGATCCGGTGACGCTGTCGATCGACGTCGGGCCGATGCGTTACAAGCGCATCCTGCAGAATCTGATCGCGGCGGAGCAGCGGTGAATCCCCACCTGATGGCCGGGACATAGGCGAGCGTAGCGACGCCGTCCTTCGGCCGGCTATGCCCGGCCATGACGAACGTTGATCCAGTGCAGATTAAGAATTTGCTCTAACCGACCGCGCCGCTCGCGTCCCGTCGCAGCACTGTTCCCGGCAGCGCTTCGGTGTGCTTGGCGTTCTCCACCACGAGAGTTCCATTGACGATGACGGTCGTGCGCGTGCCGCTCGGGAATTGGTGCGGGTCGGCATAGGTGGCGCGGTCGCGGAAATCCGCCGGATCGAAGATCGCGACGTCGGCGCGATAACCCTGTTTCAACAGTCCGCGATCGGACAGCTTCAGTGCACGCGCTGTCGCGCCGGTCATTTTGTGGATTGCCAGTTCCAATGGCACCGCGCCGCGCTCGCGCACGTAGTGATGCAGGATGCGCGGGAAGGTGCCGTAGAAGCGCGGGTGCGGCATGCCCTTGCCGACCTGACCATAGGGCGCGACGCAGTTGCCGTCGGAGCCGACCAGTGCCATCGGCGAAGCGACGATATGCTCGATATCGTCCTCGGAGATCGAGGTGACCAGCACCCGGGTGGCGCCCTGGTCGGCGGCGAGGTATTGGCAAAGCGCGTCGATCGGGTCCTGGCCGCGCTCGGTGGCGAGCGAGAGAATGGTGCGGCCGGCGAACTGCGGCAGGTGCGGCGAGATCGAAATCTGTACGCAATCCCAGGATGGGATGCGGCCCCAGTTGTTGAGGCCGTCGCGGGCAATGTCTGACCGGATTTTCTCGCGTGTCGCAGGGACTTTGAGCCGCTCCAGCATCGCCGGCACGCCGCCGGACTGCACCCATTGCGGCAGCAGATTTTTCAGGGGATTGGATCCCGCCGCATAGGGATACGCGTCGCAATCGACGTCGACGCCGCGCGCCTTCGCGGCGGCGATCATGCCCAGCGCGGTAGCGGCCTTGCCCCAGTTGTTGGTGCCCGAGCATTTGAAATGCACGATCTCGACATGGATGCCGCACGTTTCGGCGATGTCGATCGCCTCCTGCACCGCCTCGATGACCTTGTCGGATTCATCGCGCAGATGGGTGAAGTAGCCGGCGTTGTGGCGCTTCAGCACGTGGCCGAACACCGTCATCTCGTCGGCGCCGGCATACGATCCGGGCGGCGTGAACAGGCCCGAGGACATGCCCAGAGCGCCGGCCCGAAGACCTTGTTCGAGCAACCCGATCATGGTGTCGAGCTCAGCCCTGGTTGGCGCGCGATCCGCCATGCCCATGACCATCAGCCGCAGCGTATTGTGGCCGACCAGCATGCCGGCATTCACCGAGGTTTTTGGAAACGTATCGAGATAGTCCGGAAAACTCAGCTCGCGGAACGGCGTCCACGGCGCGCTCGGGCTCAAGTAATCCCGTAAGAGATCCACCTTGCCGACCAACGCCGGCGCGACCGAGAAGCCGCAGTGGCCGATGATCTCGGTGGTGACGCCCTGGCGGACCTTGCTTTCGGCCTTGGGATTGATCGGCAGGGTGAAATCGGAATGGGTCTTGATGTCGATGAAGCCCGGCGCGACGACTAGGCCCGCGGCATCGATGACTGTCGCCGCGGGCGCATGGATCGGTGAGCCGATCGCGGCAATCCGTCCATCCTTGATCGCGACGTCGGCGGCAATGCCGGCGCTGCCGCTGCCATCGAACAAAAGCCCGCCGCTGATCAGGATGTCATGCACGGCGCCACGCTAGCCGGAACTCCGGCAAATTCAATTGATGGCGGGTGGCGGAGACTTAGCGCCGGTTGATCAAGCTGATATCCAATCCCAACTCGTGCATGACCTTGCTGGAATACTGGCCATCCAGCCAAACATAATCGGCGACGATTGCCGCCACCAAGCACAGCAAGGCGACGATGATGAAGTCCCGCATGGCGCAAACGTGGGGTTGGTCAAAGCCAACACGGGCCAGCTTAGGGCAAAGCTCCGCATCCGTCCAAACGTGATCGGTCCGGCCGGCGCCATCGCCGGCGTCTGGACGATGATGCGGATGGCTAAAAAGAAGGAGGCCGCCAACGAAGGCGGCCTCAGTAGTCGTCGGATTTAGTGACGATGCGAATGATGCGAACGACGATGGGAACGCCGACGCGAATGATGCGAACGCCGCGACCCGTGCCGCCTGGACTTTTTGGATTTCCTCGAGCCTCTATGCCAAACAATGTGGTCGACGTCTGGAAAACCGGCGATCATAAGTCACCCCTTTTGACCTCGAACGCCGCATCTGCCGCAAAGTTAGCCGTTAACCATTGTGGCGGCAACGAGATTTACAACCACCGCTTGTCTCAAATTGGGGCAGGAGCATTGCAAAGCCGGCTACCACGGGCCGAAACAGTCGGTGGCGAGGTCCAGTGAGGCACAGCCTTCACTATCCTGTCTGACCCTTCTTCTTGTCGGGCTGGGGCTGCTGTTGCTGCTGCTGGACTTGTCGCTGGGGCTGCTGGGGCGGCCTCTCATACATCCCATCGACATAGGAGTTTTTGTCGGCCTGATCGGCCAAACGCAGATAAGCCAATGACAGCCTCTCGTATTCAGCTTGCTGGAACGGATCGGTTTCGGTCCTGGCGCGCGCCGCCATGTCACTTGCTTTTACTCGGTATTCGTCGCCGCGGGTCATTAAGCCTCTATGTGATTTGACACTTTGGGAGCGGACGTCGAACGCGCGTTTCTCGGATTCGTTCCAGCTCAAAGCAGGCCATTCACAGGTTCAAAACCGGCTCCGAGGGTGAAAAATGGCTCAGCGCTGTAATTTGGGTAGCGTATTGGGTTGGCTTGAAATGAAAGAGGCCGCCAATGAAGGCGGCCTCTTGGCTTGGACCCGCGGTGGCGAGGCTAGTTCAACGCGTTGGATACGTTCGTAAAGGTTGTTGCCAGCTTGGTACCAAGACTAGACACGACTGTGATGATCGCGACGGAAATGCCCGCGGCAATCAGGCCGTATTCGATGGCCGTGGCACCGGACTCGTCCTTCAGGAATTTGGTAATAGCGGTCATGTTGTAGAACCCGACTGAGTGAAGTCGCCGCCGCGCGTGGTTCTACAGACGATCTATCGAGAACCCGTTGCTAGGTTCCCTCAAGTTTTAGGAACTCAACGCAGGCCCCACTTTCTCGACCCAAAGACAAAGGCCAGCTTATTTTGCCGGCAGGACGTATGTTTTGGTCTGATTGCACGTGGTGCAAAGAAACGTGTGCCGTAGCATCTGGGGCGCAATCGGGTGCGGCGTAATGGCGGCTAGAGTCATGATCGTCCTGCACCTTGGGCAAGGTGTTGTTGTTGCGTCCGCCGCCACGTCTTGAGCCGCCAGTTGCATTAAGTCCCCCGTCGCCCGGCAAATAGCCTGATGGGCCTTAAAAACCGGTGCACGGCTCCCGCCAAGCCAGGACGTGGCAGGATTCCAATGAGGACACAATGGCTTAAATAGGGGCCCGACTTTCCTGCGAAGACCAAGAGGCCGCCAACCGAGGCGGCCTAATGCGACTCCTCACGAATGCGACCCACGACGATCTTGAACTGATGGAGTTGCCTGCACTGCTTGCATCGCACGGTTATGGTTGCTGGTGCGGGCACCAATTGAAATTCCTCAGCGGTGAATCGATAGCCGGTCCCGAACTCTTGGCTTGTGGTCGGACATGTAAATGTCAATTCGCCCATCGTTCCCCCCGCCCCGCGCAGTGTCATTGGACCAAATTGGTGCAGTGCACAATAGACTGAGCTGCATAGGCACCATGTCGATCGGTACTGGCCCCTATTGGGGGCCGCTGGCCCCTTTTCAATCGTGGACTGGCCCCTTTTGAACCATCCAAGCTCAGGAGGCTTGTTAGTTAAAACCTTAGGTTGTATTTTGAGATTTTGCGTACGGATGATCGATACATTCCCGTCGTGCAACCCTAAATGGAGAGCCCGACAAAATGATCGCGAAGCTGAAATTGTTTCTCACCGACGACAACGGTGCCACCGCCATCGAATACGGTCTGATCGCCGCCGGCATTGCGGTCGCGATCATCACCGTTGTCCCAGCGATTGGCACCAAGCTGAACACGGCATTCACCAAAATCGACGCCTCGCTGCCCTAGCCGCTTTCTCACTGAACTTCACTGACTGACTGACCGAGCGGAGGCCGCCTCACTTGGCGGCCTCTTTCATTTTCAATCGTATGACCAAGAAACAAATTTTGTTGGCTCTGAGGTAGTTTCTGTATTTTCTCGTTAAACGCAGTCTCGGTAATTTCCTTGGCCAATCGAGACGGGCAGCTATTAAATATTTTCAGTAGAATCCTCTCCCCGGCCCCTTTTTTCGATTCTAGGTTGTGGCGTTTCACTGGTCCCTTTGGAAATGCGTCCTTTTAGGGGAATAGGGCCGGTACCCTCGATCGTAAAAGAACATATTGCGAACATAGAACAAATAGTGTACAATGGTTTTTCATTGATGACGGGTGCCGTGCCGGGAGGGGCGCTCGTTTGTCCGACCTTCGAATCCCGGTCATAAGGAGCGAGGAAATGGCTGCGGCCACGTTGCGGGTTGTCGAAGGAAATTCAATGGACAAGGACAGGTCCAAGGCGCTGGAGGTAGCGCTGTCCCAGATCGAGCGGAATTTCGGCAAGGGCTCGATCATGAAACTTGGCAAGAACGACCGGTCGATGGATATCGACGTGGTCTCGACCGGCTCGCTTGGGCTCGACATCGCGCTCGGCATCGGCGGCTTGCCGCGCGGGCGGGTGGTGGAGATCTACGGGCCGGAATCCTCCGGTAAGACCACGCTGGCGCTGCACACCATCGCCGAGGCCCAGAAAAAGGGCGGTATCTGCGCCTTCGTCGATGCCGAGCATGCGCTCGACCCGGTCTATGCGCGGAAACTCGGCGTCAATGTCGACGACCTCCTGATTTCACAGCCGGACCACGGCGAGCAGGCGCTCGAGATCGCCGACACGCTGGTCCGCTCCGGCGCGGTTGACGTGCTGGTGGTCGATTCGGTCGCGGCGCTGGTGCCGCTTTCCGAGCTCGAAGGTGAAATGGGCGATAATCAGCCCGGCACCCAGGCGCGGCTCATGTCGAAGGCGCTGCGCAAGCTCACCGCTTCGATTAACAAGTCGAACACCATGGTGATCTTCATCAACCAGATCCGCATGAAGATCGGCGTGATGTACGGCTCGCCGGAGACCACCACCGGTGGCAACGCGCTCAAGTTCTATGCCTCGGTCCGCCTCGACATCCGCCGCATCGGTGCGATCAAGGAGCGCGACGAGGTGGTCGGCAACCAGACCCGCGTCAAGGTGGTCAAGAACAAGCTCGCGCCGCCTTTCAAGATGGTCGAATTCGATATCATGTACGGCGAGGGCGTGTCGAAGACCGGCGAACTGATCGACCTCGGCGTCAAGGCCGGGGTGGTCGAGAAGTCCGGCGCCTGGTTCTCCTACGACAGCCAGCGCATCGGGCAAGGCCGCGAGAACGCCAAGACCTTCCTCAAGGAAAACGCCGACATCGCCGCCAAGATCGAAGCAGCGGTCCGTGGCAATGCCGGTGTGATCGCCGAAAAGATTGACCAGGGCGAGGCCGAAGAGAACGACGAGGCCGCGGAGGCCTAAACGGCGATCGGCCCCACTGGGC
>Ga0136846_1227582_pt1 | contig 12761 bp, 14 predicted proteins | sample HopSoiMetagenom2_FD_96841 | JGI IMG/M metagenome (GOLD analysis project Ga0136846, IMG submission 96841) | Grasslands soil microbial communities from Hopland, California, USA - 2 Assembly 2016 (version 4) | ecosystem: Environmental > Terrestrial > Soil > Grasslands | place: USA: Hopland...
CTTCCATGCCATGGAAGCGCGCTACCAACTGCGCCAAAGCCCCGCGGTGTCTTGCGACTCGGGAAGTTTAGCGGATGAGTGCCTGCAAAGAAAAATCGGTTCGCTCGTGTGGCAAGTGTGGTCCGCACCACGCAGGAGGGACGGCTTCCGAGGCAGCTCTCAGTGCTGCGAACGGTTCATTCGGAGCAGCTTGCGGGCGCCTGCCAGCCGCGGGCTTGATGGCCGAAGTCGCCAACTTCTTCCCGTGCGGATCAGCGTTGGGGGTCGTCGCTCATGACTGGTTCGGGGAGGGAACCGGCGTTCCACTCTTCGATGCGCCAGCCGCGACGGCCGGGGAGCAGCGAGACCCAGTTGCAGTTGGAGAGGCCGCCGAAGGCGGGCCAGTTGGCTTCGGGGATGCCCAGGAAGAGGCAGATGCCGACGCGGGCGGCGAGGCCGTGGGTGGCGATGACGATGGTGTCTTCGGCGCTGCCTTGGTCGGCGATGCGGGTCAGTGCAGCGGCGAAACGGGAGGCGACCTCTTCGACGGTTTCGCCGGCGGAGCCGCGGCGCTGGGGTTCGCCCGCGCGGATGCGGGCGGCGGCTTCGGGGTTGATTGCGGCGAGTTCTGCCATGGTGAGGCCGGCCCAGTCGTCGACGTCGATTTCCCGCAGCGCTTCGTCGTACTCGATCTTCAGTCCGGTGAGCAACGCCAGTTCACCCGCGGTGGCCGCGGCGCGCTGAAGGTCGCTGGCGAACAGACGCGTCGGCGCCAGCGAGGCGAGGCGAGCCGCGGCGGCGCGGGCCTGATCGATGCCGACGGGGTCCAACGGGATGTCGGCCTGACCTTGGATCTTGTCCTGCAGGTTCCACTCCGTCCGGCCGTGACGCCAGACGATGAGCCGTCCCGCGGTCATTCAGCAGATGCCGAGGCCGAGCCGGACGCCCCCGAGCCGGGAAGGCCGGAGCCGGTGACGGCGCCGTCCGGGACCGCCGCCGGCAGCGGGATGGCCGGGCAGTCGCGCCAGAGGCGCTCCAGGGAGTAGAACGCTCGCTCCTCGTCATGCTGGACGTGGATGACGATCTCCAGGTAGTCGAGCAGCACCCAGCGGCCCTCGCGGGCGCCTTCGCGGCGGACCGGCTTGGCGTCGAAGTCGACGCGGAGCTTCTCCTCGATCGCGTCCACGATCGCGCGGACCTGGCGGTCGTTGGAGGCGGACGCGACCAGGAAGGCGTCGGTGATGGCGAGCTGCTCGGACACGTCGAAGGCGAGAACGTTCTCGGCCTTCTTGTCGTGGGCCGCCTCGGCCGCCGCGGTGAGCAGCTCGATGGCGCGTTCGCTGGCTGGCATGTGGTTCCTAACGGTTGGTGTAGAGCTCACGCTTGGCGATGTACTGGACGATGCCGTCGGGCACCAGGTACCACGTCGGGTTGCCCTTGGCGACCCGGGCGCGGCATTCGGTTGACGAGATCGCCAGCGCGGGCACCTCAAGCAGCGTGATCCGGTCCATCGGCAGCTTGTCGAGCGGCAGCTCGAGTCCTTCGGTCCCCGGCCGGGTGCAGCCGACGAACTGGGCGAGCTTGAACATCTCGTCCACGTCCCGCCAGGTGAGGATCTGGGCGAGCGCGTCGGCACCGGTGATGAAGAACAGCTCGGCGTCCGGGTACAGCTTGGACAGGTCGCGCAAGGTGTCGATGGTGTACGTCGGACCAGGCCGGTCGATGTCCACCCGGCTGACCGAGAACCGCGGGTTCGACGCGGTCGCGATCACCGTCATCAGGTACCGGTCCTCGGGCGGCGACACCTTCCGATCCGACTTCTGCCACGGCTGGCCGGTCGGGACGAAGATCACCTCGTCCAGGTCGAAGTACGCCTGGACCTCGCTGGCAGCGACCAGGTGGCCGTGATGGATCGGGTCGAACGTGCCGCCCATCACGCCCAGGCGCCGTACCCGCTCCACCGATGCCACGTCAGCCCGCACTCCGCCGCTCAGCTGTGCGGCCGGCCCTTGCCCATGATGACGGTGACGAGCAGCAGCAGCACCAGCGCGGACAGGGCGAAGCCGCCGTACCACCACTTCGAGATGTGCGAAGCCTCGACCGCGGCTTCCTGGACGGCCGCGACCTGCGGCAGGAGGTGCGTGAACATGAGGCAGAGCTTATCTCGTGGCCACCGACACAACAGCGACCGGTGGCCTCGGAAAATCACCGAGGGGCACCGGTCGCGGCGAAGATGTCAGCTGTGGCGGATGTGGCGGGTCAGCAACCGGCGCCAGGCGGACGGTACTGCGTGCGCGCGGCGCGCCTGCGCTGCGAACCGCTGCCGCTCGTCGATCTGGGCACGGGCTACGTCGGGGGTGATCATGATTCCTTCACTGGGTTGGTACGGCGGAACCGGGGCGGGCTGGCCTCGGCACCTCAGATCATACGGTCTGAGATACGCTCTCACAAACGAATTAAATGTCCGGAACATTCCCTACCTTCGAATCTGCGGTAAACGGGAGGAACCATGGACGCGATCGATCGGCAGCTGATCGAGGCGCTCCGGCTGAACGGCCGCTCCAGCTGGGCCGAGCTCGGCCGGGTCGTCGGCCTGTCCGGGCCGAGCGTCCAGGAGCGGGTACGACGCCTCGAGGAACGCGGCGTACTCCTCGGCTACCGCGCCGTCGTCGCGCCGGACCAGGTCGGGCTCGGGACCAGCGCACTGATCGGGCTGTTCCAGCGCGACGACGTGGAGACCGACGACATCGTCGACCAGGTCCGTGAGATCGCCGCGGTCGAGGACTGCTGGTTCGTGGCGGGCGACCAGGAGCTCGTCGTCAAGGTCCGCGTGGCCGACGTGACCCAACTGGAGGCGGTCGTCGGCTCGCTGCGCCGGGTCAACGGCGTGGTCAGGACGCGGACGACGGTTGTGCTGTCGACTCGCTGGGAAGGACGTCCGGCGCCGCTGCCCGAGTGAGCAGCAGTACGGCGGCAGCAGCGAGCGCGAGGCCAGCCGCGACGGGATAGAGCAGCTGCGGCGCGTGCTGATAGGTGGCACCGCCCAGCGCAGGCGCGAGGAACATGCCGCTGATCGACGCCGCGGCGTACAGGCTGGAGTACCGCCCGACCATCCCTTCGGGCGCCGCATCGGCGACGTGGGCGGTGGCGGTCGGTTTGTAGAGCATCTCCCCCGCCGTGATCACGACGATCGCCAGCGCCGCGCCGGCAAGGGCCGGCCAGACACCGAGTACGGCGAGTCCCACACCGACCAACGCGAAGCCGACGGCGATCACCCGGGTCGCACGATGGCTCCGGAGGCGTACCGCGAGCGGGGCCTCACACAGGACGATGACCACCGAGCTGATGCCGATGAGTACGCCGTACGCGACGACCGGCGTACCGGCATCGCGCAGGAGAAGCGGCATCGTCGCGAAGATCTGCCGGTAGACGGTGTCGACGACCACGATCGTTGCCAGCACCATCACAACAGCGCGATCCCTGAGGACCGTTGTCCACAGGCCGGTGGCCGATGTCGGCGTACGGCGGGCGCTCGGCACCCAGCGCCAGACGATCGCGGCCATGACCAGGCTGGTGACGGCGTCGATGACGAACACGAGCGAGAAGTTGTAGGCCGCGAGGAGGCCGCCGAGAGGTGGCCCGATCGTGAAGCCGGCGTTGCTCGCGGTCCGCGAGAGCGCGATCCCTTCACGGCGACGGTCCGCCGGGAGGGCGGTCGCGACGAGGGCGCTCAGATTCGGACGGCTCGCGCCGCCGCACAGACCGGCGAGAGCCGCGACGACAGCGAGTCCCGCGGTCGGGACGACGGGCATCGCGAGACATGTGACGACCCAGGCGAGCTGACTTCCGACTGCCGCCGTACGCAGACCGAAGCGGTCGCCGAACCAGCCGCCGCCCAGGTTGCCGCCGAGCAGTCCGACGCCGCACGCCGCGGCCGCGAACCCGGCCTGTTGTGCCGACATCCCGCGGTCCTCGACCAGGTAAAGGGTCAGGTAGATCCAGGCCAGCGCGCCGGCCGAGCTGACCAACTGGCCGAGCATGACCGCCTTGAGCCAGGTAGGCAGGTCGGCGATCCGCCGCCAATACATGTCGACCCACAGAGTAGAGTGAGTTCCCAACAGGAACTTACTCAGCCGGCCAGCGTGGTGGCAAGCGGATTCGAAGGAGGGCCGACGTGCGGCGGAGCAGCTTCTCGCCCGAGCCGGACTGTGCGATCGCGCAGTCCCTCGGCGTCATCGGCGATGGTTGGGAGCTGCTGATCGTCAGGGATCTCGCGCGCGGGCTGGATCGGTTCGACCAACTCGCCGAGTCCCTGCGGATTTCGCGGAAGGTGCTGACCGAGCGGCTGGCCGGGCTGCTGGACAGTGGGATCGTCTCGCGGTCGGCGTACCAGTCGCGTCCCACTCGGTACGCCTACGAGCTGACCGCGCGCGGGCGGACGCTGTTGCCGGTGCTCGTGGCCTTGCAGGACTGTGGTGATCGGTGGTTGCTCGGCGACGGGTCACTGACCGGTACGAACGACGCTGACGAGCCGCCCGCGCATCGGCTGCACGAGCTGGTTGGCCGACGTGTGCCGGATGTCGCGTTGCCCTCGATCGCTGGTACGACGGCTGATGTGGTGGATGCGTCAGCGAGGGCCACTGTGCTGTTCGGGTATCCGGCGACAGGGCGGCCGACTCCGTTGCCGGACGGGTGGAGCGAGATCGCCGGTGCCAGTGGATGCACGCTGGAGAATCGGCTCTTTGCTGCTCGGTACGACGACTTCAGAACGGCAGGTGTGGCGATTCATGGAGTCAGCACGCAGCGGACCGATGAGCAGCAGGCGTTCGCGCAGGCTGAAGGGATTCCGCATGTACTGCTGTCCGACCTCGAATTGGAGCTGACCGCTGCGTTGCGGTTGCCGACCTTCCGGGCCGGCGGGTATGAGCGGTTGAAGCGGGTGGTGCTGGTGATCGGCGCCGATCGTATGGTGAAGGCTGTGCGGTATCCCGTGACCGACATCGCGGATGCGGTCGACTGGGCGCTCACGACTGCTTGAAGAAGGACTTCACCTCCGCTGCGATGCGTCGTACCGCTTCGGGGCTGCCGTTCGGGTTCACGCCGCCTGGGTCGGACGAGGAGCCGTGGTCGTAGCCGTCGAACTCGATCCGGCGGCAGTGCGGCAGCACCTTTTCCAGCGTGGCTCGGCCGGGCTCGAGGCCGCGGAGGCCTTTGCTGCCGCCCATGAGCAGGACGTCGGCGTCGACGGTGCGGAAGTTGTCGAAGGTGCCGGCGAGCTCGGCCACGATGGTGCCTTCGGCGTGGATGGTGGGCGCCAGTTGGCGCATCGTGATCGCTGCAGCGTCGGCCTGGCGCTCTTCCTTTGCCATCATCTTCTCGGTCATCCAGCGGAGCAGGCCGCGCGGCATCACCTTGAGGAACGGCGGCGCCATCTCGAAGCCGAACATGCTGGTCACCATGCCGGCGGCGAGGTCGCCGCGGGCGATCTCCTCGTCGAAGCGGGTCAGCCAGGCTCGGTGCGGTGCGCCGTCTGCGACAATCGCGGGCTCGTAGAGCGCGACCTTCTTCAAGCCGGGAACGGTACGGGCGGCTTCCAGCACGACCGCTCCCCCAGCGCTCACGCCGAACGCCCGTTCCGCTTGGGCTGCGGTCAGGACCGCTTCCAGGTCCTCGACCTCGGTACGGACGGAGTGGTCCGGGCGGTGCGGGCCGGAGCGTCCGCGACCACGACGATCCGGGAGGTAGACCGTGAAGTCTTCTGCCAGCGCCTCGGCGAGCAACGTGTGACTGCGGGCCGACTCCATGCTGCCGTGCAGTACGACGACGGCGGGGCCGGAGCCGGTCTTGTAGTAGGCGATCTCAGTTCCGTCCCTGGAGGTGACGACATCCTGGGTCAGGTCTGCTGTTTTCATGGCTTGATAGTCGCATAGGCTCTAGTTGCATTGCAACTAGTATCTTTGACGCTTATGCTGACGGGGTGACCTTCAGACGTTCACCGCTCGCGCTCGCGATCCTCGGCCTATTGGAGAACGGGCCGCTGCATCCGTACGGGATCCAGCGGTTGATCAAGCGGTGGGGTAAGGACCAGGTCGTGAACGTCGGTCAGCGGACGAGCTTGTACAGGATGATCGTGCGGCTCGAGGAGGCCGGCCTGATCACGGTCGGCGCGACGGAGCGGGACGAGCGGTATCCGGAGCGGACGGTGTACCACCTGACTGCTGATGGGCGGCGGACGTGCCGGGAGTGGTTGGCGGAGATCCTGAGGACGCCGCGGAACGAGTTCCCGGAGTTCCCGGCGGCGTTGTCGTTCGTGATGCTGGTGACGCCGGAGACTGCCGGTGAACTGCTGGCGCAGCGGCGTGAGGTGCTGACGAAGCGGATCGCGGAGCTACAACTGGAGCTTCGGATGGAGGTGGACGGCACGCCGATTCCACGGTTTGCGCTCCTGGAAACGGAGTACCAGGTCGCGGTCCTGGTCGCAGAGGCGAAATGGATCGACAGAGTCCTCCACGACCTCCGCACCGGCACCCTCACCTGGACCCCAGGCCCGGTATGACGAAGAACCCCGGCGCCGGTACGACGGTGGACGGCACGACCGCTGCAACGGGGATCCTCGGGACCGGTACGACCGTCGCCGACGGAACCGCTACGCCGGTGGACGCGACGACCAGTGCGACCGATACGCCGGTGGACGCGACGACCAGTGCGACCGATACGACGGTGGATGCTGCGACTCCTACGAGCGTGGATGCCGCGACTGGTACGGCCATGGGTGCGACCGGTGCGGGGGTGGGCGGCGGGCCGGTTGTCGAGGTTTGGTGGGCTCGGATTGATCAGGTTCGGCGGGAGTTCGTGGAGGACCTGGACGAGGTCGAGTTGGGGCGGCTGGCGGCGTACGTCCGAGACGAGGACAAGGACCGGTTCCTGCTGGGGGTGACGCTGACGCGACGGTTGCTCGGGCGACGGTTTTCGTTGCCTCCAGCAAAGGTTGTGTTGGACAGAACATGTTTGGAGTGCGGCAAGCCCCACGGGAAGGTGCGAGCCGATGGAGTTGAGCTCTCGGTGACGCACTCGGGCGACCTCGTGGGCGTCGCGATCTGCGAGTGCCCTGTGGGGATCGACGTGGAGAAGGTCGATCCGCAGCTCGACGTCGACGGCGTCGCAGGGATGGCCCTCTCCCCCGAAGAACTGCAGGACCTCAACCGCCACACCGGGCTCGAGAAGGTGCAGACCTTCATGACGTACTGGACGCGCAAGGAAGCGGTCGTGAAGGCGACCGGCGAAGGATTGCGCGCGAACCTACGAAGAGTCTCGGGCAAGGATGCGGTCCTCACGGTGGCAGGCGAGGGACTGCGCCCGGAGTTACGAAACGTCTCCAGCAAGCCAGCCGCCAACCCGGGGGTAGAGTCCCCCTCGGACCGTCTGGGGATCGCGCGCGCAGCAGACTCCGGGCCTAGCGATGCTCAGCTGCACGAGCTGGCCGAGACACCGGACGACCCGACGGCTCGCGCGGCGGGTCAGGTGCACGAGCTGGCCGTGGGGCCGGGCTGTCGGGCGGCAATTCCCGTGCGGGAAGTGACTGTGGAGCCGGACGATCCGACAGCGATTCAGATACCCGAGCTGGCCGTGGGACCGGACCATCGGGCTGTTGTGCAGGCAGGCGAGTTGGACGTGCGGCTCGGCGAACGGGCGGCAGTTCACGTGGACGAGCTCGCGGTGGGATCGGACCGGCGAGTGGCAGATCTGGTGGACGAGCTGGTTGGGGGGCCGGGCCAGCGGGTCGTGGTTCAGGTGCAGGAGTTGGCCGTGGGGGTGGGGTATCGGGGGGCTTTGGCGGTGGTTTCGGGGGAGGTGCCGATTGTGCGGGTGTGGGAGGCGGGTCAGCTTCTGGTTTGACCGTCGCCGATGACGATGTACTTGGTGGAGGTCATTTCCGGAAGGCCCATGGGACCTCGGGCGTGGAGCTTCTGGGTGGAGATGCCGATCTCGGCGCCGAAGCCGAACTCGCCGCCGTCGGTGAAGCGGGTGCTGGCGTTGACCACCACGGCAGCCGAGTCGACCGCGGTGGTGAACCGGCGTGCCGCGGACTGCGAGCGGGTGATGATCGCGTCGGTGTGACCCGAGCTGTACCGGCGGATGTGCTGCACGGCCGCCTCGAGCGACTCCACGACTGCGGCAGACAGGTCGAGCGAGTTGTACTCCGCCCCGAAGTCGTCCTCGGTCGCCGCAACAACCCCGGTCCCCTCCACAACCTGCTCGGCTGCCGCCACCTGCTTGCCTGCGGCAACTACCGTGGGGTCGCCGTGCACCGTGACGCCGGCTTCGGCCAGGGCGGGCAGGGCCCTGGCCAGGAACTGATCGGCCACCGCGGCGTGCACCAGCAGTGACTCGGCCGCGTTGCAGACGCTGGGGCGTTGGGTCTTCGCGTTGAGCAGGATCTTCAGTGCGAGGTCGAGGTCCGCGTCCTCGTCGACGTACACATGACAGTTCCCGACGCCGGTCTCGATCACCGGCACACTCGACTCGTTCACCACGGCCTGGATCAGGCCGGCGCCGCCGCGCGGGATCAGTACGTCGACCAACCCGCGGGCCTGCATCAACTCCTTGACCGCAGCGCGGTCCGTCGGCACGCCCTGGACGACATCGGCCGGCAGCCCGACCGACTCCGCGGCATCACGCAGTACCGCGACGATCGCCTCGTTGGAGGCGGCGGCGGACGACGAGCCGCGGAGCAGGACCGCGTTGCCGGACTTGAGGCAGATGCCGGCCGCGTCGGCCGTCACGTTCGGGCGAGCCTCGTAGATGATTCCGACCACGCCGAAGGGCACGCGCACCTGGCGGAGTTCGAGACCGTTCGGCAGGGTGTACCCACGGACGACCTCACCCACCGGGTCGGTCAGTCCGGCGAGCTGCTCGAGCCCGGCGGCCATCCCGTCGACGCGCTCCGGGTTCAGCGCCAGGCGGTCCACAGTGGATTCCGGCGTACCGGCCTCGCGCGCGGCCGCGACGTCCTTGGCGTTCGCCGCGACGATCGCGTCCGTGTTCTCCCGCAACGCCGCCGCCATGGCGCGCAGCGCCGCGTCCTTCGTCGCCCGGGACGCCTCCGCCAAAGCGTACGAAGCCACCCGAGCCCGCCGCGCCAACTCGATGATCTCGCTCACGTGTTCATCGTAGGACTCACCCTGACCTCCTCGTAGCGCCGTCTCAACCGCGGCAGCCGGGCGACCGCATGCGACAGCGGGACAATGGCTGCCAGCGCGAGATTGAGTCGACGGTCACTCGGCGCAATCGGCACCCCGTCCGCCTTGAGCCGCCGCCAGGCCCACAACGAGAACGGGATGACAACCAGCGGCGTAGTGACAAGACCCGGCGTGTAACGCCTCAGTACGACGGACTGCGCGAGATGCGTGCCCGCGTGCAGCCCGAAGCCCATCAGCGACGCTTGGAAGAACTTGCTTCGCCCGCCGGACGCCGCCCCCGCAGCACAAGCAGCAGTCATCGCCACGCCGGTCAGGCCGATCGCGGTGGCAGCCTCGGTCCGCGACATCGGCAGCACCTTCGCCAACGGTGCCGGGAGGTCCTGCTGCTGCGAGAACGACGGCATCGTGGCGAGTTCCTCGAGGTCGTGGAGGACCCACGCGGCGAGCAATCCCCAGGCGAGCCTCTTCACAGGAGTACGAGGTCGTCGCGGTGGACGACCTCACGCTCGTACGCCGCTCCCAGTTCTCGGGCCAGGTCGCGGGTCGAGCGGCCGAGGAGGTTCGGGAGTTCGGAGGCGTCGTAGTTCACCAGGCCGCGGGCGATGACGACGCCGCTCGGAGAGACCAGATCGACCGGATCGCCGGCGGAGAAAGTGCCTTCCACCGCAGAGATTCCGGCTGGAAGGAGGGACGCACGGCGCTGGGTCAGGGCACGGACAGCGCCCTCGTCCAGTCGCAGCACGCCCTGGCCGGAGGTGGCGTGCGCCAGCCACAACAACCGGGTCTTCCGCCGTCGGCCGGTCGGGTGGAAGAGCGTGCCGACGGGGACACCGCGTAGAGCTTCGCCGACCCGGGCAGCGGAGGTCAGGATGACCGGAATCCCTGCCTCCGTCGCGATTGCGGCCGCCTCGACCTTCGTCTGCATGCCACCGGTGCCGACGCCCGACGCACCGGTCTTCCCGATTGCCAGCGGTTCGAGGTCGGCGGCACCGCGGATCTCGGTCACCATCGAAGTACCGGGCTTGCGGGGATCTCCGTCGTACAAGCCGTCGACGTCCGACAACAGCAGCAACAGGTCCGCATGTACCAGATGACTCGTCAAAGCAGCCAAGCGGTCGTTGTCACCGAACCGGATCTCGGTCGTCGCGACTGTGTCGTTCTCATTCACGATCGGTACGACGCCCAGCTCGAGCAACCGCGCAAACGTCCGATAAGCGTTGCGGTAATGGCTTCGCCGCGTCACGTCGTCGACCGTCAGCAGCACCTGCCCTACCCGCAAGCCGTGCGCGGCAAAGGCATCGCTGTAGCGAGCCATCAACAGGCCCTGGCCCACCGAAGCCGCCGCCTGCTGCGTCGCCAGGTCACGCGGTCGCGACCGCAACCCCATCGGAGCCAGCCCGGCGGCGATCGCGCCGGACGAGACCAGCACGACCTCGGCGCCCTCCACCCGCCGCGCCGCGATGGCGTCGACGAGCAGCCGGAGTCGTTCCAGGTCGATCCTGCCGCGCTGGGTCAGCGACGACGAACCGACCTTGACGACGATTCGCGTGGCCTCGACGGCCGCCGCGCGCTGTTTCATCAGCTGTCCTGACTTGTGTCCCCAGCGTCGAGCTCCCGCGCCTCCTTGCGCGCCAGCTTCGCCGCAACCTCGGCGGCCCGCTTGGCTTCGGCCGGGGACAGGTCGACCTCGTCCTCGTTCCAGCCATGGCCGTACTCCGACCAATCCGCGGCACGTTCCCCCGCCCGGTGGGCGTGGTACTCCGTGTCCTTCGTCCGCCGCCTTTGGGCCGCGGGACGAACTTCCTCCAGCCGGTGGTCCTCACCGCGCCGGGCGAGAATCTCGGCGCCGGCCAGGACGTCAGGTGCGAAGTCGAACACGATTGCGTCCGGCCCGTCCCCGATCATCACCGCGTCGCCCGCGACCGCGCCCAGCTTGAGCAGCTCCTCCTCGACGCCGAGCCGGTTCAGCCGGTCCGCGAGGTAGCCGGTCGCCTCCGCATTGGCGAAGTCGGTCTGCTTCACCCAGCGCTCGGGCTTCCCGCCCTGCACCAGCCAGCCGCCGTCGTCCGGCAGCTTCTTCACCTTGAACTCGGGGCCGCCCTGTACCTGCGGCCGGATCACGATCCGCGTGGTGTCAGGGGTCTCGACCTCCGCGCGACGCCGTACGACGATCTCCGCCATCGCGAACTTGAGCGCCTCCAGGCCCTCGTGGCTCGCGGTCGAGATCGGGAACACCCGCAGCCCGCGCTGCTCCAGCTCGGCCTGCACCATCCCGGCGATCTCTCGCGCGTCGGGTACGTCGATCTTGTTCAGCGCAACGAGACGCGGCCGGTCCTCCAGCCCGCCGTGCGCGGCGAGCTCGGCCTCGATCGTGTCCAGGTCGCTGAGCGGATCCCGCCCCGGCTCGTACGTCGCACAGTCGATGACGTGCACCAGCGCGGCACACCGCTCCACGTGCCGCAGGAAGTCGTGCCCGAGGCCACGCCCCTCGCTGGCCCCCTCGATCAGGCCGGGTACGTCGGCAACGGTGAACGTCGTGTCACCCGCGACGACCACGCCCAGATTGGGGATCAGCGTGGTGAACGGGTAGTCGGCGATCTTCGGCCTGGCCCGGCTGATCGATGCCACCAGCGACGACTTGCCCGCGCTCGGGAAGCCGACCAGGCCGACGTCCGCGACGACCTTGAGCTCGAGGACGAGCGTGCGCTCCTCGCCGTCCTCACCGAGCAGCGCGAAGCCGGGCGCCTTGCGCGCGCTGCTGGCCAGCGCCGCGTTGCCGAGGCCGCCCTTGCCGCCTTGCGCCGCGACGAACTCCGCACCCGGTCCCACGAGGTCGGCGAGTACGTCGCCATCCGGTGTACTCACGACCGTGCCGTCGGGGACGCCGAGGATCACGTCCGCGCCGTTGCTGCCGGCCTGGTGATCACCCTTGCCCTGGGCACCGTTCGTCGCGGACCGGTGGCTGGAGCGGTGGTAGTCGACGAGCGTGGTGACGTCCGGGTCGACGCGCAGGATCACGCTGCCGCCGTCGCCGCCGTTACCGCCGTCCGGACCGCCGAGCGGCTTGAACTTCTCCCGGTGCACCGAGGCGCAGCCGTTTCCGCCGCGGCCCGCGGTGACGTGCACCGTGACCCGGTCGACGAAGCTGGGGATTGCCATCGGTGTTCTGCTTTCTGTTGAAGGGACCGCCACGCCATCACCATCGTCGAGCTCGGACGATGACGACGGCAGCGGTTGTGATGGCCTGGAGGACCACACCATCGGACAAACGCGAAGGGCGGGTCGCGGAATTCCGCGACCCGCCCTTCGACAGAGCTCGTGAACCGGGTGGCGGTGTTACTCCGCCGGAGCCGGGACGATGTTGACGACGCGGCGACCGCGCCGGGTGCCGAACTCCACGTGGCCCTCGGCCAGCGCGAACAGCGTGTCGTCGCCGCCACGACCGACCAGGGTGCCCGGGTGGAAGTGCGTGCCCCGCTGGCGGACGATGATCTCGCCGGCGTTGACCAGCTGACCGCCGTACCGCTTCACGCCGAGGCGCTGCGCGTTGGAGTCACGACCGTTGCGGGTCGAGGCCGCTCC
>Ga0136846_1227561_pt1 | contig 12760 bp, 10 predicted proteins | sample HopSoiMetagenom2_FD_96841 | JGI IMG/M metagenome (GOLD analysis project Ga0136846, IMG submission 96841) | Grasslands soil microbial communities from Hopland, California, USA - 2 Assembly 2016 (version 4) | ecosystem: Environmental > Terrestrial > Soil > Grasslands | place: USA: Hopland...
AACAAGCCGTACGGCGACTGGCCGTGGATCGTCAGCATGCCGGCCTTCGCGCCGGTGCCGAAGAAGGCCGACACCGACCCGGCGCACTACGGTGAGAAGCCCGCTGCCAGCGGCCCGTACCAGGTGAAGTCGTACGCGCCGGGCTCGAAGCTCGAGCTGGAGCGCAACCCGGGCTGGGACAAGTCGACCGACCAGGCCCGCACCGGCCTGCCGGACTCGATCGTGCTCGACATGGGCCTGCAGCCCAACGTGGTGAACCAGCGACTGATCGCGGACGCCGGCGACGACAAGTTCGCCGCCACCACCGGTACGTCGGTCCCGGCCTCGCTGATCCCCACCGTCACCGGCAACCCGGCCGTCAAGGCCCGGGTGGCAACCTCGCCGGCCGGTGCGCTGGAGTACCTGGCGATCAACACCCAGCGGCCGGCGCTGGCCAAGCCCGAGGTCCGCAAGGCGATCGAGTACGCCGTCGACAAGCAGGCCGTCCAGGTCGCCGAGGGCGGCCCGGAGTTCGGCGGTGAGATCGCGAGCACACTGATCACGCCGGGTATCCCTGGCTACAACAAGTACGACCTGTACCAGGCGCCGCCGGCCGGCGACCCCGAGAAGGCCAAGCAGATGCTCGCGGCAGCGGGAGTCAGCAACCTCAACCTGGTGCTGGCCGCCGACAACACGACGGGTCTCGATGTGGCGCAGGCGATCCAGCAGGGCCTGAAGCGGGCCGGGATCACGGTCCAGATCAAGCCGCTGGACACCGAGCCGCTGACCGACCTGATCACCGGTAACAAGCCGGACTTCGACCTGACCGTGTCCAGCTGGCTGCCGGACTTCCCGAGCGCGATCGGCAACATCCAGCCGCTGTTCGCGTCGTCGGAGATCGGCAACGGCGGCTACAACATCTCCCGCTACTCCAACCCCGCGGTGGACTCGGCGATCGCCGCGGCCACGGCCGAGTCGGACCGGGGCAAGGCAGCCGGGATGTGGGCCACGATCGACAAGCAGATCATGCAGGACGCACCGGTCGTCCCGCTGATCTACGCGCGGAACGCGTTCCTGCACGGATCCAAGGTGCAGAACTTCTACCTGTCCGCGTACCCGCCGTACCCGAACCAGTTGATCATCGGGCTGAGCAAGTGACTCAGGTCCGTCCTTCGGACTCCTGAGCCTCGATGAGGGCCGGCTGGGACTCGGCGTCGAGTCCCCAGTCGGCCCTCATCACTTGATAACCGGCCTTCTCGGCGGCCGCGCACACCTTGACGTCGTCGTCGACCAGGACTGCGACCGGCCGCTGCTCGGCCAGACGCTTCAGCCGGCCGAGCTTCATCACCATCGACGGGCGGCGGTCGGTGTTGCCGCGCATGTAGATCTTGCCGTCCGGGAAGCCGTTGTCCTTCAGCCACTTCTCGGTGTCCCGCCGCAGCCGCTCCGGCCGACCGGTCAGGTAGACGATCTCGTGCTCGGCCGCCAGCGTGGTCGCCACCGCCAGCCCTTCCTCGAGCACGGCGTCCTCCTTGGCGTGCGCGAAGAACGAGTCCCAGTCCTTCGGCTTCTTCTGGATGAAGTGGATCCGCCGGCTGGTGTCGGACAACGTCGCGTCGATGTCGAGTACGGCGTACGGTCTGGCGTCGGCCACAGGGTCACCCATGCCGACCAGCTTCCCAGGTACGTCGGTTGATCCCGTACTCGACCTCCCCGAACTCGGTGCCGGGCAGCGGGTCGTCGAAATGCTCGTGGTAGACCCTCACGAAGCGAAGGCCCGCCCGCCGCATCACCGCACGCGACCGATGGTTGACGGCCATCGTGTCCGCGACGACCCGCTCCATCCCGAGATTGGTGAACGCCGTCTCGATCAGCGCCTTCGTGCCTTCGGTCGCATATCCCTCGCCCCAGGCGGTCCGGTTCAGCCGGTACCCGACGTCCACGGTCCGCGGCTCCGCGGTCGGCTGCAGCCCGAACCAGCCGATGAACGCGCCGTCGCAGAGCAGTTCCGCGGCGAACGTGCCGAGGCCCGGCCGCTCGTCGTACAGCTGGAGGATCCTCGGCAGGACGACGTACTCGATCTCCTCCCGCGGCGTCGGCTTCCCGGTCAGGAACCGCATCACCTCCGGATCCGAGTCCAGCTCCACCAACAGCCCCAGGTCCGCCGGCGTGAACCGCCGCAGCCGCAACCGCTCGGTCTCCACCCTCCGACCCTCTCATCGGACTTTGAGAAGCCACCAACCATTTCCAGCGCGCCGGAATGGACGGTGGCTTCTCAAAGACGGGCGAAAAGGACGTGTGCGGGTGTCCGGAGTGTGGGCGGTATGGGGTTTGGGTGTGTTGGGTTGCGTGGTTGTCGGCGGGGCGGGTTAGCGTTCTCTCCGCGATGGACGAGTCGATCACGTTTCTGCACAGCTCGGACTGGCAGCTGGGGATGATGCGCCGGTTCCTCGGGCCGGACGGTCAGGCCCGGTGGGGTCAGTCCCGGCTGGATGCTGTCGCGCGGATCGGCGAGGTCGCCGAGCGGACCGGCGCTGCCTTCGTGGTCGTCACCGGCGACGTCTTCGAGCACAACCAGGTCGAGCGGCAGACGATCTTGCGTGCTTGTGAAGCACTGAAGCGGATCCCGGTCCCCGTCGTCCTGCTCCCCGGCAACCACGACGCGCTCGAACCGGGGTCGCTGTGGACTTCGAGCCAGTGGCAGGCACACGCGCCCGGCAACGTGGTCGTCCTGACCGACACCAGGCCGCTGGAGATCGTGCCGGGTGTCGAGATCGTCGGCGCACCCTGGCGCTCCCGCCGCCCGCTGTCCGACCCGGCCGCGCCGGGGTACGCCGATCTGACGCCGGCCGCAGCAGGTACGAGGCGGATCCTGCTCGCCCATGGTCAGCTGACCAGTCTGTCCGGCGGCATGTCCGACGTACCGACCATCGACCAGGCCGCGCTGGAAGCAGCTGTCGCGGACGGCCGGGTGCAGTACGTCGGACTCGGCGACCGGCACTCGATGACGCGGGTCACCGACCGGATCTGGTTCTCGGGGACGCAGGAGGTCACGTCTCCGGAGGAGGACGCGCCGGGCAACGTGCTCAAGGTGACCCTGAGCGACGGCATCGACGTGGAGCCGGTGCGCGTCGGCGCATGGCACATGGTCGATCACCGGGTCGAGCTGTTCGACGAGGAGGCGCTGCAGGCGCTGGAGGACTGGTTCGCCGAGCTGCCGGACAAGGAACGGACGTACGTGCGCCTCGCCGGGGACGGCTCGCTGCCGCTGCCGCTACTGAGCCGGCTGGACGCGATGATCGATGCGCAGGGCGAGGTGTTCGCCAGCGTCGAGCGGTGGGCGAAGTTCTGGACGGTCCGACCGGCTCCGGACGCGGCGGATCTCGACGCGCTGCAGCTGAGCGGGCCGGCCCGAGCGGCGATGGAGGAGCTGCGGCAGGCGCTGGCCGGCGGCGACGAGGGTGCGGGTGCCGCGTTGTCGCTGATGCACCGGTTGGCGCGGGACGCGGGATGAGGCTGCGGTGAGGCTGCAGTGAGACTGCACAGTTTGGCGCTGCGGGACTTCCGTGGCGTCAGGGACCGTACTGTCCGGTTCCCCGCGCTAGGGACCACCGTCGTCGTCGGGGACAACGAGGTTGGCAAATCAAGCCTGGTCGAGGCCTTCGGTCTGATCTTCGACTTCCCCGACGACTCCAAGTCCACCCGGATCCGCGACATCCAGCCGGTCGGCCAGGACGTCGGCCCCGAGGTGACCGCCGAGCTGACCCTCGGCGGCCGCGAGCTGACCTACACCAAGCGCTGGTTGAAGAACCGCTCCACCGAGCTGACCGTTGTCGAGCCCGACGGCCGGCGCCGGTCCTGGACGGGTCGCGAGGCACACAACGAGGCGGAGCGGCTGTTCCGCGAGCACGTCGACCCGGTGCTGTGGCAGACGTTGATGGTCAGCCAGGGCCAGTCGTTGGTGCTGCCAACGCCGGCCGACGCGGAGCCGTTGATCACCGCGGTGACCGCGGAGTCGGGCACGCCGGTCGACGGCGCCTCGATGCCGCTGGTGAGCGCCGTCGAGCACGAGTACCTGCGGTACTGGACGCCGCGCGGCCGGCCCACCGGCGACTTCGCCCGCTCCGAGAAGGCGGTCGCTGCCGCCGAGCTCGCCGCGGCGCAGGCGTTGAAGGCGATGGAGGAGGTCCAGCAGGACATCCGCCGCGCCGAGCGGCTGACCCTCGACCTCGAGGACGTGACCAGCCGGCTCACCGATCACCTGAGCGGCGTCGAGGAGCTGCGCGAGCGGAAGAAGGCGACGGACGAGATCCTGCTCCGTCGCGACTCCGTCCGCTCGCGGGCGGAGACCGCCCGGGCGCGGCTGGAGAACCACACCCGCACTCGAGTCGAGCGCGAACGGCTGCACGACGAGGTCGAGCGGTTCACGAAGCAGGACGCCGAGCTCGCCGCGCGTCGTACCGATGCCGAGCTGGTCGCCAGGACCGCCGCCGAGACCCTGCAGGCAGCCGAGGCGGCGCTCGCGGAGGTCGTGGAGCTCAAGGACGCCCGGCGTACCGAGGTGCAGGAGGCGGAGCGCCGCGTCTCGGAGCTGATGGACCGCGCCGAGCTGGACCGGTTGCTCGGGCAGCAGGCCGAGCTGGTCGACGTGCGCGCCCGGATCGCGGCGGCCGGGACGATCCTCGATCGGATCAAGGTCGACGACGCCATGGTCGCCGCGCTGGAGGATGCTCGCGCCGCGGTCGTCGAGGCGCGCGCTGCGCTGGCGGCCGGCGTACCGGAGGTCACGGTACGGCGGATCGGCGCCGAGCCGGTGGAACTGTCGGGCACCGGCCTGGAAGGGCAGGTGCCGTCCGAGCTGGGCTTCGACGAGTCGACCGACGTGCTGGTTTCCGGCGAGCTCGTGGTCGGCGTCCCAGGGCAGGTCCAGGTGACAGTTCGGGCGGGCGGTGAGGCGGCGACGCTGCGGTCGCGGGTCGATGACGCCGTACGGCGTGAGAAGGACCTGCTGAAGAAGGCGGCCGTCAAGGACGTCGCGGCGGCGCGCGAGCTACTGCGGAAGGCCGACACGGCGACTGCGGAGTTGAACGAGGCGCGCCGGACCGAGAGGGCGTTGACGGCCGGTGGCGACCCGGGGGAGCGGATCGCGGTGCTGACCGCGCGGCTCGGGGTCGGCGACGAGGACGAGACCGACGAGGGCGGCGGCAAGCAGCCTGCGGTCGAGGGTGTGCCTGGGCAGATGTCGCTGTTCGAGGAGTTCGCCTCGCCGCACGACACGCTCTTCGACGATTTCGAGCTGCCGGAGCCGGAGCCCGACGACCTGACGGGCGCGCAGCGGGTGCTCGAAGAAGCCCGGGTCGGGCTGGCCGAGGCCGAGCGGTTGCTGGCCGATGCGGAGTTCGCAGCGGCGCAGGCGCGCAAGGCTGCCGACGAGGACCGGTCCGACGCACAGAACGCGCGGGCCCGATCCGAGCTGGCGGGAGAGCGGCTGGCCGCTGCCGTCGAGGCGCTGGAGGCCGCTCGGGCGCTGCTCGACGACGAGGCCGTCGCTGTGGCGGAGGCCGAGGCGACGGCTGAGGTCGAGGCGGTGCTCGAGGAGCTGACCGCCGTACAGGAGCAGGCGGACGCGGCCGGAGCCGACCAGATCGCGGGCGAGTTGACGGACGCATTGGCTGTGGCAACCCGGCTGCAGGGCGAGCGGGACACCTTGCGGGACGCGCTACGGACGACGGAGGGCCGGTTGGAGCAGTCCGGTCGTGACGGGCTGGCGACGCGGCGGGACGTGGCCGAACTCGAGCTCGCCGCAGTACGCGCGGAGCACGAGAGCCTGGCGCGGCGCGCGGAGGCGGCCCGGCGGGTGCACGAGACGTTGAGCAGGCACCGGGCCGAAGCGCAGACGAAGTACTCCGAGCCGCTGCAGAGCCGGATCGAGACGCTCGGAAGGAGCGTGTACGGGCCGTCGTTCCGGGTCTGGCTGGACGACGACCTCGCGGTGGCGGAGCGGGAGCTTGACGGCGTACGGCTGCAGATCGAGGCTTTGTCGACGGGCGCTCAGGAGCAGCTGGCGATCATCACGCGGCTGGCGATCAGCCACCTCGTCAGCACCGGCGACGGAAGCGTGCCGGTCATCTTCGACGACGCCCTGGGCTGGTCGGACAAAGCGCGCCTGCGCGACATGGGCGCCCTCCTCGGCCGCGCCGGCGACCACGGCCAGATCATCATCCTGACCTGCATGCCCGACCGCTACGAATACGTCCCCAAAGCAACCTTCATCAAGCTGGACGGATGATCCGTTCCGGGGTGCTGTAGAGGACGCAGCGGTTGCCTCGGGTGAAGCCGGCGAGGGTTACGTCGAAGCGGCGGGCCAGGTCGACGGCGAGGCTGGAGGGGGCGCCGACCGCGACGATCATGCCTAGGCCGGCGGCGACTGCCTTCTGGACGATTTCGTAGCCGGCGCGGCCGCTGACGGCCAGGACCAGGCCCTTGCGGGAGTGGTGGTTCAAGACGGTCCAGCCGACGGCCTTGTCGACGGCGTTGTGGCGGCCGACGTCTTCCTTGACGACGACCTTGCGGCCGTCGGCGGTGAAGAGGCCGGCGGCGTGCAGGCCGCCGGTGCGGCTGAACATCGGCTGCGCGTCGCGGAGCAGGTCGGGCAGGCGGCGTACGACGTCGATCGGAACTGCGACCGGGTCCACCGGGTCGTACTCACGCTCGGCGAGCTCGTCGAGGCTCTGCTGACCGCAGACGCCGCAGGCGGCGGAGGTGACGCCGTACCGCTGGGGTGGTTCGCGGTCAGGGGGACCGTCGAAGGTGACTGTGACGGTGTTGAACTGCTGCTCGCGAGTCAATGCGACATCGGTGCAGTAGGCAACGGTCCGGATCGCGTCCGGGCGGACGGCGAAGCCTTCGCCGAGGCAGAAGCCGGCGGCGAGCTCGAAGTCGGAGCCGGGGGTACGCATCGTGACCACCAGGGGCTCGGGCGGGCGGCCGGGCCACTCCAGGCGGAGCTCGAGCGGCTCCTCGGTGGTGACGACGTCCTCGCGGCGGGACGTCCGGTCGCCGTCCAGCACCTCGACCTTGAATCTCGTGGTCGGCCCTTTGGTCATGTCTCCACGGTAGGCCGGTCTCACCACTTGCGTCGTACCGCGAGCCAGTCGAGGAAGGTCCACGCGGAGAAACGCTGGTGCTGACGCAGAGCCGGCGTACAGCCGGGCGGAGGCGGGGCCTCGGTGTTCTTCATCATGTAGGCGGCGATCACGGCCATGAAGACGTCGAGGTCGTCCTTGGGTACGTCGGCCGTGAGCGGGCTGCGCTCGACTGCGCGGAAGGTGTCGATCCCGTCGTGTTGAGCGATCGGCAGCAGGCCGACCCAGTCCACCCAGCGCGGTCCGAGCGTCAGCCAGTTCCAGTCCACCGTCCAGCACGTGCCGTGCTTGTCGATGAGCAGATTGTCCGGCCGCAGGTCTGAGTGCGTCGCGGTGTCTCCGACGAGTACCTCTGCTCCGGCTGCCGCCAACTCAGCCAACTCGGGCAGCACCCGAGGCAGCCACTCCTGCAGTCCGACCGGCAGCTTCCGCTCGCCCGCGAGGATCTGCGCCGGCACGGCCAGGTCATCGCTGACCAGTTCGCCGAACATCCGCAACCCGGCGAGAGGGCTGGGCCGCAGCGCCTCAGCCATCGCCTCACAAGCAGCAGTCACCAACGCGAAGTCCGCCGGCGACCAAGGAGCCCCCGGCATCCGGCCGTCAACCCACTCCGAAACGACGGCGAACCACCCGCCTTCACCAGCGGGGGCTTCCCCGGAGGTGCTGCCACCGACGTCGGTCGTGTGGGCGGTGGTGATGATCGCCGGCGCCCGGACCGCTCTCGGTAGCTGGGGGACCACCTCGGCTTCGCGTTGATACGCCTCGTAGGCGTGGGTCATGTCAGGAGCGGCCTTGATGAACACCTGGCGGCCGTCGGACAAGCGGGCGTGGGCGGCGAAGCCGCCGGTGAAGCCGGAGCGGACAGGTGCGGCGACGGCGGTGATCTCGGTGCCTAGGGCAACGGCCAGGGCGGAGTGCAGAGTCTGCGGGAGCGACGACCAGTCGGGACGGCTCGAGGTGGCGGAGTAGTCGACGTACGGGGCGCGGCTCATGTCCACAAACGATAGAAGCGACGAAGCGGCAGCGCTCGTGGTTTAGCGTCTTCGGTCGGTTGCTTCGCCATCCGGCTGATGGCGATCCGGCGGGGCTGGAACGCCCCGCTACCCCGCAACTCGTGATGGCGGTGCCCATCCGTTGACCACGGCAACCAATTCCAGGTATCGCTCCCATCGCGGGCCGGCCTCGGTACGACGCAGCTCGATCAGCCGGCCGCGGAACTCCGGGTCCGTCCGCAGCGGGTTGTCCCCGGCGAGTGCACGGTAGCCGGCAGCCATCCGCCGTACCGAGGCCTGGAAGTCGGGGTCGGAGGCAAGCGCGGCCAGCTCCAGCCAGGCCTGGAGCTGCTTCTCGTCGGCATCGTCCGGGAGTACGGGCGTGAGGTTCTGACGAACTGCCGCCAGTTCGGGATCGTCACCGAGCGTCCTGTTGAGGAACTCGGCGATCAGCGTCCGGCGTTCGTGCTCGGACTGTGCAGTCAGCTGGTGCATGCGGGTGAGCTCCTCGGGAGTCGAGTGATGATGAGCGACCACTGAAACGACCGCGTGCTGAAGTTGCAGCGCCCGGATTCGCACGGCGAGCGCCTCGGCGTGCGCCGCGAGTACGTCGGCCAGCGTCTGCTCCCGGTCCAGGACGGTTCGCACCGTCTCCAGATCGATGCCGAGAGTGCGCAACGTGCGGATCAGCTCCAGCCGAGCCACTGCACTCGCGTCGTACCGCCGGTGACCGGCCGCTGTGCGCTGCGACGCGAGCAGCCCGAGGTCCGAGTAGTGCCGCACGGTCTTCACCGACACCCCGGCAAGCCGCGCCACCGCGCCGATCGAATGGTCCATGCCCACACCCTCACATCTCCCGTCGGAGGAGATACAAGCCTAGTTATGTGCGAACTTCGTCTTCGGTCGCGCGAAGGTGGTGGAGACCGCGGCCACGACGGCGCAGGCCACGCCGATGCCCACCGGCACCCAGTAGGCGGTCGATGGGCCCCAGACGTCGACCGCGTGACCGGCGAGGGCGTTGCCGGGCGCTACGCCGAGCAGGATGCCGGTGACCGTCCAGGTGATCGCCTCAGTCAGGCGCTGGGGCGGGACCCACTCCTCGACGCAGGCGGTGATCGAGACCAGCGTCGGCGCGATGGTGAAGCCGCAGCAGAACAGGACGGCGCCGAGGGCCACCACGTTGTCGACCCAGGGGAGTGGCGACAGAGTGATCGCGAGCAGGATCGTGCCGAAGAGCATCCTCCGCTCGACTGGTGCCCGCCAGTTCACGGAGCCGTACCAGAGACCGGCCAGCAGGCTGCCGAACGCCCAGATTGCGAGGACGACGCCGGCCAGCCCGGCCTGACCCTTCTCGGTGGTGTAGGCGATCGTGACCACCTCAGTAGCGCCGAGCGCCGCGCCGAGCCCCGCACTGATCAGGCTGAGCAGCATGATCGACACCCACGGGAACGGCGCCTGATCGCCGGACGACGACTTCGGCTGCCCAGGCGGGTCGGTCCGCCCCAGCAGACCCAGCCAGACGCCACCGGCCAGTCCCAGTACGCCGGCGACGGACAGGGCGACGTACGGACTGACCTGGGTGGCCAGCGCGGTGACGATGACCGGACCGAGGATGAACACGACCTCATCGCCGACGGCCTCGAGCGCGAACGCGGTCTGCAGCGCCCGGCCGCGACCGAGTAGATAGGTCCACCGGGCCCGCACGAACGAGCCGACCTGCGGACGGGTGCCGCCGGCAACGAATGAGAGCGCGTACAGCACCCAGTCGGGGGCGCCGGCACGCACCGCGACCAGGAGCCCGCCGAGCGCGACCGTACAGAGGACCGATCCGACGAGCAGCAGTGTCCGCTGGCCGAGGCGGTCGACGAGCCGGCCCTGGACCGGTCCGGTCAGACCCCCGGCGATCACCCCGACCCCGGAGATCGCCCCGGCCAGGCCGTATGAGCCGCTCTCCTGGGCGATCAGGATGACGATGCCGAGGCCCAGCATCGAGATCGGCATACGCCCGACGATCCCGGCGGCGAAGAAGGAGCCAGCACCGGGTCGGCGCATGAGGTGAACGTAGGGCTTGAGCATGAGAGACCGGGAACACCTTAGCTCCGAGTCGTCTGAGAAGCTTGGAATATGCCGTTGCCCCAGTCGCCTGCCGCAGTTCCGTACGACGCCGTCCTGCTGCTGTCCTTCGGTGGCCCCGAGAAGCCCGAGGACGTCCTCCCGTTCCTGCAGAACGTGACCCGCGGTCGCGGGATCCCGGACGAGCGGTTGAAGGAGGTCGGCGAGCACTACTACGCGTTCGGCGGGAAGAGCCCGATCAACGATCAGAACCGGGCCCTGCTGAAGGCGCTGCGGGAGTCGTTCGACGAGATCGGCCTGGACCTGCCGATCTACTGGGGCAACCGCAACTGGGCGCCGTACCTGACCGACACGATGCGGCAGATGGCCGATGACGGGATCCGGCGCGCGGTGGTGATCGTGACGTCGGCCTACCCGTCGTACTCCGGCTGCCGGCAGTACCGGGAGAACCTCGAGGACGCCGCGAAGCAGGTCCCGAACGCCCCACGGATCGACAAGCTGCGGCACTACGCGAACCACCCGGGCTTCGTCGGCTCGTTCGTCGAGTCGACCGCGAAGGCGCTGGACAAGCTGCCCGAGGGCTCGGCCATCGCCTATGTGACGCACTCCATCCCGACCGCGATGAACGCGACCAGCGGACCGGACGGTAACGGGTACGTCGCCTGGCACCTGGACGTCGCCGCCGAGATCACCGCCGAGCTCGAGCGCCGGACCGGGCGGACCCGGCGGACCGATCTGGTCTACTGCTCGCGGTCGGGCCCCCCGCAGGTCCCGTGGCTCGAGCCGGACGTGAATGACCACCTGGAGGCGCTCGCGGCCGATGGCATACCGGGTGTGGCCGTCGTACCGATCGGCTTCGTCAGCGACCACATGGAGGTCATCTACGACCTCGACACCGAAGCCGCCGAGACCGCCGAGAAGCTGCACCTGCCGATGGCCCGGGCGGCCACGCCCGGCACCGACGAGAAGTTCGTCACGATGCTGCGCGACCTGGTCGTCGAGCGCGCCGCGGCCGAGCGCGGCGAGCAGCCGGCCCGGCCGTGCGTCGGCAAGCTCGGCCCGGGCTGGGACGACTGCCGCCCCGACTGCTGCCCGGCACTGCGTCGACCACAGGGCCGACCACAGGGCCGACCACAGGGCCGACCAGAGGGCCGGCCGACTTCCGAGGAAGCGACCGCATGAGCGCCGAAAACCCGCAGGACCTCCTGAAGCTGGCCGTAGACGTAGCGGAGGAGGCGGCCAGGCTGATCGTCGAACGCCGCCGCGGCACGATCACGGTCGCCGACACCAAGAGCACGATCACCGATGTCGTCACCGCCGTCGACCGCGAGTCCGAGGAGCTGATCCGGGCCCGGATCCTGCAGGCCCGGCCGGATGACTCGTTCCTCGGTGAGGAGGGCGACGACGTGGTCGGCACCAGCGGCGTGCGCTGGGTGGTCGACCCGATCGACGGCACGGTCAACTACCTGTACGACCTCCCGACGTACGCCGTCTCGATCGCCGTCGAGTACGCCGGGGAGACGGTGGCCGGCGTGGTGGTGGACGCGCCCAAGGGAGAGGTGTTCACCGCCACGAAGGGTGGTGGCGCGTTCGCCGACGGGAAGCCGATCCAGGTTTCGGGTGCGACCGAGTTGAGCCGGGCGCTGGTCGGGACCGGGTTCGGTTACGACCCGGCGCGGCGGCAGGTCCAGGCCGAGGTGATTCAGCATCTGATCACGAAGGTCCGCGACATTCGCCGGATCGGGGTCGGGGCGATCGACCTGTGCTACGTCGCCTGCGGCCGGCTGGACGTGGTGTTCGAACGCGGCCTGAATCCGTGGGACTACGGAGCGGGTGCACTGATCGCGGCCGAGGCCGGTGCGACGATCGGTGGGCTGCACGGAGCGCCGGTCTCGCCGGAGATGTCGATCGCGGCCAGTCCGGCGCTGTTCGAACCGTTCCACGACCTGCTGGCCGCTGCGGATCCACTGCGCGCCTAGGCACCACAGGCTGCTCGTTTCTGCGCAGAATCGCGCACTAACGAGCATTCACGTGTTCGGTGCTGACATTTGCCGCGACACGCGGGTCAGAGCATGGACCCGGCCGTGCATTACGGACCTTTATAGGGCACAATCCCGTCCTCGGGGAACGGTGAGTGCCGGTCCCGGCCTGGCTGTCAAGGGTTTCGGGGGACGAAGGTTCAACGCGGTGCTTCCGCGCGGAATTTCTCGGCCGCTGTACCCGTTCAAGGGCTCAGCAGGCAACACCACGGGTACGAAGAGGGCAGGGAAACACCATGGCGACTGATTACGACGCCCCGCGCAAGACGGACGAGGACGCTTCCGAAGAGTCGATCGAGGAACTGAAGACTCGCCGTCACGACAAGAACTCCGGCAAGGTCGACGAGGACGAGGCCGAGGCGGCAGAGAGCTTCGAGCTGCCCGGCGCCGACCTGAGCCACGAAGAGCTGGCCGTCCGGGTCCTCCCGCGGCAGGCCGACGAGTTCACCTGTTCGAGCTGCTTCCTGGTTCACCACCGCAGCCAGCTCGCCGAGACGAAGAACGGGCAGCTGATCTGCCGCGACTGCGCAGC
>Ga0136846_1230744_pt1 | contig 12760 bp, 9 predicted proteins | sample HopSoiMetagenom2_FD_96841 | JGI IMG/M metagenome (GOLD analysis project Ga0136846, IMG submission 96841) | Grasslands soil microbial communities from Hopland, California, USA - 2 Assembly 2016 (version 4) | ecosystem: Environmental > Terrestrial > Soil > Grasslands | place: USA: Hopland...
CAAGCACTGGATAAATGCGAGGTATGTTTCTGGGGACAGGACATCACGAAGCAGGTGATGAATGGATTAAAGGCGGAACTGGATGCATCCAAAGCGGAAATGGATAAAAACTATGGACTGGTTGATCTTCAACCTAAATTCCAACAGCTATGGTCGCAGCTTTGCAGGGCCTTCAATATCTATGGAATGGGTTGGCTGCAGATTAACCCCCAGCGCATCCGGATCAATAATTTGTTTGCAAGAAATGATTCATTATATGTCTATCTCGGTTTATCGGCCAAACCCGTTATCACTTTTGAGAAACCCAACGACGTGATCACGGTAATCCCAACAATCCGGGAGTTTAGCCAGCGGCAGGGCTTTTCCATTTTCCTGGATGCTGTTCTGAATTATGATTCGCTCAGCAATATCCTCAACCAGAAACTGGCGAACCAGGAATTTGACATCAATAAAGGCCCGGTAAAAAAGAAATTTATTTTCCGCGACTGCAAGTTGATAGGGGAAGGCAATGAGAAGCTGATCATCAAGGTGAATTTTGCCGGGAGCAATGAAGGCACATTTTATCTTACGGGCAAACCGGTATATAACAAGGATACCCGCATCCTGGAAGTGAAAGATATTGATTTTGATATAAAGTCAAAAAATGCGCTGTTAAAAACAGCTGAATGGCTATTCAGCAAACGAATACTTACTGAGATAAGCCAATACACGCGATATGATCTCACCTCTTACATTGATACTGCCAGGGCGGGTATCAACCAGCAACTGAACAAAGAGTGGATAAAGGGTGTTCGCAGCTACGGTAATATCGACGATATCAGGCTGATCAATATTTTCCCCTTGAGTCAGTACCTCGTCATTCGCAGCAATTGCAGCGGACGTCTTTCTGTTGATGTAGAATCAGTGGACTTCAGCCTGTAGATTCTTCCTCCTCCGCCCCGGCTTTAAATAAAAAGTGGCGCTGGGCAAGATAGCTGAACAGGATAACAATAGTAGTCGTGAGGACTTGCGCCAGGACTGGATAAATATGTGCTTTCTCAACCAGTATCTTTAGCAGGATAAAATTCAGCGCCAGGTTGAACATGCATATCATGAAGTAGCGGAACAGTTGCACCCGCCCTTTCATGGTCGAATCACTGAACACAACATATTTTGCCATAAAGAAGCCGATAGGAAAGGTTACGCAGAAGGATATAAATAACGCCGCACTATGCGCTTTAAAAGCATAAAACGAAAAATCCAGATCTTTTTTGTGAAGGATATATTCGTAACTGATAAAATAAATAATAAATCCCAGCAAAGTATTGGCCCCGCCTGAGGCGGCATAACGGAATGTCTGCAGGTTCATGACCCGGCGGAACGGCGGGTAAAAAAAATCGATGATCGGTAGAATCAGGTCCCTGGCGTTATGAATGTGCCTTCGCATAGCGGCGCAAATATATTTAAATCCACGTGGCCGTTTGAAATTTACATTATCTCGAATGGGTTAATCGCCGGCCGATGGACGGGGTTCCGTAATTTCGCAACCAAAATAACGAAGGATGAGCATTGTAAGCCGGTTAAAGCCATTAGTTGTAAAAGTTTTGAAGGAATTATACGGCCAGGATTTTAGGGAAGATGATCTTACCATTAATATCACCAAGCCGGAGTTTGAAGGTGACTATACCCTTGTACTTTTTTCATTTGTCAAACAATTCAAAAAATCACCGGAGCAGCTGGGCAAAGAGATCGGCGAAGCCCTGCTGAAGACTGAACCGGCATTATTCTCTTCATTCAATGTGATCAAAGGGTTTTTGAATCTTGGCATCGCTGATGCTTACTGGCTACATTTTTTACAAACCAATTATGCGGATAAACGGATAGGTCTCCGCCCGGCGAATGACAAAACGATCATTGTCGAATATTCTTCCCCCAATACTAACAAACCGCTGCATCTTGGCCATCTCCGAAATAATTTCCTGGGGTGGAGCGTCGCGGAAATATTGAAAACTACCGGGCACAAAGTTATTAAGACATGCATCTATAACGACCGCGGCATCCACATCTGCAAGTCCATGGTGACCTGGCTGCAGTTTGGAAACGGGGCTACGCCCGATTCCACCGGTACCAAGGGCGATCATTTTGTAGGAGATTATTATGTACTTTTTGGAGTAGAACATAAAAAACAGGTGGAAGTCCTGGTCGCTGATGGAATGAGCAAGGAAGAGGCAGAGAAAAATACTCCTATCATGCTGGCGGCGCAGAAAATGTTGGTGGATTGGGAAAACGGCGACCCCGGCGTACGGGCATTGTGGCAAAAAATGAATTCGTGGGTATACGAAGGTTTTAATGAAACATATAAAAAGATCGGCAGCGATTTCGACAAAAATTATTTTGAGAGTGAGACTTATCTGATGGGAAAAGAAATTGTGGAAGATGGTCTGGCCAAAAACGTCTTTTTCAAAAAAGATGATGGAAGCACCTGGATCGACCTTACCGCGGATGGGTTGGATGAGAAACTGGTATTGCGTAAAGATGGGACATCGATCTATATTACCCAGGATCTTGGTTTGGCCGATAAGAAGTATGAACAATTTCATTATGACCAAAGTTTTTACATCATAGCGGATGAGCAGAATTATCATATGAAAGTGCTGAAGCTGATCCTCCAAAGGTTGAAGAAGCCCTATGCTGAAGGTATTTATCATTTGAGCTATGGATTGGTTGAATTACCGACCGGCAGAATGAAAACAAGGGAAGGCACGGTGGTGGATGCCGATGATATAATCGAGGAACTAAAGAACGTCGCAAAATTGAAGACCGAGGAATTGGGAAAGGTCAAGGATTTTAACCCTGGTGAGTTGAATGAGCTATATGAGACTATCGCAATAGGTGCATTGAAATTTTTCCTGTTGCGGGTTGATCCTAAAAAGAGAATGGTTTTTAACCCGGAAGAAAGTATCGATTTTCATGGGTTCACCGGCCCGTTTGTGCAATATACTCATGCAAGGATTAAATCGATATTGAGGAAAGAAAAGCCGTCGGCCACTCATCCATCAACCGTCCACAGTCAATTGTTGTCAAAGGAAAAGGAGCTTCTTGTTTTGCTTGAACAATATGGAACAGTATTAGACCAGTCGCTGGAGGAACATAATCCTTCTGTGTTGGCTATTTACGCATTTAATATTGCCAAAACCTTCAACACTTTCTATACTGAACATTCCGTGATGAATGCTGAATCGGAAGAAAAGAAACAGTTGCGCCTCCAGCTTTCAGAACTTACGTCGAATATTATAGCATCTTCGATGAATTTGTTAGGAATTAAAGTGCCTGAAAGAATGTAGAGCCGTTAAATTTATTTATTAAATAAACGTCATGAGCGCGGATAATGCAAAGCTGGTCGAAGCAGGTATTAGTTTCGTGTTAATATTATATTGCCTGTTGATTTTTTCTGGGAAAGTAAAACTCAAAAAAAGGTCGGAATTTTTGGAAAAGAACGGGCGTTGGTTGGTCGTCCTGGGTTTTGTTGGATTGCTTTATCCAATATCGGAAGTATTGAGTGTGCTATTTAAACTTTGATCTTGTCGTCGGCATCACCCCTCTCTGGGCCCGCCCCGTCCCCGCCTCCACCACCCTGCCCTATCGCAGTTACCCTGCAACAGCACATCATCGCAGCTGCAATAAGATTATTAAATCCTAAATACGTAAGCCGCTAGCTGTTTTAGCAAATTAATTCGTCAGGTTCGGATTATCAAAATCAGATTATCTAACTAAGAAGTAAACTTCTATACAAATATCCTTTGCGGTGAAATCAGCACCATGAGAAAAAGACGCGAACTCATGCGAAAAAAACAACCAATGATTGTTTCGATAAACAAGTTCCTGTGTTTAAATGACGATAGTCCGTCCGGTTATTGACTGCTGAGAAACGTCTTAATTTCATTTATCCATTCTTCTTTATACTTCACGAGATAGTCTTCGTGTCCAGCAAGTGGAAAGGTCTTCAGGTATTTTTTTCCCTGCAAGTTCGAATAAATAATATCGATTTCACTACGGCTCACCTTCTCATCTTTCTCTCCATACAGCAACAGCGCCCGGCAGTTTACTTTCTTTGCATATTCCTCCGGCTTGTAACCAAAAGCCCAGAACCCGTTCTGCAATCCGCCCCAAAAATCCAAAAGGCAGGCCATCGGGAATGAAGGAACTCCCATTGACCGGAACCTCGCACAGGTCGTTTTGTACAGCGAGCCAAAAGGACATTCAATCATAATACCCGAAGGCATTAGCGAGTAATCATTAAGAGATTTCAAAATAGCCGAGGCTCCCAGGGAAGTACCAAACAGGTAAATAGACTTTTCGCCTTTTGACTGGATATAATCGAAACAGGATTTTACTTCCTGTGCTTCTTTGAAGCCAATTGTGGTCTGGTTGCCTTCGGAACCGCCCGAACCCATAAAGTCCACCAGCAGCGTATTGTAACCAAGAGCCAGGAATTCATCTGCCTGGCGAAGCATAGACGATTTTTCGCCTCCATAGCCATGAAACAATATCACAGTGCCTTTAGCGCTATCCGTAGCTATATACCAACATTCGATTTTTTTGTTGCTTTGAAGAACGACAGTTTCGAAAGGTCGTTTGGGTTGTGTTTTGTTTTCTGGTCTTGGGTTACTGATCCCAAAAAAAAGCGCTTTCATTTTTCCTCCAAACGATAGACTGCCTGATTTCGTTTTCGCTCCGGTAGTATGAGAAAAATGGGTGAATTTATAGGCATGAAAGTAAGCGACGATGTTCATCAATATAAAAAATACAAGAAGAGTCCAGCCGGTTCGCTTAAGCAGTTTTTTACGTTTGATGGTCATCGTGGGTTATACTAGATCGGCATGCTTTTTTGCCTGTCAATTGAATTACTTTGCTTCGCCCGCAATGACGGCGTCTTTACATTCCCGGCAACTTCTTCTCTGTCTTCAAACTGCTCAGGCTGGGATCCATTTGAATAGCTTTATCGCAGAGCAACTGGCCCTTCTCCTTCTCCCCTTTTTTCTGGAAGCTCAGGCCGATCATATAAAGGGCGGAAGCATTTTGTTTATCGTAGTTCAGGATCTTGTCCCAGTAATAAATGGCGTCGTCGTATTTGGCTTTATCATAGTAACCTTCGGCTACCATGTTCAGGATATTGATATCGCTGGGTTTTCTTTTCAATATATCTTTTAGGATCGCTACACCGTTGTCAAGTTCGCCAGCATTGATATAAGCAATGCCAAGGTTTTCCATGTAGTCATTGTCCTTATTCAGCCCCTTGTCACCGGCTTCCTTGATATATTTTAATGAATTCTTATTGTCATTCATTGCGTAATAGATCAATCCCATTTCATAGATCCAGTAGGGTTTAGTAGCATCCAGCTGAATCGCCTTTTGAAAATAAGGGATCGCCTGCTTATAGTTCTGCATATCGGCATAGCAATGGGCGACCATATACGGAACTTCTGCGTTGCCTGGATCCTCTTTGGCCGCAGCATCCAACGATTCAATGGCCTCACCATAATTATCTTTTTCGTAATGCATTTTACCAATATAATAGCTCACCTTCTCGGAAGGATCAGCCTGTTTTAATTTCTGTGCATACAGAAGAACGTCGTCATAGTTTTTATAATTAAAGGAAAGCTGGAGCAGTTGCTTGTAAACAGCGGTTGATGCATCACCCATCTCGACCAGTTTTTTATAAGTAGTTATCGCCTGGTCATATTTACGAAGATCCATGTAAGCTGAGGCTAATTCATTCAGGAGAGTTCTGGAGGAGCCATCATATTTCAGGGATTTTTCAAATTGCTTTAATGATTCAAGACGACGGCCATTCTGTTTTTCCAACAAACCTTTTTGGAGATAATAGTTGGCACTGTCTTGCTGGGAATAAGATGCGAAAGCGGATAAAAGAAAGGAACCAGCCACAAGGGCACGCATCATAGGGTTTTTCTTTGGATGAGTTTTAAACAGGATAGACATTGGGCTTAGTTTTCAACGTTTTAAATCAAGGATATCAGATACAATACCGTCTAAAATACAAATTATTTCAGGACTAACCCAGCCAGCGGCGGCAAATTTAACACGATGCGGTAGATTTCCTGCTCGCTATCAACCAGCTCCGACCGGATGTCCGGATTATAAACGTCGCCAGTTCCCCAATATATTGTTTTGTCACTGTTGAAAATCTCTTTTTCGTAAGTTTTTCCCCTTACATAAAGCTGCCAATCATTCCGCACTACGGGTGTCATATTAAGAATAACCAGAAGGTCATCCTGTTTTTCCTTTCCTTTCCTGCGAAATGCAACTACCGATTCTTCGCGATGATTTACATCCACCCATTCAAATCCGTATATGTTAAACTGGTTTTCATACAAAGCCGGCTGTTCAGTCAGCAACTTGTTAAGGTCTGCTACGCAATTTTTCAGCTTGAGATGTTTATCGTGCCGTAACAGTTCCCAGGCCAGTTCTGATTTGTAATTCCATTCATGCGTCTGGCCGAATTCATTACCCATGAAGAGCAATTTTCCGCCAGGATGTGTCCACATATAAGTATAGAGGAGGCGAAGATTGGCTGCTTTCTGCCATTCATCCCCTGGCATTTTGAAGAGCATCGGGCTTTTGCCATGTACAACTTCGTCATGACTCAAAGGGAGCATAAAGTTTTCATCATAATAATACATGATGCTAAACGTAAATTTATCCTGCTGAAATTTTCTTTCAACGGGATCCAGTTCGAAATAATCCAGCGTATCATGCATCCAGCCCATCATCCATTTCATGCCAAACCCGAGACCATCGCCAACCGTGGGCCTGGAAACGCCTGGCCAGTCTGTAGCTTCTTCAGCAATTGTTTGTACATCCGGGAAATCGCGGTAGATAGTTTCATTCAGGTCCCTGATGAAAGCGATCGCTTCAAGGTTGCCATCGCCACCATGCTCGTTGGGCTCCCATTCACCTTCATCCCTTGAATAATTAAGCTTAAGCATCGAGCTTACTGCGTCTACGCGAATGCCATCTATATGAAAAACATCGAACCAAAATCTTGCGCTGCTGATCAGGAACGATTTTACTTCTCCCCTTTTATAATTAAAAATATAACTGTTCCAGTCCGGATGGAACCCTTTACGCATATCCGCGTATTCGTAAGTATGAGTACCATCGAACATGAACAAACCATGGGCATCATAAGGAAAATGCGAGGGCACCCAATCAAGGATCACACCTATGTTTTCTTTGTGGAATGCTTCAATCAACCTCATCAATCCCTGCGGGTCACCGAAACGCGAAGTAGGCGCAAAGAAACCTGTGCACTGGTAACCCCAGCTGCCGTCAAATGGGTGTTCCATAACAGGCATGAACTCGACATGCGTAAATCCCATTTCTTTGACGTAGGGTACCAGGCGCGCTCTTATCTGGTCATAGCTGTTATAGCTTTCTTCATCATGTTTATCCGGACGCATCCAACTGGTAAGATGCACTTCATATATGCTCCAGGGAGCATCGAGCGAATTGTGTTTCTTGCGGTCCTTCATCCATTCCTGGTCCTTCCATTCATAATACAGGTCCCAGGTGATGGTTGCGGTTTGTGGTCTTCGCTCCCAAAAATGCGCAAACGGATCTCCTTTGTCCGTTTCCCTGCCGTGATAACCGACGATGTGGTATTTGTAAGCTTCACCCAGTTTAAACCCGGGAATGAATCCTTCCCAAATACCACTGTTATCCCATCTTGGATACAATTTATATTCGCCCTTGTTCCAATCGTTAAAATTGCCAATTACCGATACCGAAGTACCGTTTGGCGCCCATACACAGAAGTACATGCCCCATTTTCCATTTACCTGCAGGGAGTGGGATCCAAATTTTTTGTATAAAGTATAATGTGTGCCCTGTTGGTAGTTTTTTACATCCTCGTCAGTCAGCAATGAATAGTTCCAGACGCGGTTACTGGTATCAACAAAATTCTTCTCCTCGTATTTTGGAACCGTTTCGGGCATTAATTAGGTTTTAATTGAAATGAATATCGTCTTGATCTTTTTCGGTTTTAGCCAGTTTTAAAATCTCAAATATCATTTTTGATATGCGAGATTATGGAATTTCCATGTCCCGGTATCTTATCCAACTTACAGCTTTTTATTGAAAAATTAACAGCAGGGATGAAGAAATTGACATGGTTTATTGCCGCAAAGAAGGATTTTTGTACCGGTCTTAAAAATGTAGCCATTTTAATGGGGCACAAGGTTTACATTTCAGCCCCTAATCGTAACCATTCACCGCTATGAGAAAATTGTTGTATTTCCTTCTACTGGCCGGCATTTCCCTTGGTGCTTCCGGACAGATGGGTTCATTGAAAGGCATTATCCGCGATACCGCCGAAAAGAAAAACCTATCTCATGCGGTCGTATCGCTTCTCCGAAGTTCAGATTCTGTTTTAGTAAAATTTACCCGCACCAATAGCCAGGGCAGTTTCGAAATCCCTGATCTTTTAGAAGGCGAGTATATATTAATGATCACTTATCCCAAGTTTGCGGACTATGCGGACAAGATTAAACTGCCTGCCTCTCCCCTCGATCTTGGCATCGTCCCACTGACACCTAAAAGTTTGCTTTTACAGGAGGTGGTTATCAGGAACAACCGGGCCATCAATATTAAAGGCGATACCACGGAATTTGCAGCCGATAGTTTTAAGGTAAAGGAAGGAGCGACTGTTGAAGATCTACTCAAACAATTGCCCGGCATGCAGGTCAACAGCAAGGGAGAGATAACGGCTCAGGGAAAAACAGTGGACAAGGTACTGGTAGACGGGGAAGAGTTTTTTGGGGCCGACCCAACGATCGCCACGCAAAACATCGGGGCCAAAGCCGTAGACAAGGTGCAGGTGTTTGATACAAAAACCGAACAGGACCAGTTAAAGGGGATCGGCAACGCCGGCGAAGGCAATAAAACGATCAATATAAAATTGAAGGAAAGCGCCAAGAAGGGTTATTTCGGTAAGCTGGAGGGCGGTACAGATTTCGACAAGATTGCGAACGCGAAGGTGATGTACAATAAATTCAGGAGTACAAAGAAGATGTCTGTTTACGGCACCAAGAGCAATACAAATACCGGTAGCCTGGGATGGGAAGACAGGGATAAACTTGGACTCGAAAACAACGACTACGAATATGATGAGATCACTGGCTTCTACATGAGCTATGGAGATTTCGACAATGAGTTTAATGATTGGAACCTCCGCGGGATACCCGATGCCTATACAGCCGGCGCCCTGTACAGCGACAAATGGAATGAAGACAAAAACAAGTTCAACCTTTCTTATCTCTATAACCGGCTTGGAACCGAGAATACTACCCGGACCATTTCACAGACGCTGTTGAAGGATACAACATTTTCCACCAATTCAATATCAAAGAGCAGTGGCCTTTCCCAACGCCATACTATCAGCGGCAAATACGAGTGGAAGATCGATTCTTTTTCCACGATCAAGTATACGGTAAGCGGAAAATACAATCTCAAAACCACGCACACCGAAAGCGCCAGCGTAGCACTGACCGGAAATGATGATTCCCTGAACGCAAACATCCGGACAAACGATGCCACCTCGACGAAAAGACAATTGGACAATGTGCTTACCTATAATCGTCTTTTTCGCAAAAAGAACCGGCAGCTGATCGCCACCTTCAGGCTTGGTCTTATTGACGATAACCAGGATGCAAAACTGACGTCGATAACCAACTATTACAAAAACGGTCTCAGGGATTCAACCGAGTTAATCGATCAGCTAAAAATTTATAGTGGCAGCTCCAAAACCTTTGGCACCAAGATCACGTTTAATGAGCCTTTGAGCAGCAAATGGAACCTGGTGACCGAATACAGCCTGAATGTGAACAAATCCACATCTTACCGCAACAGCTATGATGATAAAGACCGCAACAAGGAATACACTGACCATAACGACCTCTACAGTAACAATTTTGATTTGGATGCAACATCCAACAGCGGTACGATCACGGCCCGCTACCAGGGATCGAAATTGCGGATGGCTATGGGTTCCGGTCTTTCATCCATTTTACTTCACCTGAATGACCTGGATCTGAAGGCGCAAAAGAAATACCGGTTCACTGGTTTCACCCCGCAGGCGCAGATAGGATATAAAATGAAACCCCAGACCGGTTTTTCTCTTTCCTACCGCGGCAATACGGTTCAGCCCAGCCTGACGCAATTACAACCATTACGGAACAATTCGGATCCTCTAAGTATCTACATAGGCAATCCCAACCTGAGAGTAGGGTTCAATCATAGCATGAGCGCATCGTTTAATGATTTCAAAGTGCTCAAGGGACGCTATATGTTTACCAATTTCTCGTTCACCTTTCAACGGAATGCAATCACCAATTTTAGCCTCGTGGATTCGTTTGGCAAGACAACATACATGCCTGTCAATGTCAACGGGAACTATAACTGGTTCTGGTGGGGTGTGTGGAATTCAGGGCAGGGTGATAAAAAACTTCTTTCCGAGATCCAACCACAGGCTAACGGCGGTCGTATCCGCAATTATATCAATGGCCATAGAAATACCAATACCTATGCGTATTTCAGCCTGACCTACCGCTTGCGCTACTCCGTGACCGATAAGTATAGCTGGAATATCGGACCTATGATCAAAAGAAACCTGTCCAAATCGTCTTAGCGGCCAACTGCTAACAATAACTACTGGAGTTACGGAGGCCGGGCCGAGTTTTATGTAAAGCTATTCAAGAACTGGGAGTTGAATTCCGATGTGGATGCCAACCTGCAGCAAAAGACAGATGCCTTCGCCAACAATGCGAATATAGTGGTCTGGAATGCGGAGTTCAACAGGAAATTTGGAAAAGAAAAGGCTTTGAAAGTTGCGGTATCTGCACATGATATATTGAACCAGAATATTGGGTTCAACAGGACCATTAACAGTAATTTTATTAACGAAGAGCGATATGACAGGCTCGCGAGATACTTCCTGCTTACGCTTTCCTGGACATTCAATAAAATGCCCGGCAAAAATTAATGACATGAAAAGACAATTAATCCTGTTAGGCGCTTGCCTTATATCGAACCTGGTCATTAAAGCACAACAAATCTTCCTGGATAAGGTAAGTGTTGATTATGCAAAGACGGTAGCTGTATGGCCGCTGATCAAAGAACTCGACCCCCAGTGGTTTGAGGACGGAAAGGATCACATGCCGAAAGAAACCGTGAGCTATTTTAACTTCACCAGTGATGGCAGCCGCTCAATTTTCAAACGCACCAAAGAGGCGGAAATACCCAAAAACATGTGGTTCCAACCTTTTGCCGACAATAATGTCGTCTACAACGATTACACCAGCGGCACAAGTATTTCTCAGAAGCCAATCTACGAAGAGACTTTTTTGGTCAAAGACAGCCTGTTGAAGATAAAATGGAAGATAACAGCCGACACACGAGTTATTGCTGGTTTCGAATGTCGTAAGGCTATCGGGATACTGTATGACACAGTCGCTATTTTTGCTTTTTATACAGATGAGATCGCTATTAGCGGTGGTCCGGAAGGTATCAACGGGTTACCGGGTATGATACTCGGTGCCGGTATTCCAAGGCTTCATACCACCTGGTTTGCTACAAAAGTATCAATGGCAGATAATATCAGCCCCAAAACACTGGCACCTGCTACGAAAGGCAAAAATGTTACCCGCAAGTCCATGCTCGAATCGCTTGACCGCATCATGAAAGCATGGGAAGAGTGGGGACGGAAAATGGTGCTGGCTTTTTTTGTGTGATATGAGTTGTTTTGGTTCTTTTCATTTGGCTCCGATATTAGCAAGAGAACCAATCCCGCCAACTTGCGGGGCAAGAACCAAATAAATTAGAAATTATAAATCACAATACTCGAAAACTGAGTCCTCCGATACAACTTTTTGACTTTAGTTTCTGATTTGAAGCTTTTTTGGTTCTTGAGATTTGGTTCTTGGTTCTTTCTCTAATTATTTATCGTTGTCTTCGCTGAAGGTTGCACTGCCTTATTGAGGATATCCAAGACAGCTTTTTTCAGCTCCGGGTATTTATAGTCATCAGTGAAAACATAATTCCAGAAAGTAGAGAAAGAACTGTTCCTGACAAGGCAAAGAACATATTTGCCGTTTGGTGTCATGCGAACAGCAGCGCTTGATTCCGAGCGGACCTGGTAATCTACCGTTCCATCATCTTTCATCACATAAAAATTATGTTTGACGAAAATGGGCTCTTGCCCCGGCTCATCAAAATGTTCGAATGCCATTATCTTTTTGCCTTTCCAGTAAAACTGGTGAAAACAGAACATTTTTTCCATTCCCTCGGGCAGGACATTTTTTTTGTGTGCACCATAAAGAGCAGCTTTTAGCGGCTTTGCTTTTTCATACTCTTCAAGAGAATAATAAACCTGTATCAGTTTGGCGATCGCCCGGTAATCATCCGGATACTGGACGATATGCTTTTCAAAACTAGCCCTGGCTGCTATACTATCACCGGTCAACTGCTGCATCAGGCCCGTGTTATAGGAAAATGTTTGGTGATCGGTCTCTCCCACCGGTAAGCGTTCGGCGGCGGTCTTAAAAACAACCAGCGCATCTACATTCCTATCCAAATTTTGGTAAATATCAGCTAGCGTGAGATAATATCTTGGCTTGCATCGTTGGTAGCTGGTTGCCTTTGTCAGGTAGACAATAGCTGAATCGGTGCGTTTGAGGAGGTTCAGTATTTCTCCCTTTGCACCATA
>Ga0136846_1212371_pt1 | contig 12759 bp, 13 predicted proteins | sample HopSoiMetagenom2_FD_96841 | JGI IMG/M metagenome (GOLD analysis project Ga0136846, IMG submission 96841) | Grasslands soil microbial communities from Hopland, California, USA - 2 Assembly 2016 (version 4) | ecosystem: Environmental > Terrestrial > Soil > Grasslands | place: USA: Hopland...
CCAGGCGAGATCGGTCAGCGCGCAATGTGCCAGCACCAGACGCAGCCCTGGCCACCGTGTGCAGAGCTCGAGTGCCTGGTGTCCGATCGAGTGACCTTCCGGTCCGGCGTGGACGATCACCGGCAGCCTCCGGTGGTCGGCGATCTCATAGACGTCGCGGAGCCTGGGATCGTCGATCTCGAACCTGTCGCTCGTGAGGTGCAGCTTGATCCCCCGAGCGCCGGCTGAGAGGCCCTCCTGCAGCAGCCGGTCTGGGGACTCCTCAGGGGTCAGCCGTACGACGGCGGCCAGGCGGTGCTCGTTCTGTGCCGCCGCCTCGACGCAAGCCAGGTTGGCCTTGCGGTATCCGCTCGGCTCCGTGAGGGGGAAGACAGCGGCGCGTGCGTCGACCGCGTCAAGGGACTCGAGCAGCTCGTCCAGGCATGCTGAGAACCCGCTCGGGTCGTGCTCCCCGATGTGGGTGTGCGCGTCGAAGATGTCCCGGGCGGGGAGGCGATCGAGCAGGCACTCGAGCCAGGGTTGCACGAGCTGGTCGGCGTACATGTGCAGCCTCAGCCGTCCACGTCAACGGTGCGTGCCGCCAAGTCAGCCAGCAGCGCGGGCATTCCGTGTTGCTCGCGCAGGTCTCTCTGGCGACGGTGTTCCGGACGGTCGGTCAGCCTCACCTTCAAGACGTCGAGGGGTTCGGCCAGACCGTCGGGTGCGAGCGACCGACGGGCTTCCTCGAGCACACCAGCGGCGACCTCGCGCAAAGGGCGCCGGGACCCGTCGAGATCGAGAATCGTCGTGTCCAGCCCGTGACGGCAGGCCGAGAAATCGTTGGCGAGGACCACGTCGTCCGGAAGGTCGTCGCGATCGGGTACTTCGACTGCGTGCCGGGCCAGGCCCTGGACCAAGGCAGCCAGAGCGGCTGCCTGCTCGACCGATGGCTGCGCGTCCATGACCCGCACCTCGACGGTGCCCAGCCGTGGTTGGGGTCGAAGCTCCCAGCACACGTAGGTGTAGTCGGGAGCCTCTGCCGCCGACATCTGTCTCTCGATCGTCTCGAGGTACTCCTGCCAGCTGCGCAGCGCAGGCGGCATCGTGGTGCGCGGGTAGGACCGGAGGATGGCTGAGCGGGCGCTCGCGAGGCCTGAGTCGCGACCGTGCCAGTACGGCGAGCCCGCTGCGATGGCGCGAAAGAGCGACAGACGGTTGCGCAGTTTCCGGTACACGAGCATGGCCGTATCGACGTCCGGGACGCCGACGTGCACCTGGAACGCCGCTGTCGGCGTCCGGAGCAGGCCGGCGAACTCAGCGCCGAGACGGTCGTAGCGCGAGGATGTCGCGATGACCGCGCTGCCGAAGTCTGCGCTCGGGTGAACGCCGACCGCCATCAAGTGGATGCCTTCCAAAGCTACGGACCTGCGCATGGCACCCAGCGACTCCCTCAGCTGCCCGGCGTCGGAGCACACCGGGGTCTGCAACTCCACCTCGTCAACGAAGACCTCCCCGGTGATCCCGCCCCTGCAGGGAACGGTCCCCTGCAGTGTCGCCACCGCATCCCTCGCGGCCTCACCGAGAAGCCGGCCGTGCTCGTCGACGAGAAGCACCTCGTCCTCAGCACCCAACGTGAACGCCCCACCCGGCCGCCAGGCCGGAACCACAAGGGCGCGCCGGTCCGCCACCCCGACCGCCATCGACTCGAACACCGCGGGCGCAGTACCTGAACTCGCGTGCCTCGTCGACCTGGCCACGAAAGGCCTCCCAAGCAGTACGGCTTTCGAGGGGTAGTACCCCCAAGGACGTCCATCACATTCGTGTCCCGAACCAGGCCTCCCGGACACAAGCGACTCGCCCGGATCGATCAAGATCGAGGTCAGTGGCAGCTGGGTACGGGTAGGTGGCCGGGAGTGTTCCACTTCCGGGAAGAGATGGGAGGGTTCGCGATGGGCGCTGGGGACAAGGCCCGCCACGCCGCTGAGAAGGCCAAGGGCAAGGCCCAGGAGGTTGTCGGAAAGACGACCGACAATCCCGCGAAGACCGGCCAGGGTCAGCGCAAGCAGACGAAGGCCGACTTGAAGCAGGCCGGTGAGAAGGCGAAGGATGCCTTCAAGTAGGGCGCTGACCTCTGACCGTGAGTGACATGGCGGAGGGCAGGAAGGTTGCCCCTCATCCAGTTGTGATGAGCCTCAATCGGTTACCGGACGTGGCACTGGCGACACGGGGTACAGCGAGTGCAGGGGATGACTGTCCCCCGGAGTGGCGCGCCCAGTTGGCGCACAAGGAGGTGCATGGTGGGTTGGATCTTCGTGATCGTGATGGGCATCATCATCGGCTTGCTGGGAAAGTTTGTCGCGCCGGGTGACCGCGACAACATCCCACTCTGGCTCACCGTCGTCTGCGGCATCGTCGGGGTCCTCATCGGCTACGGCTGGCTGGGCGGCACGAGTGGCATCGATTGGCTCGCGTTCTTGGTCTCGATCGTTTTCGCGGCGATTCTGGTGATGATCGCGGCCACGGTGACAGGTCGTGCCCGGAGCCGGACCTGAGCGAACGACTCGAAAGCTCATCGACGAGAGTGCGTTTCGAGGGACCCCGACAGAGGGCGGTTGAGGCCGGGGGGTTCGAGCCGTTGACGGACGGCCTTGTGAAACAGGATCGAGCCTTGTGGCCGAGCCGTTCGGCGGCAGTGGCCTCAGCGATGACCAGAGCCAACCCAGGCAGGTGACGTCGGCGGGTTCATACCTCGGGCTGGGGATGCGAGCGCCCTTTCCAGCAGGACTCATCCGCTGCGATCGAGATTCACCCTTGCGGGTGCGCTGACCCCTTTCTGCGCCGGGTACTCCTCGTGTGTCGCTCAGAGGGCGATGGCGCCGCTCTCGGCCCGGTTGGGGGACTGGCTGGGGGCGGCGCACGCTCACCTGTGGACGGCCGGGACGCGAGGCGACAGCACCCCCAAGCATCCGAAGACCACTGTAGGAATCGGGTGCAGCTCGGGCAGGCCATACCACCCCACCGATGGCCTACCCGCACTTCTGCCTGCAGTGGCTCTGCGCAACCGCTGCCGACCAGTCGTGGTGATCCCGGTGGGTGGTTTATCTCGGTTCACGTAGGGGCACAGCGATAGAGAGCCAGGGCGACAAGCCGACATCGTCGGCACCAGCAGAGGGGTTGGGTCGCCCGGCCGCCGCCGCTGTCTGGGGAGCACGGAGGCCACGCTGGGGAGTGGTCGCTCGCGGTTCCATACACAGAAACTGCGACCGCCCGGGGGGGCGTTGTCGTCCTGCTGCTCTTGAGCACAGCAGGACGCTGAGAGGGGCTGGGGGGCTGTGGTTAGCGCCACGACTGGAGCACGCACTCGCGCGCACGCCGCGGACACTGCAACCGCTCGCACCGGGGTGGTCGCGCTGCTGCCCGCACACGAGGAGGAGGCCGGGATCGGCGCCGCGATCGCGTCGCTGCGCGGGCAGAGCGAGCCGCCGGACGAGATCGTCGTCGTCGCCGACAACTGCACTGATCGCACGGAGGAGATCGCCTCCGAGCTGGGCATCACCGTATTCCGAACCGAGGGGAACGTTCACAAGAAGGCAGGCGCTCTCAACCAGGCCCTGGTCGCCATCGACCCTTGGCTGTCCGACGACGATCTGGTGCTGGTCATGGACGCCGACTCGAGGCTCGACCCGACCTTTCTGCACGGAGCGAAGCGGGCACTCGAGCAGCCCGAGGGCACGAGACGCACCCGGGGCGGCGAGCGTCTCGGCGGGGTCGGCGGGACCTTTCTCGGCGGCCCGGGCGGCGGCTTGGTGGGCGTCTTCCAGCGGAACGAGTACGCGCGTTATGCGCGGGACGTACGCCGGTTGCAGGGCCGTGCACTGGTTCTCACCGGCACCGCGTCGGTCTTTCCGATGGCGGTGCTGCGCCACGTCGCCCGCGCCCGCCGTGAGGGCCTGCTGCCGGACAAGTCCGGAGCCGGTGCCGTCTACGACGTGCATGTGCTCACCGAGGACAACGAGCTGTCCCTCGCGCTCATGCACCTGGGCTACGGCATCCTGGCACCCGGCGAGTGCACGCTGCAGACCGAGGTCATGGAGACCTGGGGCGACCTGGCCAGGCAGCGTTCCCGCTGGAAGCGCGGCGCCCTCGAGAACATCGTCGACTACGGCTTGACCCGGGTGACGGCGCCGTACTGGGGTCGCCAGGTGCTGAGCCTCGTGGGTGTGCTGGCGACGCTGGTGTACCTCGCCAGCCTCCTCATCGCGGCCTGCGTCGGGTGGCGACTGCACCCTTTTTGGCTGGCGGCGTCCCTGGTGTTCGTGCTGGAGCGTGTGGTGACCGTGCGGCGCCGAGGCTGGCGGCAGATGCTGCTGGCCGCGCCGCTGGTCATCGAGATGGTCTACGACCTGTTCCTGCAGGTCGTCCAAGCGCGGGCGTTCTACCAAGTCGTCCTGCGCCGAGAGAAAAGGTGGTGAAGAGAATATGTACAACAACGGAGCTACGACCGCAGCAGGTGGCGGCCTGGCGATGACGGGCCTGACCGGGAACCTCCTCTGGTTGTTCCTGGCCGCGTTCGCCCTGGTGGCGATGGGTCTGGCGATCCTGCGCACCGTGCCGCGCCGCGAGTCGTGAGGCGGGTCGTCGGCGCCCTGCTGACGGTCCTCGGACTGGCGATCGCCGGCGTACTCGTCGCCCAGCTCGTCATCGAGCACCACGAGACCGCGCAGGCGCAGCAGCGGCTGCGTGCGGAGGTGCCGGAACAGGCCGTGGTGCGCGGCGGGAACGCCATTCCCGTCGCGCGCCCGGTCCCGGTCGGGCACGCCCTGGTGGTGATGCGCATCCCGCGCTTCGGTGCGTCCTGGTCGTGGGTCGCCGCCGAGGGCACCTCGCAGAGCGTCCTGGCCGACGGCCCTGGCCACTACCCGCAGACTCCGCTGCCCGGTCAGCGCGGGAACGTCGCCTTCGCGGCCCACCGGGCGGGTCACGGCGACCCGTTCATCGACTTCGACAGGCTCCAGCCCGGCGACCGCATCGAGCTGCGCCAAGGGCAGACCACCTGGCACTACGTGATCGACACCGATCCGAAGATCGTGCCGACGAGCGCCAGCTGGGTGCTGAAACCCCTACCGAGCCGAGAGCTGACGTTGACCACCTGTTGGCCGAAGTACGGCTCGGCCAAGCGGATGTATGTCCGCGCGCACCTGGCCTCAGCCTGAGCCGAGCCGTGCGGTCAAGGTGGCGGCTCAGCCGAGGCCGGCCAAACCCTGCTGGAACGACAGCAACGCACCCTGCGAGGAGTTCACCCGCCAGTCGCGTTCCTTGTCCGCCTGGAAGTAGACCAGCGCCTCGAGCCGCGACATCCCCCGAACCGACAGCGCATCGGCGAGCCACGACGCCTTGCTGTGTTCGGGGTCAACCGGAGCCCCGTCGTCGACGAGCGGCTCCTTCGAGCCGAACTCGCACACCCACACCGGCGCCCGCCGGTCGAGCGCCGTCAACCGGTGGTACTGCCTGTTGAAAATCTGCTTGAACGACCGCCATCCGCCGCGGGCGTCGTCACCCCAGTTGTAGCCATCGAGACCGAGCACGTCGACGTATTCGTCGCCTGGCCAGATTCGGCTGACCTGGGTCGTCGGCCGGTAGGTGTCGGCAGTCGGGTTGAACACCCACCTGATGTTCCGCGCGCCGTGCTGACGGGTGTAGGTCACGACATGACGCCACGCGGCGATGAACTCACGGTAGGTCCCGCCGTACTTCCTGTGGCCCGTGCGGGTGGGCTGGAAGTCCTGCCAGTCGCCGTTCATCTCCGGCCACGGCCGCACGTAGATCGGGTACGGGTACGCCTTGGCGGCCTCCGCGATCTGACCCAAATACGAGTCGTAGCGGCCGCGCGCCCATTGCCGGAACCGGGTCGGACCCATGTCCCAGGACAGCAACACGTCACGCTGGCCGCCGGCGGCGAACCCGAGCTCGATCGGGCCCGGGAAGACGTCGCCGAAGCCGTAGAAGTACGACGCCACGCCCAGCTGCCGCCCCACCAGGGACTCGAAGTCCGTGAACGCCGCCGGGTTTTCCTGCATGCCCTGCACGTAGGCGCCCACCCTCAACGGACCACGCGCTCGCTCGGCCTGTCCCGCCACGACACGAGTCTGCGTCGTGCCGGCCGGCGCCTGTCGAGTGCGATCAGGGGAAGCGCTCGCCTGTCCTGCAATGGCGCTCAACAACAACGTCAGACAGAGCGCGATCAAGCGGCACGCCTTGGGGGGAGGCGTCACGCTCCCCAGCGTGCGCCCGCACGCCCGGCGCCGGGTCCCGCGAGGAGGTCAACCACCCGGAATGACTACGGAAAGATGACCGAAAGTACGAGGGCAACATGATCCAGGCGCGCCCGACGACGAAACCGTGAGATCGGCCTTGATCAATGGGACCCGATCCGGCCCGCAGGTCACGACTCCTGGCGGGCTCGAGGAGGGCGCCTCAGCTCCTCGGACGCGAAGCCGTGCCGGATCGCCCAGCCGACGGCCTCGGCTCGGCTGTGGGCACCGATCTTGCGGTAGGCCATGCGGATGTAGGTCTTGACTGAGTTGATGCTCAGGAAAAGACGTGAAGCGATCTCCTGATTGCGGATCCCCTGCGCGATCAGACTGAGGATCTCGGCTTCGCGCGGCGTCAGTCCGACATCGGAACCGAGCCGGTCGGCTCGGGCAACCGAGTGGTTCGAGCCGACGGTGGGATCGACCCCTGGGTCTCCGACCTCCCATCCGGTCGCGGCGGACTCGACTGCCTTCAGCAGCCCCTTCTCGTTCACCCCTAGGTCGAAGAAGCCGTCGACGCCCGCCGCCAGCGCCTTGCAGACGAGGTCGGGCCTGAGGTCGCGCCCGACCGCGAGCACCTTCGAGCTGGTCATCTCGACCAAGTACGCCAAAGGGCGCGTATCACCTTCGAGCAGGGCGATCACGTCGTAGAGGACCACATCAGGGTCCGGGGTTCCGTTGCCTGTCGGCATCGGAACGAGGTCGGCCTTGTCAGGGTGCCTGGACAGCAGGGCGACAAGGCCCTCGTGCACGATGTCTTGCGGGCTGTACACCCCGACCGTGCAGGGGTGGCTGGTCATCGGCTCGCTCCCTCCTACTAAGCCGTCCAGTGGTAAGCCAATGCAGAGTCGAACACCCTGCCGCTATTCGGCGGTGCCCATCTCCCACATGTCTCCTCTCATGACTCCGCGTCCCCGTCGTGGGTGGTCTCGCGACCCGTCGGCGACCCGTCCGTAATGGCCGGGTCGAGGTCGTCCCGCTTGTCGAGCTCGGCCTGGAGTGCGCGTTTCTCCCGGCGCAGCCGGCGGATCTCGTGACGGTGCGGCTCACCTGCTGCTCGGAGTTCCCCTACTTGGTCGGCGAGCCGCCGGGCTGTCTCACGCAGTCGCAGCACCTGTTCGATGCCGGCGAGATTGAGACCATCGCCGAGAAGGCTCGTGATGTCGGAGATCCGGTCCAGGTCGTCGCGGCTGTACCGGCGCGTCCCACCGTCGGTTCGGAACGGGGTGAGCAGACCCCGCTGCTCGTAGACGCGCAGCATCTGCGGGTCGACACCGCTCAGCTCCGAGGCCACCGAGATCGAGTAGACGGCGTGGCCAGGGTCCAGCTCGCTCATGGTCCCTCTTCGGAGTCCGTGGTGCCACGGGTCGGGCGCTGTGGCGGCTGCACGTGCACCGGCCCGGCCGCCAGCCAGGCGACATGTCTGCGCCCCGGCCAAACGTGAGCCGAGACGCCGTTCGTGAGCAGGCCCGGCTCAGTGGGGACGCTCAGCACAACGGGCGAGGCGTGGGGGGCGATCTGCGCGGGAGTTGGCGGAACACCGCTCTGGGCCGCGTCCAGCGCGACTCGGTAGGCGGCCTGGAGTGCCCAGAACCGTTCGGTGGCGTCGGGTTCGGCACTGAGGTCGGGGTGGAGTCGGCGCGCTTGGCGTCGGTAGGCGCGGGCGAGCTGGGCGGCATCCGCGTGGGTGGGTACGCCGAGGAGCTCATGGGCGCGGCTCAGCGACGGCTCCAGGGAGTCCGACCCTCGCACGGCTCTCACCTCCGAATCGAAAATTTGTGGAACTTGGCACTTGAAACTATGTCAGTTCGTAGCCATAATCTCAAGCGATCGATACAGATTACCTTCGACTCGCCAGAGCGATCCAAGATCGGAGGACCCGGGGCGGGTCACGAGTCAGCCACAGGAGGACACATGCACACCGCGGGCACGGCTGGCCACCACACCAGGTGGCGGCCACGTCGCGGAGCATTCCTCGAAGCCGGTGCGGCTGTCCGCACACTCGTGGCCCGCCTCGTCACCGGGGCCGGGTGCCTCGGCAACCACGCGGGCCGGCGCTGGATCCCCCGGTCCTGGGCCCCACCGGGCGTCCAGCCCAGCCCCGCGCAACCCCAGCCGTCGCGGCGTCGATCACCAGAACGGAGACACCACATGTACCCCTCCCCCGAAGCACGCGAAGTCGGGATCCTGCTGCGGATCAGCCGCGAGCTCGACGTCTGCGGGGACCTCACCGCCACCGTCGACAACCCTTCGGAGCTGATCGCCTGGGCCAGCGTGCTAACCGATCCGACAGTCCGCGCGTGGCGCCCCCAGGACTCCGGCTCTCGGTTCGTCCAAGTCAGCGCCGACCACCACAAGGCACCGGTGCGGGGGCACGTGTCCGCGGTCCTGGCGTGCGAGCAGCACGCTCACTTCTGGGACGCGCTCCACCTCGACGACCTTCAGCCCGGGAGCACCCGATCCCTGCGCGTGGCCGATCTCGCCCAGGCCTGGGAGGCGATGCCCCTCACGCCGCCCGAGAACCCCCTCACGCCCGACCCGCCACCCCCCTCGACCGACCGCGCCGCCTGACCCTTGGCCGCCCAACGCCAGCCGCCGCGGCCGGTCGAGCCAACGAAACCAAGTCCGACAAGCAAATCACCCCAACAACTCAAGGAGGCACCGTGATGTTGCTGCGCAGCACTGACCCGTTCCGCGACTTCGACCGACTCACCCAGCAGCTCCTGGGCACGGGTTTGGGCACCACCAACCGCCCGGCAGTCATGCCCATGGACGCCTGGCGCGAAGGTGACCGGTTCGTGATCGAGTTCGACCTGCCCGGCGTCAACCCGGAAAGCATCGACCTCGACGTCGAGCGCAACGTGCTCACCGTCAAGGCCGAACGCGTCGCCCGGAACGGCGACTGGGAGATGCTCGCCACTGAGCGCGTCCGCGGCACGTTCAGCCGCCAACTGGTTCTCGGCGACAACCTCGACCTGGACCACATCGAGGCCAACTACGAGACCGGCGTCCTGCGTCTGGTCGTCCCCGTGGCCGAGAAGGCCAAGCCACGCAAGATCCAGATCACCGCTACTCAGCCCGACACCGCGGCGATCGAGGCCTGAGCCCCATCCCCGGAGGAGGCGTTACGCACGCCTCACACGAAGTATCGGCCCGCACCCGCGGGCCGATACTCCATTTCGGCCGCGCCTCGAGGACAGGAGAACGACGCCAAGCAACCCGAGGGGTCGCTGCCTGACAATCACCCGCCCGGGTGTGCTGGCCGGCACGTGCCGGTCCGAACACTGGTTGGGGAACTGAACCAGGACCGACTCGGGTCGCGCACCTCGTGGGAGAGACAATGACTGGGAGCACCCCGGCCAACGAAAGCACGTCAACAAGCGCACCTCACCTTGACGTTGACCTTGATCCTGACCTTGATCGTGACCTTGACCGACGTTCTTCGCCACGTGACCGCAGCAGCGACAGCCTGTTGTCCAAACACTTTCGGGCAGTGTTCGGTCGGGAGGCATCGCCGGCCGAGCTGGACCACCTGGCGCGCTGCCGCGTTGCACTCGCGTGGCGCATCGCCCCGCCTCGCCCAGCATCACGAGGCAGCCGCGTGATCGCGCGTTGGTCCCAGCCCACGCATCGGCGGGACTGACGCATACGGGATCTGCGGGTGGTGATACGGGGTCGACGAACGCGGCTGCTCCACGCCTCGGCGTGCCTGCGAATGTCCAGGGCAGGGGCGGCACGACAACCTTCGTCAGCCCTGACCAGTGCTGGCTGAAGGCAGCCAGCCCTGAAGGCAGCCATCCGGGGCCGTGTGCCGGTACCGCCGCTGCCGTCACCCTGATGCATCAGTCGGGTTCGAAGCCGTTCATGAGGGCCCAGCGGACGGCTTGAGCGCGGGTGCGCACGCCAATACGGCGGTAGCCGGTCCGAATGTAGGTCTTGACCGTGTTGATGCTCAGGAAGGCGCGCGCCGCGATCTGCTCGTTGGTGAGGCCTCGCGCGATGAAGGTCAGCATCTCGGATTCCCGGGCGGTCAGACCGAACTCCTGACCTGGCCAGGTCGGCATCCCGGCGTCCTCGCCCGCATCCTCGGCGGGTGCCGACTCGGTGTAGTCGCCATGCGCTATCGCCACGATGGCCGTCACCAGCTCTTCAGGAGGCAGGCCCTTGTGGATGTATCCGGCCGCGCCGTGCTCGCGTGCGGCGTCAGGCGGGTAGGCATCCCAGCTGTAGACCACGACGCGTGCACTGTTCTCTGCGACGATCCGCTCGAGCTTCTCGTCCTCAGCGGGCAACCGGCCGAACGTGTCGTACAGGATCACGTCCACCGGCTCAGACATCGTTGGTTCGGAGGTGATCTCGACGACCTCGACCTCGTCGCTGTACGGCGCGAGCACTGTCGCGACGCCGGCCAGCACCACGTGGTAGTCGTTGGAGAGCGCCACCCGGATCGGGTTCACGACGTGCTGCTCCGCGGTCCTGACTGGCCAGTCGTCGTAAGGCGCCCGGGCCGCTTCGCGGCTCCGCACAACCAACGCAAGTCGCCCAGCACCCGCGACTCCAAGTCCTGCGCGTCCCCGCGGGACCTCCGGTCCTGCACCAGGGCGTAGTACCCGCGCCGCAGTCGACCCCGTCCCAGCTCAGCCATGCCCGCCGGTGTCCCGCAACGGCCATCCCCAATCACAGCCCGGCGTACGCGGCAACCAGCCAGGAGCCACCTTGCGGGCCCTCGATCGATCGTTCTTGGTCAGCTCGAGACGCGGGCTCGACGGCTTGGTCGCCTCTCAAGGTCCCGACCATGGGCGTTCCCCACATGGAAGCGTCTGGAACAGCCTTGCTGATGGGTTGGCCTTGGCGTGGGCCACAGCGTTGGGCCAGCCCGTCCCCAACAGTCGTGGGGACGGGCTGCGCGTCCCTGGCGTATCCGTGGCACCCAGTGCGGGACGCACTTCCATGCTGGCCAGAGTTCCTCGAGGTGGCATCCTCCCGCCGGGTGAGAAGGTCACCCCTCCGCCCGCAGCGGATGGGCTCTGGTCGCAAGTTCCTCGAGCTCGGGAATGAGTCCGGTTGGCTGCCAGCACCGAGTGACGATCGGCCGGCCTCTTCAAACTCCCATCACGGGGCACTCCAGTGTCCAGTGGCCGGACCCACGGTGGGGCTCACAGTCGTCGGAGCGGAGTCCGATGACCACACGATTGAAGACTTCTCTTTGCTTTGGCGCATGGACCTCGTCAGCCGGGTACTGGCGGACGTGTTGTGACGGGCACGCCGTCCGAGCGGAGGTCACCATGAGCGGAATCGATCGGATCGCCGAGCCGTGGGGTACTCGGACGCCGTACGGCCCACGTGAGCGATGGCCAACCCGCGTCGACACCTGTCTGGACCCCACCGTCTCGCCGGACGAGGTGGAGCGCTGGGTGCAGTCGGCGTCCGTGCTGCACTCCAACGGCGACGCCCTGGACATCGCGGTCAAGGACGGCCGCATCGTCGGCGTTCGGGGTCGGGCCAGCGACCGGGTCAACCACGGGCGGCTGGACCCGAAGGACTTGTATGGCTGGCAGGCCAGCAACTCCGGCGACCGGCTGACCACTCCCTTGATCCGGCGCGGCGGCGAGCTGGTCGAGACCGACTGGGACACGGCCATGGACGCGGTGGCCGCGCGGACCCAGGAGCTGCTCGAGGAGCGGGGACCCAGCTCGATCGGGTTCTACACGACGGGTCAGCTGTTCCTGGAGGAGTACTACACCCTGGCGCTCATCGCCCACGGCGGCATCGGCACCAACCACGTCGACGGCAACACCCGGCTGTGCACGGCGACCGCAGCAGAGGCGCTGAAGGAGTCGTTCGCCTGCGACGGACAGCCCGGCTCGTACACGGACGTCGACTCCGCGGACGTGATCGCGTTGTACGGCCACAACGTCGCCGAGACCCAGACGGTGCTGTGGATGCGCATCCTCGACCGGCTGGCCGGTCCGCAGCCGCCGCGGCTGCTGTGCGTCGACCCGCGGCGTACTCCCGTCGCCGAGGCTGCGACCGTTCACCTGGCTCCTCGGCCGGGGACCAACGTGATGCTGATGAACGCCCTGCTGCACGAGCTGCTCGAGCACGACTGGGTCGACCACGAGTACGTCGAGGCGCACGCGGTCGGCTTCGACGAGCTGCAGAAGATGGTGGCCGACTGCACCGCGGAGCGGGCGGCGGGAGTCTGCGACGTGCCGGCCGAGGACCTTCGGGAGGCTGCGCGGCTGATCGGGACGGCCGATCGGCTGGTCTCCACGGTGCTCCAGGGCTTCTACCAGTCTCACCAGGCCACGGCGGCCGCGGTGCAGGTCAACAACGTCCACATCTTGCGCGGCATGCTAGGCCGGCCAGGGTGCGGCGTGTTGCAGATGAACGGGCAGCCCACCGCGCAGAACACCCGCGAGTGCGGCGCCAACGGCGACCTGCCGGCCTTCCGCAACTGGGCCAACGA
>Ga0136846_1212848_pt1 | contig 12759 bp, 11 predicted proteins | sample HopSoiMetagenom2_FD_96841 | JGI IMG/M metagenome (GOLD analysis project Ga0136846, IMG submission 96841) | Grasslands soil microbial communities from Hopland, California, USA - 2 Assembly 2016 (version 4) | ecosystem: Environmental > Terrestrial > Soil > Grasslands | place: USA: Hopland...
CGCGCAGTCGCACAGTCTCGGTCAACGTCGGCGCCAGCCGTTGCGGGTCGCACCCGGCAACCAGCGCAGCGACGTCGGCGGCGACGGGATGGTGCTGCATGACAGGTCCTCTCAGCTCGCCCGCCGGGCGTGCATGTCCAGGTGGCCGATGAGGTGGTCGGCGAGGTCGCGGGCGTCGGCGTCGGCGCCGTCGATCAGCGTGGAGCTGCGGCGACGCAGGAACGGCAGGCCCATGACGTACAGGCCGGGTGCGGGCGTGACGCCGCCGTCGTGCAGGATGCGACTCTTGCGGTCGAACACCGGCACCTTCAGGAACGACAGGTCCGGACGGAGGCCGGTGGCCCACACGACGCTCTCGATGCCCCCGCGGCCGAGCTGCGCGGACAGAGCGGGGGTGGGCACCGCGGTCGGCGCGAAGCGCTGCGCCGCCTCAGCCTCGACACCTGCCCGGTCGGCCCACGCGTCGAACGTGTCGAGCAACCTGCCGAGCTTGAGGTCGGCCAGCGCGCACATGTTCGCCAGGGATCCGGAGAACTGCAGCGTCGCGTCCCGGGCGCCGACGAGCCGGCCGACGAGCGAGACCCCGTGCCCGCGCAGCGTGTTCAGGTCGAGGGTGCGCGGTGCACCCACGAGCTGCATCGACGGCAGGTTCCGGACCCGGGGCAGATCGGGGACGGCGTCCCAGCGCTCGTCGAACAGGCCCGACGCGTCCATCCACCACAAGACGTCGCGGCCCCGGTAGGTGCGCGGCAGCCGCACGTGCTCGCCGACGGCCAGGGTCACCGACCGTCCCGAGCGGGCCAGCTCCTCGGCGATCTGGATCCCGCTCGCCGAACCTCCGACCACGAGCACACCGCCGTTGGGAAGTTGGCCGGGATTGCGATAGTCCGCGGCGGTCAGCACTGGGATTCCCGGCGGCAGCGGCACGGCCGGGCGGACCGGCACAGCGGATGCGCCGGTCGCCACGACGACGGTCCGCGCCTGCCAGACGCCCCGGTCGGTGTGCACCAGGTAGCCCTGGCCGGACGACTGCACGGAGGTCACGGTCACCCCGGTCAGCACGGGTGCACCCGTCGCGTAGTCCGTCAGCAGTCCGATCACCTCGGGCATGCCGAGATAGCCGTCCGGGTCGTCGCCGGAGTAGGTGTGTCCGGGCAGCCGAGTCATCCAGTTCGGGGTGAGCAGGCGCAGCGAGTCCCACCGCTGGGTGCGCCACGAGTGCGCCACCTCGCCACGCTCAAGGACGACATGGTCGACCGAGAGCGCGGCGAGGCAGCGGCTCATAGCCAGCCCGCAGTGGCCGGCCCCAACTACCACCGTGGTGGTGCGCCACACGGTCAGCTCACCGTCACCGTGACGGCGGTGGGGTTGGTCAGGATGTCGTAGACCGCGGAGCGCTTCTGCGACTGTGCGACCAGCGCCTCGATCTCCGCCCGGCTGGCGTCGGCGTCGATGCGGTAGTCGACGCGCACCCCGCTGAAGCCGTTGCGCACCTCGGGGTCGGCGCCGAGGATGCCGTGCAGGTCCATCTCGGCGGCGACCGAGGCTTGCACCGAGCGCAGCTGGATGCCCCGCTGCTGTGCGACGGCGGCGATGCCCGCGGTCAGGCAGCCGCCGAGGGCGACCAGCACGTACTCCACAGGAGTGATGCCGTTGTCCTGCGCGGCGAACTGCAGCGGGTGGTCGACGTCGAAGGCGAACGTCCTGGAGTGCGTCTGCTCGTCGCCGAAGCCGGAGAAGGTCTGGACGACGGCCTCGCTGTGCGTGCCGTTGACCCAGGTCACGTTCGACCGCCACTGGAAGCGGGCGATCTCCGGGGTGTCGGCGAACGCCTCCCGGGCCCCGAGCAGAGCGGCGACGTTGACGCCGTTGTCGACGAGGGACGTAGTCATGGTGTGCTCCTTCGATCGGTGTTGCGAACAGCCGAAACGCTAGGAGCGGCGGGAGGTGCGGCGCGTCGGGAGCGCTGCCCATCTCACCGGCGAGTCGTTACCCATACCGGTGGGGTGCGGATGCCCAGAGCCGCGAGCTTTGCGCTGTTCATCCTGGACGTGGCGCGTACGGTCTGGGGTCATGCCACTGCTGGAACGGGAGGCGGCGCTCGCCGACCTGGACGTGGCACTCGCGGCGGCGCGGCGCGGCCGGGGGCGTGTCGCGCTCGTCAGCGGCGGCGCCGGGATGGGCAAGACGGCGTTGGTGCGGGCGTTCCTCGCCGGGTTGGACGCCGGTGTCGCGGTCCGCGAGGGCGCCTGTGACGACCTGCTGACCCCGCGACCCTTGGGACCGGTGTTCGACCTGAGCCGCCAGGCCGGCCCGGCGCTGGCCCGGGCGCTGGCGGCGGCCGACGTGCAGGCCGTGTTCACTGCGCTGCTCGACGAGCTCGCGGGCGGCGCGGTGACCGTGATGGTGGTGGAGGACGTGCACTGGGCCGACGACGCGAGCCTCGACGCGCTGGCCTTCCTCGCCCGCCGCGTCGAGCGGCTGCCCGCGCTGCTCGTGCTCACCTACCGTGACGACGACGTGCCCGTCGAGGCGCCGCTGCGTCGCGTACTAGGTGGGTTGGGCAACCCGGTTGCGGTGCGGGTCGCGCTCGCCCCGCTCTCGGCGAACGCGGTGGTGCAGCTTGCGGGCCAGCAGGAGGTGGGGCGGCGAGTGCACGCCTCGACGGGGGGCAATCCGTTTTTCGTCACGGAACTGCTCGCCGCCGAGCACGAGGGCACGCCCGCATCGGTGAGCCACGCGGTGCTGGCTCGGGTGGCGCGGCTTCCGAACCCCACGCGGGCGTTGCTCGACCTGCTCGCCGTCGTGCCGGCCCGTGCAGAGGTCGCACTGCTGGACGCCCTGTGCCCGCAATGGCCGGAACTGGCCGCTGGGGCCGAGGAGCGCGGGGTGGTCGAGTGGCAAGGTGACGGCTTGGCGTTCCGGCACGAGCTGGCCCGTCGCGCCGTCGAGGAGGCGCTGCCGGCGTCGCGAGCGCGGGGACTGCACGCCCGGGTGCTGGCGGCGCTGCAGGCCTGTGGCGCGGACCCGGCCCGGCTGGTCCATAACGCCGAGCGCGCCGCGGACCTCGACACGCTCGCCGCGGTCGCGCCGCTCGCGGCACGGGCGGCCCCCGCGGCCGACGCGCACCGGGAGGCCACCGCGCACTACCGGCGGGCGCTGGCGCTGGGCGACCGCTACGCCGACGGCGAGCGGGCCGACCTGCTGGAGGCGTTCACCGTCGAGGCGTCGACCACCTGCCACATCGGTGAAGCGCTGCGGGCCGCGGAGCGGGCACTGTCCCTGCGCGAGGCGCGGGGCGAGCCATCGGGGATCGGCCGTAACCTGCGCCGGCTGAGTCAGCTGTCCTGGTTCGCAGGGCGCCGCGAGGACATGGAACACCGGCTCACCGCAGCCCTGGAGGTGTTGGAGGATCAGCCGCCCGGCCCGGAGCGCGCCATGGCCTACAGCGACCTGGCGCTGCGCATCGGGTTGTACGGCGGGCAGCGCGAGGAGGGCGAGCGCACCGCCAACCGCGCAGTCGCCCTTGCCGAAGCCTGCGCCGATCCGGCTGCGCTCGGTCACGTGCAGGACCGCATCGGCCTGCTGCGCGCGCTGCTGGACGCCGACGACGCCCCGCTGCGCGATTGCCTGGGCCGCGCCCGGTCGGCCGGGCTGCATCTCGACGCCGGGATGGCTTACCAGGGTCTGGCCACGGGAGCCGCCCTGCGCCGCGAACGGGCGACCACCCGGCGGTGGATCGACGAGGGCATCGAGTACCTGCAGGCTCGGGACATTCTCGGCCCCCTGCAGTACTTGCGCGGCCTGCAGGCGGTGCACGAGCTCGCCGACGGGAATTGGCTCGATGCGGAACGGACGGCCGGGTGGGTGCTGGCCCAGCCGGAGGGTCGAGGAATCACCGGGGTTCACGCGCTGGAGACCGAGGCACTCCTGCAGCTGCGCCGGGGGCGCCTCCCGCAGGCTGCGGAGACCTTGGGTGAGCTGTGGACGGTCGCGGAGACCTGCGGCATGTTGCACCACGTCGCCCCGGCCGCGTGCGCGTTGGCCGAGCACGCCGACCTGACCGGCGAGTGGGCGGATGCTGTGGGAGCGCTGCGGACCGCTCGAACGCTCGCGCAGCGGCTGGGTCTGGCACAGGTGGCGAGCGAGACCGGGTTCTGGCTGTGCCGGGCGGACGCGCTCGACCCAGCCGAGCTCGGCGACCCCGACCCGGACGACCCGTATGCCCTGGCCGCGGTCGGCGAGTGGCGGGCGGCGGCCGCGGTGTGGGAACGGCTGGTGCGCCCGTTCGAACGTGCGCACGCCCTCGCCGAGGCCGACGACGAGGAGGCGCTGCTCACCGCGCTCGGCCTCGCCGCCGGCCTCGGCGCCGACCCGCTGGCCGCCCGGCTCCGCGCCAAGCTGCGGGCCTATGGCGTGCAGCGGGTGCCCCGCGGCCCCAGGGCGGACACCCGGGCCAACCCAGCCGGTCTCACCGCTCGTCAGCTCGAGGTGCTTGCGCTGCTGTGCGAGGGGCTGACCGACGCCGAGATCGGCGGACGGCTCGTACTGTCGGTGAAGACCGTCAACCACCACGTGAGCGCCGTGCTCGACAAGCTGGGGGTGAACAACCGCCACGACGCGGTGCGCATGGCCGAGCGCACTCGCTGAGTCTCGGTGCGGTCTGGTGAGGATTGCAGACGCGGGCACGCCGTCACAGCCGGGTCCTCCTCGCCGCCTTCCGGACCCTCGCCAGCCGCGGCTCCTGTATGCCGTAGCCGCGCAGATGCGATCGCGGAGGCGAGCCGGCACGTCATTCGGCGATGTGCAGCGGGACCCCGGCGCCGACGAGGAGGTCCTGGGCACGCTATCCAATCCGAGTGGTCACTGCGCAAGCAGCCAACTTTCCACCGCTCCCGCCGTTCCTGATCGGTATCGAGTGCAACTGGAAACACGAGGCGAGTGACGCCGCATTCATTGTCTGGGGCCGGGAGGTGTTCGACAGGCTGCAGCCGTACGCCACCGGCGGGCAGTACGTGAATTTCCCCGGCCACTACGAGGACAACGACGCCATGGTTCGCGGCGCATTCGGGCAGAATCTCGGCCGGCTCACGGCGATCAAGAAACAGTACTGTCGACCCGACCAACCTCCTCCGGCTGAACCACAACATCGCGCTCGGCCAGTAGGCGAGCTACCGGGCGGGGCGTAACCAGGCGGACCAGCGTTCCACGGCCAGGAAACCCATTCTCGAGTAGACCGGTCTGCCGTCGTCGCTGGCGATCAGCACCGCCGGGCGGTCGGGGTCGGCGAGGGTGGCCGCCCACGTCACCGCAGCGCCCGCGCCCCGACCGCGCGCCGCGGGAAGAGCTGCGACGTATTCGACGAGGGTGACCCCCGCTGCAGAGTGAGCGGCGGCCATCGCGACCGGGGCGCCGTCGAGCCAGGCGATCCAGAGCCGGGTGGCCGTCCGCAGGAGCGTGGGGCCCAGGAGGTCTCCTGGTGTGAGCGGATCGAGCTCGGGCATGGGGTAGCCCTCGACCAGGACCCGCTCGGCAACGGCCAGCTCGGCGGGATCGCGGATCTCGCGGACTTCCCCCGGCCACCGCGGCAGGGGTGTAGGCGGAGCGGGGAACCGCACCATCAGTGGTGGATGCCCGATCAGGACGAGGCCGTGTTCTCGTAGGTCCGCTGTGGGCCACGGGCTGAGAAGCAGGTAGGGCACTGACGGCGGGATCAGCGCGCCGATCTCCTCGAGCACGTCTTCGACGTGCATCAACGGCTGCGTCAGGACGACCGGGTTCGTGAGCGCGCCACGATCTCCGATCCAACCTCCGGCCCAACGCGCTGCTGATCGCCACGGCCGTCCGGCCGCAGCGGCGACGGCCACGGGCCAGGAAGCGTGCACCAACACCGCCTGACGGACCAGGGTGTCCTCCGGCGGCACATCTGGTTCCCACCCTGTCGTCAGGTGCTCGCCCTTGGACGGAACCACCGACGAACTCATGCCCTGACCATGGCCGCACCGGGCCCGCCGAGCAAGACCCGCCTTCAGGTCACGACACCGGAAGCCGCGTCCGAGCCGCCCTACCAGAAGCCCCGATACCGACGCATGGGTCGGGGCTCCACCACCGGCGCCGAGAACGGCGAGTGTTCAACGGCTGCTCCGCCACCGCCGCCATCATGTCCTCCACGCTCCGCACTCATAGGCGTGGGTGGACACCGCGGCAGGGAACATGCCGTCGGCGTAGGGCCGAGCCAGGGCGTCGCCCTCATCGATGCTGACCCAGGATTGGCTGGAGGTGAGGTCGCGGGCGACGGTATTCATCGGCGTGGAGGAGAGGCGCTGACTCCGACGGGCAGCATCGTCATCGAACTGGAGCATCGACATGTCGGTCTCCTGCGTTGAGGGGCCGCATCCGGATAGTCAGAGATAAGCCGCGCCGCCGTCGACAAGAGGGCATGGTCGTCGCCCAGTACCCGACGGCGCCAGGCGCTCGCGGGTCCCAGCGTGTGTCCGGGCCTCCGCGGGAAGAGGAAGAGGTTGCCCTCGGCCGCCGGATGCGGACAGCGCGGAGCGAACCCGCAGACCTCAGAGGGGTCAATTTTCAAGATCCGTTGACAGCGTCACCGCCACGCCTTCTGAATCGTCTTGGTGTCGCAGCGACGGCCGGTGACGACAACGGCCTGAGCGCCCTCGCGCACTGCGGCGCGGGCGATGGCTGCGCCCAGGCCCTGACTACCGCCACTAACGAAGACGACCTTGCCGTCGAAGCAAAGCAACCATCGGTCCTCCAGGTTGGGCGGCTACTCCGACCGGAACCTTCGTCCACGAGCCGTCGATCTTCCGGCCGTCCGGGAGTAGCCGTGCCCGGTCGTAGAGGTCGACGCCGCCGGCCGCTCGACGAGAGTGAGAATGTTCTGATCGATCAACTTCCGAAGCTGCGGGCGCCTGTCTCCGTTCACGTCTTGTACCTGCAGCGGTGCGAACACGAGTGAGTCCCCGTCTGAGAAGCAGATCCGCAGACGGTCCGGCGTGCCGTTGCGAATGAGGGGATCCTGCTTCTTCTGTGCTTTCTCCTTGTCCGCTACCGCATGGTCCTGCCCATCCGAGCCAGGATCATTCATCGCAGTCCCTCACCACGCCCGTAGATCGCCGACCACTGGTCGCTCGGAGGAGGTGTGCGCGAGGGCGATTGATACCGAAGCATCGGCGCTTCCCTGGCCTGAGCGAGGAGTTGTCGACGACCGCGCCGGAGGCGATGAACGCATCCTGACCCGTGATGTCCTTCCTACCCGCAGTGACCGCGCCCTCGGCCATTCCGCCGGATCGGATGTGCGTGCATGTCGAGCCGTGACGCGACCGGCGCGGTGGCGAGACTCACGGAGCGGGCGCGTGCCGGCATGACTGTGTACGGCCTCCTTGGGCTCCCCGGGTGCTTTGGCTGATGGTAGGGAACTGGTCGCATGGCGAGATGCGCAGTACTGCGTACCCGATTACCGCGACGGCTGGACCCGGGCGCGACGACGGTGGCGGTCCGGATCCAGCAAATACGTGGGTTGTTCCCTCAGTTCGCGATGATGAAGTTCAGGCGAACCGAAAGATCCTCGGGCCAGTTGACGTTCCAGCGGACATCGATCGAGCCGTCGTCGTGAGGCGCAACGTTCAAGACCGACATGTCGGCTGCGCCGATGAACGGGGTGCCGTCGGAGCCGATCTCGCAGATGGAGGCGGTCACCTGGCTCACACTGTTCACGATCGTCCCGGGGAAGACGAAGTTGCTGGCGTCGGTGCCGTGCGTCGACGCCTCGCCGATCGCCCAGAATGCCGACGAGATATTCGTCGTATCGATCGAGCGTGCCTCGGCCATGTCCTTGTTGGGCTTGGCTACGGTACCGACTGTTGCTTCTGACATGTCTCGCTCCTCCGACTTTCCGTGCGGTGTGATGCGACGGTCATCGACCATCGGGATCGAGTATCACGGCTCTCTGTCCCTGGCGTCTCTACGCAGAACTGCGTACCGAGTTGGTTCGGACAGTGAATGCTCAATTCGAGCGATAGGTGTCCGATATTTCGACAATACAGGCGTCGCGGCACAGCGGTCTGGACTCGGGCAGATATCCGGCGCGGGCGGCGTGTGCCCGCTCGCGCATCCTCTCCGACCTGGAGCAGGCGAGCTGACGTTGCTGCCCGGGTGGCTTTGCGCTCAGGGTGGACCGTGCATCTGGACCGATGACCGGCGTCTCCTGCTGCCAGAAGTCGTGACCGGACCGGCCCCCGGAGTAGGCTCACACCGGCTCGGCGGCCCCGACGACGAGACATCGCAATCGGCGCAAGACCAGAGCAGGTGGCGGTGGTTGCAATGGCGGGATCCGACGTCCCGCACCAGCTTGGCGCCGCAGAAGGAGTACGACGAGCGCACAGGTGCAGCGCGTGCGTCCGGGCCGGGAAAGTCGGCCTTGGCGGACGGTCGCCGACACGCGCCGTGGCAAGGAGCGTCGCCGTCGCGATGGTCGCTCTCGCGGCGCTCACCGGGTGCGACGGGGCCGACGCCGTCCCGCGCGCGGAACGGCCGACAGCGGGGAGCGAGCTGGTCGTGGACGGACGAGTACGAGTGGACGTGGTACGCACGGGTGGGTTCGCCGGACTGGAGATGCGTCGCTCGGCTGACACCGCTTCGCTGCCGGAAAGCGAGGCCCGGCAACTCGTCGCGCTCGTCGAGGACCTGGACGTGGAGGCGCTCCAGCGGGAAGCGGTGCCCACCCGGACGGTGCCGGATGCCTTCACCTACGACATCGTGATCTCAAGCGCGGGCCGGACGGTCCGGCTGCACGCCCAGGATCCGAACGTGCCCGCGCAGCTACGTCCGCTGATCCAATTCATGGGCCAGCGGACGTAACAGAGGTCCGAATTACACGACGCCGACGGAGCGGAACGCGCTGCGTACCACCTGCGCCGCCTGGCGATCAACCTTCTTGTCCCGGGCGAGGATGCGCGCCTGCGCGCTGAGGACCTCGGCGGCGTCGGTGAAGACGGCCGTCGGCCACAGGTTCTGCAGCCCGGCGTACCAGATGAGTCCGGCGTTGTCAGTGCCGAGTTCGGACGCTGTCAGGTAGAAGGCCCGGTTGACGATCCCGCTGTTGATATGCACCCCGTAGTTGTCCTTGGGGCCGGAGTAGTACGCGCTCATGTGGTCCGGCTGAGGGTCCTTGCCCAGCAGCGGGTTGTCGTACGCGGTGCCCGGGTGTGCCATCGACCGTAGCGCCTCCCCGTAGAGGGTTGGACCCATGATCTCGTCACCGATGAGCCAATTGGCCGACGCGAAGTCCTGACCACGAAGGTTCTGCTCGATGAGGCTGCCGAACACGTCGGCGAACGACTCGTTCAATGCCCCGGACTGACCCTTGTACACGAGGTTGGCGGTGAACTCCACGACACCGTGGGTGAGTTCGTGCCCCGCGACGTCCGGTGAAGCCGCGAAGTCCACGAAGATCTGGCCGTCGCCGTTGCCCATAACGAGGCGTGTGCCGTCCCAGAACGCGTTGTTGAAATCCTGGTCGTAGTTGACGTTGACGTTGACGATCAGGCCGTTGTCGTCGATGGAATTGCGGCCGTGCTGGTCCTTGAAGTAGGCACGCGCCGCGCCCGAGTGCTCGTAGGCCTGGTCGACATTCGTCACCGAGGTGTCCGGCTCGCCCTCGCGACGCACCAGCTTGACGTCGAAGTCCGTGGTGTTCTGATCGTCGTAGATCTTGCGCTCGCCCTTCGCCGTGCGGCGTTCGGAACTTGACGGGGTGGCTGACGTCGGATCCTGGGACGCCGCTTGGCGCAGATCACGGAGCTGCTGGCTGAGCACGGCCGTGCGCTGGGCCGATCCGGGGGTGGACGTATCCACACCGCTGGCCCGCGCGAGGTACTCGATGACGTGCGGCGGGACGAACAAGCAGCGCGCGGCGGAGTGCGGAACCGTCATCTGGGAATCCTCCTGGTTCTGAGGCAGCACGGCCGCCGAAGTGGGCGATCGCGATTCGACCTGCACGGCATTGCAGCATGCCTGCTGCTGCACGCGCAGTACGCACAACTGCGTACGACTCGCCAGCCGATGCGATGCGTAACCTGCGGTCCCTTCGCGACGCCCGTCGCGTTCAGGACGACCCGCTCCACGATGAATTTCGGCAGTGCGCCGAGAAACGCGTCGTCGGTCCGCCCGAGGCTCGAACCCAGGTATGCGGACTACGCAGGTCTGCGTACTCCGATCGGGACGGACTTCTGCTCGAATGGTAAGGGCCGGAGTCGGTCGGTTGGCCCCGCCGAGCGCCGTTCCAAGCTGGGCGTGTCCCGCTCCGACGCGGACCACCGATGCCCGAACCGAGCACTCCGGATAACCGCCCACCTATGACGAGTTGCAGCGAGGTGCTGCCAGCTCTCGCGGCACAAGTGGCATCGGAGACGTAGACACTTCGCTACGAGGGGTGAACAGCATGACTCGCGCTACTCCGGAAGCCGATCAGTCCGACATCGAGCACCGACGTCCGGAAGGCGATCCACCTCCTGCACCGCCGGGCGCCCCACCCGGTCCGAGGAAGCCTGCTGATCGTCGCTCCGCCGGCCACCCCATGAGTGGAGTGGCGCGGACTGCAGGCATCGGCGGTCCCGTGCCCGTGGGCTGGAGGGAAGGCACCCTGACTCGTGCGGCCGAGCTCAAGACGCTCTGCGCGTGGGTATTCACGACCAGTCAGGACCCCTCGTCCGTCGAGATCCTGGGGCCCGCGATCAACACCCATCTTGACGCGGCGAGAGAGGCGGCCACAGCAGCGAAGCTGAACCCGCAGAAGCGATTGCGGCTACTCCGCAACGCTTCACTCCTGGAGCGCGCGATGAGCAATCTGGACGCCGCGGAGGCGGAACTGCTCAACGTCGCGCCCGCCGAGTACGTCCTCGGACAGATGCCGTCGCTCCTGGCGAAGGTGCAGTGCCACCTCCTGCCGAGCGATCCGCGCCGCCAGGAGTTCGAACGAATTGCGCGTGCGCTGAACCTGATCGATCCGGATCCGCGCCCGCGGGACTCCTACGATGAGGCGCAGATGAAGAATGCCGTCAGAATCGTCGATGCTTGTCGCGGCAGAATCGTGACCGCGATGCGCGCAGCCGCCTCCGCAGCGCTGCGTGAACAGGTGCGCGTCAGAAGTTTCCGGAACGTCATTGTGGTGACGACCGCGTTCATGACGCTGCTCGCCGTCAGTGTGGCGATTCTCGGCTGGTTGAACCCTACGGCGATCCCGCTCTGCTTCGCGCCGGAGAGAGCGGGTGAGACGCTTGTCGTGTGCCCGACTGCGCAGTCGGCACCGTTCCCCGCAACGCCGCAGGTGTTGGCTGATCAGAATGGCGCGGGTACACCCGGCGGGTCTGCCGGCACGGCGGCGCAGGACATCGACGACGCGGTGAAGGACACGGTGACTCCGCAGGACCTCCTCGTCGTCGAGCTGGTCGGGCTCACCGCCGCGGCCGTCGCGGGTGTCGGTGCCATCCGCGGTCTCCGTGGATCATCCGAGCGGCACGGACTCCCAGTCGCGCTCGCGGTGCTCAAGCTCCCGACGGGTGCAATCACTGCCCTCCTGGGCTTACTGCTCATGCGCGGACAGTTCATACCAGGTCTGAGCGCTCTGGATACCTCGGCGCAGATCCTCGCCTGGGCGCTGATCTTCGGGTACGCCCAGCAAGTCTTCACGCGGCTCGTCGACCGTCAGGGCAACGCCGTTCTGGACGCCGTGCGTGGTGCCAACAAGCCTCCGCCCGCGGTGAGCCCGCCCTGACCTACTGTACTGTGGCGCGGCTGCTAGGGCAGGCCATCGCGCTCGCGCGGCACCTCGATGCGCCCTACCTGCTCTGCGGCTGGCTGCCCCAAGCGGCGACACTGCACGTCGAGCAGAGCCGATTCGCGGCGGGCGGGATCCCGAGGTCGTGGCGATTCACGCCGGCACGTCCCACTCCCATTCCGGGTTGTGGATCAGCAGCTGCCGCATCCGGTCCAGGCTCCGCCTACGGGTAGGACCGATGCTGCCGATCGGCATCTTCAAGGCGGTTGAGATCGAGGCGTAGTTCGGCCGGTCGACCTGGGCGATCCGCTCGAGCAGCTGGCGGTGCCGTGGCGGGAGCACCTGAACGGTGCGGCGCACCACCGCGTGCGACATGCGGTCGAGGGCGATCTCGGCCGGGTCGGGTGCGGGGGGCATCACGACGTCGAGCTCGTCGACAAGCACGTAGCGCTGCTGCGCGCGGAGCTCCCGCAGTGCCTCCCTCCGAGCCACGACCGAGATCCAGGCCAGGCCCGCGTCGGGGTCGCGGAGGTCGCTGACGTGCCGAAGCAAGGCAAGCATCGTCGACTGCACGGCGTCCTCGACGGCGTGTGCGGGTAGGCGGTGGCTGCGGACGACGTGGTGCAGCCACGGCCGGATGGTGCGGGCCAGGTCGGTCATCGCAGAGCGGTCCCCGGCGAGGTGTCGGCGGATGGTGTCGCTCACCAGTACGGCGAGCGGGCTGCGTCCGTCAGGTGTGGACATCGGATGGTCGTGGTTGGTGGTGCAGGTCATCGTGATCGACCTCATTGCGTTCGGACTGGTCAGGGCATCGGTGCAAGCGCCGCAGCAGTGCCTCACCAACGCTAGGGAGACCGGGAGGGCGGGTTGGACGCGGCGATACAGCGCGGCTGTCATCTGGGTGACAGCAGGGGCAGGGCTCCCTTCGCAGATGCGGTATCTGCAGTCATCGGGGGCCGTCGCAG
>Ga0136846_1216511_pt1 | contig 12759 bp, 7 predicted proteins | sample HopSoiMetagenom2_FD_96841 | JGI IMG/M metagenome (GOLD analysis project Ga0136846, IMG submission 96841) | Grasslands soil microbial communities from Hopland, California, USA - 2 Assembly 2016 (version 4) | ecosystem: Environmental > Terrestrial > Soil > Grasslands | place: USA: Hopland...
CTGCGCCACCGGTAGGAACCTCGCTGGGCAAATTCGGCATCAACCTGGGGCAGTTTGTCTCACAATTCAACGAGCGGACTCGCCAGTTCAACGGCATTCCGATCCCGGTCATCGTCACGGTTTATAGCGACCGTTCTTTCGAGTTCAAATGCAAAAGCCCGCCGGCATCGGCGCTGCTCAAGATCAAAGCAGGCATCGCCAAGGGATCGGGTATTCCGAACAAGGAAAAGGTCGGCAAAGTGACGCGTGCCCAACTCGCCGAAATCGTCAAGGAAAAGTGGGAAGACCTGAACGCCCGCGATCCGGAGCACGCGATCAGCATGATCGCCGGTACAGCTCGCAGCATGGGAATCACCGTCGAAGGGTAATGAAGGGTAATGCAGTCGAGGTAAACAGACCAAACATGACCAAGCAATCCAAACGCTTTCGAGCACTCGCCAGTCAGCGAACTGAAGACGCGCTGCCGCTGGCGACCGCCGTCGAAAAGCTGAAAAAATTCGGCAATACGAAGTTCGATCAGACCGTCGAAATTCACATGCGGCTGGGCGTCGATCCCAAGCAGGCCGATCAGATCATCCGCGGCTCGGTCGTGCTGCCGCACGGCATTGGTCGCACGCAGCGTGTGGCCGTCTTTGCCAAAGGTGACATGGCTGCCGCGGCCAAGGAGGCGGGCGCTGATGTCGTCGGTCAGGAAGACCTGGCCCAGAAGATCAAGGACGGCTGGACGGAGTTCGACGTATGCATTGCCGCCCCGGACATGATGGGACTTGTTGGACCGCTTGGTAAGGTGCTCGGCCCCCGGGGCCTGATGCCTTCGCCGCGTGCCGGGACCGTGACGCCCGACGTCCCGAGAGTCGTGAAGGAGTACAAGGCCGGCAAGGTGGAATTCCGCAACGACAACGGCGGCATTGTACACGCGGTTGTTGGCAAGATGAGCTTCGATGCGCCGCAGTTGAAGGACAACATCGAGACATTCATCAATTTTGTTCTGCACCTGAAGCCGCAGTCGATCAAAGGCACGTACGTCAAAAGCGTAGCGGTTTGTGCGACGATGAGCCCGTCGGTGAGAATTGCGATTTAAGCTATGAGCAAACAAATCAAAAACCTGATCGCCGAAGAAGTGAAGAAACGCTTGCAGGGCGTCAACGACGCGCTGCTGGTGAACATCATCGGCGTTGATTCGGCGAATACGTTCAACCTGCGGCGCGAGCTGCGGAGCAAGAACATCAGCCTGCTGGTCGTGAAGAACAGCTTGGCCAAGCGAGCGACCGAAGGTACGCCGCTGGCTCGCGCGTTCGATGACACGGAAGGCAGCCTGGCGATTGTCTGGGGCGCGGAAGATTTCGTCTCGCTCACCAAGGAGCTGGTGGCGCTTCATAAGAAGCCCGAGTACGAGAATTTCACCGCCAAAGGCGGCGTCATGGAAGGTGAGAGGCTGACGCCGGAGAAAGTCACCGACATCAGCAAGTGGCCGAACCGCGCCGGCCAGATCAGCATCCTGCTGGGACAGATTCTCGCGCCCGGCTCGAAGCTGCTGTCGCAGATTGGCGCTCCCGGCGGCAAGCTGCTCAGTCAGATCAAGACGAAGTCGGAAGGCGAAGAAGCGCCGGCGGCCTAAATTGCAAATTTCAGATGGCAAATTTCAAATTTGAAATTTGCCATCCTCAAATCCTAAAGCGAATAGCTAACGAACTTCCAGAAAGGACCCCTTCCCATGCCCGACGTTGATATCAATGCCCTTGGCGACCAAATTGCCAACCTGACGCTCAAGCAGGCCAAAGAATTGAGCGATTACATCAAGGAAAAATATGGGATCGAGCCGGCTGCCGGCGGCGCCGTGATGATGGCTGCGCCCGGCGCTGGCCCTGCTGCGGCCGCTGAGGTTGCCCAGACCGAGTTCGACGTGGTCATGACTTCATTTGGCGACAAGAAGCTGGACGTGGTGAAGATCGTGAAGAACCTTACCGGGGCGTCGCTGATGGACGCCAAGAAGCTGGTCGAAGGCGTGCCCGCCAAGATCAAAGAGAAGGTTTCGAAGGAAGATGCCGAGAAGGTGAAGGCGGAATTGGCCGCCGCCGGCGCGACCGTAGAAATCAAGTAACCGCTCCCGTAGCGGTAAAATTCCGTAACAGTCGAAATCGGGTAGCCAAGCTGCCACCCGATGCTGTAAATTGATAGGACGACCGGTTCGTTGATTGCGCTCTGCCCGTTGACCCAGGTTCGTGTTTCGTGCCCAGCGCCCGCGCCATGCGGCTTGTGGCGCGGCGTGCGGATAGGTTGCCGACATTGAATTTGCGATCCATTCCAGCTTTTCTGGCGACTGGACTGGCACGATGGTGGTGGTGCGCGCACGTCTGGCTTGCTTCGTCGCCCACTTTGAGGATACCGGCCGGGTAACTATTTGCCCGACCTTGCGCTCGATCGTCTCCCTTCACGGATGATGCCCGCCGCAACATAGCTCACACATTTTTTTCGGAGCATAGGCGTTATGGCCATTCCAGCACAACGGCGATTGGTGACTCGTGAAACTCGCCGCTTCGGCAGCGGGCGCGAAGCTCACATCATTGCCGACCTGACAAAGATTCAAACGGAAAGCTATCAGGCGTTCCTCCAGGAAGAGACGACGCAGGAGAAGCGCAAAGATCACGGCCTGGAAGGCGTCCTTCGCGAGATCTTTCCGATTGAAAGCTACGACAAGACGATCAAGCTCGAGTACCTGCGCTACGAGCTGGGCAAGCCGCGCTACACGCCCGAAGAATGTCGCCAGCTTCGCCTGACTTATGGCAAGCCGTTCCGCGTCTGGCTGCGCTTAAACAAGGAGCAGCCGATCGAGGAGGAGGTTTATTTGGGCGACATTCCAATCATGCTCGGTGGCGGCGAGTTCATCATCAACGGTGCCGAGCGCGTCGTGGTGAGCCAGCTTCATCGCAGTCCCGGCGTCGATTTCGTGATGGAGCAGGAAGGCACGAGCGATCGTAAGCTGCCGAGCTGCCGAATCATTCCCGAGCGCGGAAGCTGGATCGAGCTGAATGCGACCAAACGCGAGACGCTAAGCGTGCGGATCGATCAGAGCGGCAAGTTCTCGGCGCTGACCCTGCTGCGGGCGATGAGTCCCAAATACAGCACCGATACCGACATTATCCGCGAGTTCTATGAGACGGAGACCGAAAAGATCGTCGATGGCCGCAGCGTGGCAAAAGTCGAGGGCAAGATCGCCGTCGATGACGTGGTCTATCCCAGTGGCAGCGACCGCGCGGGGGAGATCATCGTCGAGGCGGGCCACAAGATCACGAAAAACCAGGCCGAGACGATCGCCACCAGCGGCGTGAGCAAGGTCGAGGTGATCGAGGCACCGAAGGTCTCGCTGCTTCTCAACAGCCTGGCCGACGACACGACAGGCAGCCACGAAGAGGCCCTGTTGCGGATCTACCAGCGGTTGCGTCCTGGTAATCCGCCGCAGCTGGAAAAGGCCCGCGCGCTGTTCGCCGAGAAGTTTTACGATGTCAACCGCTATCGGCTGGGCCGCGTCGGCCGCTTCCGCCTCAATCGCAAGCTGAAGCTGGAAACGCCGGAAAAGGAAATGACTCTGCGGGCAGAAGATTTAATCGCGGCCATCAAGTATCTGATGGACCTGATGATTTCCGGGGCCGACGCCCAGATTGACGACATCGATCACTTGGGCAATCGCCGCCTTCGAACAATCGACGAGCTGGCCAGCGACGAGCTGCGGAAGGGCTTTTTGAAACTCCGCCGCACGGTGCAGGAGCGGATGAGCCTGAAGGACCTCGAGGACATGACGCCCAGGAGTCTTGTCAATCCCAAGAGCATCTCGGCGGCCATCGAATACTTCTTCGGACGCGGTGAGCTGTCGCAGGTCGTCGATCAGACGAACCCGCTTTCGCAGCTTACGCATGAACGTCGCTTGTCAGCCCTCGGTCCTGGCGGGCTCAACCGCAAGCGGGCCGGCTTCGAAGTCCGCGACGTCCACATTTCGCATTACGGTCGCATCTGCCCGATCGAGACGCCGGAAGGCACCAACATCGGCCTGATTTCCAGCCTGGCCATTTATGCCAGCGTCGATGAATATGGCTTTTTGATTTCGCCTTATCGCAAGGTCAACAAAGGCAAGCTCACCGATGAAATTGTGTGGCTGCGGGCCGATGAAGAGGCGGATGCCTATGTCGCGCCGGCCGACACGGCCGTCCAAGATGGCAAGGTCGTTCCCGGTCCATCGCTCATCGCTCGCCACCGTTCCGACTTCGAGATCGTAACGCCCGAGCAAGTTCAATACATCGATGTTGCCCCGAGCCAGATGGTTGGCGTCTCCGCCGGGTTGATCCCGTTTTTGGAACACGACGATGCCAATCGCGCGCTGATGGGTTCGAACATGCAGCGGCAAGCGGTACCCCTCCTCGTGACCGAGCCGCCCATCGTGGCGACGGGCATGGAGAAGGACGTGGCCCGCAACTCCAGCATGGTCGTGCGGGCTCGCAAGGCAGGCAAAGTCACCTATGTCGATGCCAACAAGATCGAAATTGGCAGCGACGTTTATCCACTGAAGAAGTTTCAGGGCCTCAACGAGCGGACGTGCCTCAATCAAAAGCCGATCGTCAGGCCGGGCGACAAGGTCGAGAAGAACCAGGTCCTTGCCGATGGCGCCGCAACGCAGAATGGCGAGCTGTCGCTCGGTCGCAATGTGCTCGTCGGCTTCATGTCGTTCGACGGTTACAACTTTGAGGACGCGATCATTCTCAGCGAAGAGCTGGTGAAGAACGACACGTACACTTCGCTGCACATCGAAGAGTTCGACGTCGAAATCCGCGAGACGAAGCTCGGCCGCGAGGAGTTCACTCGCGATATTCCGAACGTCAGCGAGAAAGCCCTCCGCAATCTCGACGAGACGGGGATCGTCCGCGTCGGCACATTTGTAAAGCCTGGCGACATTCTCGTCGGTAAGGTCTCGCCCAAGAGCAAGACCGAGCTGACGCCGGAAGAGAAGCTCCTGCACGCGATCTTCGGCCGCGCCGGCGAAGACGTGAAGAACGATTCGCTCGAAGTGCCGTCGGGCATCGAAGGCATTGTGATCGACACGCAGAAATTCAGCCGCCGCATGAGCCTTTCGGAAGATGAGCGCAAGAAGTTCGAGAAGGAGCTAAAGGAAGCCGAGAGCGAAGGCAATAAGCGAATCTCTCAGGTATTCGCCGAGATGGTCGCTGAGCTGGAAAAAGTAATCGGCAGGACGCTGACCGACGAGGACGGCACGCCGATCGCCAAGGATCAGGACCCGAAATTCGTTGGCGAAAAGGCCCGCAACTTCAAGCTGCAGCCGCATATCGCGAAGCTTCGCAGCGACGACAAAATCGAGGACGCCGAAAAGCTGTACAAGCAGTATTGGCCGGCGGTGGAAGAGGCGATCGACGCTGCCGACCGCGTGCTGAACAGCATGAAGCGCGGCGACGAGCTGCGTAGCGGCGTATTGCAGATGGTGAAGATTTATATTGCCACCAAGCGCGTGATCAGCGTCGGCGATAAGATGGCCGGCCGTCACGGCAACAAAGGCGTCATCGCCAAGATTCTGCCGGTGGAGGACATGCCGTTCCTTCCGGATGGCACACCGATCCAGATCATGCTCAATCCACTGGGCGTTCCCAGCCGTATGAACGTCGGCCAGATTCTCGAAACGCACCTCGGCTGGGCCGCTGCGTTGCTGGGCTTCCAGGCCGTCACGCCGGTGTTCGACGGCGCGACCGAGAAGGGCATCAATGACTTGCTGGCTCAAGCTGGACTGCCGGCCCACGGCAAGCAACGTCTGTTTGATGGCCGCACGGGCGAAGCGATGCAGCAGGAAACGACGGTCGGCTTTATCTACATGCTCAAGCTCCACCACCTGGTGGATGACAAGGTGCACGCACGCAGCACCGGCCCCTACTCGCTAATCACACAGCAGCCGCTAGGCGGCAAGGCGCGTTTTGGCGGTCAGCGGTTCGGCGAAATGGAAGTTTGGGCGCTGGAGGCCTATGGCGCCGCGTACATTTTGCAGGAGCTGCTGACGGTGAAGAGCGACGACGTGGAAGGTCGCACGAAGATTTACGAATCAATGGTCAAAGGCGAGAACACGCTCGAAGCCGGCACGCCCGCCAGCTTCGAGGTGCTCTGCAATGAGATCCGTGGCTTGGCCTTGAACATCCAACTGGAGAAGAGACGCATCTAAAAATCCGAATGACGATGCACGAATGACCAATGATGAGTCACACTTTTGGTCATTCGGATTCGTCATTCGTCATTTCCTTAATACAAGACCCCGCCCCTCACCAAAGGGCCCACAGATATGACAATCGGCGAAACCAGTTACGACCGCATTAACGACTACGCCTCGGTAAAAATCAGCCTGGCTCGGCCCCACGACATCCGCTCGTGGTCGTTCGGCGAGGTGAAGAAGCCCGAGACGATCAACTATCGCACCTACCGGCCGGAAAAAGACGGCCTGTTTTGCGAGCGCATCTTTGGTCCCGAAAAGGACTGGGAATGCGCCTGCGGCAAGTACCGCGGCATGAAATACAAGGGCATGATCTGCGACCGCTGCGGCGTCAAGGTCACGCATAGCCGCGTCCGCCGTAAGCGAATGGGCCACATCGAGTTGGCCGCGCCGGTCGTGCATATCTGGTTCTTCAAGGCGATGCCCTCCCGCCTGGGCAATTTGCTCGACATGAAGACGACGAGCCTGGAGAAAGTGATTTACTTCCAGGATTACGTGGTCACCGATCCCAAGAGCACTGAGCTGGAAAAGCAACAGCTTCTGACCGAGGAAGAATTCCGCGAAGCCAAGACGCAATACGGCGAAGGATCGTTCGACGCTGAGATGGGCGCGGAGGCCGTTCGCAAGCTGCTGGTGGGCCTGGATCTCGTGAAGCTTTCGGACGAATTGCGCCAAGACCTCGTCGAGACCAACTCGAAGCAAAAGAAGAAGGATCTCATCAATCGGCTAAAGATTGTCGAGAGCATCCGCGACAGCGACAATCGCCCGGAATGGATGATTCTGGACGTGATTCCGGTCATTCCACCGGATCTGCGTCCGCTCGTGCTGCTGGATAGCGGCAATTTCGCGACCAGCGATCTGAATGACTTGTATCGCCGCATCATCAACCGCAACAACCGCCTTCGGAAGCTCGTCGATCTCAACGCGCCCGAAGTGATCATTCGCAACGAGAAGCGGATGCTGCAGCAGTCGGTCGATGCCCTGTTCGACAATAACCGCTGCAAGCGGCCCGTCCTTGGCTCTTCGAACCGCCCGCTCAAGTCGCTGACCGACATGATCAAGGGCAAGCAGGGCCGCTTCCGCGAAAACCTGCTCGGCAAGCGCGTCGATTATTCGGCCCGCTCCGTGATCGTCGTTGGTCCGCGCCTGCGGCTGCATCAGTGCGGCCTGCCCAAGAAAATCGCGCTAGAGCTATATCAGCCGTTTATCATCCGGAAGCTCAAGGAGTTGGGTCACGCCGACACAATCAAATCGGCCAAAAAGATGTTGGAGCGGAAAGATGAGGAGGTGTGGGATATTTTGGAAGCGGTGATTCAGAATCACCCGGTGCTGCTGAATCGCGCTCCGACGCTACACCGCATGGGAATCATGGCCTTTGAGCCGACGCTGGTCGAAGGCAACGCCATCCATTTGCATCCGCTCGTCTGTAAGGGCTTCAACGCTGACTTCGACGGCGACCAGATGGCCGTGCACTTGCCGCTCTCGATCGAGGCGCAGGTCGAGGCTCACACGCTAATGCTCTCGCCGCACAATGTGTTCGCTCCCTCAAACGGCAAGCCGATCATGAGCCCATCGCAGGACATGGTCATGGGTTGCAATTACATCACACTCGAGCAGCCGGGCCGGAAGGGCGAAGGCATGCTGTTCACTTCGCCCGCCGAGGCCGAGCTGGCCTACTCGATGGGCAAGATCGAGCTGCATGCGCGGATCAAGGTTCGTCTGCCGGCGTGGCAAAAGCTCAAGGCCGAAGCCGAAGAACGGCACAAGCCCGGTGCGATCATTCAGACGACCTATGGGCGCATCTTGTTCAACGCAATCCTGCCGCGCGGCATGGATTTCTACAACAAGGGCATGAAGTCGGGAGATCTGGCATCCTGCATCTCCGATTGTTATCAGCTTCTGGGCCGCAGCAAGACGATCAATCTGCTCGACGACATGATGCAGATCGGCTTTCGCGAGGCCACGCACAGCGGGCTCTCGTTCGCCACGGATGATCTGATCACCCCAAGCACGAAGGTGAAGCACATTGCCGAGGCGGAAAAGCAGGTGATGCGATTCAAGAAGCTTTACGAGCGAGGTGTCATCACCGAAAAGGAGCGCTACAACCAGGTGCTCGACACTTGGACGCACGCCCGCGAAGCGATCACGGGCGAAATGCGCGAAGCGATGCGCGGCGACGTTCGCGGTGACAGCGGCTACGTCAATCCGGTGTACCTCATGGCCGATTCCGGTGCCCGCGGCGGCATCGAGCAGATTCGGCAGCTTGCCGGTATGCGCGGTTTGATGGCCAAGCCGACAGGCGAGATCATTGAGACGCCGATCAAGTCGAATTTCCGCGAAGGGCTGACGGTCCTTGAATATTTCAGCTCTACCCACGGCGCTCGCAAAGGCTTGGCCGATACAGCGCTGAAGACGGCTGACTCCGGTTATCTCACCCGTAAGCTGGCCGACGTTGCTCAGAATGTCGTGGTGACGATGAACGACTGCGGTACCACGCAAGGCATTACGAAGCAGGTCATCTATCGCGGCGAAAAAGTCGAGGTGAAGCTCTCCGCTGCCATCACTGGCCGGGTCAGCCGGCAAAGCATTGTTAACCCGATCACGGATGAAGTCATTGTCAAAGAAAATGAGCTCATTACACCCGAGATCGCTCGCAGGATTGAGGAGCTGGGACTTGAGAAAATCAAAGTTCGTAGCGGTATGACCTGCGAGGCGCCGCTGGGAGTTTGCCGACTTTGTTATGGCATGGACTTGGCCACCGGAAACCTCGTCGAAGACGGCATGGCGGTGGGAATCATCGCTGCTCAATCAATCGGTGAGCCGGGCACTCAGCTCACGATGCGTACGTTCCATATTGGCGGCACGGTGAACACCAGCGTCGAAGAGAGCGAAACGAAGGCCAAGAAGGAAGGCATCGTAAAGTTCACCCGCATGCGGTTTGTGCCGAATGAAGAGGGTAAGAACGTCGTCCTCACGCGAAACGGCGAAATCTCGTTGCTCGACAACAAGGGTCGCGAGCTCGAAAAGTACGACGTTCCTAACGGCGCTATTCTCCGCGTCGATGAGAACCAGACCGTCAAGGCGGGTCAGGTGCTCTGCGAATGGGATCCGCACAGCATTCCGATTCTGTCCGAAGTCGCGGGCAAGGTTCGCTATGAAGACGTTGTCGAAGGCGAGACCTTGCGACTTGAAAAAGACCCCAGCGGCCACATGCGGCGCATGATCATGGAACACAAGGGCGAGCTGCATCCGCAGATCGTCCTTGAAGACTCCGAAGGCAAGCCGCTTGATGTGTACTACTTGCCCGAGCGTGCCCACATCGTCGTCGATGAAGGCAAGATCGTCACGGCCGGCACCGTTCTGGGTAAGACGCCGCGCGAAGCGACCGGCATTACCGACATCACCGGTGGTCTGCCACGCGTCACAGAAATCTTTGAGGCTCGCAAGCCCAAAGACCCTGCTGTGATGGCCGAGATCGACGGCGTGGTCGAAATCTTGCAGGAGAAGCGCCGTGGAAAGCGGACGATCATCATCAAGAGCGAAAGCGGCATCGAGCGCGAGCATCTTGTTCCGCACGGCAAGCGATTCCTCGTTCATTCGGGAGACCACGTCAAGGCAGGCCAGGCCCTCGTGGATGGGCCGCTCGTCCCGCACGACATCCTGCGGATCTCGGGCGAGGAAGAGCTGCAGAACTATCTGCTGCACGAAATTCAGAGCGTCTATCGCTCGCAACGCGTCGATATTAACGACAAGCACATCGAGATCATCGTCGCTCGCATGCTCCGCAAGGTCCGGATCGAGACCGCCGGAGATACCAATCTGCTGCCGGGGCTGGTGATGGATCGTTTTGATTTCCGTACGATCAATTCCAACCTCTCCAAGTGCGTGAAGATCACGCACAAGGGCGACAGCGAATATGCCGAAGGGACGATCGTTCCCAAGGAGGCTTTCGAGCAAACGAACGCTCAGATCGAGGCACTCAGCGGTACTCCGGCCAAAGGCGTCAGGCCCAAGCCGGCCACCGCCAGCACGCAGCTCCTTGGTATTACCAAGGCGGCGGTGCAGTCTAGCAGCTTCATCTCGGCTGCCAGCTTCCAGGAAACGACCAAGGTGTTGACCGAGGCGGCTCTGGCCGGCAAGGTGGATCACCTGGTCGGATTGAAGGAAAACGTCATCCTCGGCCACTTGATTCCTGCGGGCACCGGCTTCCGCCAGTTCCAGGAGTCGGAAGTGCGTTACCGTCCCGAAGCGCTCCAGGCCCTGCAAGCGGAGAAAGACAAGGTGCTCGAAGCTGCCTTCCCGCTGCTGCAGCAAGCCGATGGCGGCAACGGCAGCAAGGAAGGTCAGGCGGCCAAGCCGAGCCCCGCCTCGCTGGAAACGCTCCTGGGCACTAAGGAGTGATTGAGGCAGGCATGCCGCCTGCCTTGACACGACTCCCGCCTCCGATACGCTAACAGATTCCCATATTTCGCAGTCACTGTCGATTCGCCACGCATGCCCACGATCAACCAACTCGTTCGTAAGCCTCGCCGGCAAAAGCGAACGTTCAGCAAGTCGCCTGTGCTTGAGAAAAACCCTTTCAAGCAGGGTGTCTGCCTCATCGTCCGCACGATGACGCCAAAGAAGCCGAACTCGGCGCTGCGAAAGATCGCTCGCGTTCGACTTTCGACCGGCCGTGAAGTCACCGTTTACATTCCCGGCGAAGGACACAACCTGCAGGAGCATTCGATCGTGCTAGTGCGCGGCGGCCGCATCCGCGATCTGCCAGGTGTCCGATACCAGGTCGTCCGTGGCGTCCGCGACACGCTGGGCGTCACCAACCGCAAACAGTCCCGCAGCCGATACGGAGCCAAGAAGTCCTAACCTTTGATGTCTCATGGGCAAGATTACTGCTAGCGCCTCCACGCTCCGTCCTGATCCGAAATACAAGTCGCTACTCGCGGCCAAGTTCATCAATTGCTTGATGCATAATGGCAAGAAGAGCGTGGCGCAGGATGTGTTTTATTCGGCCTTGGATATGATCAAGGAAAAGCTGCCTGAAAAGGACCCTATTGAGGTGTTCACGACGGCGGTGGAAAACGTAAAGCCATTCATCGAAGTCCGCAGTCGCCGCGTGGGTGGTGCCGCCTACCAGGTGCCAATGCAGGTCAATCGCAACCGGCAGCAGTCGCTGGCGATCCGCTGGATTCTGGGCGCGGTGCGCGAGAAGAAAGGCCGGCCGATGTTTCAAAAGCTGGCCGAGGAGTTGTCGGCGGCCTACAACAAAGAGGGCTCGGCATTTACCAAGCGCGAAAACGTCCATCGCATGGCCGACGCCAACAAGGCCTTCGCCCACTTCGCGTGGTAGCAGTCCGGTATAGAATTCAGCCGCGATGTGACGAGCATCGCGGCTTTTTCGTGCGCCCAACGTGTAACCATGTCTCGCCAGATCGACAAAATTCGCAACATCGGCATCATCGCTCACATCGATGCCGGTAAGACAACGGTGACGGAGCGGATGCTGTTTCTCAGCGGCGCAAAGCACCGTGTCGGCGAGGTTGATAAGGGCACGACCGATACCGATAGCGATCCGGAAGAGCAGCAGCGGGGAATTACAATTTACGCCGCGTGCGTGACCTTTCCCTGGAAGGACATCACGGTCAATCTGCTCGATACGCCGGGACACGTGGATTTTACGGCTGAAGTCGAGCGGTGCCTGCGCGTGCTCGATGGCGCTGTCGTCGTCTTCTCGGCTCGCGAAGGTGTCGAGGCGCAGAGCGAAACGGTCTGGCGGCAAGCCGATCGCTACAAGGTGCCGCGGCTGGCCTTCATCAACAAGCTCGACCGCGAAGGAGCCGATTTTCACGCCGTTTTTGAGGAAATTGGCACGCGGCTGGCTGCCCACCCGGTTGCCATTCAAATTCCCGTTGGGCAGGGGCCGCAGCACGTCGCCAACCCGTTCCGCGGCGTGATCGACCTGATCGAGATGAAGCTGCTCACGTTTCCGGCCGACAAGGAGACTCGCGAGTACTCGATCGAAGAACTTCCGGCCGACTTGAAAGACGAAGCCGAAGTCTGGCGGCATGAAATGCTGGAGAAGCTCTACAGCTTTAGCAACGAGATGATGGAGCTGGCTCTCGCCGAAAAGCCGATTCCGGCGGAGTTGATTCGCAAGGTGCTGCGCGAAACCACCATCCACATGCAACTGCAGCCAGTGCTGTGTGGCTCGGCGCTGCACGGCATAGGCGTACAGCCGGTGCTGGACGCGGTGCAATACTATCTGCCCAGCCCGCTCGATGTGCCGCCGGTCGAAGGCGAAAGCGTCGGCGAGAAGCAGGCCAAGAAGCTGACGCGCAAGCCTGATTCCGCTGAGCCGTTTTGCGCCTTGGTGTTCAAGGTGCTGCCGGCAAAAACCGGTGATATCCACTGGGTTCGGGTCTATTCGGGCGTGCTCGAGTCGAACAGCCGCGTGCTGAATCCCGGCAAGGACATCAAAGAAAACGTGGCCCAGCTTTGGCACATTC
>Ga0136846_1227142_pt1 | contig 12758 bp, 10 predicted proteins | sample HopSoiMetagenom2_FD_96841 | JGI IMG/M metagenome (GOLD analysis project Ga0136846, IMG submission 96841) | Grasslands soil microbial communities from Hopland, California, USA - 2 Assembly 2016 (version 4) | ecosystem: Environmental > Terrestrial > Soil > Grasslands | place: USA: Hopland...
CCGCCTGGTCGGGTCGGCAATGGCCTGAAAAATATCTCTTCTTATTTCCATTGTTGGATCATTTGCAACTACGTGGTTGCAAATATAAATGCAATTATCTGGTTGCGCAAGTTTTTTTTCAGGCAGTTCGTTTAATTGATCTTACCAGGCATCCTTGCTGCAAGCGAACGCCTTCTATTACGCTTTTGCTTTCGTTCAGGCGCACAAAAAAGACCGTCCCGGCTGATCCGGGTACGGTCCTGAACTTCTGGACTTACCACTATTTACCAATTGTTATTTTGGATCAACACTCCATTCGAGGAGGTGATATATGTAGCCGGAATAGGGAAATGGCTGAATCTGGCATAATTAAACCCTGTTCTGCCATACACATATTTCAACAGGTTTTCTGTGTAACCTGTTCCATTGCTGCCATCGGCAGTTGCTACCTTATTATATCGCACCAGGTCGAACCAGCGATTAAATTCCAGCGCCAGTTCAATGCGCCGTTCCTGCCAAATGGCCAAACGCAACTGGGCTTTGCTGTTGAATGTTATTTGAGGAAGAATACCCGCGCCGCCATTCATACCTGCGGCCACAGTAGCTGTAAAGGTCATATTACCCCGCGCCCGGTAACGGATCTGCTCCAGGTATTTCAAGGCATCGGCCGTATTGCCCAATTCATTGCTGGCCTCGGCATCGATCAACACAATATCAGCATAGCGCAGGAACATCGGGTTCACATTCTGGAATGAAAAATTCGATTGATTCCAATAGGTGAATGGCCAGATCACTTTTTTGTTTGCATAACTGGTATTGGCAGGAAAAGCAACGGGCTTGTTATTATTGTAGCCCATAATAGTATCGGTCTTTGTAAAAATAGTAGCTGCCAAACGGGGATCTCCACTTTCATAGCTATTTACGAGTTTGTCTGATGGATATATTACCCCATTGGCAAAGGCCGGCAATCCCTGGTATTGCAGATAGGGATTATACCAGCGACCCGACCAGATGGCGCTGTTGAAAATATAGCCGCCAGGCATCATGTTTTCAGAACTGTACAACTGATCGGGACTAAACAAATTCCGATAGTTGGGGTATAAACTGTATTCGCCGCCGTTAATTACCGAATCGGCATACAGCTTGGCGTTTGTATAATCCTGTTCATACAAGTAAACCTTCGCCAGTAATCCCTGTGCAGTGCCTTTTGTAACGCGTCCCAGGTTGCTTGTGCCCCATTGCTGCCGCGTAGGCAGGTTGGCGCTGGCAAATTTCAGGTCGGCAATAACCAGCTTTATAATATCGGCATGCGGGCTTTTTACAATGTTGTATTCAGCAGCTGAAGGATCATGATCGCGAAGCGGTGCATCGCCAAATACATTCGTTAAATCAAAATTATAATATGCGCGAAAATATTTCCCCTGCGCTTCATATAACAATGCCGAAGCCGGTGCTGATTTAGCTACAGTCCCCACATTATCGATCACCACATTACAATAGTGAATGTTCTGGTAGGTCCTGTCCCAGTACTGCTGAACATAGCCATTGTCTGCCTGGTAGCTGTAGTTCTGAAAGAAATTCATATTGGCGTCGGAGCCGGGAATATAATCGTCGGCGCACAGTTCATGCGTACTCCATTGCTGACGACCTAATGTATATTCCCGCCAGGCCAGTGAACCATATAGTCTGTTCACAGCCATACCCAGCGTTGAGGTATCGGAGGTAATGGTAGCCGTTGAAAGCACGGCTTGCGGCGCTTTATCCAGAAAACTTTTGCTGCACGATACTGTTCCCCAAATGGCCAGTAATATATTTATATAAGCTAATCGTTTCATTTCAATCTCATTAAATTTTGAAATAGTTAGAAGGTTACATTCAACCCTGCTTTTACAGTTCCTGATACAGGGTACGTACGGAAGTCGTCGCCCATGGTTGACACGCCATACGAGTTGGACACTTCCGGTGAAAAGCCTTTGTATTTGGTTATATAGAAAGGATTGGTAGCACTGAGATACACCCGCAGTTTACTGGCTGCCAGTTTGCTGAGTATACTTTTATTGAATGTATATCCCAGTTCAATATAACGCGCTTTGAAATAGGTTGCATCAGCAATATTAAAATCGCTTTGCTGTGAGGTTGAAGTGTTCACTGCATAGCGGGGTATGCTGGTATTGGTATGAGTGGGCGTCCATGAATCGAGCCACTCCACGTTCATATTCGAAAGGCCTGAGCTAAGGAACTGGTTGCGGGTGGCATTGTAAATTTTGGCGCCATAGCTAACCATCAGGTCAATGGCGGCATCGAATCCTTTCCAGGAAGCATTTAAGGAAAGCCCGCCAATAAATTTTGCATGGGGAGAACCTATATCTGTTTTATCTTTTACGTCAATAACGCCATCGCCATTGAGGTCCTGAAAGATGAGATCACCGGGTTTTAGTCCGCTCCAGAATTGTTTACCGGCAACACCTGATTGTTTAACGGCGTTTTCGTTCAAGGCATCTATCTCGGCCTGGCTTTGTGCTATACCGGCCACTTTATAACCATAAAAATCGCCGATAGGCATTCCTTTGGTTGAGATATGCGTGGAAGGCACCATCCAGTCACCGGTATATACGGTTTGGCCATGGAAGTCAAGGATCCTGTTCTTATTGGCGCTTCCTGTAAACCGGACGCCATAGTTAAAGTCGCCTATTTTGTCGTCCCAGCTTGCTGTAAATTCAAAGCCGGTGTTGCGCACGGTACCTGCATTGGTATAAGCCGGTGTTGAGATACCGGTGCTACCGCCAGGGATAGGCAATTGTAACAGCAAATTTTTTGTTTGCCGGTTGTAGTAATCAAACTCCAGTTTCAACCGGTTATTGAGTGTGGCAAATTCAGCGCCCAGATCGGTTTGCTCTGCCACTTCCCAGGTAATATCGGGGTTGGCCGCGGCAGTGATGGTAGCGCTGTTATAAAACGCGCTGTTAAATACGCCTGAGTAAACCATATCCTGTGTAAGCGTGCTGTAGGTTTGATAGTTCGGGATCTTGTTATTCCCTATCTGGCCCCAACTGCCACGTAATTTCAGGTTATTGATCCAGGAAACGTTTTTCAGGAATTCTTCTTCAGATACCCGCCAGCCGGCCGCTACAGAAGGAAATGAACCCCATCTTTTGCCATTGGCAAATTTTGAAGAACCATCGGCACGATAAGAGGCGGTTAAAAAATAACGGTTCTTAAAAGTATAGTTAGCCCTGAACAGGTAAGAGAGAATAGATTCACTGAAAGGCAAATTGGCGCTGTTGGTCCAGCTGAGACTGGTGGTAGGCAGGGCGTTTACATACCTGTAATCGTCAGCCGTAGACAACAATCCGGAACCGGTTACGTCGAGCGTGTTGTAATCATAGTTCTGCGCCGTATAACCAGCCAACAGTTCTACCTGGTGATCATGGCCAAACGTTTTGTTATAATCAAGGGTATTCTCCCAAAGCCAGGTATATCTTGTTTCATATGCGTTCTGTATTGAGTTGCTGGCCTGGATCTGGTTAGGACTTGAAATATTAAAAGCGGGCGTGTAAGCATCTATACGGCCAATGGTGAAGTCGGTTCCATAGCTGCTGCGAAAGGTAAGCCCATCAAGAATTTCAAAATTCAGGTAGGCATTACCTACAAATTGCAACGGTTTTGATCTTACATCTTTGTTCAGATAAAACGATGCATACGGGTTGATGATATCGGGATCCTGACCGGGGGTAAAAGTGCCGTCGGGTTTACGAACTGTTAACAACGGCGAAATACGATAGATGGAATTGAGGCCGCGACCGCCATTCCATTGGGCTGTGCCCGTATAACGGCTACTGGCCAGCGACAGGTTGTGACCAATAGTTAAACGTTTGCTCACCTTGTATTCGTTGTTGGCGCGTAGTGTTATGCGATCGAAGCTCGTATATTTTATCACGCCATCTTCCTTGTGGTAAGAAGCGCTGATATTATACTTTACACTTTCCGAACCGCCCGATATGCCCATTTGATAATCATGTACAATACCTTTCTGAACAACTTCTTTTCTCCAGTTGGTGCCTGCGCCAATTGAATCGAGGTTGTTGTATACAGGCGCTTTGCCGGCATTGGTGTTAAAGAGGTTTACCAGTTCGGCATACTGGCGGCCATTGCCCACATCATATTTGCGGGTAAGGAATTGAAAACCCTGCGAAGCGTTAAAAGTAACAACGGGTTTACCAATTCGTCCTTTTTTGGTTGTTACCAGGATCACCCCGTTGGCGCCGCGTGAACCGTAGATAGCAGTAGCAGAAGCATCTTTTAAAATTTCCATGGAGGCAATGTCGCCGGGCGCCAGGTAAGCGATACTCGATACCATCATCCCGTCTACTACATAAAGCGGACTTGCGTCGCCGTTGGTACCTAATCCTCTTACAAATACATTGGGAGCAGCACCGGGACCGCCCTGGTTAAGGATGGCCACGCCAGGCGCCTTTGCCTGTAATGCTTCGGCGGCATTGCTACCGCCTATTTTGGTTATATCGGCCGATTTAATGCTGGACACGGCACCGGTCAGATCGCTTTTCTTCCGCGTTCCATAACCAATGATCACCATGTCGTTCATTGCGAGCGGAGACATCGCCAGTTTTATGGTAATGTCTGTTTGATCGCCTACCCTCATCTCCCTGGTTTCAAAGCCAACATAGGAAACTATGAGAACAGACTTCGGGCCTTCAACAGTAATATCAAACGACCCATCCTCTTTGGTGCTGGTGCCGTAACTTTTTCCCTTTTCCTGCACATTAGCGCCCACCAACGGAGTGCCTGATTCAGAATAGATCTTCCCGGTAATTTTTATCGGCGGTGCAGGTTCAGGCGCCGGTGCAGGCGCAGGCTGTTCCTTTTCTTTAATAACCACAATGTTGTTATTAAAGAAGGAGTAAGTAAGCGGCTGGCCCTGGAAACAGAGATCCAACACCTGTTTGACAGAAGCATCCGTTACATGAACCGAAACCTTACCGGCTTTTTGCAGCAACACGCCACGATAAGCAAAGGTGTAACCTGTTTGCTTTTTTATTTCTTTTAATACCTGTTTTAGTGGAATGTTGTCGCCCGACAGTGTAACTTTTTGGGAGTACACGCCGGCTGTTACATTCAAACAGGCAACCAGTAGAAAGATTGATAAGAAGTTCATCACAAGCAATTGTTTTCGCCCAACCCCTATTTTACGCAAAAAGGGGCTGCAGCATGCAGTAAAATGCATAATTTTGATTTGTTTGGTTAAACAATAAGAGACACAATCGATGTTGACTTAACCTGACTGTCCCGATGTTATCGGGACCTCAACCGCTTCGACGGCCATCGGAGCGGTTTTCTTTTGGTTAATCGGTTCTGTAAGGTGAGCCACCCTTTGAGGGTGACCCACCTTTAATTGATTATCCTGGCGGATGAGTTTTGAAGAATGTCCTTTCAAATGGCATAAGCATATATTTGGTTTTTATGTACTTACAGAACAGTCACTTTTTTCCCCTCTAACCTGAGCTGCAGATCCGCAGTTGTTTCCAGTACTTTCAATACCTCTAATAAAGTTGTATTGCGGGGCACCTCTATAAAAAGCGGTTCGGTTTTTATGACTCCTTTATATTCCACTTCAACATCATACCATCTGCTTAACTGGCGCATTACGGTTTTTATATCAACATTTTCAAAATGAAATAACCCGTTTTTCCAGGCAAGCACATCCTCTGTCTGAACTGGGATGGGTTGGGATAAATGGGATGATTGGGATACGATGGCCTGTTCACCAGGTTCCAGCACGACTGATTCTTCTCTGCCCTCTGCCCTCTGCCCTCTGCCCACCTTCACTCTTCCTTCAATTAAAGTGATCTTTTCAGCCGGTTCGTCATCATAAGCATTGATATTAAAGTGGGTGCCCAATACTTCAACAGCAGCTCCCCCGGGAATAGTAACTTTAAATGGCTTTTTCGGATCCTTTGCCACTTCAAAATACACCTCGCCTGTTATTTCCACCTTTCTTTCATTCCCTGCAAAAGCAGTAGGGAATTTGATAGAAGCCGCAGCATTCAGCCACACTTTACTTCCATCGGGTAATACCAATTGATACTGACCGCCGCGCGGAGTACTTAAAGTATTATAGGTTATTGCGGCCTCCCCATGCCCCTCACCACCAGTTGGGAGTGAGTAGGAAAGCAAACCATCTCTTGTCTTATTCACCTTACTGCTTCCCTCCTGCGCCAACTGTCCGTTTGCAGCATCGTCGAGCACAATGGTAGAATTATCTCCTAATGTAAGAATGGCTTTATTGCCGCCGGGCTCAATATCTTTAGTATTTGTAAGAGTAATTTTTGGGGTATTTGTAACCAGGTCTGTTTTCGGGGTACGGATCAAACCAAACCATATACCAGTACCGATCAACAGAACGATTGCAGCCACCGCAGCCAACCGTTTCCAGAAGATCATTTGCCGAACCCGTGCCTCGGTTCTATCCTGTTCAGCGGGCCGTATCATCATAATGCCGTTCAGGACCGCATTCAAACGTTCCCGTTCCATTACTTCAGGCATAGGATCACCTGACAGGCCATCTAACAGCAAAGCCTTTATATCTTCTTCATACTCACCCCTGTTCACCAATGCGAACAGCTCATCAAATTCGGCTCTGGTGATCTCGTTATTTGTCAGTTGATCCAGTAAATACCGCAGCTTTAATTGGCTTTCACTCATAATATCAATTTGGATAAAACGGCTTGCATTTAGTTACCAAAGAATAATCCGGTAACTTTGCTATATAATTGACGACTGCCGAAAAAGATCACACTATTCATCCTAAAAAAAAATTACAGTTTTCCGGCCGGGCAAAAAAAGTATTAAATGATCACCCCAACGAACTTACCATATCAGGAAAGGGAATTACTTTCCAGGATTGCCCAAAGTGATGAAGCGGCATTTACGGAGATCTTCCACCAGTTTAGCCAGCGCATCTGGATGTTTGTTGTCAAAAAAGCGAAATCGGAATCCGTTGCAGAGGAAATAGTGCAGGAGGTATTCCTGAAGTTATGGGTAAAAAAAGAAATGGCTACCGACATCGAAGACCTTGCCTCGTTCCTGTATACGATGGCCGCCAATAAACTGTACGATCATTTCAAAAAAGTGGCAGGCGATAGCAGAAAACTCGAGAACATGTGGCTTCAGGTGCAACAAGCCGCCATTTCAAATCCTGTTGAAGAAGCGCTGGACTTCCGTGAAAGCATGCATCTCATTAACCAGGCCATTGAACAGTTGCCACCGCAACGAAAGAAAATATATCTGCTGAACCGCATGGAGGGATTAAGTTATGAAGAGATCGCGCAAAAGCTAAACATCAGTAAAAGCACGGTTAGCAATCAACTGGTAGAAGCTACCAGATCCATCAGGGAATATATTAAAAGTACGGGCGGCGCCACTATTTTATTCCTGGTGCTGAGCACTAAATTTTATCATTAGCCGGCAATTTGTTTAATTTTTCAAATTCCTTCAAACATTTGGGACAAAGACAATTCTCATAATTTTCTTTTAAATAGGCTAACAACTGCGTTGACAGATTGATATTCTCACACCAACATCCTCTTGCATCATTCTTACAGGCAAAAGAGGCCTCACATTTTGAGCATTTCTTTATCATTCCCAAATATATTTAACCTTAAATCACATTTCTCATTTATTAATGCCTTATTGTATACTTTTCTGAACCAGTCATGAAATCCGCAATTAGACTACAAAAGTCCTCGATTAGCTTACGCCCGGCAGGTGGCGTCTTCTGATTTTTGCCTTATCAAAAATTGAAACAAAAGGAACATGAAAAATCAGCAAAATAGCAAAGTCTGGTTCATTACCGGAGCTTCGCGTGGCTTTGGGCGCATTTGGGCAGAGGCCGCCCTCGAACGTGGCGATAAAGTTGCCGCCACGGCACGTAATGTAACCAGTTTAGCCGCACTTAAAGAAAAATATGGTGAAAGTGTATTGACCCTTGAATTGGACGTTACCAGGCCTGGCCAGGCTGCAACAGCCGTAAACCAGGCGCATGCCCATTTCGGGCGGTTGGACATTGTGCTGAACAATGCCGGTTATTCACTTGTTGGCACTATCGAGGAAGCGAGTGTGGAGGATGTTAAAGCCATGTACGAAACCAACGTTTTCGGCGCACTGGCTGTTATCCAGGCTGCTTTACCGTTGCTTCGGAAGCAAGGCGGCGGACATATACTGGGCACTTCCAGCAATGTTGGCCATGTGACCCTACCGGTAATCGGCTACTACTGCTCTACAAAATGGGCATTTGAGGCTATTCACGAAAGCCTGTTTGCCGAGGTTAAAGACTTTGGAATTAAAGTAACCATTATTGAACCGGGCGCATACGCTACGGAATTTGGCAGTGAGCATTCTTTGAAATTTGCGCCGGGCATGGAAATATACTCGGATCTTAAAACGCAATTTTTCGGAAGATTAAAAGATCTGGAAAAAGGCGATCCGAATGCTACCCCACAAGCGCTTTTTCAGATCATAGATCAGGAAAACCCTCCCCTGCGGTTCAACCTGGGCAGTCAAAACCTGCCATGGGTACGCGCTGCTTATGAAGAACGATTGGCGCTTTGGGAAAAATGGGATGCCGTTTCCAGTTCAGCCCAGGCTTTATCTAAATAATAACTGTTCATAACCGGTAATTTAAATGGTTGCCGGTTATTCTTAAATTTGATCTTACATGAAAAAAGAGGAAAATAGCGTACACAAGTTTGAGACTCTGTCCGATGCCCATCGCGCATTTGGTCTGCCTCAACCAAAGCATCCATTGATCAGTCTGATCCATGAAGCGCCTTCCTGGTCGGGATCAAACCAGCCGTACCCGCATCATGTACTGGGATTTTTTAAAATTTCTTACAAGCCCAAATTGGGCGGTAAATTAAAATATGGCCAGAGTTATTATGATTTCGATGAAGGAGGCTTGCTGTTCGCTGCGCCCGGCCAGGTCATGGGTGGCGGCGGTGAAAACGAGGAAGCCGTATGTTCTGAGTATACCTTGCTGATCCATCCTGATTTCTTTTTAGGCTATCCCGTAGCTAAAAAGATCAGTCAGTACGGATTCTTTTCTTATGCAACCAACGAAACCCTGCATCTTTCTGAAGATGAGAAAGCCACCATCATGTCTATTTTCAGGATCATGGAACAGGAACTGAACAGCCGGATAGATGACTTCAGCCAGGATGTGGTTATAGCCCAAATTGAGTTGTTGCTGAATTACGCCAATCGCTTTTATAATCGCCAGTTCATTACCCGTAAGGTCGTCAGTCACGATTTGCTGCAAAGATTGGAAGATCTATTGGCGGGTTACTTCAACAATGAACAGGCTTTAAGCAAGGGCATCCCGACCGTTCAGTATCTTGCTGAAAACCTGAATTTGTCGCCCAGTTATTTAAGTGATATGCTGCGCGCACTGACCGGCCAGAATGCGCAGCAGCACATCCATGATAAACTGATCGAAAAGGCGAAGGAAAAATTATCTACCACTACCCTATCCGTGAGTGAAATAGCTTATACGCTGGGTTTCGAACATCCGCAATCTTTCAGTAAACTGTTTAAAACAAAAACCAGCCTTTCTCCGCTGGAGTTCAGACGGTCTTTTAACTAAGCTTGTACCTGTACAACACCCCTGTGCAAAAACGCAGCCCTGTCGTGCTGAAAAGCCTGTTTGTTTTTGTTCATTGTTTTGTATATGATTTCTTGTACTTATTGTCTTTCCACCTGTTCGTTTCTGCCGCACAGTCAGAGATCAATTGGTTTAGTCTTTTTATTTGAGTCGTTTCCTGCTTTGCGCTCATTACCCAATGTGTTGATAATTTTCTATAGGAAGGTGCGAGTGCCTGAAAGTAGTTCCAGGCCTTTTTGTTTGCTTTAAATTGCTTTTTAAAATCCTCAGGTAATGCTACTTCGTCTTTTTCGTGAGAATATATCCTGGACTTACTTTCTTTTCTTTTCTCAAAACTCTCCAGTCCGGCAGGGTGCATAAGTCCGGCCTTTGTTAACGCTTCTATTTTTTTAATGTTGACCGCACTCCATATACTCGTTGATTTTCGTTGTGTAAAACGAATTTGATAACTGTCTTTATCTATCGACTTTCTAACGGCGTCAATCCAGCCAAAACAAAGAGCTACGTCAACTGATTCAGACCAGGACATACTGGGCTTTCCGCTGCCAACCTTATAAAATCCTACGCATAACTCAGTTTCCTTTTTATGATTTTTCTGTAACCACTTTCTAAAATCAGCTTGCTTGGCAAAAAAGATCGGTTTCATTTCCTTATCTGTCATACTTCTAAGGTAGCAAACCCTATACTATCTTTAAAACAATTTTCCCATTTACCTGTTGCTGCACCAGCAATTCAGCAGCTTCTGCAATGCTTGTCCAGGGTAGTTCTTTATCAATAGGTGTGTGCAAACGTTTTTGTTTAACCAATCCGGCCATATGCGTGAATACAGCCGTACAATCAGCAGGCACTTCAGGCCCCAGGAAGATCAATTGTTTGCGGTGAAACGGCCATTCAGACGATCGAACATTGAACGTTGTGGGTTGACGCGATGAATTACCAAAGTTAACACAGGTACCGCTTGCAGTTAACATACTTACCGCAACAGCCAGCACATGGCCACCGATCGAATCAAACACCACATCATATTTTCCCGCGGCTTTTGCCTCTTCTATTGACGTAAACACAGCATGAGGCATTACTCCATCATTTTCCATTTGCTGTTTCAGGTTAGGGCGCCGGCTTACTGCAAATACTTTTGCCCCGGCCATGGCTGTTAATTGACATAAAATTCGCCCAACACCGCCTGCGGCGCCAGTGATTAATACCTGCAGGTTAAGCAACGGGCCCACTGCTTCCATACAAGTTACAGCAGTACCTGCTGCTACCGGCAATGAAGCAGCCTGCGCATCACTAATATCATCAGGTGTTGTGGCCATTTGTGCCGCGGCAGCAACAATGTATTCGGCCCAGGCTCCTTGTTGAACAAAACCAAAAACGCGCGTACCTTCTTTTGGTGAGTTGCCATTTGAAGCTGCTTTTATTATTACACCCGCAAAATCCCAACCGGGAATATAACTGGTAGTAGCAGCAAGGGCCGTACGCACTTCACCCTGGTTTAGTGAAAAAGCAGTAACTCGTATCAGCGCCTGGTGGGGTGCAGGAACAGGAACAGAACATTCCGTTATCTTAAAACGTGTATCAGGATCCGTAACGATAGCCCGCATGCGGTTTAACATTTCCATATAACGTTGATTTTTGGCAAAGCTAAAATCAGCGAAATGGAAAAGCGTTGATTTGAATCAACAAAACTAACGTGCAGCGTTTCTCAACCTGCTTAATGTTTCTTTAGTCATACCCAGGTAATTTGCAAGCATGTGATGAGGTATGCGTAAGAATAATTCAGGAGAAGTGCTCATTAACTTATCGTAACGCATTTGAGGCGTTTCATAATAAGAGGCTTCCAGCCGTTCCATAAAATAACAGGCAGTGTGCTGAGCCAGGTACCTCCCAATTTTTTGCCATGAATAGGAGCTATCGAAGAGATCGATTAATTTTTTAGCATCCATGCAAACCAGGGTAGACTTTTCAACCGCCAGGATATTTACCTTTGAAGGCTTTTGCGTTACAATGCTGTAGTAATTGGTAACAAATTCATGTTCTGTAGCAAAATCAAAAGTGCGGTCTTCTCCGTTATGATCTTTTACCCAGCGAAAACAACCTTCGAGTAAAAATCCAACTGTTTTACATATTTTACCTTCTGCCAGAAATAATTCTTTTTTGTCGTACACCTGTATGTACAACAGCTCATTCAAATTTTCCCATTCCAGGTCATTTAAAGGAACAAGGCTGTTTAAATACGTTCGAAGGGGCGTAAAATCTTGGTTCATGGTGCTTCAAATGTAGCCCCTTTCATGTTAAGCCGGCTTCAAAAAGCCTGGCACAATTTTTTATATAACCTGCGCGCTTATCATTACAGGATAGTGTCCTTTCTTCTAACAAATATTTTCCGCATTTCGTAAACTCCAAAATCGTTTACTGGCACAGTTTTTCCGGTCTATTCGCACCTCAATACTATTTGAAAAACTATGAAAGTGTCAACTCTACGCTTCCTAAAGCTATTGCTTTTTGTTGCAACATCGTTTTGTGCCAATGCTACTAACTATTATGTAGACCCATCATCCCCGGGGAAAAATCTCGGAACATATGATGATCCGTGGCACGACATTAACGACATTCCATGGACGATAAATTATTTTCAACCGGGCGATAACGTTTACTTCAGACGCGGTCAACAATACACCGGTACATTGTCTATCAACAGTAATGGTAGCGAAGGTGCACCCATAACCATCATGCCCTATGGTGAGGGCAGTGCACCCCTGTTTAAATTCAATCCGGGTAACTTTCCCGATCCAGTGATCAGTAACCGTGTAATGATCCGCCTGAATCAATGTAATTATATTGTTATCGATGGCTTTGAAATGACCGACTATACCATCCCCGATTATGATCGTAGTGGCACGGCTAATGTGGGCTACGGGGTTTACATTTATAAAGGTTCCGGCGATGGCGGTTCTCACAATGTTATTAAGAACTGCACCATCTCGCGATTAGGCGCGGGCATTAACATAGATGGTGGTAGCGACAATACGATCACTAACTGCGCCATCAGCAACCTGCGCATGATCATCAATACGCCTTATCAGATGTGGGACGATTTTGGCGC
>Ga0136846_1234248_pt1 | contig 12755 bp, 13 predicted proteins | sample HopSoiMetagenom2_FD_96841 | JGI IMG/M metagenome (GOLD analysis project Ga0136846, IMG submission 96841) | Grasslands soil microbial communities from Hopland, California, USA - 2 Assembly 2016 (version 4) | ecosystem: Environmental > Terrestrial > Soil > Grasslands | place: USA: Hopland...
GCGGAGGGATTCGAACCCCCAAGTTCGGTTTTGGAGACCGACAGTTTAACCGTTGAGCTTACGCCCCTGTGTACATTGAGTAATTGAGCAATTTGTAATGAGTAATATCGGATCGGGCGGTACCGTTCCAATCTTTCTTGCCCATCGCTCAATTACTCAATTACCCGATTACAAAATTACCAAACTACTTCACTTCTTTATGCGGCGTATGCTTGCGGCAACGGTTGCAGAACTTCTTCAGTTCCAGCCGGTCCGGGGTCGTCTTACGGTTCTTGGTCTTCGAATAGTTGCGTTCTTTGCACTCACCGCACTGCATCGTGATAATTTCTCGGGGCATATCAATACAGCTCCTAACTCTTTGCTCTTAACTTTGTAGCGCAGGCGCCCTCGCCCGCGGTTACTTCTCGATCGATCTCCTGGCTAAATAATCTCGCTGATCGTACCTGCGCCCACCGTGTGGCCGCCTTCACGGATGGCGAAGCGCAAGCCCTTCTCCATCGCCACCGGCGTGATCAACTCAATCGTCAGCGCCACGTTGTCGCCCGGCATCACCATCTCCGTGCCCGCAGGAAGTTCCGCTACGCCCGTTACGTCCGTCGTTCGCAAGTAAAACTGCGGCCGGTATCCCTTGAAGAACGGCGTGTGCCGCCCGCCTTCTTCCTTGGTCAGGATGTACACCTCGCTCTTGAACTTCGTGTGCGGCGTGATCGAGCCACCCTTCGCCAGCACCATGCCGCGCTCCACGTCTTCTTTGCCAATGCCGCGCAGCAACAGGCCCGCGTTGTCGCCGGCCATGCCTTCATCCAATTGCTTCTTGAACATCTCGACGCCCGTCACCACCGTCTTGCGCGTGTCGCGGAAGCCCACAATCTCGGCTTCCTCGCCCACCTTCACCTTGCCCCGCTCGATTCGTCCCGTCACCACCGTGCCTCGGCCCGAAATCGAGAAAATATCTTCAATCGGCATCAGGAACGGCTTGTCGGTCTCGCGCGCCGGCAGCGGCACACTCTTGTCCACCGCATCCATCAGCGCATCAATCTGCTTCTCCCACTTCTCTTCCCCGTTCAGCGCGCCCAGCGCCGACAAGCGCACCACCGGCACATCGTCGCCCGGGAACTGATACGACTTCAGCAGCTCGCGCACTTCCAGTTCCACCAGGTCGAGCAGCTCAGGATCATCCACCGCATCGCACTTGTTCAGCGCCACCACAATGTACGGCACGCCTACCTGACGTGCCAGCAGCACGTGCTCGCGCGTCTGCGGCATCGGACCGTCCGTCGCCGCCACCACCAGGATCGCGCCATCCATCTGCGCCGCGCCCGTGATCATGTTCTTGATGTAGTCGGCGTGACCCGGGCAGTCGACGTGCGCATAGTGACGATTCGCCGTCTCATACTCCACGTGCGCCGTGGCAATGGTGATGCCGCGCGCCTTCTCTTCCGGAGCGTTATCGATCGAATCGAACGACCGGAACTGGATCTTCGGATTGTGCTTCGACAAAACCTTCGTGATCGCCGCCGTCAACGTCGTCTTGCCGTGATCGATGTGCCCAATCGTCCCTACGTTCACGTGCGGCTTATTACGCTCAAATTTCTCTTTCGCCATGATTGCCGTGCCTCTCTCGTTCTAGTAATACCGATATAGCTTTTGATACTTGGTGCGCAGCGTCGAATCGACCTCTTCGATCTTCGACAGGTAGAACTCACGAATCTGAGCCTGATCGGAAACAGCCAACCCGTTGTAGAGCTTTTGCGCCGAGCCAGGCTTTCCTAAACTCTCGTCCGATTGCTCCAGAATTCCTCCCGCCAGCACCAGGTCGAAATCCCGGATGCGAATTCCCTTGCTCTTCAGCCGTTGCAAAAACTGCTCGACTTCACCAGCAGCAAAAACGCGAGTCAAGGCGGCCTTCAACCGAGCAAACTCTTCTTCCCGCTCAACCTTGAGCCCCGCCTGTTCAAAGCTCACTTCGTTAACCCTGTAAGTACTTGGAGCGGGAGACGGGAATCGAACCCGCGACCAACAGCTTGGAAGGCTGTGACTCTACCACTGAGTTACTCCCGCCCTGAACCATCTGTAAACTTTCAGCTGTCAGCCCTCAGCTCAAGTTCAGCGTCTGAATCGAATCTTCAGCAGCGCTTCTCAATTCCAGTTCTTCCTTGCACCATCGGTTGCGTGCGAAGCATGCGAAGCAAGATCACCGTCGCAATCACCGCTCCCAAAACGACCACCAAACTTCCAACTCTGCTGACCTCGCGATTTTCGAAAACATCTCGAACAGAATTGCGAGCCACCATGAGAGCTAGCATCACGAACATGATGGTGCGCGCCCGCTTCTTACCACCCGAATCCAAACGCCAAAATGCTGCGACCTGCACAGCTAAATATGCGAACAGAACCGCCGCCCACACCCACCTGAATATGTGCCAGGCATCCTGCACTTCAACTCCTCTAACCAATCTCTGGAGCCGATGACCAGGATTGAACTGGTGACCTCTCCCTTACCAAGGGAGTGCTCTACCAACTGAGCTACATCGGCCCACTCCCACTCACGTATCGACGGGCGCCCTCGCCCGTCCCGGCGGAGCGCAGTTCCGCTATTCGTCACTACCGTGCATCGCATCTTTCCGATGCAACAAAGTCTTCACCGCAAAAAGCCCCAGGATGGCAAACGTCACCATTCGCACCCTGTTATCGCCCAGCGTCGTCCACGCCAAAACTCCTAGCAGGAGGTAAATGCCCACCGCGATGGACAAGCGGTTCAAGTCAGTAGCTTCCTCGCTGTCGCTCGGGATTTTGCCTGCGGAATCCCGTTCCGCTCACCGCAAAAACAAGTCAACACTGGTGCACAGGGGAGGATTCGAACCTCCGTAGCTCCGGAGAGCGGCAGATTTACAGTCTGCTGCCATTAACCACTCGGCCACCTGTGCGGATTCCGGTTCACCCGGTTTCAACACACTTCATCCGGAAGGTTGCGGGCTGGCACATCCGCCTAAAATTAGCGCCACGCGAAAAGAAATCAGGACACACGAAACATACTTCCGCACGAAGACTTACGACACGTCGGAAGAATTCCTTTTAAAGGAGTGCGTTCTTGGTAATCCTGCTGCGGTGCTGCCGCCAACTGCGTTTCCGGAAATCGTTACCTGGAGCTGGCGAAGGGATTCGAACCCCCGACCCTCTGATTACAAATCAGATGCTCTACCAGCTGAGCTACGCCAGCAAAATCAGACTCTTCCGCCCGCAAGGGCGCGAAAGGTCCTTCTGATCCCTATTATGCATCCGGGACAATTATTTAAATTACCATAACGGCCCCTGACGTGCAACCAAGCGCGCCCCGTTTGCACGTGTAATTTCTATAGCTTGCGACAGGACTCGTTTCCTGGAAGAGACACTCTCGAATCGCGATGGTATCATGTGCGCGTCCCGGCATTCCCGCAGTAAATGGGCTTGGCAGTCCCCCCACTCTTGATGAGTGCGGCTAGCATTTCATGCGCATACGACGCCGTCTTCCAATCATTTTAGGGGTTGTGTTGGTGGCCGCGGCGGTCGTGGTCGTCGTACAACTGCGAAAACATGCTCCCCCCGAACCAGCCCGCCTCCTGCCCAGCGGCGACGCGTTCTTCTATGTCAACCTGAGCTGGCTTCGGCGTTTGAATGCGGTAAAGCAACTGCCGCCAGTTTCGCACGATCCCGAATACGAACGCTTCATCCAGGAAACCGGCTTTCAATTTGAACGCGATCTCGATCGTGCAGCCTTTGCGGTTCACTATCCCACCACTTGGGGTGGCGCCGGAACTCCAACAGGGGCGGACCAGCCACGATTTAGCGAAGTTTTCGAAGGCGATTTCCATGCAGAGAAGCTGTCAGCTTATCTCAAAAAGCTCGCGCGATCGGTTGAGAACTATCGTTCCGTTGACGTCTACAGTATCCCTCTGGAGAGCCGCACGGTTCGAGTCGCAATGATCGGTGTTGGCACGGTTGCGGTATCGAACCACGAGGACGCTGCGGTGATCCATGGCATGATTGACCGCTCGCGCAAGCTTGCTTCTCCGTTTGCCGGGCCGGCATTTTTGCGCCAGTACTACAAGTACATCCCTAGTAATCTTCCCGTGCCCACGCTGGCCTGGGCTATTGTGAGGGTCGAGAATGGAGACCGCCGCTTTCCCCTAGCCAATGGGCTTTGGTCGCTGATCATTCCCGGACACGCCGTGGTCGTAGTTTCTGCACGTTTCCTCACCGCACTGCATTTCAGAGCCGAGGCTTTCACCAATAGCCAGGAGGATGCACAGCGTGTAAGTGAACAAGCAAGTACGTTTTTGAATATCTTTCACGCCGCTGAAAACAGCGCGGCTGGTGGAACGGACCCCGATGTAAAGCAGTTCTTCGAGAGTCTCAAGGTCGAGCAACACGATGCTCGTGCCGTCCTTACCGCCACGCTATCCCCTGGTTTCATCAAAAAGGTGCTCACGGAACCTCCCGCCGTTATCGGGCCAGGAGAAGAAGAAAAGAAAAACCAGGTTCAACCCAGCCCGTCTAAACCAGTATTACCAAAAGGCAAAAAGAAGCGCGTTAAGTGACCTCGCGGGCTGTAACTTTAGGGCGTTCGGTAGCATCTTTCCAGTGATGAGAAGTTCGTTGGGCTATTCCTTCTCACTGCCCTAAGTTGCTCGTGCAGGTAGAATAAGAAAAATGTCGAGTCTCCCACTTCCGCTCGCGGCCTTCGTCGCCGGACTCATTTCCTTTCTTTCGCCATGCGTGCTGCCTTTGGTGCCAGGTTATGTTTCGCTGATTTCAGGGGCCGGGGTTGAGGAACTCAAAACGCAGGACAATCAACTGCTCCGCCGCGTCATGCTCAATTCGGCGCTGTTCATACTGGGTTTCAGCGTTGTCTTCATCACGCTGGGCGCGCTTTCCACCGGAATCGGTCAACTCACGGCGCGGTACAAATCCACGCTCGCCCAGGTAGCCGGCGTAGTGATTATTCTTTTCGGCCTTCATCTGACTGGCTTGTTCAAGATCAAAGCGCTGTACGCGGACAAGCGTCTCCACAATGTAAAAGGCGGCAGCACACCGTGGGGCGCCTTCGTCATCGGGTTTGCATTCGCGTTCGGTTGGACGCCGTGCGTCGGACCCATCCTCGCAGTCATTCTCGGCTTTGCCGCGGAGCAGGACTCGGTCAGCAAGGGAATCGTTCTGCTCGCGATTTATTCACTGGGGCTTGCTGTGCCCTTTCTGCTCACATCCTTGGGCATTGAACGCTTTCTGAAGTTCTATAGTCGCTTTCGAACCCACATGCACGCGGTAGAAGTCGCGAGCGGAGTTCTCCTGATCGCCTTGGGTGGACTGCTCGTCTTCGGGCGTTTTACCTTGATCTCAAACTATCTTTCGTTTCTGAATCGTTTCGCATTGTAAGAAGGAGTAGCCGTGAGCCGGAATTCTTTGGTCTGGATTGTAGTCATCGTGGCCGTCTCGGTAATGCTCGTCGCCGCGCCGTATCTGGCGCGCCGCGCCGGCCTGGCCAAGAGTCCGAGTCGTCAGGCAGAGATCAAGGGTAAACCGGCGCCTGAGTTTGCGCTCGAATCGCTCGATGGCAAGACTGTGCGGCTCTCCGATTTCCGGGGAAAAGCCGTGCTTGTGAACTTCTGGGCTACGTGGTGCCAGCCCTGCAAGATCGAAATGCCGTGGTTCGAGGAGATGCAGAAGGAATACGGGCCGAACGGCTTCCAGGTACTGGGCATTGCTATGGACGATGCTAGCAAAGAAGATATCGCCAAGTTCGCAAAAGACATGGGCGTTAACTACCCGATCCTGGTTGGCAAAGAGGCGGTCGGAGAAGCTTATGGCGGAGTTCAATTCCTGCCGTCGTCTTTTTTCATTGATCGTGATGGCAAGGTCGTGGACCGGGTGTTCGGGCTAAAGAGCCGCAGCGAAATCGAAGATGACATTAAGGCAGCCATGGGCCAGGGTCGCGCGGCCCTGACTGTCGCCAGGTAAGGGTAACTAGGCCATCAGAGTACCTGGGTTCGGAGTCACCCGCGAGCCTGTACAGCGTCGCAAGTAACGTGGTCGGCTGTTCGGAGTCGGGTTTAACATTCCTGTTATGCGTGGGGCGAAATACATTCTGGTTGGCGTGTGCTTGCTCGCCGAGTTTGCTTCGGCTCAAGACCTCATGGGCTCAAAGAATCCCTCCGTGAGCCTTTTGCCCACTGGAGTAACTCCCGTCACCGGAGGGAAAGCTGGGCAGGCCGAGCTACGTTTTCGCATAAGCTCGGGTTTTCACATCAACTCCAATACACCCAAATCTGAGTTCCTGATTCCTACGGTTCTGAAGCTCAATGCTCCCACTGACATCGTAGTCGGCAAGATTACTTACCCTCTGGGCCAGGAGATGAGTTTCCCATTCGCGCCGAATGAGAAGCTGAGCGTGTACAGCGGCGAATTCGCGGTGGGAGTGCTGGTTCGGCCTCTACACAACGTCATTCCGGGCAAGTACATGTTTCGTGGTCAACTACGCTACCAGGCTTGCGACAATGCGGCGTGCTATCCACCTAAAAATCTACCCGTTCAATTCGAAGTAAAGGTTAACAAGCCTCCCAAACCACACGTCAGCAATCCGGCCCAGAGTCCGCACGTACACCACTGATCGCTTCCAGCAGAATCGGTACGTGAAGATTTCTACCTTCCAATCACACCCAGGCGAACACCCTTTAATTTGTTGGGATCGAACCACGCGACGCGCTGACCAAACCAGGTCTTGGTTCCGCTGAGCCTGTATTTTTTATTAGCAGCATCGAAGTTATGCGCCGCGAAGAGAAGCGCGACTGGAGTCTCGCCGAATTTCTGCAATCGTTCATTGATCCAGGACTTGTTGTCGATAGGAGCCACAAGCAACACAGGCTCTCCTGGGAAGTAAGCCATCTTTGCTCCAAACTCTCCGTGGTTCTCGGTTAGAGGCTCTGACCAGCCATATGCCTTTCGAAACTGATCGACAGAAGTCTTCATGTCGTTCACGGCCAAAACTACCAGGTCGATGCCGGCGACGGGAGACTCCTTGACACTGGCGGAAGTCTGCACTCGCCAGTCCCTCGGCGTACGGTCTTCGATAACAAAAGGCAAAGATGACCCTGGCGTTCCGCTGCCCACCTGAGCGATGAGCCATTCAATGGCTAAGCCGTCTGGCTTTTTCCTGCTTCCTTTTATCGGTCCATCTGTTGCAAGGCCCGCAGCTTTCAAGCGCTCGACTTCTTTCTGCACGTCGTCGCTGGACACAGCCCAGGCACATGGTCCTGCATTCGCTGCCAGAAATTTTCCCCATGGCGAAGCCTCCGCCGAACCTGGGCTCTGGGGCGCAATCAATTCCAGGTACGAGCCATCATCGAACCCGACGAACGCCATCTGGGTGCCACCCGTGGTGTGCGGACCACCATAGTCGGGCTTAAGGCCTGCATCGGAAAAAGCCGCTTGCATGGCATCCAGGTCGGAGCCGCAAATCGAGGCATGGTCGACGCTGAGCACGGTAATGGTCTTGCTATCCGCTGCTCGCGCAATAGAAGCAGCGGCCACAACGGTTAATGCGACTAGTATTCGCAACGAGCGCTGCGCAAAGCACATGGGTTGTACCTCGTTGGCGAGAATAGTAGCTGAGCGCGTAGCCCAGTTCCAGTGACAAACGCGAACTCGTATGTTGTAGGCGTCGTACTTTCATCGACAGAAAGCGCTGCGAGCGAGGCGCGCTTCACCCTCACAAGGACTAAGAACTACTCTTCCTCTTCTTTCACCTCTCCCCGTTCGGCTTTCGCCTTGTCGATAATCTTGTCCTGCAGCTGCTGCGGAACCACCTCGTAGTGGTGCATTTCCATATTGAAGCTGCCGCGGCCCTGGGTCATCGACGTAAGATCCACGCCGTAAGTGAGCATTTCGGCCATCGGCACCTCAGCCTTCACCACCGTGTTCCCGGCCTTGTTATCCATGCCCTGAATACGGCCACGCCGGCTGTTGAGATCGCCCATGATCGACCCCGCAAACTCGTCAGGAACCGTGATCTCGACTGCCATGACTGGTTCCAGCAGTGTGGGCTTAGCCACTTCCATCGCCTTCTTAAACGCGATGCGACCGGCCATCTGAAACGAGAGATCATTGGAATCGACGTCGTGATACGACCCGTCGTAGAGGACCACCTTGAAATCGACTACGGGGAATCCAGCCAGGTATCCACGGGCGGCCGCGTCCTTGATTCCTTTTTCCACGGCCGGGATGAAGTTCTTGGGAATCGCGCCACCGAAAATGTCGTTCACGAACTCGAACTCGGCGCCTCGCGGCAGCGGCTCCATCTTGATCTTGCAATCACCGTACTGGCCGTGCCCACCCGTCTGCTTTTTGTGCCGGCCTTGCACATCTGCGCGACCTCGAATCGTTTCGCGGTAGGGCACCTTGGGCGCTTTCAGATTCACCTCGGTGTGATAGCGCTTTTTCATCTTCGACACAGTCACTTCGATGTGCTGCTGTCCCGTACCCGCGATCAGGAACTCTTTCGTCTGAGCATCGCGGAAGAAGCGCAACATTGCATCTTCTTCCATCAATTTATGTATGCCGACGCCTAGTTTGTCTTCGTCGGCCCGGCTCTTCGGCTCAATGGCAAAGGTGATTGCCGGCTCCGGCAGCTTCACTGGCGAGTACTGAATCGGCGCTGCCTTCTCCCCCAGGGTGTCACCTGTCAATGTGTCTTTCAGTTTCGCGACGGCTCCAATATCACCTGCGTGAAGTTCGTTCACAGGAACAGCGGTCTTTCCCTGCATGATCGAAAGGTGCGCCAGCTTCTCCTGCGAGTTCCGCGTGAAATTCTGAACGGACGCGTCATTCTTCAGCACCCCTGAGTAGACCTTGAAGTAAGAGATTCTGCCGGAAAACGGGTCCGACACAGTCTTGAACACAAAGATGGACAGCGGCTCGGAATCGGCTACTTTGCGTGTCGGAGGCTCGCCATTACCAGCGGTAACCATGGCTCTTAGCGGCTCGCGTTCCGTAGGTGCTGGAATGTAATCGACAATGAAATCCATGAGCTCATCCGCACCCACGTTGCCCAACCCGGAAGCAAATAGAACTGGGAACATTCTGTCTTCACGAATGGCTTCGTGAATCGCGCTGACCAGGTGATCTTCGGGAATCGTGCCCTTCTCGAAGAACTCTTCCATCAATTCGTCTTTGCCTTCGGCAACAAGCTCCACCAGCTTCTCGTGCCATTCCTGGGCAACGCCTTTCAACTCAGCGGGAATTTCTCCTTCTTTGCCTTTTCCGTTCCCGCCTAATTCGTAGGTACGCGCTTTCATGCGAACCAGGTCGATCACGCCACTCAGGTTCTTCTCGCTTCCGATCGGCAGTTGCAAGGGCATGACCTGTCGTCCGAATGCCCCGGTCAGCGATTCCAAAACCCGGTTCGCGTCTGCGCGGTCGCGGTCCATCCGGCTGACCACGATCATGCGCGGCAGGTTGATTTCGTCGCAATATCCCCAGACTCGCTGCGTGACCACTTCTACGCCGGCCACGCCGTCTACGATCACCAGCGCAGCCTCCACCGCAGGCAACACCATCTTTGTTTCGTGGACGAACATGCTGAACCCGGGGGTGTCTACGAAATTTATCTTCGTCTTGCCCCACTCGGCATGCGCCAGACCGCTTGAAATAGACATCTTCCGGGCGATCTCTTCTTCGTCGTAGTCGGTTGCGGCCGTCCCATCATCCACGCGCCCCAGGCGCTGACTAGCGCCTGCGGTGTAGAGCATGGCCGAGACCAGAGAGGTTTTGCCCGCATGCCCATGCCCTATAAGGGCTACGTTGCGGAGATTGGCTCCTTCATAGACTTTCACGGGTTCACTCCTTGCAGCGAAGGCTTCGAAAAAGGTGGTGCTGGTAGTCAAGGATGGCGTGCCTGATCCGTGCCTGGCATCACGTCAGCCCTGAGGTAACCGAAAACACCCGCGTCGAACCTTCTCTGAACTATTTCGCCGCGGCTCAATGTGTCGGAATCCAAAACTCCGGGAGGCCTTGCTGAAAGAGGACAGGATGTAGGCCGGGACCAGAGAGCCCGCGAAAACCTCAGATGCTAACACACGGGAATTTCGAGGCTCAACTCACCACGCGGTGCTGCCGGGGAAGAGCCCCAACTCGCTCTGCAACTGGGTGCGAGGCAAGAGTCCTTATGGGTCGCGTGCACAATCCTTTTAAGAGGGCGGAATGTGGTGGCCGCAATTCCACCCAAGGTGCTAGCTTGGGATGAATGCCGTTGAACACGCGATCTCTCGTATACCTCGCAGCTGAGTTCCTCCTTCTGTGTGGTCTCTGCTTCGCTCAGCAGAACCCTACCCCGGAAACTCCGAAAGAAGAAGGTTTGACCAACAAATTGGTCGACCTTCCCGCCGAATGGCTGATCGGACCTTACATCCCCAGCACGCACCCGTTACGCCCTTTGACCTTGGAACAACGACGGGATGTCTTCCTCCGGCAAACTTTCCTCACCGCAGGGTCCTACATGGCGCGCATGTTCTCCGCGGGAGTCGACCAGGCGCGAGGTGTACCAAAGGAGTGGGGCGGCGGGATGGAGGGATATGGAACGCGATTCGGTTCGCGCTATGGACAATTCGTTATTACCAACGCATTGCAGTCCGCAGGAAATGCCGCCCTGGGCTACGAGTCCCGCTACGATCTCTGCAAGTGCTCCGGCTTCTGGGCGAGAAGCAAGCATGCCATCGCGAGGAATTTCTACACCTACAACTTCACCGAGCGGGAGAAACGCAGTCAGATCCCATTATTTGCAGGTGCATTTGGCGCCGGAATGATATCGAGTGTTTGGCTACCCGGCCATCGCAGCGCATGGGAAGATGGCGCGTATGCGGCACTGGGACAGGCCGCCTATGGAAGCGGCATCAATTGGGTCAGCGAATTCGCCATCGATATCCTCCGCAAGGTTACTGGCAAGAGATATCCAACAACACCGCAGTGAATTAAGACTCTGGAATTGGTGGAGTGACGAATTAACGAATTGACGGATTGAAGCTCTGACGATGTACGTTCGTCAATTCGAAAATGCAGCATTACCGCTTGTCGCGCCTATCCACCCACCAATTGCGCCGATCACTCTCCACGTTTCATCGTGTCAATGAGTTGGAACAATTGTGTGCGGTCGACCACCTCCACAAATGGTTTGCCCACATTCTTGTTGGACACGACGTAGATAGTCGGGGTGTGATTCAGGCCGATACTGTTGCCCAGATTGCGATCTGCCTCGACCAGCGCCGCCAGCTTTCCTTGTGGATCGACTACAAACGGCAAATCGACCTTGTGCGCTGCGGCGAATTTTTCTGCGAACGCATGCAGATTGTCTTTGTTGATCTCCAGTTGATGTTGAAAGACAGTGTCGCGAAACTCGTTGCCCATCTTCTTCGACTTCGTATCGAAGTAGCGGGCGAGAATGGCGGCTTCCATCGACCACGGATGCATCTGCAGCGGAAAATCGTGGCGGACAACCGGGATGTTGTAGGTTTTTGCAGCTTCTTCCAGCAGCGGCGCGGCACGTGCGCAATCAGGACACTCCAGATCCTCGAAAACAACTATAGCCACCTGAGCCCCCTTGGGAGGCTTCAGAGCCGGGTTCTCGGCGGTTTGCGCCGCAGCCAACGAGGCCAGCAATAGCAGGCACAGGGATACTGCACTTTTCTTCTTCATAGATCTTGAAATTAGATGTCTTGGTACGGCGGTTTGCTGCATGGTAAATGAGTTCGAGCCAACTTGTCAGGGTTACCCCTGGCACGCACGCCGGACGTTACGCTCGTCCTAATACCGGAAGCGATATCTCAACTGGATCGCAATCTCCCGCGGATTGGCAAAATGGGTTCCACCAAACGTGTTGCTGTTATCGAGTAAGTAATGATGGTTCCCTAGATTGAGACCCGTTACTCGCAGCGACCAATTTTCACCGAAGGTTTTGCCGAACGATAAATCGAACGTAGTGTGCGCTGCCAGGTGTGCGGGCCCGTCTTCGTCCAGAAAGCCAGAACCATAATTCACATTCACGGCACTCCATATCTTCGCCGGGAAGGTAAAATTCAGACCGCTGCTGAGCGTGTCACGCTGATCGTGATCAAGGAAGTAATAGTCATTGGTTTCGGGCGGCGTAAACTCCGTCAGACCGCCATTCACTCCGCCCCGACCTTCCACGTATTGGTGCGAGTAGGCGAAATGAAATTGGGCGCGTCCGGCAACGATGGGAGACGTGACCGTGCTCTCCCATCCGTGAATCCGAGCCCGGTCAATGGTTAGTGGGAAGAAGATGTTGGAGTTTCCCAACGCATCATGATCGAAGAAGTTTCGCGCTCCGGTTCGGAATTGCGCAACATCCACGGTCCAGCCCGCAAGCGGAATGGTGACGCCGAACTCGCGCTGCTCATCGCGCTCGCCATGCAAAGGCAAGAACCCGAAGCCCTGCTGGATGGCGCTCTCGATCACCGGCCCGTTCACCGTCAGGAGCGGCGGGGCTTGATAGTACCGCCCCCAAAAGGCTCGTCCCACCCATCCCAGCTTTGGAATTCTTACTGCCGCTCCAATGCGCGGATCGGCAGCATTCTCGCTGAGCCCGCCCCCGAAGTGAGTTAATCTAACGCCCCCGTTCAAAGTCAGCCAATGGGTAACCCGGAACTGATCTTCCAGAAAAATAGCTTCGGTGTTTCCCCACAACATCTGACGCTGGGAGAGAGTTGTCAAAC
>Ga0136846_1242721_pt1 | contig 12755 bp, 13 predicted proteins | sample HopSoiMetagenom2_FD_96841 | JGI IMG/M metagenome (GOLD analysis project Ga0136846, IMG submission 96841) | Grasslands soil microbial communities from Hopland, California, USA - 2 Assembly 2016 (version 4) | ecosystem: Environmental > Terrestrial > Soil > Grasslands | place: USA: Hopland...
CCTCGCCAAGCTGCGCACGCTGCGCGACCGCGCCGAGCGGCGCGGCGTGCCCGTGGCGATCTACACGACCGGTATGTTCGCCACCGGCCACGACGCCGACAACCGCGCCGCCGTCCGGCGACGGCCGACCTCGACCTGGTCGGGATCGCGCTGCGCGCCCCGCACGGCGAGGCCGACGCGGTGCTGCGCGGTGTCGGGCGCCATCCCTGACCCCGCTGGGCGAAAGTGCAAGCGACGGCGGCCGAGGGCCGGCGGAGATAATTGCGCTCGTGCCGGATCCGGGTTTCGTGCGCCGCCGCCCCGCGGGCGTCCTCGTCGTGGGCACGACCGAACCCGAGGTCCAGCCCTGGCTGCGCGCCGCGCGCCACGCGACGCGCGCTGCCGACGACGTCGACGCGGCGTTGCGGGCGCTCGACGAGGCGCCCGCCGACCTCGTGGTCGCCGACCGTGGGCGGGCCGGCCGCGACGTCGTCGCGGTCTGCCGCGCACTGCGCGAGCGCGCGCCGCTGGCCGAGACCTGGCTGCTGGCGATCACCGCCAAGGGGCGCATGTCGGAGGCCGCCCTGCAGGCGGGTGCCGACGACTACCTGCACCGGCCGTTCACGCGCGGGGAGCTCATCGCCCGCGTGCGCGCCGGCGTGCGCGCCGCCCGGCAGCGCTCGGAGACCGGGCTCATGCACACGCTCATGTCCAACGTGCCGGGCGCGATCTACCGCTCGGCCTGGCACGACGGCCATCGGCTCGAGCTGATCAGCGAGGGGATCGAGCGGATCTCCGGCTACCCGCCGACGAACTTCGTGGCCAGCACGCGGCGGACGCTGCTGAGCATCGTTCACCCCGACGACTGCGCGCGCGTCGAGCAGGCGGTCCGGCGCGCGAGCGACGACGGCGGCGCCTACGTGGCGGAGTACCGGATCGTGCGCGCCGACGGCGAGGTCCGCTGGGTCCTCGATCGCGGCCGGTGCGTGCCCGGCGCCGGCGGGCGCCTGTGGCTCGACGGCGCCCTGTTCGACGTCACCGAGCAACGCGCCGCCGAGCAGGCCCTGCGCGAGCGCGAGGTCGAGCGGGCGCGCACGCAGGAGCTGCGCGCCTCGCGCGCCCGGATCGTGACCGCCGCCGACGCCGCCCGGCGCAGGATCGAGCGCGACCTGCACGACGGCGCGCAGCAGAGCCTCGTCCTCGCGTCGCTCACGCTGCAGCGCGCGCGGTCCCAAGCCGAGGGGACGGCGGCCGAGCCGCTGCTCGACGCGGCCTCCGCGCAGCTGCAGCAGGGGCTCAAGGAGCTGCGCGACCTGGCCCACGGCATCCACCCGGCCGTCCTGAGCGAGCGTGGCCTGGCGGCGGCGCTGGAGGCGCTCGCCTCACGCGCGCCCGTGCCGGTCGACCTGCGCGCGCCACGCGAGCGGGCGGCCCCCGCCGTCGAGGCCGCGATCTACTTCACCGTCGCCGAGGCGCTGACCAACGTCGCCAAGTACGCGCGCGCGACGGCCGCGAGCGTCGCGGTCGAGGTCCGAGACGGGACGATCGTCGCCCAGGTCAGCGACGACGGCGTCGGCGGCGCGAGCCTCGCCACCGGCTCCGGCCTGCGTGGCCTCGTCGACCGCCTCGACGCGCTCGGCGGGACGCTGTCGCTGGACAGTCCGACCGGCGCCGGGACGACGATCCGCGCGAGCGCGCCCGTCGATCCCGGGCTGTGATCCGGCGGCCGACCAGACGCGCGGGCGGATTCGCGGTCAAGGGTTGCGACCTCCGCGCCGATCACAGCAGCAGGTAGGGATCCGGCAACCAGGCGTGGGGCTGTCCCTACGCGGAGCGCCGGAGCACCCCACCGCCAAGACGGCGGCCCGCCCGTGGGCGTGCCTCGGGCACGCCGGCTGGGATGAGGCCGACGGCGCGCTTACCGTCCTGACAGCGAATCCCCCGATCGAGAGAGCACCCATGACCAGCCCGATCGTCGCCCAACCGCCCCGCCCCCTCGAGTCCGCGACCGCCGCGGTCCTTCTCGCCGCCGGCCCCGATGACGCCCCCGCCGCGCCGATCGTGCGCGAGCTCGACCGGCGGCACAGCGACGGCATCGACGTGCGGTTGCTGTGGCACTCCGTCGCCGATCGCCTGTCCGTGGCGGTCGCCGACGCCAAGACCGGCGATGCGTTCGAGTTCGAGGTCGAGGGCCGTGAGGCGCTGCACGCCTTCCACCACCCTTACGCGCACGCCGCGTTCCGCGGCATCGAGTACCGCGTCCTGGGCTAGCCCGAGCGGCTCGAGCGGCGCGTCGCGCGCGTCTCGCGCTCGAGCTCGTCCGTCAAGCCCGAGGGCGACCGCATTGAACGCGATCACGAGGAGGATGGCGGGATCGAACCAGCGCGCGCCCACCAACCACCGGCAGCGCCGCGCGAGCCGGTCGCGGATCCCGTCCTCCGTGCGTACGGCGACGCTCACAGCGGCTGGCCGGCGTCGAGCAAGGGCGGGGCGGCGAGGGAAACGCCGGCGATCATCTTCTCCTGTGGTCGGTGGAGAAGGTTTCGTCCGCCCGTTTGCGGCCGGTGACGCCGGGGCCTGCGGCCGTGCTGACGATGTCACCGGTCGGGACCACTTCCCTTCGCAGCGGCCAAGCATCGCGTCGGGCACGCGATTGACCTCCGGGCGCGCGGCGTCGACGATGCGCCCGTGGCGCTCGACCGAGCCGACGCGCGGGGAGATGACTTCGCGAGGGCCCGCTGGTACGCGGTGCGGGGGGCCAGGAGCGCCAAGCCGGCGACGTACCGCTGTCCGCTGTGCGACGAGCGCTTCCCGGCGCTGGTCGATCACCTGCTCGTCGTGCCCGAGGGCGACGCGGCCCGCCGCCGCCACGCCCACACGGCCTGCGTGATGCGCGCCCGGCGGGCGGGGCGGCTGCCGCTGCGCGAGGAGGTCGAGCCCCGCCGCCGCGGGCTGATCGCGCGCCTGCTGCGGCGGTCGGAATGAGCGCCCGCCGGCGCCTGGACGCCGCCCGCCGCGCGTTCGGCCTCGAGGACGAGGACGTCGCCGCGTGGGAGCAGAGCGCGCTGGCGCCGGAGGTCTTCGACGACTGGCTGACCGACCGGGTGGCCAGGCGCCCGGCCGGCGCCCGGGCTCGCGCCGTCTACGGGGCCGAGGACGTGCACGACTTCGCCCGCCGCGCGATCCTCGACGCGCTCGCGCTGACCCCCCGGGACCGCCTGCTCGAGATCGGGTGCGGCGGCGGCCTGCTGCTGCGCGACGCGATCGCCTGCGGCGCGGCGGCGACCGGGATCGACCACAGCGAGGAGATGGTCCGGCTGGCGCGCGAGCGCGCGCCGCAGGCCGAGGTCATCCTCGCGCGCGCCGAGCAGCCGCCCTTCCCGCCGGGCGCGTTCACCGCGGTCGCGATGTCGGTCGTCTTCCTGTTCCTGGACGACCCCGCCGCGGTTCTGCGCGAATGTCATCGCGTGCTCGCGCCGGGCGGGCGGATCGCGATCTACACGACCGCGCCGTCGCTGCGCGGCACCCCGGCCGCGCCCGAGCCGCTGGCCGGCCGCAGCCACTTCTACGAGGACGACGATCTCGCCGCCCTGCTCCGGCTCACCGCGTTCGCCGACGTCGGGGTGGTCAACGACCGCGGCGGGCAGCTGGCGACCGGCCGCAGGTGAGCACGCCGGTCGGCGCAGATGCGACGGTGGCCGCTACGTTCGGCTGGTGCACGACGACGGCTACTTCGACGAGCGCGTCGCCGCCCGCTACGACGAGTCGGCGGCCGAGATGTTCGACCCGGCGGTCGTCGACCCGGTCGTCGACCTGCTCGTCGAGCTGGCCGGCCGAGGAGCGGCGCTCGAACTCGGCATCGGCACCGGCCGCATTGCCCTGCCGCTCGCGCGGCGGGGCGTGCCGGTCCACGGGATCGAGCTGTCCGCGGCGATGGCCGCGCGGCTGCGCGCCAAGCCGGGCGGCGGCGACGTCGGCCTGACGATCGGGGACTTCGCGACGACGCGGGTGGACCGGTCGTTCTCCGTGGCCTACCTGGTCTTCAATACGATCTCGAACCTGACCACGCAGGCGGCGCAGGTCGCGTGCTTTCGCAACGTGGCCGCCCACCTGGAGCCCGGCGGCTGCTTCGTCGTCGAGGTCGGCATCCCCGAGCTGCAGTGGCTTGTGCCCGGCGAGACTCTCCGTCCCTTTCACGTCTCGGAGACGAGGTGGGGCCTCGACGAGTACGACGTCGCCACTCAGGGCGTCGTCTCGCACCACTTCGAGGTCGTCGACGGGCGCCTGGAGCGCCTCTCGATCCCGTTCCGCTACACGTGGCCGGCGGAGCTCGACCTGATGGCGCAGTTCGCCGGGATGAGCCTGCGCGACCGCTGGAGCGGCTTCGAGCGCGAGCCCTTCACGAGCGCCAGCCGCCGGCACGTCTCGGTCTGGGAGAAGGCGCCGGCCTGACGCTACAGCCCGTCGAGGAAGGCGTGCATCCGCTGCAGCCCCTCGGCCAGCCGCTCGCGCGACGTTGCGTAGGACAGGCGCAGGTGGTCGCGGCCCGCGGCGCCGAACGCCGTCCCGCTCAGGACGGCGACGCCCGCCTCGTCGAGCAGACGCTCGGCGAGCGTGTCCGCGTCCAGCGGCACCGCTGCCACGTTCGGGAAGACGTAGAACGCGCCGTGCGGCACCCGGCAGGAGATCCCTGCCAGGGCGCGCAGGCCGGCCACGACGAGGTCGCGGCGGGCGCGAAACTCGGCGAGCATCGCGGCGACGGCGTCCTGGCTGCCCGTCAGCGCGGCGATCCCGGCGCGCTGCACGAACGGCGGCACGCACGACGTCGAGTTGATGATCAGGCGGGTGAGCGGCTCGAGCAGCGGGTCCGGGACCGCCGCATAGCCGCACCGCCAACCGGTCATGGCGTAGGTCTTGGAGAAGCTGTCGAGCACGACCGTGCGCTCGAGCATCCCGGGCTGCGTCGCGATCGACGCGAACGCGTCCTCGTACAGCAGGCGGCCGTAGACCTCGTCGGAGAGCACCCAGGCGCCGCTGTCGCGCAGGACGTCGGCGGCCGCGGCCAGCGTCTGGGGGCGCAGCACGCCGCCGGTCGGGTTCTGAGGCGAGTTGAGGATGACCAGCTTGGTGCGCGCGGTCACGCGCGCGGCGAGGTCCTCCGCGGAGAAGGCGAACTCGTCGTCCTCGCGGAGCACCAGCGGCACCGGCGTGGCGCCCGCGAAGCGGATCGCCGACTCGTAGATCGGAAACCCGGGGTCCGGATAGACGACCTCGTCGCCCGGCTCGCAGGTCGCCAGCACCGTGAAGAACAAAAACGGCTTGGCCCCCGTGGCCACCAGCACGCGCTCGGGCCCGATCGGCACGCCGCGGCTGCGCGACAGCTCGGCGGCGGCCGCCTCGCGCAGCTCCGGAAGGCCGGGTGCCGGGCAGTAGCCCGTCTCGCCGGCGCGGATCGCCGCGAACGCCGCGTCCGCGACGTGCTCGGGGGTCCGGAAGTCGGGTTCGCCGATCTCCAGGTGCACGACGTCGCGGCCGCGCCGCTCGAGCTCGCGAGCATGGGCGAGGACGGCGAACGCGCCCTCGGTGCCCAGGCGCGACACGGCGCCGGCCGGCGAGGGCAGGGCGGTCGAAGTCATCGCCCGGCAGTCTAAGAACCTGTTCCAGAACCGGGCGGCGGATCGGAGGGAACAGGTTCTGAAGAGCCGATGTTGCGCGCCTCGCCATCCGTGCGTCAGCGGCCAGGCGTAGGGGGATGCTCGTGCGCAGCGGAGAGCCTGGGCCGCGCGTTGACGACGCCCTGCGTGGCGCAGGCCCGGCCGCGAGACGAGCCCGGCAACCGAGGAGCGAACCGATGAAGCGTGCAGCGACGGGTCCGAGGACGGCGCGGCGGTGAGCGTCAGCCCCGCCGCCGGCCGGCTCCCGGAGCCCGCCGACCTCGTCGACCTCGACGCGCTGATCGCCGCGTACTACGACGAGGCGCCCGATCCCGGCGACCCCGCCCAGCGGGTGTCCTTCGGCACGTCCGGGCACCGCGGCTCGTCGCTGCAGCGGACGTTCAACGAGGCCCACGTCCTCGCGATCGCCGAGGCGGTCTGCCGCCACCGCCGGGCGCAGGGCATCGATGGGCCGCTGTTCCTGGGCCGCGACACGCACGCGCTGTCCGAGCCGGCCGCGCGGACGATCGTCGAGGTCCTGGCCGCGCACGACGTGGAGGTGATGGTCGACGCGCAGGACGGCTTCACGCCGACGCCGGCCGTCTCGCACGCGATCCTGTCGCACAACCGCTCCGGCGCCGACGGCACCGCCGACGGCATCGTGGTGACGCCGTCGCACAACCCGCCCGAGGACGGCGGCGTGAAGTACAACCCGCCCAACGGCGGGCCGGCCGACACCGACGTCACCGGCTGGATCGAGCGCGAGGCCAACGCGCTGCTCGAGAACCGCCTGCGCGACGTGCGCCGGACGTCCTCGCCCCGGGTCCGCCGCAACGACTACGTCGGCGCCTATGTCGGCGACCTGCCCGCGGTCATCGACCTCGAGACGATCCGCTCGAGCGGGCTGCGCCTCGCGGTCGACCCGCTGGGCGGGGCCAGCATCGCCTACTGGCACGCCATCGCCGAGCGCCACCGGCTCGACCTGACGATCACGAGCGACGAGGTCGACCCGACCTTCCGCTTCGTGCCCGTCGACCACGACGGCAAGGTCCGCATGGACTCCTCCTCGCCCTACGCGATGGACAAGCTGCGGGACCTGGCCGGCGACTTCGACGTCGCCTTCGCAAACGACCCGGACGCCGACCGGCACGGGATCGTCACCCCCGTGGCGGGCCTGCTCAACCCCAACCACCACCTCGCGGCCTGCGTCGCCTACCTCTTCGGCGGCAACCGCGAGTGGGCGGGACGCACCGGCGTCGGCAAGACCGTGGTCTCGAGCGCGATCATCGATCGCGTCGTCGACGACTTCGGACGCACGCTCGTCGAGGTGCCGGTCGGCTTCAAGTGGTTCGTCGAGGGGCTCCTGAACGGCGAACTCGGATTCGGCGGGGAGGAGAGCGCCGGTGCTTCGTTCCTGCGACGCGACGGTGGCGCGTGGAGCACCGACAAGGACGGCCTGATCCCCTGCCTGCTGGCTGCGGAGATGACCGCGCGGACCGGCGCCGACCCCGGCGTCATCTACGACCGGCTGGCCGACCGGCTGGGCCGGCCGTCCTACCGGCGCGTCGACGTGCCCACCGGGCCCGAGCAGAAGCAGGTGCTCAAGGGGCTGTCGGCCGACCAGGTCAGCGGCGACGAGCTGGCGGGCGAGCCGATCGAGCGGGTGCTGACGACCGCGCCCGGCAACGACGCGCCGATCGGCGGGGTCAAGGTGATGGCGGCCGACGCCTGGTTCGCGGCCCGGCCCTCGGGCACGGAGGACGTCTACAAGGTCTACGCCGAGAGCTTCCGCGGCGAGGAGCACCTCGAGCAGGTGATCTCCGAGGCGCAGCAGCTCGTGGACCGGGCGCTGGGCGGGGGCGGGTCGTGAACGTCTTCGCGATGGTCCTGGCCGGCGGCGAGGGCAAGCGCCTGGCGCCGCTGACCCTCGACCGCGCCAAGCCCGCGGTGCCCTTCGGCGGGATGTACCGCCTGATCGACTTCGCGCTGTCGAACCTCGTCAACGCCGGCTACCGGCGCATCGTCGTCCTGACCCAGTACAAGAGCCACTCCCTGGACCGCCACATCGCGACGACCTGGTCGCTCTCGCCGCTGCTTGGCAACTACATCGCGCCCGTCCCGGCGCAGATGCGGCGCGGACCGCGCTGGTTCACGGGCTCCGCCGACGCGATCTTCCAGAACTTCAACCTCCTGTACGACGAGAAGCCCGACCACGTCTGCGTGTTCGGCGCCGACCACGTCTACCGCATGGACCCGCGGCAGATGGTGCAGCAGCACGTCGAGTCGGGCGCGGCGGTGAGCGTCGCGGCCCTGCGCGTGCCGATCGCACAGGCCGACCAGTTCGGGGTGATCGAGACCGGCGAGGACGGGCGCTCGATCAAGGCCTTCCGCGAGAAGCCGAACGACGCGATCGGCCTGCCCGACGCGCCAGACCAGGTCTTCGCCTCCATGGGCAACTACGTCTTCACGGCCGACGCGCTGATCGACACCGTCGCCGAGGACGCGCAGGACGAGACGTCCAACCACGACGTGGGGGGCGACATCATCCCGCTGCTCGTCAGCCGCGGGCTGGCCCAGGTCTACGACTTCTCGCGCAACGAGGTCCCGGGCGCCACCGACCGCGACCGCGGCTACTGGCGCGACGTCGGCACGATCGACGCCTTCTACGACGCTCACATGGACCTCATCTCGGTGCACCCCGTCTTCAACCTGTACAACCGCGAGTGGCCGATCCTGACCTGGCCCGAGCCGCTGCCGCCGGCCAAGTTCGTGTTCGCCGAGGAGGGCCGCACCGGCCACGCGCTGGACTCGATGGTCTGCCAGGGGGTGGTCATCTCCGGCGCCGAGGTGCGCCGCAGCGTGCTCTCGCCCGGGGCACACGTGCACTCCTACGCGCAGGTCGAGGACTCGATCCTCATGCAGGGGACGCAGATCGGCCGCAATGCCGTCGTGCGCCGCGCGATCCTCGACAAGAACGTCCGCGTCGAGCCGGGCGCCGAGCTCGGCGTCGATCCCGACGCCGACCGCGAGCGCGGGCTCCACGTCTCGGCCGGCGGGGTCGTCGTGGTCGGCAAGGGCCAGACGCTGAGCGCCGCGGTCGGGGCCCGCTGACGTGCGCGTCGGCCTGCTGACGCGCGAGTTCCCGCCGGACGTGTACGGCGGCGCGGGCGTCCACGTCGAGTACCTCGTGCGGGAGCTTCGGCGCCTGACCGACGTGGAGGTCCACACCTGGGGAGAGGACCGCGACGGCGCGCACGGGCACCGGCCCTGGGACGCCCTGGCCGGACGCGGCGCGTACCTCGCCGCCCTGCAGGCGATGTCGGTCGACCTGGCCATGGCCGCGTCGCTCGAGGACGTCGACCTCGCGCACAGCCACACCTGGTACGCGAACCTGGGCGGCCACCTGACCAAGCTGACCTACGACGTCCCGCACGTGGCGACCGTCCACAGTCTCGAGCCTCTGCGGCCGTGGAAGGCCGAGCAGCTGGGCGGCGGGTACGCACTGTCGAGCTTCTGCGAGCGGACGGCCCTGGAGGCGGCCGACGCACTGATCGCCGTCTCGCGCGGCATGCGCGAGGACGTGCTCGCGGCGTACCCGGCGGTCGACCCGGACCGCGTCCACGTGATCTACAACGGCATCGACACCGAGGAGTACGAGCCCGACGAGCGGACGGACGTCCTCGAGCGCCACGGCATCGACCCGGACGCGCCGAGCGTGACCTTCGTCGGGCGCATCACCCGCCAGAAGGGCTTGGTGCACCTCCTGCGCGCCGCGCCCGACATCGACCCCCAGGCGCAGCTCGTGCTGTGCGCCGGCGCTCCCGACACGCCCGAGATCGGCGCGGAGGTGCAGCGGCTCGTCGAGGACGTGCAGGCCCGGCGCGGCAACGTCATCTGGCTGGCCGAGATGCTGCCCAAGCCCGACGTCATCCAGATCCTCAGCCACTCCACGGTCTTCGTCTGCCCCTCGATCTACGAGCCGCTGGGGATCGTCAACCTCGAGGCGATGGCCTGCGAGACCGCGGTCGTCGCGACCGCCACCGGCGGCATCGTCGAGGTCGTGCAGGACGGGACCACCGGACTGCTCGTGCCGTTCGAGGTCGGGGACGAGGCTACGCGCGAGCCCCGCGACCCGGCAGCCTTCGCGGCCGCGATCGCCGAGCGGGTCAACGCGCTCGTTCGCGACCCCGGGCGGGCCGAGGAGATGGGCCGGGCCGGGCGTGCGCTCGCCCAGGAGCGGTTCGCCTGGCCGGCGATCGCGCAGGAGACGGTCGCGCTGTATCAGACGCTGGTGTGATCGCGGGTCGTTGCGCGGTCGCGCGACTGCGTAGGACCGCGACGACTACAGGCCGAGCGTCCGGAACCCCAGATGCCGCCGCCCCCCGTGCTGGCTGACGAGGGCGAACCACAGTGGGAGCACGCCGTCGACGACGTCGATCTGCTCGGGCCCGCCGACCCGGACCGGGCGCAAGCCGACGTCGGCGACGACGCGGTCGGCCACCGTGGTGGCGCGTCCCTCGGGCGCGCGCACCCCGACCGTCACCTCGTGCCCGGCCCGGCCCAGCGCCGCGGCGAGGGTGCCGCGGATCTTTCCGGCCCCGACGATCCCGATCCTCATCGCTGCTCCTTCCTGTCGCGCACTCGGCTGCTCGCCGAACTTCCATCTGCTCTTCGCCCGCTCTTCACGGTCGCGCTGCAGAGTGCTCGGCACGGTCCACCGCCACCTCTCCTACGGATCATGCTCACTCCCACGGTCACCCCGATTCGCCACGCCGGCCCGTCGCCCTACGCGCCGCCGGTGACGCAGCCGCGCACCACCAAGTAGGCGCCCGCCGACGCCTGCGGCTGGACCCGCCGGGTCGCGGTCGCGTAGGATGGGTGCGTGGAGGGGTCGTCGCTGACGGTCCGGCCCGCGGCCACCGAGCTCGAGCAGCACCGCCGCGAGCTGACCGCCTATTGCTACCGGATGCTGGGCTCGCCCTTCGAGGCGGAGGACGCCGTCCAGGACACGCTGCTGCGGGCCTGGCGGAGCCTCGACCGCTTCGAAGGACGCGCTGCGCTGCGCTCGTGGCTCTACCGGATCGCCACGAACGTCTGCCTCGACATGCTCAACGGGCGTCAGCGGCGCGCGCGGCCGATGGACCTCGGGCCGGCGCGGTCGCCGGATGGGCCGGTCGGCGACATCCTGCCCGAGGCGACGTGGATCGAGCCGGCGCCGGACCGCCTGGTGGTGACGGACGGCGACCCGGCCGAGGTGGCCGAGTCACGGGAGACGATCCGGCTCGCCTTCGTCGCGGCGCTGCAGCATCTGCCGCCCCGGCAGCGCGCGGTGCTGATCCTGCGCGAGGTGCTGCGCTGGAAGGCCAGCGAGGTCGCCGAGCTGCTCGACACGAGCGTCGCCTCGGTCAACAGCGCGCTGCAGCGCGCGCGGGCGACGCTCGACTCGACCGAGGTCAGCGCCGCCGACTCGGGGCTTTCGGCCGACGACGTCGACCGCGACCTGCTGGCCCGCTATGTCGCGGCCTTCGAGGCGTACGACATGGAGGCGCTGACCGCGCTCATCCAGGAGGACGCGACGCAGTCCATGCCGCCCTACGAGCTGTGGCTGCGCGGCCGCGACGACATCTTCGGGTGGTGGCTCGGCCCGGGGGCCGGTTGCCGCGGATCGCGTGTGGTCCCGACGAAGGCCGCCAACGGCTGGCCCGCCTTCGGGCAGTACAAGCCCAGCCCGACCGGCGACGGCTACGAGCCGTGGGCGCTCCAGGTCCTGCGCGTCGCCGCCGGCGGCATCGCCGAGTTCACGTTCTTCCTCAGCACCGAGAGGCTCTTTCCGCTCTTCGGCCTGCCGCCGCGGCTCGACGGCTGAGCCCGGCGTCACTCCGCCAGCACATCGGACAGGCCCATGAAGGCGATCAGCGACCGCAGCTCGGCGGACGCTCCGCGCAGCCTGACCTGGCAGCGGTGCCGGCGCGCGGCGAGCTGCAGGCGCGCGAGCGCGTCGACGGTCACCGCGTCGGCCGCCACCCCGGTGACGTCGCAGAGCGCGACCGCGGCCTGGGCGGACTCCAGGAGCGCGCACACGCGGCGGCCGAGCCCGGGCAGATCGGCGCGCGCGATCGGCCCGCCGATGGCGAACACGATCGCGCGCGGAGCCGGGGCCGCCATGTGACCAAAGACCGCCGGCGGTCGCGAAACTCATCGCGCCGCCGCGTCGGCACACCCGGCGACGCGCGCACGGCTGCCGACGGCACCGTTCGCTACGCTCGTGCGGCTTCGGCCCTCGCGCCGCCCTCCTCTCCGATGAACGATCATCAGCGCAGCCCCGGCGTCGTGTGGCAGCACGTCAATCTCGAGCGCGACGAGCGCTGGAGCGTGCTCGGACAGCGTGGCGCGACGGTGTGGCTGACGGGCCTGCCGGCGGCCGGCAAGTCCACCGTGGCAGCCGCGCTCGAGCGCGCCCTTGTCGAGGCCGGGCGCCTGGCCTACGTGCTGGACGGCGACAACGTCCGCCACGGCCTCTCCGGCGACCTCGGCTTCGACGCGGCCGCGCGACACGAGAACGTGCGGCGCGTGGCGCACGTCGCCCGCCTGTTCGCCGATGCCGGCGCGGTGGCCATCGTCTCGCTCGTCTCGCCGTTCACCGCAGACCGCGAGCGCGCCCGCAGGCTGCACGACGAGGCCGATCTCGACTTCTTCGAGGTCTTCATCGACACGCCGCTGACCGAGTGCGAGCGCCGCGACCCCAAGGGGCTGTACGCCCGCGCGCGGGCCGGCTCCCTGAAGGGCCTGACGGGCGTCGGCGACCCCTACGAGCGGCCGGCCGACCCGGACATCACGGTGCACACGACCGACGAGCCGCTCGAGGTCAGCATCGCGCGGATCCTCGACGTCCTCGCCGACTAGGCGAGGTCCGCGTCAGAGCCCCGGCGGGTGACGGACGGTGAAGCCGGCCACGGTCCGCGGCGCCGTCTGCCAGCGCGAGCCCGTCTCCTCGCGCCCGGAGGTGTCGAAGCGCAGCCCGGCGACGGTCATGAACGCGTGGCCCGCGTTGGCGTAGATCGTCACCCACCGCCCCGGGCCCGGACGGCCCCAGCTCGCCAGGGAGCTCGAGTCCATCGGCCG
>Ga0136846_1235532_pt1 | contig 12754 bp, 12 predicted proteins | sample HopSoiMetagenom2_FD_96841 | JGI IMG/M metagenome (GOLD analysis project Ga0136846, IMG submission 96841) | Grasslands soil microbial communities from Hopland, California, USA - 2 Assembly 2016 (version 4) | ecosystem: Environmental > Terrestrial > Soil > Grasslands | place: USA: Hopland...
GGGATCCCCGAGGACCTGGTGAGCATCACGCTCTTCCTCACCGACGTCCCCGACTACCAGGCCCACGGCAAGGAGATCGGGAAGGTCTGGCGCGAACTCGCGGGCCCGGTCTACCCGGCGATGGCCGGCATCGGCACGACCGCCCTCTGGCAGCCGGAGGCGATGATCGAGATCCTCGGCGTCGCGGTGATTCCGGACGAGCGGCTGATCCGCCCGGAGAGCTGAGAAAACCGACGTCAGGGGCCGGTCACACGGGCATCGGTGCTGGCCCCGACACACCAAGGGACCACCGCGGGAACGACATGACGAGCGTCGCGTGCAGCATCGCCGAGGGGCCGCGCCGAGCCGCGTCCCGGACGGACCACGGCCCGGCGGCCCGCCCCGGGCATGGACCGGGTGGACCGGGTGGACGGGGTGGACGGGGTGGACCGGGGTGGACCGGGGGTGCGATCCCCAATGCCAGCAACTTAGAGGGCGGTATGAGACTTGATGCCCGATTCTTCGTTTTGTGTGGGGTGAGTGGGCAGGTTGCGGCGGCGTCGGTCGGTTATGGCTGAGGCTGGGTGAATAAGCCTGGCTCGGTCTCGGCCAGGATTCCGCGGTCGGTCAGCCTCTTGAGCTTGAGGCGGATGTTGTTGATGTTGTTGGGTGCGACCGTCAGGTCCACCGCCTCGCAGACCTGCCGGGCCCGCAGCGGGTGGTCGGCCGCGGTGAACACGGCCATGATCTGCTGGTAAGCCGGATGGTCCGGCAGTTTCGGTGCCGGGGGTGCGGGCGGTTGCGGGTCGGGCAGCTCCACAGCAGTGTCTTGCGGGTGATCCGGACTTCCTCGGCGGCCCGGTCGAGTTCGTCGAGCTGTGCGGTGAGCTGCGTGATCTGTTCCCGCGTCGCGGCACCGCACCCGTCCTCTTCATCAGGCGGCGGAAGAAGCGCCTGGCCGCGACGGTGACGGTGTCCCGGCGGTTCTGCACCAGGATGTCCAGGATGTTGCCGTCCTCGGAGACGGAGGTGGCCGAGTACCGGGAACTGAGCCGTCTGCTGACCAGCTCTGTGCAGAGCAGGGTGGCGGAAGTCGCCGCACGGCTGGGGCCGGAGCAGGAACAGGAAGTCCTGGGACTACACAAAGCCACTCCATGCTGAGCAGCACGTGGGTCAGATCTGGCCGAGGTCGATCTCCACCAGGAAGGGGGCCGACGCTTTGAGGATGCCGATGAAGACGTCTCCGTCCCGGTAGGTTCTCGTCGCGGGGTCGAGAACGTAGGTGTACACGAGAGGAACGCCTGTCGCGGCCTGCTCGATCCGCCAGTAGAAGCCGATGCCTGCCTTGGCATACTGGTCGACCTTCACGATCCGGTCCGTGGTCTCCGAGCCTGGCGACACCACTTCCGCGACCAGCAGCACGTGCTCAGGGCGGGTGGGTGTGATGTCGATCGTTTCTGCGCGGTACACGACGACGTCCGGACGGCGATTGGTGAGCGGGACGTCCTGGAGCCGGACGTCGAAGTCCGTGTCGGCGTTCCACTCCGGGCCCGCAGCGCCATCCAGGGCGTTCGCCAGAATCCGGGCCAGACGGTTGTGCCGCTTGGACGCACTCGGACTGACAACGACCATCCCGTCCACGATCTCGATTCCGGCGCACCGTTCCTCGGACCAGGACTCGTACTCCTCCGCCGTGATCTGCTCATGCATCCACGCCGGCGCCATCGTCTCGGCCGTCATGAAGCACCTCCCGAACACTGGACACTGTGCTGCGGGCCCGATCCCGCTGGACTCAGCGTACTGTCTGCCGTCCGATTGGCACGCTGATCCCCGTCACTCCTCTCCCCGTCGTCGGCTGGTGCACCGAAAGTTCCAGCACCACAGTCTGCGTCAAAGCCTTGTCACGTTGTTGGGGTGGGTAGGGCCTGACGGTGTGGCGATGCATGGTTCAGCGGGCCTCCGGGCCTGTTGCTCAGGCCGCTGCGGGTCGGCCGGTTACCTGATCCCAGATCGTGAAGCGGATGGTCATCTCCCGAGCGCTTCGGATGCGCGGTCCTGCTGGTGGAACACGACATCGCGCTGGTTGCCACCTGCTGCGACGAAGCGACCGCGCTGGACTTCGGCCGGGTCATCGCCCACGGCACGCCCGCCGAAAGTCCTGGCCGACCCCGCAGTCGCCCGTGCCTACCTCGGCACGGGCGCGGAAACCCCATTCGCAGGACCGCCGCTTGCCGACGGCCTCGACAAGGCGGTGATCTCATGACGACGCGGTTGCTTGACATCAGGGGCCTGGCGGTCAGCCGCGGCCCCGGAGACGTCCTGCGCGCCGTGGACTTGTCCGTCCGGGCCGGGGAGCTGGCCGTCCTGCTTGGCGCCAATGGCGCAGGCAAGACCACGCTCCTGGACGCTGTTTCGGGACTGGTCGCGACGCGGGCCGGGCAGGTCCGCTTCGACGGCAAGGAGGTGTCCGGACTGACCCGCCCCCAACGGGCCCGGCTGGGAATTCGCCATGTCGAGCAGGGGCGAGCGGTCTTTGGAGATCTCATGGTGAGGGAGAACCTCGCTGTGGCTGCTCCGGTGGAGCGGCACGCCGAGGCGCTGGAGCCGTTCCCCGAACTGCAGAAGCGAATGCACGTGAGGACAGCGCTGTTGTCGGGCGGCGAGCAGCAGATGCTGGTACTCGCCAGGGCCCTGCTGCGCCCGGCATCGAAACGGGCCGCCGGCACTCGCCTCCTGCTGCTCGACGAGATGAGCCTGAGCCTCGCGCCCATCGTAGCCGACCCGGCCATCCCGGGCCCTCGGCGGGTGATGCCCCCAGTCAAAGCCGGGTGGAGCGGGAGACGACGCCCGCGTTCCGCCGCCCAGCGGCATGTCCTGCGGCATCATGTGCCGCGCGCCTCATGCATGGGCACCGTTGGTGTGCCGGATGCCGACTGCGGGGGTCCAGCCGAGTCTTCGGGACCCCGCGAGTCCGGCGGCGATGACGGCGGGCCGCACCGCGTGCAGGCCGACGGAGCCCGTGCTGACGATCACGGACAGGGCCGCGACCACGTGACCGTCGGCGTCGATGACGCGGGTGGCCATGGAGTCCGTGCCGAGCGTCATTTCCTCACGGACCATCGCCACACCGGTGCGACGGCACTCGTCGAGAGCGTGCCGCAGCCGGACCGGATCGGTGATGGTGCGTGGGGTGTGTGCCGTGAGGCCCTGTGCGATCACCTGGTCCTGGAGGCCTGGGCCGGCATGTGCGAGCAGTACCTTGCCGACACCGGAACTGTGCAGCGGCAGCCGACCACCGACGCGGGAGATCAGATCGACCGCGCCTGCGGCTGAGATGCGTTCCACGAGGACGGCCTCCGTGCCTTCGAGCACGGCGAGCTGCACGTGCTGGCGCAGGGCGGTGTGCAGATCGTCCATGAAGGGCAGGACGGCGGTGCGCAAGGGCACGCTGAGCGGGGCGAGCGTGCCCAGCTGCCACATCCGGATGCCGATGCTGAAGCTGCCGTCCGGCGCCCGGTCGAGCGCTCCGGCCTCGACGAGTTCCAGGGCCAGCCTGCGCACGGTGGCGTGTGGGAGCCCGGTTGCACGGGTGAGGCTGGCAAGAGACAGCCGGGACCGGCCGGGGCGGAAGGCGAAGAGTACTTCGAGCAGGCGTGAACCCACGCTGCGACCAGGTTGGCTCGTCCGGCCCATGCAGTCCTCCTCGGTCCCCGCGTCACCTGCGACCGGGCGGCGTCACTCTCGGATCCAGTCGATGGCGCTCCACGTCGATGTTCGTCCAATGAACATAGCCGTTTCCCTGGCTCAGGGACATGACGAGCATCGGAGCCATCACAGAACCTCACGACGCGTCCGCGAACGCGTTGCTCAGAAGGACGGAGTCCGCAGATGCACACAGAGGCACCGCGTCAATCCCCAGGCCGGCCCCGGATCGCCGTCATCGGTGGCGGTATCGGTGGGCTCGCCGCCGCCGCGTTCCTGCGCCGTGCCGGGGTCATGGCGACGGTCTACGAGCAGGCCCCCGCGCTCAAGGAGATCGGCGCGGGAATCCTGGTGTCACCCAATGCCGTCCGGTTGCTACGGCAGCTGGGTGTGATGGACCGGTTCCTGCGCGACGCCGTACCGGTGGAGCTGGCGTGGGAGTTCCGCCGCTGGGAGAACGGGAGGGTGCTCTCGGTGGAGCGCCTCGACGGAGTCTGCGAGCGGCTCTACGGTGAGCGCACCTACACCGTCCATCGCGCGGATCTCCTTGACACGGTGAAGGCCGCGGTGCCCGAGGAATGGGTACGTCTCGGCGCGCGCTGTACGGCGGTGGAGGAACAGCCCGATGGTGTGCTGCTGCACTTCGCCGACGGCAGCAAGGCCGAGGCCGACGTCGTGATCGGTGCCGACGGGGTGCATTCGGTGGTGCGCGCGACGGTCGCCGAGCCGTCCACGCCGGAGTACTCCGGCATCTGCGCCTTCCGCACCCTCGTGCCCGCCGAGCGGGCGCCTGCCTTCGCCCTCCGCCGGGCGCACACGCTGTGGCTCGGCCCCGGCCGGCACCTGGTGCACTACCCCGTCAACGGGGGGAGGGCCGTCAACGTCGTGGCCTTCGCCCCGGCAGGGGACTTCACCGAGGAGTCCTGGAGCACGACCGCCTCCGTGGAGGAGTTCCTGGCCGAGTTCACGGGCTGGGATCCGCGTGTGACCGACCTGATCAGGTCAGGGGGAACCCCCGGCAGGTGGGCGCTGCTGGACCGGGCGCCACTGCGGCGGTGGAGTACGCCGAGGACCACTCTCCTCGGTGATGCGGCCCACCCGATGTTCCCCTTCTTCGGCCAGGGAGCCGCTCAGGCCATGGAGGACGGCGCCGTCCTCGCCGCGGCCCTCGCCGACGGTGCGGACGACATCGCAGGCGCCCTCCAACGCTACGAGGAGGCGCGGATCGAACGCGCCACTCGGCTGCAGGCGGTCAGTCATGGTCGCGCCCATGTCAACCACCTGCCGGACGGCCCCGACCAGCAGGCCCGCGACATCGCGCTGGCCGACTCCGACCCCCTGACGGCCAACGGCTGGATCTACGCCTACGAGGCCGCACTCTGAGCAGAGGACCCAACCATGCGTCCGCGGTGCGCTGGGCGGTGACCTGGCCTGCGGGCATGTGCGCCCCAGGCGGCCATCACGACTACGAGCCCCGGAAGCAGCCGATGAGCATGCGACGAGCCGGGGGTGCGCCGAGGGCGGCCCCCGGCGAGGTTGCCGGTGGGCATGGGCCGGAAACGGATAACGGGCGACGCGGCGGGAGCGGACGTCAGGCGGTGGGCCAGGAATGCTGCAGCTCGGAAGTCGCCTCGACCAGGCGTTGAGCGGTCGCGAGCAGGGTGTGTTCCCGGCCCCATGACGCGGTGAGCTGCACTCCCACGGGAAGACCCTCGGAGTCGAATCCGGCGCGTACCACGCAGGCCGGCACCCCTGTCAGACTCTGCAGTGCGGTGAAGGCCATCACCCGTTCCCGGAAGCTCAGTGCCTCAGGCGCGCCGGGGACCTCGTCATGGCCGATGCGCGCGGGTGAGACCCCGGACACAGGGGAGAGCACGATGTCCACATCGTGCAGTACCCGAGCGGTCATCGCCGTGATCAGCGCTCGGTCCCGCTGCGTCCGGGCGTACTGCTCCACGGTGACCCGGGATGCCTTCTCCAGCCTGGCGCGGACCTGGCCACCGTACTCGGACCGCCGTGCGGGCCACAGTCCCGCACCGCGGTGTCCGGCGGCCCCCTCGACAGCGACCGTCGTGCCAAGCGCCGGGTACAGAGGAGGCAGTCCGGGCACTGACAGGCGTACGACCCGCACTCCGGCATCCTCCAGCGCACGGACCGTCTCGTGGAACACACGGGCGATGTCGGGGGCCAACTCGGCTTGTTCGAGCTCGGACCAGATCCCGACGACGACCTCTGCGTCGGCTGCCGGGTCCGGAGCCTGCGCGCCGTCCGGTGCGAGGACCGAGAGCAACAGCCGCAGGTCCTCGACAGTTCGTGCCATCGGCCCGACGTGGTCCAGCGAGGGAGCCAAGGGGAAGACGCCCGCTGTGTCGATGAGACCGAACGTGGGCTTGAGGCCCATGACGCCGCAGAAGGCGGCCGGAATCCGTATGGACCCCGCGGTGTCCGTGCCGATGGCCAAAGGTGCCAGGCCGGCGGCGAGTGCCGCGGCGGAACCCCCGCTCGAGCCTCCTGGTACCACCGTCGGATCCCACGGATTGCGGGTGGGCCCCACCGCGCTGCCGTCGGTGGTGATACCCCATGCGAACTCGTGCGTCGCACTCTTGGCCACAACGATGCCGCCGGCGGCACGGACACGCTCCACCACAGCCGCGTCGCGCGGCGGAACGTGCCCGGAGAACATCCTTGAGCCGTAGGAGGTGCGCAGTCCTTCGGTGTCGATGAGGTCCTTGACGATCACGGGGATGCCTTCGAGCGGCCTCGCCCGGCCCTCGCGGTAGCGTCGCACCGCCTCCTGCGCCTCAAGGTGGTTCCGCCTGACGTCGGCAGCCACAAGGGCGTTGAGACCCTGATGCTCGGCGGCTCGTTCGGACAGGGCGCGCAGGACCTCGACGGGCGAAAGCTCGCCCCGGCCGAAACGCGCGGCCAGGCCGACGGCTGACATGTAGGCAAGTTCGCTATCCGTGGCCACGCTGCTCAGTTTTTCGCTTTCAATGGACAAAATGCCTGGCCATACACCTAGGAGTTGATCCGGTACTGGTACTGGTTGAGGAACATGTCCACACCCGATTCGATCAGCCGTTCCGTCAGTTCGCTGTCGAGGGGCTTTCCGAAGGCGCTGTACACCAGAGCTGGAGACACCACCAATCCGGCGAGTTGGAGCACGGCCAGGTCGATGTCCTTGATGCTGAGCCGACCCAGCTCCACCAGGTGCCGCAGCGCCTTGGCAATCACCGGATGGAACCGCTCGGGACCGTGTTGCTTCCATGCCTCGCCGAGTTCGGGGAACCTCCTGAATTCACCGGCGACCAGGTTCCTCAAGGCGATCGTGTCCGGTGCGGCAACTCCCATCCCCCACGCCTTGCAGGCGTCGACGAGGTCCTCCCGGACATGGGTGGAATGGGCAAGCCGGGAGGCGACCAGGCGGAGCGGTTCCTGGTGAGCACGGTCGAGTTCTTCAGTGATCACGGCAATGAACAGCGTTTGCTTGTTCCCGAAGTACTTGTAAACGGTGGCCTTGGTGGTGCCTGCGGCCGCTGCGACGACGTCCATGCTGACGTCGAACCCCTCGGCCAGGAACGAGGCCCGGGCCGCGTCCACGATCCGCAGCCTCAGTGCCTGCGCTTTGGGTCGAAGGGGCCTCTTCACGGCATTGTCGACCGGGCTGGACATCAGATTCCTCGCTGATGGTGGTGGGCCTGCATAGGCCGCATCGGACTACTGGCGCGCTCACTACGGCATCCGCGAGTCGGGACCGGACTGCGGAGGATCGAGGATGATCGAACCAGTGACGGGGACAAAAAAATTATACTTGCAAGTATAGCAAAGTGGGTGCGGAACCGGACATCGCTCCTGGGTGATCCTGGCTCGGGTGGCGCAGTATCGGGATAAATCGGGATGAAATAGGGGGCGGCGAAACTCTGTCGGCGGCTGTCGCGCCCGCTCCTGCAGGGCTTCCCAGTAGCTATGCGGTACCCGCAACCCGCGCACTGGCCCTGCGTATCGGTGAAGGCTGGGGCATCGTGAACGCTGCGCGGGGGCATGTCCCTGGGGCAGCACACCCCCGCGAAACGGTGAAGGGCACCAACACCCCTTGCTATACTGGACCGTATAGTATAGGAATACGGAAGTCCGGTCTGGCGGAGGCATCGGCAGGACCGTCAGGCTCTCGTTTCGGAGGGTTCACAGTGACATTCCACGGCTATCACCACATCACTTCCATCGTCACGAGTGCACGCGAGGACATGCGATTCCACGCGGGCGTGCTCGGTCTGCGGAACGTGAAGCGCACCGTACTGCTGGACGGTGACCGCCCCTTCTACCACCTGTACTACGGCAACGAGTACGGCGAACCCGGCACGCTGCTGACCTCGTTCGCCTTCGGCCCGGACCGGCCCGAAGGTCGGCGGGGGTCGGGCCAGGTGAGTTCCATCTCCCTCTCGGTTCCCCGCGGGAGCCTGAACTTCTGGTTGGACCGTCTCAACTCGCACGGTCTGCCGGCAACCAGGTTCGAGCTGTTGGGAGACCAGCGGATCCGGTTCGCCCACCCGGACGGGATCGAGCACCAACTGGTGGAGGTGGACGTCGACGACCGGCTGCCTTGGACCGGCGCGGATGTACCGGCCGCAGCCGCGATCCGCGGAGTGCACAGTGTGACTGTCTGCACCCGCGAGGTGGATGAGCTCGACATGTTCCTGCACGAGGGCATGGGGCTGCGCTCACGTGACGCGGATGGTGCCGTCAAGGCTTACACGATGGCTCGCGGGAGCGCCGGGCAGGTGGTGGAAGTCGATCACCAGCCGGACATTCCTCAGGGCACATGGGGCTACATGCGGAACACCATCGATCACGTCGCCTTCGATGTGCGTGAGGCCGACGCCCAGCTCCAGTTCAAGGATCGTCTTGAGACCATGGGCTTCATCGACGTGACTGAGCCGCGGGATCGCAACTACTTCTACTCGGTGTACTTCCGCACCCCCGCAGGAGCCATGTTCGAGGCCACCCGCAGCCACCCGCAGGGTTTCCTCAAGGACGAGACCCTGGACAGTCTGGGCAGCTGCCTGCAGCTGCCGAGCTGGCTCGAGGAGAAGCAGGACGAGATGCTTGCCGAACTCGCGCGCACCCAGCCGCTCGACTGATCCCCGCAGCGATCCGCCCGCCGGGGGCTGATCGAATCCCTGACAGGGAGCCATGGCATGACGCCCCACCGCATCGACATCCACCACCATGTCATCCCGACGCCTACCTCAGCGCCGGCCCGGGCCGGCGTAGGTGATCCCATTCCCGGCGTGGCATACCCGCGCTGGGACGTGGAGGCTGATCTCGACCTGAGGGATCGCCGCGGCATTCGGACCGCGGTGGTGTCCATCACCGCCCCGGCGTGGGATAGCACGACGCGCTCATCGACGTTCACCCGGCGGCGCCCGTCCCCACCGGCCAGCCGGTCTTCGGGCTACCGCCCTCCCTGTACGAGGCACGGACCGCATCCTGTTCGGCACCGACCACCCGTTCATGCCGGAGTCGACGACTGCTGAGACGATCGCGGGGATCGGCGACTCCTTCGACGGCTCCGATCTCGTCGACGTGGAACAGAACAACGCGGTGGCGCTTCTGCCGAGACTAGCCGAGATCCATACCTGATCCAGGCGCGGGGAACGCTCCAGGCCGGACCGGGGACAGTCCCAGATCGGGGTCGGCCTATTACTCGCGGTCACGAGAGCGTCCGGCGGTGGCATCCGAAGCACTTCCCGTCGGAAGCCGTTGGAGAGTGCCTCAGCGTGCCGGAGTGCTGCGCAGTAGTTCATCTCGGTCTCGCCAGGCCGGGCCACCGCCCGGCGACCGGGCGGACCGGCTCAGCCAGTCGCCCCACCCTCATACGTTCCAGGCCCGCTTCTGCGCCACCGTGCCAGGTGTGGCCCTGCTTCTCGACCGGAGCATCCTGTGGACAGCGCCTCATCTCTGCGCACACCGACGGCGGGCGCCTTGGACTTCCTGCCGACCCGCCGCGTTGAATGGGGTCTCGGTTCGATCGGCCGTCTGGGCGATCTACTGGACTCGTACTCCGTCTCCCGGGTCCTTCTCATGACCACGAGATCGCTGTCGGAACAAGGCTCCCTGCTCCGAACAGTAGAGGACAACTGCGGCGGCCGCTGCGCAGGCCGGGTGGAACACCTGCCGGCACACGTTCCCAGCGACGCGGTCGAACGCGCTGCGGCCACCGCGCGTGAGCTGGGCGCCGACGCGCTCGTCAGCTTCGGCGGCGGCTCGGTCATCGACGCCACCAAGGCCGTCGCCGCCCGCCTGGCGGACGACGACGGCCGGCAACTGCCGCACTTCGCGGTGCCGACCACACTGTCCGGTGCGGAATTCGCCGATCACTACGGCGTGACCGAATTCCACGACGGGGCGGCGACGAAGCGTACGCATACCCGTGAGGACGTCACGCCCGTGGCGGTCGTCCTCGACGGCGCGCTCACCGCGGCCACGCCCGGCCCCCTGTGGGCAGGATCGGGCGCCAAGGCACTGGACCACGCGGTCGAAGGACTGATCTGCAACCCTCCCCGGCCGGTGCTGGACGACCTGGCCCAGTTGGGAATCCGAGAGCTCGCCGGAACCCTGCGACAGTCCATGGATCCGGGCGAGCCGACAATACGACAGGCGTGCCAGCTCGCGGCCTGGTACTGCTACTTCGCCCCGGCCAGCCTCACGTTGGGGCTGAGCCACCGCATCGGCCACGTGCTGGGCGGCACCTACGGGGTCCCGCACTCACTGACGTCGGGGATCACGCTGCCGGCAGTCGTCCGGGCCATGACTCAAACGTCCCCCCTGCGTCTGAAGCTGGTAGCACGCGCACTCGACACCGGCGGTCCACTCGATCTGCCGGCGATGGCAACCGACGAACCCGCCGAGGCCGCGGTCCGGCTGTCCTCCCTCGTCACGAGCGTCGGCCTGCCGACCAGGATGCGGGAGATCGGCATCGACCGAAACGAGCTCCCCGCGATCGCTCGCCGTGTCCAGCAGCTCTACCCCGAAGCAACCGCCCGACTTGGTACCGACAGCACCGCAAGCCTGCGTCGCCTCCTGGAAGAGGCTTGGTGATGAAGGGCCTCGAAAATCCGGGACCAGGCCCCACGGCCCGGTGGAAGACCCGTCACATGACCCCTCGGACGGGCCCTGGAGCGAAGGCGGTCTGTCCATCGGTGTCATCGAGACCGTGGCGCCTGATCGCCATTATCGGTGGTTCCGCTGTCGAATTCCCTGCGAGTGGCCGCATCTTGCAGTAACGCCCGCAGTCTGCTCTTCGCAAGATTGCCAACGCTGTGCACGGCCGGGATGTCGGCCCGTGATGTCTGGATGGACAGGAGTGATCTGATGAACGGTGAGACAGCGGATCTGGTGGTGCGCGCGGGTACCGTGCACACCCTCGACGCGGCGGCAGCCCCCACGACGGCACTGGCAGCGCGCGGCGGACAGATCGTGGCCGTGGCCGGTCCCGGGCAGGAGAAGGGACTGCTGCGGGAGTGGTCGGGGCCGGACACCGTGGTGGTCGATGACCCCGGGCTCGTGGTGTTGCCGGCATTCGTCGACACCCACAATCATCTGATGCTGGCAGGGCGTAACGTGCTGGGTGTGCCCGTGTCCCGGGCGAGGGACATTCACGGCTTCGTGGACCTGGTCCGTGAGCGAGCCGCGCACACTCCCGCCGGGCAGTGGATCGTCACCGGCGCCGACTGGCACGAACTGCAGCTGGCCGAGCGCCGGATGCCGACCGCCCGTGAACTGGACCGGGCCACCACCGATCACCCGGTCCTGGCCCTGCGCGGCGGGCACAACGGGGTACTCAACTCCGCCGGGCTGCGCCTGGCCGGCATCGGCCCCGACACGCCGAACATTCCGGGCGGCTTCATCTCCCGCGACGCGACAGGCCACCCGACCGGCTGGCTGCAGGACGCCGCCCTGGACGTGGCCCTGAAGGTCCTGCCGCCGATGCCTTCCGAGATCCTCGCCCATGGCCTGGCCCAGGCGTCCTCCGCCTACGCGGCCCACGGGGTCGGAACCGTGCGCGACCCCGCCGTCACACCGCAGGAGTGGCACACCTACCTCCAGGTCGAGGCGGCCGGGCAGCTGTCCGTGCGTAGCCACGCCATGATCCTCTCGACCCGGTCCGTCATCGCCGCCGCCGGATCGATCACCGCTCACCTCGACGCCCTCGAGGCCCAGGGCATCAAGCCAGGGGCCGGACAGGGACGGCTGCTGCTGTGGGGGCTGAAGTTCATCCTCGACGGTGGTGTCGAAGCCGCCGCGCTGTCCGAGCCGTACGCCGACCGGCCCGGCTTCCACGGCGAACTGCTCTGGGAACGAGCCGAGCTGGCCGAGGCCCTGACCGTCTGCGTGCAACGCGGCTGGCCCGTGGGCATCCACGCCTTCGGCGACCGCGCCGTCGGCGTGCTCCTGGACGCCGTCCGAGAGGTGACCGACCGGGTGGGGCCCGTACCACCGGGCATGCTGGTCGTGGAACACGGCGGCCTGATCACCCCCGACCGGATCGCCGATGCCACCGCACTGGGCGTCCACATCACCGTCCAGCAGGCCCTGCTCAGCTCACTCGCCCACCCCCTGATCGCCGCCTGGGGCACACAGCGGACCGCCGAGCTGTTCCCCCTGCGGGAACTGGTCAACGCCGGGGCCTGGATCAGCGCGAGCACCGACCACCCCATCGGACCGCTCAACCCCCTCCGGGGCCTGCACGACATGACCACCCGCTCCACCCCCGCGGGAGTACTCGGCCCCGAGCACGCCGTCACCCGCGCCGAAGCGCTCCGCCTGTACACCACCGCCGGCGCCCAGCTGCTGGGTAGTCCGCTCAACGGCGCCCTCGTGCCCGGGGCACCGGCCGACCTCGTGGCCTACCCGGCAGACCCCCTCACCTGCCCCGCGGACCAGCTGCTCACCCTCGTCCCCACCCTGACCGCGGTCGGCGGCCGGATCGTCCACCGCACCGCCTGACCGACCGCGAACGGCGAACGGCGACCGTCGAACTGGGAACGGCCACCGCGGAAGGGGGACGCGCGAC
>Ga0136846_1239946_pt1 | contig 12753 bp, 12 predicted proteins | sample HopSoiMetagenom2_FD_96841 | JGI IMG/M metagenome (GOLD analysis project Ga0136846, IMG submission 96841) | Grasslands soil microbial communities from Hopland, California, USA - 2 Assembly 2016 (version 4) | ecosystem: Environmental > Terrestrial > Soil > Grasslands | place: USA: Hopland...
GGTCGCGCGCGGTGAACGCGGTCGCGCTGCGCTCCATGCTCAGGCGCTCAGGGTCGTACGTGACGCCGTCGCCGGTGGTGTCGAGGATCGTGTAGTCGTCGCCGCGGCGAAGCTCGAGTGTCACCTCGCCGGTGACGGCGCGCGCGACCCATCGCTGGGCGGTCTCCCTCAGCATCAGCGATTGCGAGTCGAACCAGCGGCCCTGGTACAGCAGGCGTCCGAGCCGGCGTCCGTTGTCCCGGTACTGATCGATGGTGTCCTCGTTGTGGATGCCGGTCACCAGGCGTTCGTAGGCGATGAAGAGCAGTGCCATGCCGGGCGCCTCGTAGATGCCGCGGCTCTTTGCCTCGATGATGCGATTCTCGATCTGGTCGCTCATGCCCAGGCCGTGGCGTCCGCCGATGCGATTGGCCTCGAGCAGGAGCTCCACCGGATCGTCGATTGTGCGGCCGTTGAGCGCGACGGGGCGGCCTTCGTCGAAACGAATCCTGACCTCTTCGGCCCTGATCTTCACGTCCTCGCGCCAGAACGCGACGCCCATGATGGGATCGACGATGCGGATGCCGCTGTTCAGATGTTCCAGGTCCTTGGCTTCGTGGGTGGCGCCGAGCATGTTCGAATCGGTCGAGTACGCCTTCTCCGTGCTCATCCTGTAGGCGAGCCCGGCCTTCTGCATGTACTCCGACATTTCCTTCCGCCCGCCGAGCTCGTCGATGAACAGCTGATCGAGCCACGGCTTGTAGATCCTGAGCGCCGGGTTGGCGAGCAGCCCGTAGCGGTAGAAACGTTCGATGTCGTTGCCTTTGAACGTGCTGCCATCGCCCCAGACGTTCACGTCGTCTTCCTTCATGGAAACGACGAGCATCGTGCCCGTGACGGCGCGGCCGATGGGCGTCGTGTTGAAGTAAGGCACGCCGGCCGTCGAGATGTGGAATGCGCCGCACTGGAGGGCCGCCAGGCCTTCCGCGACCAATTGCGACCGGCAGTCCACGAGCCGTGCTTTTTCCGCGCCGTACTGGAGGGCCTTGCGCGGGATGTCGTCGTAGTCGGGCTCGTCCGGCTGACCGAGGTTCGCCGTATACGCGTACGGAATCGCGCCCTTGCTTCTCATCCAGTGAAGTGCGGCGCTGGTGTCGAGCCCGCCCGAAAACGCGATACCGACCTTCTCTCCCGCGGGAACACTCTGCAGAATCGTCGCCATGAGTGCTGTAAGTATACCATTCCGGGCGCTTGTACATCACGAAGTCGCGAAATCACGAAGGCCACGAACATTTCCCTTGGAGCGCGTAACAAAACGCGGACATCAGTAAGCACTACGGCGTTTACGAGGAGCTGCGAGCGCCCAGGGGCTAACCGGTCATCCAGTGAGCATCCGGCCGTCTGATCCGGCTGCACCAACCTTGGCGATGCTAAAATTCGGCCGATCTTGGCTCGAATGCGCCAATGACTCACACATATCGTCGGTTGATTCTGAGCGGATTAATCGCGTTCACCGGGTGCAGCCATTCAATCGTTTCGCCGTCAGACTCATGCCCGGAGGTTGCCGGCCACGGCTCATTCTGTGCGGTCGTGGACGGCGTCTCATGGACGGCGAGCGATCTGGCTCCCCGCTTTGTGCCATGTGTGGGGACGAACGCCTTGACGTGCGGTTATCTTGGTGCCCATGCCGAGGCGCTGGCATGCCGGGCGTTCGACAGTCAGGGCACGGCGATTAGCTTTCTCATCACCGCAACGTTGGGCACCCAACACTTTGGGAGCGAGGGCAACTTCTGTTGTCAGGAAGCTGTCTTGACCGACGGCAATGGCGCTCTCTATGGAGCAGAACGACCGGGTGGATCGGCCACCTTCACACTCACGTCACTAACAAGCGGGCTAGTGGCTGGAAACTTTTCATTCGTTGTGCCGGCGAGATCGTCTTCGGCGGTTGGCCAGAAGACCGTAACGGGCGGCAGATTCAGCGTGACCAACTTTTCGTCGTGTATGGGTAATTGACCGAGACGTCGTAATAAATAGACGTCCGCGTCTTGTCCATGAACGCCTGGCGACTGGCCCCAACCAGGCCCAGTGAGACGATGCGCGGTGTGAGTCGCGAAGGTTAGAGTGACGGGCCCAGGAGGGATTTCTGCAGGGACCGATCAGAGGCACCGGAGCACACACATCCTCGCAAGATCGAGAACGGTGAAGGCTAGGTGCCTGGAAAGCCTCGTGACCTTCGTGTCTTCGTGATGAGAGGGCCTAGAAGGTGACGGTCGTCCCGAAGTGGACGCGCGTGCCGGCGCCGAGGCCGTGAGCCACGACGAGGCTGGTGCGGAAGAAGGCGGCCGAGAACCAAACGCCGCCGCCCACGCCTTGCTCGAAGGTCTGGTCGGCCAGGTGGGCGCCCGTGTCGTACACGGTGGCCACGTCGACAAATGCGTTCGCGCCAAACTTGGCGATCTTGAGCGGCGAGGTCAGGGGCGTGCGGATCTCGGCCGAGCCGGCCACGAGCGTGTCGCCAACGGCGCTGCCCGCCCTGAATCCGCGCAGATTGGGCATCCCGCCGAGCAGCGCTTTGAGATACGGGGGAAGCGGCGTGTCTGCGGCCTGGCGCTGGGCGCGCACGACGAGGATGCTCTGGCCGGGCAGGCCGAGATAGCCGCGGGCGTCCAGGTCGGTCCGATTCGCGGCGGTCGCGTTGTCGAACGCGAGGTGTTCGACAGCGGCCCGCGCGTAGACTGCATTGCGCGCCAGCATCGGATCGAGCCGCGTATCGAGCGTCACGTCGAGGCCGAACTGGGTGAAGCGATCGGTCACGCCGCCGAACGACACGTGCTGCCAGGCAGCGGTACCTCCGGCAGTGATCGACTCCCCGAGCGTGCGCTCTCCCCGGAACCAGATCCGATCGCGCGTGTCGTCGGTTTCGAAATACGGATTCGTTCGCTGCGAGATCGAGACGCCCGTCTCCAGGCGCGTCAGGACACCGAACCTCCCTGAAGTACCGTCGAAGCGCTTCTCGAGCTCGGCGGCTGCGCGCCTGTCGCCTCCCCAGGTGAGCGGAAACGAGAGCCGGCTGCCGGCTCCCGCGACGCCCTGACGGGCGAGCTGCGCGCCATAGGTGAACCCATACCCGTCTTCGAAATCGAGCAGCGGTACGAACATCAGGCCCAGGCCGCCTCGCGGCACTACCGCGACGGGCTTGTCCACGTCTCCGAGGCCCTCAAGCTTCACGGATCCCTCATCGACGATGACGACGAGCAGCACCTGCGTCGGATCGGCAATCGACGCGTACCTCTTGAGCACCTCGACCTGCTAGAAACGGTGCGCGTCCTTGAGCCGCGCCGCCACCTGCGCCGGCGTCTCCGGCGTCACCGCGGCGCCCACATCGATGCCGGCCAGCCGGCGGATTTCGGCGTCTGGCGTCAGCACGTTGCCGTGTACGCGGATCTCCGCCAGTACTTCCGCCGTCTTGACGTCGGTTGAGGCGCCTGGCTGCTGTGCGATGAGCGAAGCCAGCACGAGGAACGGCGCGATCACGGCCGGCGTTTGCCCGCACCGCCCGCGGCGCCCGGAATCCCCACCTTCGACGTGACCGTCGCCTCGCGGTAATCGTGGTAGGTCACCGTTTCGCGGAAGGTCAGCGCGCCACTCGCGAACGTCACGCCGGCGGTCATCTCGATGCCCTTCGGCAGCCACACGTCCCTGAACGCCTGCCCCATCGTCATCGAGGCCTTCGCCGAGTCCACGTGCACCAGCCAATGGCCGGGCAGGAATTCGAAGTTGATGTTGTCGAACGTGTATTTGACGATCTGGTGCGACGCCGGCTCGATCCACAGTGTGACGAGCGCCACCTTGTTCATGACGCGCCGGAATACTTCGTCCTGACGCTTCTCCTTTTCGCGGTCTTCCGGGCTGCCGCCGTCATGTCCGCCGCGGGCGCGCTCGCCGTTCGGCCGCTCGGGTGGCTGATACAGCTTGGTGGGGTAGTACTCGATCCGCAGCACCTGCTGGCCGTCAAACTGCTCGCGCCCGACAAGAGCGTAGGTCCCGGCGTCGAATTTGAAGCGGAGGAAGTACGCGGACGAGACGAACTGGGGCTGGCGCACCTGCCGGAGCACGCCGTCGACGTCGGTCGGAACGTCGGTCGGGACGTCGGTGGCGGCGTCGTTATTGTCGGGGCGCGCTGCGGCCCCGACACCAGCGCTGTCGGGGGCGGCGTTCTCGGCACCGGCTTGCCGTCCGCGCGCGTCGCGTCGCTGCACGCGCCGGAGATACTCGTCCTCCGCCCTGCGGCGCTCGTTCTCGCCAATCGTGACGCCGTTGAACTTCACCGGGCTGCGGATGAAGTAGCCGTCACGGATGAACCACGTGTACTCGCGCTCTTCGCCCCAGATACGCGTGTTGCCTGCGCCGCGGAGGTCGAGCACTTCGCGCTCGTCCAGGACATATTGCTGCAGTTTTTTCCAATTGTCGTCGCGACGTGCAACGACCTGCTGCATGAAGGCGTCGAGGTCGTTCTGCGCGGACAGGACCGCCGGCCGTTCGAGCACAGCAGCCACAAGGATGGCGCCGACGCCGGCAGTCAGAATCCTGGCGAAGCCCGAATTCAGCATAAGACCTGAGACGTGTGACGTCAGCCCAAGGTTCGACCGGAGGCGCTATTTACACTCGGCGATCTGTCGACCCATCGGCCCGAGCTCCGAGTGCAGCTCGAAGCCGAAGTCGGGCGTGCCGTTGCGGAGCGAGCGGATGAAGACGCTGGCCTCGTCCGTCGGCAGCGTGGCCGCGTTGTCGCAGAATGTCCTGAGGCGACCATCCTGCCGGAGGTATTCCTCGACGTTCGAGAGGTAGAACGCCGACACCGTGGCGCCGCTGTTCGCAAGATACCGTCCGACGGAGGCGAGAGCCTTCGGGCCGGCGAAGTCGCCCATCAACGGAATCAGCAGGTTGTCGCTCTCGAAACGCTTCAGGTACGCGAAGGTCTCTTCCGTAGCCAGGAAACTGTGCTGAAACCCGCCGAGGTCTGTGGCCAGCATCAACTCCGCATACGACGGCTCGCGTGTCAGCCGCCGTCCCGCAGTCTGGGTGGTCGAGTACTGGATGCCGGGTCCGTAGACGTAAATCGCATTGAAGATGTGCTGCAGCCTGAGCACGTCGGCCGAGGACAGCTGAAAGCCGTGCGCCTTGGTCAGGGTGTTCACGATCGCGCGCATGTTCCGGCTGTACAGCGTGTCGCTCGACTCGACTTTTTCGTACGCGGCGAAGATTTCATCGATGGTTGATTTCGCCGTCAATCCATCAGGCCTCGGGCGGCAGAACAGCCGCGAGACGAACTCGGCGCGGTCGGCGGAAAGCTCGAACAGCGCTTTGTACATGAGGTGCAGGTCGAAATTCCCGCGCCGGATGTCGACGATGAAGGCCATCGCCGGCTTGAGCGCCGCGATGTAGGTGAAGTTCTGCTCAGGACCGACGCCCACGTAGACGCGGTTCGGCCTGGCCTTCGCCACGAGATCCGGAATCACGTGCTGCAGCCACCGCTCGTTGGACAGCAGGTTGTCGGACTGAAATGTGCCGGCGCGTTCGGAGAATTCGGACACCAAGCGCCAGAATTCTTCGTCGCTGACCGTCGAGGGCAGCGCGGCGTCCGCGGCACGCATCGGCACGCGTGTCGCGATGCCGATCGCGAGGATCGCGCCCGCGATCAGGAGTGACAATCGCAGGAAACGGCGCGTCTCCATTCGTGCGGGCAAGGCCGGAGCATATCACTTTGGTGTAGGCTAAACGGCGTTCCGGCCCAAGGAGAGCAGCCACAGAATGACGTCGCCCACACCCGATCCCGCACGGCAGATCCTGCAGATCGCCGTCGGATACGCCGCCTCCGCGGCGCTGTACACCGCCATCACGTTGCACGTTGCCGATCACCTCGCCGCGGGTCCACAGGACGTCTCCGCGCTGGCGCGTCTGAGCGGCGCGAACGAAGACGCGCTCTTCCGTATCCTGCGGCTGCTGGCCAGCCTTGGTGTGTTTGCCGAATCCGGCCCTCGCGGGTTCGCCCTCAATCCCGCGGCAGAACTCTTGCGGAAGGATGTACCCGGCTCGCTCCGCGGCATGGCGGTGTTCCTGCCGGATCCGTTTCACTTCCGTGTGTACGCGAACCTGCTCGATTCCGTGACGAGTGGCGAGCCCGCGGTCGATACGACGGTCGGTATGCCGGTGTTCGAGTACCTCGCGAAGAATCCCGAATACTCCAAGATCTTCAACGACGCCATGACGGCCCTGAGCGCGCCCGTGATCGCCGCGGCGCTCGAGGCCTACGACTTCGGCGGGATTGGCGTGCTGGTGGACGTGGCCGGCGGCCACGGCGAAGTGCTGATGTCGATCCTGAAGAAGCATTCGAACGTGCGCGGAGTGCTCACCGACGTGGCCCACGTGATCGACGGTGCGAAGCCGCGTATCGCGGCTGCCGGCCTGGCGGACCGCTGCCAGGCCGTGCCGTGCGATTTCTTCAAGGCGGTTCCGGAAGGCGGCGACGCGTACATCATGAAGCACATCATCCACGACTGGGACGATGGGCGCGCCACGACGATTCTGAAGAACATCGGACGGGCAATGGGCGCCAGGGGAGGCAAGGTGATCCTGCTCGAATCGGTCATCGCCGCCGGCGGCGCTGCGGACTTCGGTAAATTCCTCGACATCGAGATGCTCGCGATGCCCGGCGGCCGGGAGCGGAGTGCGGACGAGTTCCGCACGCTTTTCGCCGGCGCGGGTTTCGAGCTGACTCGCGTCGTGCCCACAAAGTCACCGCTCTCCGTCGTCGAAGCCGTCCGCCGTCCATCCGTGTAGTCGGCCTTCAGAACCTACCGTCCATGTAGTCTGCCCGGAGATTGACGATGAAGAAGATCTGGTTCGTGATGTGCCTGGCAGTGGCGTTGATCGCGCTGGCCGGACCCGGCTTCGCCCAGCTGCCGCCGTCCGCCGAGTGGGCCGCACACGCGGCGAACCAGTACCAGGTCTTCCCGAATGTCACGTACCTCACGGCTAGCAATTACGAAGCGAAGATGGATATCTACGCCCGGCGCGGCGCCACCACGCCGCAGCGGACCGTCATCTACTTCCACGGGGGGTTCTGGGCGGCCGGCAGCAAGGACGCGTCGCTGATGTCGCTCATGCCCTGGCTCGAAATGGGATGGACGGTCGTCAATGTCGAGTACCGCCTTGCGCGTATCGCGCTCGCACCCGCCGCAGTCGAAGACTGCCTGTGCGCCCTGCGGTTCGTCGCCGCGCAGGCGAAGACGTATAACATCGACACCTCGCGCATCGTCCTCACGGGCGAGTCGGCGGGCGGCCACTTGACGCTGACGACCGGGATGATTCCCGAGAGCTCCGGGCTCGCACGCGAATGCGCCGGGCCGACTCCGATCCCGCGGGTGGCCGCGATGATCAACTGGTTCGGCATCACGGATGTCGCCGACGTGATTGACGGTCCGCACGCCGCGAACCTGGCGGTGACGTGGCTGGGGAGCCTGCCGAACAAGGACGACATCGCCAGGCGGGTGTCGCCGCTCACGTGGGTTCGCCCGGGACTGCCACCGATCCTGACGATCCATGGCGACATGGATCAGCTCGTGCCGTACGACGAGGCCGTGCGCCTCCATGCGGCGCTTGGCAAGGCCGGCGTCACGAATCAGCTACTCACGATTCCCGGCGGCCGTCATGGCAACTTCACACCCGAGGAGCGCACGAAGATCTATTCGACGATTCGCGAGTTCCTGTCGAAGAACGGACTGGGGAGCTGAACGTCGAACGTAGAACGTAAAACGCCGAACGCGGAATTCCGGCGTTTTACATTCGGCGCTCTACATTCCGGGCGCTGTTCTTGAGCGCCGGGCTAGAAACGCTGGCTCGCCGGCGGCGTGATGCCGTTCAGGCGCAGGTAGACGGCCATCTGTCCGTAGATGTCCCATGTGTGCCCGATGACGTAATAGACGACCCGGACGCGCGCGGACGGCCCGATGAATTGATCGAACCGGGTGTTGGCCGCCTGTTCGATCATCGTCGCGTCGGTTTGCTCTTTGAGCGCGGCCGTCCCGAAGTCGAACGAGTCCTGCAGCGCTTTCAGAACCTCCGCCCTCGATGTCGCCTTCATGTTGATCTCGGGCGCGGCAGCCCTGGGTCCGAGCCGTCCCATCTGGACGACGTTGGCCTGCGCGATGTGCAGGATCTGCTCGTTCCACGTGCGCTGGGCGGCCGTCGGGCGGTACCCGGACTTGTCCTCCGGCATCGCGCTCGCGATCTTCATCAGCGTGTCACGCTGGGACGCCCAGTCCTTGAGCGCCCCGTCCTGAACGGACACGGCCTGGGCGGAGGCCACCGGTGCGGTGGCGGCGAACAGCGCGAAGGAAATCGCCAGCGTGCGAAGCGTTTGTGTCGTGGAAGGCATGGCCGGTAGTTCTACCACTTTCGCCGGTGTCCGGGAAGGACAGGACCCCAATGCAGGTGGTTGGACGGGTTGCAACAGTTGAGCCCTCGGTTGCGCATTTGTGAGCTCCCAGCCGGTGCCGTAAGATCCGGTGACGCCATGTTTACGCTCGATCAAGTCCAGCCGTGGGGACGCTCGCTCGACGAGTATCGACGGATGTTCGCGTTGTCGGACGCCGACCTCGGCACGCTGAATATCCTGGGTTGCGCCGACGGCCCCGCGAGCTTCAATGCCGAGGCGACCAGACGCGGCGACAGCGTCATTTCCTGCGATCCCATTTACCAGTTCAACGTCATCGAAATGCGCGCGCGCATCTCCGAGACCTACGACCAGATCATCGAGCAGACGCGCCAGAACATGGATCAGTTTGTCTGGACCACCATCAAGTCGGTCGAAGAGCTGGGACACATGCGCATGGAGGCGATGCGCATGTTCCTGGACGATTACGAAATGGGGAAGGCGGAGGGCCGCTACGTCGACGCCTCGCTGCCGTCGCTGCCGTTCGTCGACGGCGAGTTCGATCTCGCGTTGTGCTCCCATTTTCTTTTCCTCTATACCACGCAGCTGGGCAAGGACTTCCACCGGGCGGCGATCCGGGAGCTGTGCCGCGTGGGTCGCGAAGTGCGCGTGTTCCCCTTGCTCGCCCTCGGCGGCAAACCCGTTCCCTATGTCGAGCTAGTCGCCGAGGAAGCGCGTGCCGCGGGACACGAGGTTCTCATCGAGCCGGTCCCGTACGAGTTTCAACGCGGCGGGAACCGGATGATGCGGATTCGGGTCCATGGGCGCTGACGGCCGCCGGGAATTCGTGTAACGTATCGCCACCGCCGCTCTTCGGCGCGTCTTCCGGAGGAGAACCCGCATGCGGCCAGTTCGACCGTTCCTCGCTTCCTTCGTCGCCGTCACCTCGATGATGGCCGTGCCGACTGCCGCCCAGCGCGGAGGCGCTCCCGCCGCGGGTGCTCCTCCGATGACGATGACGGTGGCGGGGTTCGCGGATGGCAGCCAGATCCCCGTGAGATTCAGCCAGGCGGCCGAGGGCGTGGCGCCCGGCGAGGGCACGTCTCCCGCCATCAGCTGGCTCAATGTCCCGGCGGGTACGCAGTCCTTCGTGCTCAACATGCACGACATGGACGTCGCGCGCAACAAGACGACCGACGATCAGGCGCACTGGGTTGTCTGGAACATCCCGGCGACGGCCACCGGTCTGCCCGAGGGCGTGCCGAAAGGATCGCAGCGTCCGGACGGCAGCTATCAGGTCAGCGCGACCGGCGCGATGTACCGCGGGCCCGGCGCGCCGGCAAACGGCCCGATGCATCACTACATGTTCGAGCTCTTCGCCCTCGATACGAAGCTGGACGTTCAGCCTGCGGCCGACGCGTTCGAGACGCGCGCGAACGTCATGAAGGCGATGCAGGGACACGTCCTCGGCAAGGCGGTGTACGGCGGGCTGTTCCGCCGGCCCCAGTAGCCGGCGGTGCTGAAGAACTCAGCCTGCTAGCTCCAAACGGCGCGCGCGGTTCTGGAAACGAGTTCCAGCTTGCGCCACTGGTCGTCCATCGTCAGCAGGTTGCCGGCGGCGATCGATGCGAAGCCGCACTGCGGGCTGAGGGCGAGATGTTCGAGCGGGACATATCGCGCGGCTTCGTCGATGCGCCGCCGGAGATCGTCCTGGTGTTCGAGCGCTGGTTCCTTGGTCGTCACCAGGCCGAGCACCACGTCCTTCCCGCGCGGCACCAAGCGCAGGGGCTCGAAACTACCGGACCGTCCCGTGTCGTACTCGAGCAGGAAGCGGTCGACGTCCAACCGCGCGAACAGTTTCTCGGCAATGGCGTCGTAGCCACCCTCGGTATACCAGCGGCTCCGGCTGTTTCCTCGGCGCACGTGCACGGCGACCGTCACGCCCGTTCCTGCGGCATCCGCCAGCGCCGCGTTGTCGCCGGCGACAGCGGTCTCGAAATCCGCGTCGGGATCGCCTCCGGCCTGCCGGATCGCATCGCGGTGCTGTGGATCGAGGTAGTGCGAATAAAACGGTGCGTCGAGTTGTATATACGTGACGCCCTCGCCGATCAGCCACCGCACTTCGTCGCGAACGATGCCCACGAGGTCGCCGAGTAATTCGTCTCGATCTTTGTAGTGCGCGTCGGTCACGCCCGGCTTGAATCCGGTAGGCACGAAGTTCGACGGCGCCGGCAGCGTGATCTTGAACGGCACAGCGCCAATCGCCTTCAGCAGAGGCAGCTCGTATTCCGTGAGCACCCGCTTCTTGCGCAGCCGGCCGCCGACGATTTTCGCGGTCGTCTTCTCGACGCCGCCGCCCGGGCCATGCCACTCGAGGAGAATGCTGTCGGCTTCGAAGCCGTGAACGGCGTCGGCCATGCCGGTCAGCCACGACGCGCGCCGCATTTCGCCGTCCACGTAAACGTCCACGCCGGCATCCTGCTGGCGCTGGACAGCATCGCGGATCGCGACGTCTTCGCGCGAACGCAGCGCCGGGAGGTCGATCCGTCCTTCTGCGTGCGCCGCGCGAGCGGCCAGCAGATCGGGTGGACGCAGCAGGCTGCCGACCTGTTCCGCGCGTAGAGGCGTGGACATCGCGGCCCACATTGTAGACGAGATGCCGACGCGATAACATGACGCCCCGACCATGAAGCGTCATCCCATCTGGATCATCATCTTCACGATTCTCATCGACACGCTCGGCATCGGAATTCTGGGCCCGATCCTGCCGCAGCTGCTGGGCAACCCGTTGTCGCCGCACTACCTGCTGGCCAAAGACGCCGCGGTCGGGTCCGGGTACATCACGTTCGGCTTTCTCGTGGCCGTGTTTCCGATCATGCAGTTCTTCGCGACGCCGATTCTCGGGCAGTTGTCGGACCGGTACGGGCGCAAGCCCGTGCTCGCGCTCTCGCTCGCCGGCACGGCGCTCGGCTACGCGCTGTTCGCGATCGGCATCATCCTCAGGAATATTCCCCTGTTGTTCGTGGCTCGTGCGCTCGACGGCATCACGGGCGGCAACCTCTCGGTAGCGCAGGCGGCCATCGCCGATGTCACGTCGCCACAGGATCGAACGAAGAATTTCGGGATGATCGGCGCCGCGTTCGGCGTGGGCTTCATCATCGGGCCGTTTCTCGGCGGAGTGCTCGCAGATCCTTCGGTCGTCTCGTGGTTCAACGCTGCCACCCCGTTCTGGTTCGCGGCGATCCTGGCCACCGCAAACACCGCGCAGGTGCTGTTCCAGTTCGACGAAACCAACAAGCACATCCGGCACTTCGCCGTCGATCTCACGCGGGGTGTCGGCAACATCGCCCGCGCCTACGCGATGCCGCAGCTGCGGCCGATCTTCCTGACGTCGTTTTTCTTCAACGCGGGGTTCGGCTTCTTCATTTCGTTCTTTGGCGTGTTCCTGATTCACCGGTTCGGCTTCAACGAGTCACGCATCGGGAACTTTTTTGCCCTGGTTGGCCTCTGCGCCATTTTCACGCAGCTGGTGACGACGCGCCGGGTCGCGGCGAAGTTTTCAGAAGTACAGGTACTGAAGGTGACGCTCTTCGGCGTCTCGGCGGTGATGTTCGCGTATCTCTGGGCGCCCTCGCCGCTGTGGCTGGTGGCGATCGTGCCATTCAGCTCCACCTTTAACGGCTTGTCGCTCGCCAACATGGGCGGCCTGCTCAGCCGCTCGGTGCCGCCCCAGGTGCAGGGCGAGATTCTGGGCATCGGGTCGAGCATTCAGGCGCTCGCCAATTCGCTGCCGCCATTACTGGGAGGATTCGTGGCCGCGTCGCTCGCGCCGGAAGCACCCGTGTTCGCGGCGGGCCTGACAATGCTCGTGGCGTGGGTGATTTTCGTGTCGATGTTCCGGGCCATGCCCGTCCCGGCACGGGCGCCGGCCGCGGGCGCGTAGAACGAACGCCGCGATCCAGCTAAGCCGGTACGGGCTGTTTCGTTTTCGTCTCGAACGGGATGCCGGCCCGCTTGAGAAGGGATTCGAAGCCGGCTTTGTCGACCGCCTTCGAGTGCGCCTCGTCCGGGGCCACCAGCTTCTTCGTCACGAGATCCATCAGCGCGTCGTTCAGGCTGACCATGCCGACAGCCTTGCCGACCTGCATCATGGACGGGATCTGAAACGTCTTGCCCTCGCGGATCAGGTTGCTGACCGCCGACGTCGCAATCAGCACTTCCAGCGCCGCGACGCGCCCTCCGCCGATTTTCCGGCACAGGTTCTGGGCGATCACGCCGCGGAGCGATTCGGACAGCATGATGCGGATCTGTTCCTGGCGGTCGGCGGGGAACTGATCGAC
>Ga0136846_1224156_pt1 | contig 12752 bp, 12 predicted proteins | sample HopSoiMetagenom2_FD_96841 | JGI IMG/M metagenome (GOLD analysis project Ga0136846, IMG submission 96841) | Grasslands soil microbial communities from Hopland, California, USA - 2 Assembly 2016 (version 4) | ecosystem: Environmental > Terrestrial > Soil > Grasslands | place: USA: Hopland...
CACGACGCTGCGCGGCCGCTCCTCGACGACGCCGTCGTCGAGCGCGTCGTGACGGCACTCGGCGAGGGCTGGGACGGCGCGGTGCCGACGCTGCCCATCCCCGACACCGTGAAGCGCGTCGACGGCGAGCAGGTCCTGGAGACGCTCCGCCGAGACGAGCTTCGCGTCGTCCAGACGCCTCAGGCGTTCGTCGCGGACATCCTGCGCAAGGCGCTGTCCGGCTCGGACTGGACGGACTGCTCGGCCGCCGTCGAGGCGGCGGGCGGACGTGTGCGTATCGTCGACGGCGATCCACGGCTGGCCAAGGTCACCGACGCTGCCGACCTCGACCGGGTCGCGGCTCTTCTGTGATCGTCGACTACCACATGCATCTGCGCAACGACCGTGAGCAGATCGCGCACGACACCGGGGCGGTGAGCCCGTTCGTCCACGCGGCACGCGCGGCGGGCGTCGACGAGATCGGCTTCACCGAGCACGGCTACTACTTCACCCAGTTGCGCACCCTCTGGTCGGTTCCTTACCAGTCCGAGCGTTGTGCCTACGATCTCGAGCAGTACGTCGACGCGGTGGTGCAAGCACGCGATCGCGGGCTGCCGGTCAAGCTCGGGCTCGAGGTCGACTACGTGCCGGGCCGCGAGGACGAGACCCGCGCGCTGCTCGCGCCGTATCCCTGGGACTACCTGCTCGGCTCCGTCCACTGGATCGACGGCCTCAGCGTCGACGGCGACCCGCGCCTCGTCGACGAGGTCGGCGTCGAGAGCGCGTGGCACCGCTATTTCGAGACGCTCGCGCTTGCCGCCGGGAGCGGGCTGTTCGACTCCCTCTCGCATCCCGATCTCGTGAAGATCTTCGGCGACCGCGCCGACGCATTCGACTATTCGACGGTCGCCGACGCGATCGCCGAGTCCGGCACCGCAATCGAGGTCTCCACGGCCGGGCTGCGCAAGCCGGTCGGAGAGCTCTACCCGCATCCCGACCTTCTCCGCGCGTGTCGCGAGCGCGCCGTGCCGGTCACCACCGGCTCGGATGCCCACGTGCCGAGCCTCGTCGGCCGCGACTTCGACCGGGCGCGCGAGCTGCTGAGTAGCGCCGGCTACGAGACGGTGACCGTGTTCGAACGCCGCCGGCGACGGCAGGAGCCGTTCGCGTGACGTACCGCGTCGGCATCGGCGTCGACGCGCACGCGTTCGCCGAAGGCGTGCCGCTCGTCCTCGGCGGTGTCCGCTTCGACTCTCCTCATGGTCTGGCGGGTCATTCCGACGGCGACGTGATCACCCATGCGCTCATCGACGCGGTGCTGGGCGCCGCCGGTCTCGGCGACATCGGGTCGCTCTTCCCGTCCGACGGCTCGACCCCGCAGGGCGTCTCCTCACTCCATCTCCTGGATGAGGCGCTCGAACTGGTGCGCGGCGCCGGATACTCCGTCGTCAACGCCAACTGCGTCCTGATCGGCGAGGAGCCGCGCATCGCATCACGGCGCGAGGAGATGGGCGTGGCGCTCGGCCAGATCGTCGGCGCGCCGGTCAGCGTACGCGCGACCACCACGGACAAGCTCGGCTTCACCGGCCGGGGCGAAGGCCTGGCGGCGCAGGCCGTCGCGCTCGTCACCCAGAGCTGAGCAGCTCTTCGGCGCGCGGCGCCGTGCGAATCGTGCGTGAGAGGCTCGCGGCGAGGCCGACTGCGGCAGAGGCGGCCGCGACGAGGAGGATCGTGTCGACGCCGCCGATGCGCTCGAGCAGGATGCCGGCCGTGAGCTGTCCGAGCGGGATCGCCCCCCACGCAACGACGAGCGCCGCGCTGCCCACGCGCGCGAGCAGGCGGTCGGGCACGAGCGCGTACCGGTACGTCGAGAACGCCACGTTGAAGATCGGGCCGAAGATCCCACCGACGGCCCAGATCGCGCCGAGCGCGTAGGGGCTCTCGACGAAGGCGCTGACGAACGCGCCGACCGCCCAGACCCAGAACGATCCGATCATGATCACCTTGGCGTGCACGCGCCGCTGCACCCACGGCGCGATCAGCGAGCCGACGATCGCTCCGCCGCCGAGAAACGCCAGCATGACGCCGACTGTCGCCGACGACGCGCCAAGGCTCTTCGCCCGCACGATGAGCGCGAGGATCAGCGCGCTGAACGCGAAGTTCGAGCCCGCGACGAGCAGCACGCCCGCGCGCATGAACGGCTGGCCCCACAACCAGCGCACGCCCTCCAGCATCTCCGCGCGCAGCTTCGTCACGGAGCGCGGCCGCTCTTCCTGGAACTTCGTGCGGATGAAGAACAGCGACACGAACGAGGCTGCGTAGGAGATCGCGTCGGCGGCGAACGGCAGTTGCTTGCTGATGCCGAACAGAGCGCCGCCGAGCGGCTGTCCCACGAGATCGGCGCCCTGGATGCGCGCCTGGTTTTGCGCGACCGCGGTGGGCAGCTGCTCCTTCGGGACGATCTGCGGGAGCGCCGCCGACTCCGACAGGCTGAAGAAGACGAACAGCGTCCCTTCGACGAACGCGACGACGACGACCTGTGCGAACGTGAACTCGTCGAGTGCGAGCGCGATCGCGAGGCTCCCGAGCGCGAGCGTGCGCCCTCCGTCGGCGACGATCATCGTGCGCTTGCGGTCCCAGCGGTCGACGAGCGCTCCGGCAGGGAGGTAGAAGAGGATGTAGGGCAGTGTCTGCGCGAACCCGACGACGCCGGCCTTCGCCGGCGAGCCCGTCTCGGCGAGGACGAGCAGCGGATAGGCGACGCCGGTGACGCGGGTACCGATCGTGGAGACGACCTGCCCGCTCCACAGCACTATGAAGTCGCGGTTACGCCAGAGAGACGGGTGAGCTACCGGCGCCGGCCCTTCTTGGCACGTTCCATCTGGCGCTTCATCTGACGGTTCATGGGAGCCGCATCGGCCTGTTCGGTCGTCGCGTCGAGATACGCGGCGCGCTCGTCGCGGCTCAACCTCGAGAGTGCCTGCGCGGCACGCTGTGGATCCTTGGCGACGCCGGCGCGCTCCATCTTCCGCACGGCGCTCGCGAGCTCCGGGTTTTGCCGCTCGAGCGCCGCCTGCGACATCTTCCGCATCCCCTTGCCGATCAAGGGCAGCTTCATCAGGGAGCCCACGATCGGCTTCAGGTACTTCCCGCCGGCGATGCGGCCGAGCAGCGCGAAGATCCCGAACACAAGGAGCAGGGCGGCAAGGACGTAAACCGGGATCAGAATGAGCCAGATGTCGGCGGTCACGCGCGGATCGTAGCCTCTCCCGGGAGCGCGACGACGTCCGCCTCCACGCGGACGAGGCCGTCCCGCGCCAGGGAGTCCACCGCCTCCGCGTCGAGCGCTGCGAGCGGCCGCTCGGCCGCGGCGACGAGGCGGAGCGTCCGAGCCCTGCGCTGGCGGAAGGAGCCTTCGAAGCGGGACTGCTTGCGCAAGGGCTCGTAACGCCTGCCGCGTGAGGGGCACCGTTCCGCCAGCGGACAGAGACCGCAGCGCGGAACGCGTGCCAGGCAGACGGTGGCGCCGAGATCCATCAGCGCCTGCCCCGCGCGCGGCGAGAAGGCGTGCCCAGTCCGCTCCTGCACCCGCTGCACGTTCGTGTCCACTGGCAGCACATCGCGGCCGAACGCGAACCTCGCGAGGGCGGCAGCCGTATACGGGCCCACGCCCGGAAGCTGCGTGAGGTCGTCGGGCCAGCCGTCTCGCGCGATCTGCCGTGCGGCATGGTGGAGGTTGAGCCCACGGCGGTTGTAGCCGAGGCCCTGCCATGCGCGGATCACGTCGGCCGTCGTCGCGGCTGCGAGCGTGTCGACGGTCGGCCAGCGCTCGAGCCATTCGAGGTAGCGCGTGACGACTCGCTCGACCTGTGTCTGCTGCAGCATGACCTCGGACACGAGGATCGCGTACGGGTCCCGCGTCCGTCGCCACGGGAGATCCCTCCCGTTTTGGCTGAACCACGTCAAAAGCATTCGCTCCACCGGTTGCAGCCTACTTTTGCTCGCGGGCGACAAACGAACCGACGCTCGAATTCCCTGCCGGGAGTGGTTACCATCGTCACCATGCGCGATGAATCCGAGGTCTGGCAAGCGCTGTTAAAGCGCAAGGGGTTGTCGGTCACCGATCTCGCGGCACAGCTCGGCGTGACCCGGCAGCACGCACACCGGCTGCTGACCGGACGCCGTCCCGCCGAGACGCAGCGAGCCGAGCTCGAGGTCGCGCTCGCAATGGGATCACCCGGGTCGGGACATCCCCTGTACGCGATCGGCGAGCTCGACGACCTCGGGGAGCTGGACATCGTGCCGGCAGGCGATGCGCAGCCGCTCTTCGCCGATCGTGAGGTGGCGACGCGTGTCGCCCTTGACGTCGACGCCGCATCCAGGCACGTCTGCGTCGTGCCCGTGTGGCCGACGTACGCATGGCGTAACCTCGTCGCGTTTCACGCCGCATGGGGTGCAGATCCCGAGCCGCGCAAGCTCTTCGTCGTCGACGACACGGATGACGAGCTGCCTCTCGACGTCGTGCTGGAAGAAATCCGTACTGGTTTCGAAGCAACGCTTCGTGCTCGAACGCTGGCGCACGATCCCGACCTGCTCGACGAAGTGCATACGCGTCTCGGCGGCTACACCACACGTCTGCCTCAGTAACCGGCCGACACACTCGACGCGCGAAGTTAGACGAACGGGTGGCGCACACGCGTTCCCGTTGACTTGCACGTTCGACAGGCGCATCATCGAACGACTGCGACTGCGCGCGACAGATAGCGCGTAATGGGGAAGTTGCGTCGACTCGGGGAGAGTCAAAACAGTTAGCCGCCTCAGCGTAGACAGAGCGCTTTCAGTGCTCGCCGGGTCTCGAGGAGAGATTTCGGTGCGTGCGCGCTTGGCGATCGCGGTCGTGCTTGCACTCACGCTCGCCGGGTTCGCCAGCGCTCCCGCGTTTGCGTCGGGCGGAAACGGCAGTGCGTCGCCGCCCGGGCAGGACCAACAGTCCTCCGACACCGTGCCACCGTCGTCGAGCTCCTCGACCGACCAGGTTGACACCGCACAGCCGGCAAGCAGCCCGGCCGAAAACGGCAACGACAACGGTAACAGCGGGAACGGCCTCGGAAACGGCGGCGGCGACGGCAACGACGGCAACGGCGGCAACTCCGCGAACGCCCACGCGAAGGCCGCCCAGAACGATCCTTCGAACGCAAGCTCGATCGCGCGTGTCGACCAGCCGGGAGAGAACGGCGGCGTCGACCAGGAAAACAATGCGCAGGCCGCTGCGGATGCGGCCGCCGCGAACGACGCAGGGTCGGCCGAAGCGACGGCGGGCGCCGTCGCTTCCCAGGACAGTCCGGCGAATGTGAACATCTCCGCCCGCGTCAACAGCCCCGGCGACGACGGCGCGACTGGCCAGACGAACAGTTCTGGGGCGAATGCCGACGCAGCTGCAAACGGCACGCCGGACTCGCCGGCGCGGGCCGATGCAACGGCCACCCCACAATCCCCTCTGAACGTGAACGTCTCGGTGCGGGTGAACAGCCCCGGAAACCAGGGGTCGGTGACGCAGTCGAACAGTGCGGACGCTGCCGCAGGAGAGACGCCGAGCGCCCCCGCCGACGGGCCGCAGCCGGCGGGGGATACCAACAGCGCCTCGATCGACAACTCCGCTGCGCTCGGCCAGTCGCTGGAGCAATGTGGAGCTCAGTGCATCACCGGGCCGGACGACGACACGACCGCTTCCGCGGTTGCGGCCCCCACCGAGCAGGCGACGGTCGCAACCCCGGCGGCGCAGACCGTTCAAGCGCCTACGGCGACGACCGCGGCGGCAATCCAGCAGGCGCCGACGAACGTGAACGTCTCGGTTCGCCTTGCCAGCCCGGGAAGTGACGGAGCGGTGAGCCAGGCAAACACCGCCAACGCGACCGCGGACGAGGCAAACGTAACCTCGAGCGACCCGACCAACGTGAACATCCAGGTTACGGTCGCTGGTGACAGCGGGAACATCGCCGCGTCGAGCAACGGATTGCCCTGGACGTGGACGTGGAATTGGGATCTGGGCGCCGCCCCGAGCGACGCCGGCACCGCGACGAACGAGTGGAACTGGGACTGGACGCAGCCGGCGACAGATGCAACCAGCACACCAGCGGCCACAAGCGGAGCGACGACAGCGCCGCAGCCGGCCGAAGGCCAGTGGATCTGGATCTTCGACTACACCGCCCCCGACGGAACGCACGCGAGCGTGGTCTCGAACCAGCCGTGCGCGTGCGCATGGGTCTGGTCGTGGACGTGGTCGGGCGCTCCGGCTGCAGGGGCGCCGCAAGCGCAGGTCGTCGCACCTTCCGCAGAGGCAGTGCCGGCGCCGGCCCCGCAGATCGTCCAGGCGAACGATGCCGTGGCGACCGCGAACGCGAGTGCCTCGACCGACGTCGAGCAGCAGGCGAGCCAGAACGCACCCGACTTTCAGGCGACTGAGCAGCAGATCGACCTCATCCAGACCGCCGATGCGGAGGCCGTCGTCGACCAGGCAGGCGCGAGCAACTCGAGCGTCGTCACCGCCGGCCGGCTCAGCTCGCTCGAGCAGTGGAATCTGGTCTCGGCCTCGGCCACGTCGACAGCCGACTTCACCGCCAGGCAGACGAGCTCGCAGTCGCTGCAGCTGACTGCCGGCGACGTCGCCGCCCACCAGGAAGGCGCCTCGCAGCAGATCACGATCGTTCAGACCGCCGGCGCGACCGCGCGCGCCGCGCAGGCCGGAGCGCACAATCGCACGAAGATCGCCGCCCGAGGCCGCTCTGAGGCTCCGATAGGCGCGATCAGCCAGTCCAACGCCGCCGGCGCCTGGACGCTCGCGAGCTCGAGCGCAGCCGTCGTCCAGCAGATCACGCAGCACCAGCTCGGCGAAGGAGCCGACCAGTTCGCGCTCGCCGGGCAGGATGCAACGCTGATTCAGGATGCCCAGGCCGACGCCGAGGTCGCACAGGCGAACCTCGGCAATACGAGCAGCGTCTTGATCCCGGCCGGTGGGATCTTCAACCCGCCGATCAGCCAGTCGAACGACGTGCACGCGTCCGCTCAGATGACCAACGGCGCGGTCGTCGAGCAGCACATCACCCAGAGCGAAAGCGGCGCGTTCATCACCTGGAGCGCGACGGCGGAGCAGACCGCGACCGTCACGCAGTCCGGCGACGCGTCCGCGTCGGCCGACCAGGCCGGAATCGAAAACGTCGCCGGCTGGACCGGCCCGATCGCCACTCCCTTCTTCGCTTCCGCAAGCGACGCCGCGGGCGTCGGGGCTGTACCGATCGGCTTGCTCCGCTCCGGCATCTCCGGCAGACGAGGGCGAGCCGTTCTTCCGTGGGGAGGGACGTTGCCCGTCGCGACGCCGACGGCGCTTCCTCCGGCGCGGGGCGGCCTGGTTCTGTCAGCGCCGCCCAGGAGTCGGAGCCAGACCGCGTCGACCTCGTCGACCTCCTCCTCTTCTGCCGCCGGTGCGCCGCGGCGGATGAGCGCACCCGCAATGTCGGCGCCGCGCGCAGACGCTGCGATCGACATCGGCGACTGCGCGCCTTTCTGCCGCGGCGGCATCAGCGGCGGCCTCATAGGCTTGGCAATCGGCGTGAGCGGCGCCTGGTACGCGCTCCGGCCGCGCTCCTACAAGCTTGCAGCGCCCGGTGTTGGGCGTCTGCTGGACGACGCACCGGCCCTTGGGCGGTCGGTGGACATCGCTCTCTTCGAGCGGCCTGGTTAAAGCCCGCACCGGCTGACCCAACCCGCCGAGAAAGCTTGGGTCTCGGCGCATCAGACCAGGCACACAACGCTCGAAAGGAGCGAAGAAATTGTCAGGTAAAACACGGTGGCTGCTCGGAGCATCCGCCGCGTTCGTCGCCTCCGTCGTGGCTGTTCCCACGGCGCTGGCGAATCCACCTGCACCGCCGTCTCCGCCCTCGATCACCATCACGGTGAACGGGACGCAGAACGGCACGGTGGATCAGTCGAACGCGTCGGCTCGGAGCGGCCGCGCAAGCGCCAACGGTGGCGACGCCACCGGCGGCGCCGGTACGGGCACTGGCGGAGACGCCAGGAACTCGAACCGCAACTCCAGCGGAGACGCCAGCGGCGGCTCGGCGGACACGTGCAAGCAGGCCGGCTGCAAGATCTCCGGAGGAGACGCCGGCAACGTAGGCGCGACGACGTCGGGCAATGCCTCAGGCGACACGACCTCGAACGGCGGATCGACCGGCGGCAACTCGTCGGGCGATGCGAAGAACGTCGCGGTCGGAGGCAACGGTGGCAGCACCGGAGGCAACGACTCTGGTGACGCCGCTTCCGTTGCGAAGGGTGCGAACGCCGAGTCCGGCGACGCCAAGGGCGGCAAGGCCGTCAACATCGGCGGAGTCACCGGCGACGCATCCTCAACTGGTGGCGCAGCCTCGAACGACGCGGATGGCGGCAACGCCCGCCTCGGCACGAGCTCGTCGAGCCAGAACGGCGCAAACTCGACCGCCGGCGCGGCAGATCCAACCGCCGGTGTCGGAGGGAACGCCACGAGTGGGTCAGCCTCCGGTCTCGCTGCAGAAAGCGGCGACGCGTCCGGCGGTAACGGCGGCGCAGCGACCGCGACCGGCGGCGCAGCAACAAACGGCGGAAACACCTCCGCAGCAGGTAGCTTCGACACGCTGACGGGCGGAGCAGCCTCAGCGGGTCCCGCGACGGGTGGCGCCGGTGGCGCTGCAACGTCTGGTAGCGCCGACGCAGGCCCGGCAACGGGCGGCGCGGCGACGAGTGGCTCGGCAACGGGCGGCTCGAACACCAGCGGTGCGGCCACGTCCGGTGCGGTCTCGAGCGGATCCGCGAACGGCAGCAACTCCGCGAGCGGCAATCCCTCCTCGAGCGCCACGAGCGGTGCGTCCACCATGGGCGACACCATCGGCGGCGCGAACCAGAGCGGGGATGCCGTCGGCGGCGTGTCGGCCGGTGGAAGCCCGGCTGTCGGTGGAGGCACCGGCGGTGCGGCGACCAGCGGTGCGGCTACCGCAAGCCCGACGCAGACTGCGACCGGCGGCGCCGGCAACGGCACCGGTGGCGCAGCCTCGGCGAACGGCGGCTCCGCGACGAGCGGCTCGGCCTCGGTGCACAACGAGGCGACCCTTCGCCAGCGGCTCCGCCAGTCGATCTCCCTCTCGTTCACGTTCTAGAGAGGAAGGAGCACTACGTTCGTGAGCCAGCAGACCGAAACAGCAACGTCGACAGGCCGCAAAGCCCAAGTGCCGGCCTCGCCGCCGCTGCCGATCGTTCTGTGGTGCTCACGCGCGAGGAAGGAATCGGATGACCAGACGTCGGCGCCGCCGGCCTTCCGCATCCCGAGCGCGGTCGAGCCGGCGGTGTTCGTCGCCGAACTCACCAACGTCGACGGGCTGCCCGCGGAAGACGCAATCGCACCGCGGGCCGCCCGGCCCGACGGCAACGACGACACGGGGGCGGCCTGTGAACGCGGGGAACGAATCGTGTTCGCGGGCCATCCGCGTCGAAGCGACGGGGAGGCCCGCAGACCGAAGCGGCCTTCGGCTGTGGGCCTCCCCGGCCTTTGAGGCAAGCCCGCCCGGCGCTTCGCCGACGGGCCCGGCAGCCACTCGGGGCGAAACTACACTGGCGCCGAGGATGAAACGGGTGCGCTTTGCTCCAAGTCCGACCGGTTCTCTGCATGTCGGGAACGCCCTCAGCGCTGTCGCGAACCGCGCGCTGGGCGACTGGATGCTCCTGCGGATCGACGACACCGATCCGGCGCGGAACGTTCCTGGCGGGGAGGAGGAGCTCGTCGGGGACCTCGAGTGGCTGGGGCTCGAGTGGGACGAGGGGCCGGTACGGCAGAGCGAACGTGCCGGCCGCCACCGCGAAGCCGGCGCCGAGCTCGGCGAGCGCTTCGACGGGATCACTCTGCTTCGGCCCGACGGCACCGCGACGTATCACCTCGCGAGCGTCGTCGATGACATCGACTTCGGGATCACGCATATCGTCCGCGGGTTCGACCACCGTCCGAACGAGGCGCTGCATCGGCGGCTGTTCGAAGCGCTCGGCGCGACGCCGCCGGAGTTCGTGCACCACGGACTGATCCTCGGCGAGTGCGGCAAGAAGCTCGCGAAGCGCGCGCCGGGCTCGACGGTCGCGTCGCTGCGCGACGCCGGGATTCCCGGCCCCGCGGTGCGCCGGTATCTCGATGAGCTCGGCGTGCCCGTGCACGACGTGCACTACGACCTGCCGCGCATCCGCCGGCTCGCGATCGAGGCGATCGAGTCGATGAGCGATCAGGAGCTGGCGGACGCCGCGGATGCACCGCTCGAGGTCGTCCCCGCATTGCGCGGCGCGCGCGATCTCAATGAGGCGCGCGACTATGCACGTGCGATCCTGACGCCGCCCGCTCCGGCGAACGTGGATGCGCGGGAGACGCTCGAGCGCTTTCGCGAGCTGCTGGAGCGCAGCAACGGCAACGTCGACGCGCGGGCGCTCGTCCGGGAGCTGAAGGCGGTCGGCGGCAACCTGCGCGCGCTGCGTCTTGCGCTGACCGGCCAGGAGCGTGGGCCCGAGCTCTGGACGGTGATCGCGGCGCTGCCGCGCGACGAAACGCTGCGCAGGATCGATGCGGCTCTCTGACACGTTGACGAAGGCGAAGGTCGAGCTGCCGGCGGGCGGGCCGATCCGCATGTACTTCTGCGGCCCGACCGTCTACCAGCGCGCACACATCGGCAACGCGCGGCCGTTCGTCCTCGGCATGTGGCTGCGCAACTGGCTCCGCGTGCAGGGGCGAGACGTGAAGCTCGTCCACAACATCACCGACATCAACGACCGCATCTACGAGGCCGCACCGGGCGCGAGCGCCGCGCTTGCCGAGCGGGCGACTGCGTGGTACCTCGAGGACACGGCCGCGCTCGGGCTCGGCCGTCCCGACGAGCTCCCGAAGGCGAGCGACTTCGTCGCCCAGATCATCCGCTTCATCTCGGAGCTGATCGAGCGCGGCTACGCGTACGAGGTGGAGGGAGACGTCTACTTTCGCGTTGCGCGCGACCCGAGGTACGGCCGCCTGTCCGGACAGCGCCCGGACCAGGTCGAGGAGCAGGAGCCGAATCCGCGCAAGGAGGATCCGCGCGACTTCGCGCTCTGGAAGGCGAACAAGCCCGACGAGGACACGTCGTGGGACTCGCCTTGGGGGCGCGGCCGCCCCGGCTGGCACATCGAGTGCTCGGTCATGGCCGAGGAGCTGCTCGGCCCGGTGTTCGAGATCCACGGCGGCGGCCTCGACCTCGTCTTCCCGCACCACGAGAACGAGCTGGCACAGTCGCGCGCGCTCGGGCACGAGTTCGCCCGCCTCTGGATGCACAACGGGATGCTGCGCTTCACCGGCTCGAAGATGTCGAAGTCGGAGGGGAACATCGTCACGATCCGCGACGCCGTCGCGCGATGGGGCCGTGAAGCGATCCTCGTCTACTTCATGACCGGCCACTGGTCGAAGCCGATCGACTTCTCGGAGGAGGTCATGGAGTCCGCGGAGGCACGTGTCGATCGCATTCGCGAGGTTTTCCGCGCCGAATCCCGGCCCGTGGGCGACTGGAACCAGTTCGCCGCGGCGCTCGAGGACGACTTCAACACGCCCGAAGCGCTGGCGGTCCTCCACGGATGGCGCGACCACGACCTGCTGCGTCGCGCGCTCGACATCTTCGGGCTCGCATCGCTCGCTGAGGCCGCGGACGCGCCGCCCGAGGTCGTCGAGCTCGCCGAGCGGCGGCGGCAGGCGCGCACGGCGCGCGATTTCGACGAAGCCGACCGGTTGCGGGCCGAGATCGAAGCCGCCGGCTGGGAGGCACGCGACGTCGCGGACGGCTTCCAGCTCGTCCCGAAATGACGCGCGAGCAGGTGTACGGGCGCCGCCCGGTGCGCGAGGCGCTGCGTGGGCGCCGCGAAGTCCTCGAGCTCTGGGCGACCGAACGCGCGCAGAAGGCCGAAGCCTGGCTGCGCGAGCTCGACCGTCCGCGCGTGCAGACGAAGCTCGAGCGTGAGCTGAGCGAGGCGGGCGGCACACGCGACCATCAGGGCGTGCTGGCGTGGTGCGAGCCGTACAGGTACGCCGACGGCTGGGAGCTGGCTGCGCGGGAGCAGCCGCTGCTCGCATGCCTCGACCAGGTGACCGACCCGCGGAACCTCGGTGCGGTCCTCCGCAGCGCGGACGGTGCGGGTGCGACCGGCGTTGTCGTGCCCGCGCACGGCGCTGCGACGGTGACGCCGGCGGTCTGCCGCGCGTCGGCGGGCGCCGTCGAGCACGTATCGGTCGCGGTCGTCCCGAATCTCGCGCGGTACCTCGGCGAGGTGAAGCGCGGCGACCTGTGGATCTTCGGCGCGGTCGGTGACGGCGCGAAGCCGATGTGGGCGACGGATCTCAGCGGCGGCGTCGCGCTCGTCTTCGGCGCCGAAGGAAAGGGCCTGCGCCCGCTCGTGCGCAAGACGTGCGACGACGTCGTGTCCATTCCGATGCAGGGTGCGGTCGAGTCGCTCAACGTGAGCGTCGCGGCGGCCGTCCTGCTCTACGAGGTGCGGAGGCAGCGTGATGTCTGAGCCGGCGGCGATCGCCGCCCGTCCGCGGAGCGGACCGGTGGAGGGGGTCTGGGGGAACCGGGAGGTTCCCCCGGCGCGGACGCCCTGATGCCCGAACCAACCCTCTACCTCTTCGACGGGCACAACCTCTTCCACGCGGGGAACTACGCCTACCTGCGGCAGCTGCGCGACGAGCTCGCCAG
>Ga0136846_1233082_pt1 | contig 12752 bp, 12 predicted proteins | sample HopSoiMetagenom2_FD_96841 | JGI IMG/M metagenome (GOLD analysis project Ga0136846, IMG submission 96841) | Grasslands soil microbial communities from Hopland, California, USA - 2 Assembly 2016 (version 4) | ecosystem: Environmental > Terrestrial > Soil > Grasslands | place: USA: Hopland...
AAAATGCGGGTGCGGAGTTCCTCGAGATGCTCGAGGAAACTCATCGAGGGCATCTGCTCAGAGTCGGTTTCGGGTGCTTCCAGTTCGGCGGTTGAGTCAGGCATTGGTGGCGTCGTGGGTGGACGAAGTCAGGTCCCGAGCAGCGCTTGGTTCGGGAGTTCCCTCATGCAGACGACTTGCTGGCGAGGAAGGCTCTTCATGCAGAGGTGCGTCCTGCGCGTGAATCTCCGGGGTTCCGGCTTCTGCCGCCTCAGCATTGGGCAAACTTTCGTCCGGCGCTATTGGCATGCTTGAGTGCACAACTCCCGCTGGCGGTTCGGCCGGCGGCAGGGCCTTTTGCAATTCTTCCCTCTCGGCTTCGTGCTTCTTGGTTCTTTCCTGAATCTCGAGCTGGTTAATCTCCGATTCGATCTGGGCCTTGAATTCGTTGGAGGCGCGTTTGAATTCATTCAGCGCCTTGCCCACCTGGCGAGCAATCTCCGGAAGCTTCTTGGGCCCGAAGACCAGCAGGGCCAGCAAGAACAGGAAGATCGTTTCGGAAAAATTCATGGGTTCATCATAAAGGAGAGGATGGTGAGGGGCAACGCGGGGACATTGCTTTTACGATTTGTGCGGGCATTCTGGGATTGCGGGGCTCGCTTCCCTGGGCCGGACTGTTTGAGTCGCCAAGCAGAGTTGTTTTGCAATCAGATTTGATTTCACAATTGACTTTGGCGGGGGGAATGCCCTACAGTTGCGCGTTTCGCACAATATTCCATCGGGGGTGGAGTTTTGAGGTTGTGGGTGAAAGTTCTACTGGTAGTGGTGGTCGTAATCGCCATTGTGGTCGGCGTGGGAGCTGTCAAAGTTTTTGGGCCACGGGCATTTCTTGGTCCGCGAAAACGGGAACTCACTTCGCGGACATTTGAGCGTACCCCTGCACGGTTGGAACGCGGGAAATATATTGCCAACGGCATGGGCTGCCTGTACTGCCATTCGCCGCATGACTGGAACACGCCGGATGAGGCGATTCCGCCGGGGATGGAAGGCGCCGGACAGCAGCTCCCTTACACCGATCTTCCCGGACGCGTGATCGCGCCCAATCTGACTCCTGACAAAGAAACCGGCGCAGGAAACTGGAGCGACGACACTTTCGCTCGCGCCATTCGCGAGGGCATCGGTTACGACGGGCGCGCGCTTTTTCCGATCATGCCCTACGAGCACTATCGCAACATGCCCGACGAGGACGTGGCGTCGCTGGTCGCATATTTGCGCACACTCCCGGCGGCGCGCAATCCTTTGCCGCGGACTGAGATTATTTTCCCGGTGAAATTTATCATGCGCAACGCACCCAAGCCGCTCGCCGCCCCCGTGCCCAACCCGGACTTGTCTGATCCGTTGAAGCGCGGCGCGTTCCTGGTGAATCTCGTCGGCTGCGCGGATTGCCACACTCCAGTTGACAATCATCACAACCCAATTTCAGGCATGGATTTTTCCGGCGGCCAGATCATTCAGGGACCGTGGGGAAAAGCGGCGACTGCCAACCTGACACCGGCGCCATCGGGAATTCCTTATTACGATGAGGGAACATTTATCCGCGCCATGCGCACCGGTTTTGTGGGATCGCGTGAACTGAAACGCGCCATGCCGTGGATCGTGTTCCGCAATCTGACTGACCAGGACCTGGGGGCAATATTTGCTTACCTGAAGACGCTGAAGCCCGTGGCGCACCGCGTAGACAATGCGCTCGCCCCGACGCTGTGTCCGCTGGATGGAGCCATGCATGGTGCGGGAGATCAGAACCTGAAAGAATAATTTTCGTTTGATTAGTGAATGGGAACACAGTAGAAAGATTTTCCACGGCTTGCTGAGCGGCAAATTATAATGCGTGGTTCGCGCCGGACCTGATTTCTGCGGTGCGGGCGATGTTCGGAGGAGGCATGGCCTCAGCTTCGCAGAGTGCGGCATACAACGCGGCCCGTCCCTCAGGATGGTGGACGCAAATAGCTCCCGTGATTGTTGTAATGGGCGGATTCAGCCTTTACGCTACCTTTCGCGCATTCGAAGGCGCATTCTTCCAGTGGGGCCCGTATCTCTCTCCCTTCTACTCTCCGCTGATTGATATTCATCACCGTTACTGGCCCTACTCTCCAGCGCTGCTCATATTGGGAGGGCCGTTGGGCTTTCGCGCAACCTGCTACTACTACCGGAAAGCGCTTTACCGGGCATTTCTGCTTGATCCGGGGGCCTGCGCGGTGCCGGAGCGCAAGCGTAATTATTCCGGCGAAACCAAGTTCCCTTTTATTTTGCAGAATCTGCATCGCTACTTCCTGTACCTCGCCGTCGTTTTTGTCGCATTCCTCTGGCACGATGCCATTCGCTCATTCTTTTTTCCCGAAGGATTCGGCATCGGGGTGGGGACCCTCGTGCTACTGGTGAACGTTACTTTGCTGTCGCTTTACCTTCTCTCCTGCCACTCACTGCGGCATTTGTTTGGCGGAAAACTGGATTGCTTCTCCTGTGTAAAATTCGGCGCGCAACGGCACTCCACTTGGCGCAGCCTGAGTTTTCTCAATGAGCGTCACATGCTGTTTGCCTGGATGAGCTTGTTCTCCGTGGGACTTGCGGATTTTTACGTGCGCATGGTATCGAGTGGCGCGATCAGGGACATACGACTTCTGTGAACGGAAAATACGAAACTCACGAACATGATGTTCTAATCATCGGCGCCGGCGGCGCAGGATTGCGCGCGGCGATCGAGGCGCTCGGTCAGGGGGCGAGTGTCGGCGTCGTCTGCAAATCATTACTAGGTAAAGCCCATACGGTGATGGCGGAAGGCGGAATCGCCGCCGCAATGGGAAACGTTGACGCAGCCGACGACTGGCGCACTCACTTCCGCGACACCATGCGTGGAGGAAAGTTTCTCAACAACTGGCGCATGGCGCAATTACATGCGCAAGAAGCTGCCGAACGCGTCCGCGAACTCGAACAATGGGGAGCGCTGTTTGACCGGACCGAGGATGGCCGCATCCTGCAACGCGCGTTCGGCGGGCACAGTTTCAAACGGCTTTGTCACGTAGGCGATCGCACTGGGCTGGAGATGATCCGCACGCTACAGGATCGCGGCGTGCAGCAGGGTTTCGACGTTTACATGGAGTGCACAGTAACTCGGCTGCTGATGGACGGCGGCCGGGTCGCTGGGGCATTCGCCTACTGGCGCGAGAATGGGCGGTTCGTAATCTTCAAGGCGAAGTCGGTGGTGCTGGCGACCGGCGGCATCGGCAAGGCCTGGCCGATCACATCCAATTCATGGGAATACACCGGCGACGGCATGGCCCTGGCTTACGAAGCCGGCGCTGAATTGCTCGATATGGAGTTCGTGCAATTCCATCCCACGGGCATGGTGTGGCCTCCGGGCGTGCAAGGGTTGCTGGTCACCGAAGCCGTACGGGGCGAAGGCGGCCTGCTGCGAAATAAGAACGGCGAGCGCTTCATGGAGCGCTACGATCCGCAGCGCATGGAGCTCTCCACCCGCGATGTGGTTGCTCGCGCGATTTACACCGAGGTCCGCGAGGGCCGCGGCACCGAACATGGCGGCGCGTATCTCGACATCTCGCACAAGCCTGCCGATTACGTGAAGCGCAAGCTGCCCAGCATGTATCACCAGTTCCGCGAGCTGGCGGATGTGGACATTACCGCCGGGCCCATGGAAGTCGGCCCTACTTGTCATTACATGATGGGCGGCGTGCGCGTGGACGCTGAAACCGCCGCCAGCACAATTCCTGGTCTTTATGCGGCCGGAGAAGCCGCGGCAGGATTACATGGCGCGAACCGGCTGGGCGGAAATTCTCTGTCCGATCTTTTGGTGTTTGGGCGACGCGCCGGTTTAGCCGCGGCTGCATACGCGAAAGCTCAGAACTCACCTTCCATTGACTCCGGCCAAATCGAGGCAGCGGAGCGAGAAGTGCTTGCGCCATTCGAGAGGCAGGGCGAGAGCCCCTACGTGCTGCATGAAGAGCTCCAGCAGTTCATGCAGAAGCAGGTAGGAATTTTCCGCACTGAGGCTGACCTGCAATCCGCGATGGGAAAACTAGAGGCTCTTAAACAGCGCGCGCAGAAGCTGGCTATCAGTGGATCTCGAATGTTCAACCCGGGCTGGCATCTGTGCGCCGATATGAAATCGATGCTGACGGTTTCTGAGGCCGTGACCCGCAGCGCTCTTGCCAGAAAAGAAAGCCGTGGCGCCCACAGCCGCATCGACTTCCCGAAATATGACGAGACCTGGGGCAAACAGAACAACATCATCCTGCGGCAAGGCGACGAGATGAATCTTCAGCAGCGCCCGACCAAAGAATTGCCGGACGATCTGAAAGCCCTGCTGGCCGACGAAAAGGGGGCTGGAGCCTGATATGGCCGATGTCGTTCTGAAAGTGTTTCGCGGGGACCGCGAGTCCGGCGCAACCGCCGACTATAAAGTTCCGGTCGCTCCCGGGATGGTGGTGCTCGACGCGCTGCACTACGTGCAGAAAACTCAGGCACCGGATCTCGCAGTCCGCTGGAACTGCAAGGCGGGAAAGTGCGGATCGTGCTCGGCCGAAGTAAACGGGCGCCCGCGGCTTACCTGCAAGACGCGCATGGATTCCCTGCCCCAGGACAAGCCGATCACCATCCTGCCGCTGAAATCGTTTCCGGTGATCAAGGACCTGGTGACCGATGTTTCGTGGAATTACAAGGTCAATAAAAAGATTCCGCCGTTCACCCCTCGCGCCGGAACCGATTGGCGAATGCAGCAGGCCGACATCGATCGCGTGCAGGAATTCCGCAAGTGCATCGAATGCTTTTTGTGCCAGAACGTGTGCCATGTATTGCGGGACCATGACAAGCACGAAAAGTTCGGCGGTCCGCGCTTTTTTGTGAGAGTTGCGGGACTGGAGATGCATCCGCTCGATGGAGTTTCTCGCGTGGGATTACTGAAGAACGAGCTCGGGCTTGGCTTGTGCAATATCACCAAATGTTGCACCGAGGTCTGTCCGGAAGAGATTCGCATCACCGACAATGCGATTATCCCGCTGAAAGAGCGCGTGGTGGATGAGTATTACGATCCAATATTGCGGCTGGTGCGCAAGATTCGCGGCGCTGGCAGCAGCGCGAAATAGGAGGGCGCGATGGAATTCAAGCTTAAGACCATTTCCGCGGAAGGTGTCGACCCCGCCCTCACCAAAGCTGAGTTGTACCGCTTCCTGAACGAACCGGAGGAAGCCGAATCGATCTGCGAGGATGTGCTGGCCGTAATTCCCGGCCACCAGCTTGCGCTGCGTACCCTCGGGCTGGCGCTCACTGATCAATTTAGCGGCGGTCTGACAGACCGCTATGCCGACGCCGAAAAAGCCTTCCAGCAGCTATCGGACCAATACGAACGGCTCTACTACACCGGCCTGCTGTATGAGCGCCGCGCCAAGGCCCAGCTACGCGCAGGACGCCCACCGCACACGCTGACGGTGCTGCTGGAAGACGCCATGCATGCTTACCAGGAGGCGGAGAAAGTCAGGCCTACCGGCAACGATGACGCAATCCTGCGCTGGAACCGCTGCGCCCGCCTGCTGCACTCGCGGGTAGAATCTGACTGGCACCGCGAAGTTGAACTTGAGATGGGCGAATAGTTTCCGTCCATAAGCCGCGCTGTGCCTGTTCCATAAGAAAGTTCAATGAGCAGATTCTCGCGCGCGGCATTACCCTGCTAGAACTACATCGCTACGCCACAGCGATGGGTTCCGCATAAATCCGCAAGACTTTTCCGCGGGCAAAACAGCGGCAGGGGCTTGATGTTCCACATGCCAGACAATCTGAGCATTCAGGATATTCTCGAAGTCACATACGAAAAGTACTGCAGCATCGACGAAGGCGCTGTTGCCACCTATATCCCTGAACTCGCCAAGGCCAATGGCGCGGACTTCGCCATTTGCGCCGTCACTGTAGATGGTCAGGTTTTTTCCGTCGGAAATTGGGACAAGGAATTCACCATCCAGTCGGTTTGCAAGCCGTTCGCATATCAGATGGCGCTTGAGGAACTGGGGCGCGATCGCACGCTGCAGCACGTGGGAGTTGAACCCAGCGGTGAAGCGTTCAATTCGATCGAGCTGGATTCCCGCACCATGCGGCCGTTTAATCCCATGGTGAATGCGGGCGCGATTGCGGTTTCATCTCTCATCAAGAAGGATTCACTGGTTGCCGGCGTCCGCGAATTTGTAGAAAAGATGCAGTTGGCTGCGGGACGAAAATTGACCATCGATGGCGATGTGCTGGCGTCGGAGTCAGCCACCGGGAACCGCAACCGCGCCATCGCCTACCTGATGTTGAATTTCGGAATTATCGACGAGCACGTGAATCACACGCTGCATCAGTATTTTTCGCAATGCTCGCTGCTGGTGAACTGCCGCGATCTGGCGGTCATGGCGGCGACGCTGGCCAACATGGGTACGAATCCGGTGACGCACGAGCCGGTCTTCGACTTTCAGTACATCAAAGACGTGCTGGCGGTCATGTTCACTTGCGGGCTTTACGATCATGCCGGCGAGTGGGCGTACCGGGTTGGCCTTCCCGCAAAGAGCGGCGTTGGCGGCGGACTCATGGCAGTGGTGAACCGGCAGTTGGGAATCGGAGTCTATTCTCCGCGGCTCGATGCAAAAGGAAACAGCGTGCGGGGGATACTGGTCTGCAAGGAGTTGGCCGAGCGCTTGGGATTGCACGCGTTCGAGTTCACCAACGTTGGATCCACCTTCGTGCAGTCGCTGTTTACCGCGTGCTAGCGCTACCGAGTGTGGAACTTATTGGCGTTCGGCCGTCGTGCTCCCTTTGATTCGCGAAGCGTCCACCGCAACTTCACGCTGAAGCACAACCTCCAGCGTGGTCCCCGGCCCCATTTTCACTTCATTGCCATGGCTGAGCGCGGCGATTACCGTTCCCACGGCCCCACCAATTCCAGCGCCCACTAACGCCCCGGTACCTCCGCGAATAACAGCTCCGGTTAGAGCGCCTTCGGCGGCGGGCTGCGCGATGGTAGCGGCGGTATGGCCCTTGTTGCTGTCGGCCTGAATGGTTCCCTCTTTGTCTTTTACCTTTGATTTATCGACGCCCGGCGCGTTTTCCAGCGAACCCGGCAGCATGACCGTGTATCCGCTGGGATAAATCAGAGTGGTGAAATGAATCAGAACTTCGGCGCGCCCTTTAATGCGGCCGGCAGGTTTGATGGCGTTAATTCTGCCCTGCACATAGGTTCCGGCGGGAATCACGATTCGATCATTCACCACCACCGGAAACGTGCTTTGCGCGTAGATGGGATCGCCAACATGATTGCCTTTGGTTGAGATCGTGTTCTTCAACGTGATCGGAAGTTTGGTGCCGGCGGGGATGGTGATGTCATGCTCTGAGCGGGCCGCCGTGCTCAGCACAGGCGCAGAGTTTGAATTCGAATTCTCCTGGCCGACCATGAAGGTCGAAAACAACAGCAATGCAATCAGGATGCGCATAGGAACCTCCCTTATTACCGGATAGCATGACAGGAAATCGCCGCCAATAAAAGTACGATGCACGGAGCGAAGCGTTCGTCGCCTCCCCGTGTCACTGGAACGATTATGCCTGTTTCGACGCTCCGCTTTTGTTATCATGCGACCGCCCCGGTAGGGCGGAGACTTCCTATGAACAGATTCCTGTGCGTACTGCTTCTGGCGGGCGTGGGTTATAGCCAGAGTGATGGACTTTCAGATCTGGCAAAGCCGCAGGACTACATTCTGAAGCGCTCATCCAGCTACGACCGCAGCGGCGGAAACGCCGACGCGCGACCGGTCGCGCCTGGCGAAACGCTTGCCGTGATGGATGAGGCCGGGCCCGGCCAGATTTCTCACATCTGGTTCACCATTGCCGACAAAGAACAGTTCCATCTCAAGCGAATCGTGCTGCGAATGTACTGGGACGGCGAGAACACGCCCAGCGTAGAGGCACCGATCGGCGACTTCTTTGGGCTGGGTGGCGGAGACTATTTTCTATATCAGTCCACGCCCCTGGCAGTTGGCGCAGACAAAGCGCTGAACAGCTTTTTCCCCATGCCGTTCCGTCGGCACGCGCGCATTACCGTAACCAACGAGGGCGAGGAACGCATCAATTCGCTCTATTGGAATATCGACTGGCGCGCGTATCGCAATTCCCTCCCCGGCGACGCGCTTTACTTCCATGCGCAGTACAGGCAGGCAAAGCCCAATACTGCGGTGGCCGGCGCGAAGGTGAATCCTGATGGAACGGACAACTATGTCTGGATGGAGGCAACCGGACGCGGACACTTTGTTGGCGTGACCATGTCAGTGACCGAAAACTCCGACGGATGGTGGGGTGAAGGCGACGACATGTTTTTTGTGGACGGCGAGAAGATTCCCTCCATCAATGGCACCGGCACGGAAGATTATTTTCTGGGTGCGTGGGACTTCGGCGGCAAACCATTTGCTTATGGACTATTTGGCGCACCCGTCGTCGGGCCTGAGAAGAAAGATTCGAAGTGGTCGCTCTACCGTTTTCATCTGGACTCGCCGATTACGTTTACCAGGTCCTTGCGTGCAACTATCGAGCACGGACACGCCAACGACCGCGGCGACAATTTTTCATCAGTCGCTTACTGGTATCAGGCGGAGCCGCACGCTGCGTTTCCGCCACTTCCTACGGTGAGTGCGCGCATCCCATGACCCTGCGCCCGCGACAAATTTCTTGATGAGCGTTTACAGTACATCTATGGCGTCGCCGGTTGTGTCGCTTGAAGAGATTCGTGAAGCCCGTGCCCGCCTCGACGGCGTGACCGTTCGCACTCCCCTGCTGACGCTGGAGCATGAGGGTCATACCCTTTATTTGAAGCCCGAGAATCTTCAACCCATCGGAGCTTTCAAATTGCGCGGGGCTTACAACAAAATTGCGTCACTTTCCGAAGCAGAACGAGCTCGCGGCGTCATTACTTATTCCAGCGGCAATCATGCGCAGGGGGTGGCGTATGCCGCGCGGGCGCTGGGCACGAAGGCAGTCATCGTGATGCCGCGCAATGCTCCCGCCATCAAACGCGAAGCCACGGCGGCGCTGGGAGCTGAAATTGTTTTCGTCGGGCCGAGCGGCGTCGAGCGTCAGCTCAAGGCCGAAGCGTTGGCCGCGGAGCACGGATACGTCATCATCCCACCATATGACGATCCCAAAATCATCGCCGGTCAAGGCACCGCGGGCCTGGAAATTCTGGAAGACCTTCCTGAAGTCGAATTGGTGTTGGTTCCAGTTGGTGGCGGCGGTTTGATCAGCGGAATTTCGACTGCGATCAAACAATCTCGCCCGACTGCAAAAGTGTTTGGTGTTGAACCTGAACTGGCCGGAGATGCCCAAGCCAGCCTGCGCGCAGGCGAAATCGTGAAGTTCCCGCCCGAACAAGTGCTGCAAACAGTGGCCGACGGATTGCGCGCGCAGTACGTCGGCACACTGACGTTTGAGCACATCCGTCGCTACGTGGACGACATTGTCACAGTCAGCGAACAGGAGATTCTGCAGTCGGCGCGCATACTAGCTGCGAATCCCAAAACTGTCGCGGAGCCCAGCGGCGCTGTTGCCTCGGCGGCATGGCTGTTTCACCGGGACCAACTTCCCCAGTCCAACTTTACCGTCGCGGTCATAAGTGGCGGAAACATTGAGCCGGCGCTCCTCCAGAAAATTCAGCAATAGAGCAAGAAGAATAAAACGGCCCCGAATATATCGAGGCCGCTGCGAGTGTTTTTATCGCGTGTCCGAAAAGCCCCGGGCTAGTGCACCGTAATGGTCTGAATGGTTTTTGCGGTTACGCCATTCGCTGCGACCGCCTGCACCACAAAGCGCTCATTGTTTCCGACCGGCAGATTGATATTCGCATTCAAGGTTCCGCCGCTGACGTGATACACCTCTTTCGAATTCACCCAGACCTGCATCTGCGTGGCTGGCGTGCTTCCGGTTGTACTCGCAACCACATGAACGGGGTTGCTGTAGGTTCCATGATCCACCGGGCTGGTCACAGTCAGCGTCAGCACTGGTACTGCGAGAAAAGCAGAACCGCCCCAGGGCTGGTTGCCCACAATGACGCGGGCGTAGTTGATAGACTTCCCGCATCCGCCCGAGAGAGTCTGCTCGCGCGGATAGCGCTCGGTGGCTTCACTGCCTTCGTTGCTCTCGACCGCAAACGAAAGGAAGCAGGTTGCAAAGTCCTGCCCAACAATGTCGCCACGTCCGTTCGATCCTGAAACCGTGTTGTCCGGCGAGAAGAGTGGCTTGAGGAAGTCAAACTCGCCGGCAACGTACCAGAATCCCCGCCAGTCATCTCCGCTGAATACGCGGCCTGTGATCCAACCCTGGTTGTTGATTCCAGTTAACTCGGTGTCGTTCATTTCCCCCGGCTGCTGGGGGGCGTCGAGTGTGTTGTAGGCGCCATTCTTCAGCACATATCCATTGGAATTGCCGTAGTTTCCCACGATGGTTCCTGCGTTATTAATACCGACCGCCGCCGATCCGCCGCCGCCGGGAAAATCGATGGTCGAAAATGCGCCGCTGCGGCGAACGAAAGCGTGCGTGTTGGAAGGACCGCCGATGTCGTAACTTCCAACCACGTCGCCATTGTCATTGATCCCGTTCACCGAGGTATCGGTTGCGCCGGGGAAATTGATGGCTGTAAAAGTGCCGTTCTGCCATTTGAAGCCGTGGGTCACATTGGCAGAATCCACATAAGAACCAACTACAACATTCCCGTTATTAATGCCATTCGCAGATGTTGCGCTGGCTCCCGGATAAGTCAGATTGCTGTATTTGTAGGCCACTGCAGTTGAAGTTTGGGCGAGGGCTCCGGCCGCAAGCGAGACGCAGATCAGAGCTGTGAGAATCGGCAAAGACCATGTTTTCATATTGAAGAACTCCTGAGAAACTGCGTCATAAAAGATGCAGCAGAAACTCACCACGATGTCCTCTGGCCGGAGTTGCAGGCATCGGCGTTACCTTAAGAGTGGTTAAGGTCGGGTTTGGCCAGAACGCCAGCCAGCAAGGGCTTTTGGTGAATATGCGCCCTGCGAGAGTCGCTAAAGGTTCATCCCTCCCTGCCTTTCGAATTGTTGGCCGAGTGGATGCAATCGGTTTAGTGCTTGTACGATGTAAGCATGCTGGGATTTTACAAAGCTGGGATTGCCGCCGCCTTTTTATTCTTGCTGATGTCACCTATGTCGGCTGCGGCCGACACTGTACGGGCTACAACTATTCGCGTGGCGGGAATTTATCTCTCTCCTGACACTTCCTCAAGCAAGCTGGCGGATGTGGATCGCGGTCGCGAAGTTATTTTTCTCGGCACCAGCGGCGACTGGGTTCATGTCGAGGCCAACCTTACCGAAGAACGCACCGTCACCGGATGGATGCAGAACAAAGGCATCGTGCAGGCGACGACGCCCGAGGGTGACAAGATATTGTTTGGCGAAGCTGCCGATGCCGAGGATCAGGCCAGCCAGCGCAACGGTCGTCGCTTCGCCGCCCAGGACGCCATGCGCCTCTACGGCGAACTGGCAGAACTTTTTCCTCAATCGGCTCTGGCCGCGGAAGGCATGTATCGCTCCGCAGACATTCGCTGGCAGATCGAGAAAGCTGATGTGATGTCGTTGCCATCGGCGAAGGAACAAGAGTCGTTTCTGCGCCGCGGTATGAACGAGGACTACTTTAAAAAGCTGATGAAGAAGTACCCCGGAACGAAGTGGGCCAACCTCGCGGCCTTCGAGTTGATCGATAACAAGCTGTGCGGCGACTGGCAGGGGCAATCGAAGTGTCCGATGAAAGAGGCGGAGATTTACGAGAAGTACGCGACCGAGTATCCGCAATCTCCGGCGGCGCCGCAGGCTTTATTTCAGGCAGCATATCGCTGGTCGGCGCTGATTGAAATTTATAGAAGTGAAGACCAGCTGAAAAAATCAGAAGACGCCAAGGGGCGGGCAATCACGATGGCGCAAAAAGCTATCGCTCAGGCGGGCCAGAGCGACTGGGGTCCGCGCGCCCAGAGGCTGCTTTACATGGTGCAGCAGGGCATCCCAACGTACGGCAGTGGCGGATAAGTTGAGAACCAACAGGAGTTTTTATGCGTGAAGCAGTAATCGTATCGTCGGTCCGCACGCCGGTCGGCCGGGCATTCAAAGGTACGCTGCGGGCAACGCGTCCGGATGAACTCGCGGCTGTCGCCATCAAGGGTGCGCTGGAACGGGTGCCGCAACTCGACCCTAAAGAAATTGAGGACGTGATCCTCGGCTGCGCCATGCCCGAAGCCGAACAAGGCATGAACGTGGCCCGAATCGCTTCCCTGCGCGCGGGATTGCCGGTTGAGGCGTCGGCAATCACCATCAATCGCTTCTGTTCCTCGGGATTGCAGGCGATTGCAATGGCCGCGGAACGGATTATGGCTGGCGGAGCAGAGGTCGTCGTGGCCGGCGGCACGGAATCGATGAGCATGATTCCGATGGGCGGCAACAAGATCTCGCCGAACCCGTGGCTGGTAGAGCATTATCCCGATGCATATCTTTCGATGGGACTCACGGCTGAACGGCTGGCAACCAGATTCGGTATCACGCGCGAAGCTGCGGATGAATTCTCCCTGCGCAGCCATCAAAAAGCGATGGCCGCAATTCAGGCGGGGAAGTTTGAGGATGAAACCGTTCCAGTGGCGGTGAGCTACACGGTAAACGGCCACAATGGAAACGCGGCGAACG
>Ga0136846_1237628_pt1 | contig 12751 bp, 9 predicted proteins | sample HopSoiMetagenom2_FD_96841 | JGI IMG/M metagenome (GOLD analysis project Ga0136846, IMG submission 96841) | Grasslands soil microbial communities from Hopland, California, USA - 2 Assembly 2016 (version 4) | ecosystem: Environmental > Terrestrial > Soil > Grasslands | place: USA: Hopland...
CCGTCGACGGTGGACTCGGAGCGGGCCTGGAACCACGTCGACTTCATGGTGGACGCGCTCCTGGCGCAGGGGAACAGCGGCAGCCCCGTCTTCGCCATCTCCTGCCGCACCGCCCAGCCGGAGCTGGTGGGCATCTATCACGCCGGGTACACGGACGCGGCTGCGTTGAACGCAGTAGTCGCCGTCGATCAGCTGCGCGACGAGCTCGAGACGCTGAAGGTCCCGAAGCGCGACCCGGCCGGCCTCAAGGACGTCACCGCCCAGGACCGCGATCGGCTGGTGAAGCAGCTCTTCACCGAGGCCACGCGCAGCCTCACCTTCCCCTTCGCGGGACGGTCGGTGGTGGCCACGCTGGTGGATCCGCAGACGCTGCGCTTCTCCATCCTCGACGACGACTTTCCCCTGAGCACGCAGGAGTCGATGGGGCTCAGCGACCACGGCGCCAACGGCTTCGGCACGCTGGACGCGATCACCGTGCAGGTGGACGGGCAGCCCACCGAAGTGTCGTCCCAGGCGCTGGATCAGGACGTGCGCGAGCACTTCGACCGCCTCTACGACTCGCTCTGGCGCCAGGTCCTGGGCGTGGTGGAATATCGCGGGAAGCTCGGCCGCGGGAAGCTGAACGCGGACGCCTTCGCCGATGCGCAGGCGGCGCGGCAGCGGCTGCGGAAGCGGACCCCGGAACAGAAAGAGATATTGAATATGTGCATGTTCGAGGCCGACCGCGCCAACTTCGGGGCCGCGCGCGTCCAGGCCAGCGTGCCGGCTGCCACCACGCCCGACGTGGTGCTGTCCGGCACCGCGCCCTGACGGTCAGGGCGCGCGGTGGGCGGCGAGGATGGCCGCGGCCGATCGCTCGACGTCGGCGCCGGTGGTGCTCCAGTTGGACACCGAGATCCGCATCAGCGCGCGGCCGCGCCAGACGGTGCCGGAGAGCCAGCACGTTCCTTCCCCCTGCACGCGCGCGATCACCTCGCGGGTCCAGCGATCGCCCTCTTCGCCAGGCCGTTCGAAGCGGGCCAGCACCTGGTTCAGCGCCACCTCGTTGACCACGCTCACGCCCGCGGCCTGCGAGAGCAATCGGGCGAAGAGGCGGGCGTGATCGCAGCAGCGCTCCACCAGGGCGGCGATGCCGGCACGGCCCAGGGAGCGCAGCGCGGCCCAGACGGGGAAGCCACGGGCGCGGCGCGAGAACTCCGGCGTCCATTCGTAGTTGTCGCGCTCCGCCTCCGAGTGTTGCAAGTACGCCGCGGTGCGCGCCATCGCGGCCCGGTGCGCCGAGGTGTCGCGCACGAAGGCGAGGCCGCTGTCGTAGGGCACGTTGAGCCACTTGTGCGCGTCGGTGGCCCAGGAGTCCGCTCCCTCCATGCCGGAGAGCAGATGCCGGCAGCGCGCGCTGGCGGCTGCCCAGAGCCCGAACGCGCCGTCCACATGCACCCAGGTCCCCGGGCGCGCGCGGGCCAGGCGCACGATGGCGTCGAGCGGATCGAACGAGCCCGTGTTCACGTTGCCGGCCTGGGCGCAGATGATGGCCGGACCCGGGGCGGACGCGAGCGCGGCGTGGAGCGCGTCCGGAAGCATCCGGCCCTGCGCGTCGGTCGCCACCTTGACGACAGAGTCGTCTCCGAGCCCGAGCAAGCGGAGCGCGCCGTAGACGGTGACGTGGGCTTCCTCGCCGGCGAAGACGGTGATCGGCGGCGCGCCAGCGAGTCCGCCCCGGGCCACGTCCCAGCCTGCGTGCGCCAGGACCGCATGCCGGGCGGCGGCGAGGCAGGTGGTGTTGGCCATCTGCCCGCCGGTGACGAATCCCATGCCGGTTCCTGCGGGGAGGCCGAGGAGATCCGTCAGCCACCGCAGGACGGTGTCCTCGACCACGGCGGCGGCGGGGGAGAGGACGAAGAGGCCGGCGTTCTGGTCCCAGGCGCTGGTCAGCCAGTCGGCGGCGAGCGCGGCCGGCACGCTGCCGCCGACGACGAAGCCGAAGTACCGCGGTCCGCCGGTGGCGACGATCCCCCGGTCGGCGCCGGCGGCAAGCCGCTCCACCACGCTCGCGGCGGGCTCGCCTTGTTCGGGGAGGGGTCCGGCGAGAGCGGCGCGCAGGTCCGCCGCGCCGGCGCGGGCCCCGACGGGGCGCGCCTCCAGGCCATCGAGGTAGCGCAGCGCGGCGGCGTGGGCGGCGTCCAGCGCGGTACGGTCCATGCGAGGATTCTCCCACGGCGGTGTCGTCCCGGCGATGGGCGATCAGAATCGAGGTGGAGCTTGCGTGAGGTGTTGCGGAGCGGTTCGCTGCTGCTCGACGCGGCGATGGGAACGGCGCTGATGGCGCGCGGCCTTTCGGAGCGCGCCCCGGCGTGGAACCTCACCCATCCGGATTGGGTACGCGGTGTACACCTGGTACACGTCGCGGCCGGCGCGGAGCTCGTCCTCACCAACACCTTCGTCGGCGCCTCCGCCGAGGAAGCCGCGGCCGCGGTGAAGCTGGCCCGCGAGAGCGGCGCGCGCTACGTGGGCGGCGCGCTCTGGGCCGGACTTGCGGACCTGCCCAAGCAGGTTTCGCAGCTCGCCGCCACCGACTCCATCTGGCTGGAGGCCGCCACCAGCCTTCCCCAGGCGCTCGGCGCGCTCGAGGCAGCGTTGAAGGCAACCAAGCTGCCGGTGGTGGTCACGCTGGCGGTGCCGGCTGCGCCGCTGCTACAGCTCCGCGACGCCGGCGCTGCCGCCGCGGGTTACAGCTGCTCGCCCTGGCCCACCGACGCGCGCGATGCCGACGTGGTGAAGCCCGCCGCCGACGGCCTCGATCCCGAGGAGTGGGCGCGCAAGGTCCCGCAGGCGCGCCTGCGCGGCGGCTGCTGCGGCACCGACGAGCGCTACCTCGCAGCGCTGCGGGCGACAGCGCGGTAGTCCACCATCAGGCAGCGATCCTGCACCACCAGCATGCCTGCGCGCGCCAGCGCCTCGGCCGTTCTGTCGTCGCGGATGCCGCTCTGCAGCCAGACCGCGCGCGGCTTCTTCGCCAGCATGTCGGGGAGGTGGGCGGCCACGTCGCCCGAGCGGCGGAAGACGTCGACCATGTCGATTGGGCCCGGGATGTCGGCGAGGCGCCGGTAGACCTTCTGCCCCAGGATCTCAACCGCGTCCGGATAGTAGATCGGCACCGGCACGATCTCGACGCCCATCTGCTGCAGTGCCTGCGGCACGTAGTACGCGGGCTGCCCCCGCGCTACTTCCGTCTTGATGCCCAGCACCGCGATGCGACGCGACGAGCGCAACAGCTCCAGCAGCCGGGCCTCGTCGTCCTCGATCAGGTTCCGCCGCCACTCTTCCATCCCGGGAGCATATCAACTGTGACATAGAAGCGCGCATGGCCCCCGTCATCCGCGCTCCCCGCGGCACTGCGCTTTCCTGTACCGGCTGGGTGCAGGAGGCCGCATTCCGCATGCTGCAGAACAACCTCGATCCGGAGGTGGCGGAGAAGCCCGACGAGCTGGTGGTCTACGGCGGCAGCGGCAAGGCGGCGCGCGACTGGCCCAGCTTCCACCGCATCTGCGCTTCGCTCAAGACGCTCTCCGACGAGGAGACGCTCCTGGTGCAGAGCGGCAAACCGGTCGGCGTCCTGCGCACGCACCCGGACGCGCCGCGCGTGCTCATCGCCAACAGCAACCTGGTGGGCAAGTGGGCGACCTGGGAGAAGTTCCGCGAGTTGGAGAAGGCCGGCCTGATCATGTACGGCCAGATGACGGCGGGGTCGTGGATCTACATCGGCACGCAGGGCATCCTCCAGGGCACGTACGAGACCTTCGCGGCGGCGGGGCGGCAGCACTTCGGGTCGGACGATCTGTCGGGACGGCTGGTGCTGAGTGCGGGACTCGGTGGGATGGGCGGCGCGCAGCCCCTGGCGGCGGCGATGTGCGGCGCCACCTTCCTGGGAGTGGAAATCGATCCTGCGCGGGCGCGGCGGCGCGTGGAGCAGAAGTATCTGGACGTGCTCGCGCCTTCGCTGGACGAGGCGCTGCGCGAGGTTTCGCAGTCGCTGGAGCGCGGCGAGGGCCGCAGCGTCGGAGTGGTGGGCAACGCCGCCGAGGTGCTGCCCGAGCTGCTCAAGCGCGGCATCAAGCCGGACCTGGTCACAGACCAGACGTCGGCCCATGATCCACTGAATGGATACATTCCCGCCGGCCTGACGGTCGAGTCGGCCGCGGAGTTGCGCGCGCGCGATCCCGCCGAGTACCAGAAGCGCAGCCTCGCCAGCATGGCCCGGCACGTGGAGGCGATGCTGGAGTTCCGGCGCCGCGGCAGCCACGTCTTCGACTACGGCAACAACCTGCGCGCCTTCGCCCAGGAGGGCGGCGTGCGCGACGCGTTCGCCTATCCGGGCTTCGTGCCCGCGTACATCCGGCCGCTCTTCTGCGAGGGGCAGGGACCCTTTCGCTGGGTGGCGCTGTCGGGGGACCCACAGGACATCCTGGAAACCGATCGCGCACTGCTGGAAGCGTTCCCCGACAAGCCGCACCTGCGCCGTTGGCTGACGCTGGCGCAGAAGCGGGTGAAGTTCCAGGGCCTGCCCGCGCGCATCTGCTGGTTGGGATACGGCGAGCGCGCCAAGGCCGGCGCCATCTTCAACGATCTCGTCGCCAGCGGGAAGGTGAAGGCGCCCATCGTCATCGGCCGCGACCACCTCGACTGCGGCAGTGTGGCCTCGCCCAACCGCGAGACGGAGGCGATGAAGGACGGCTCGGATGCCATCGCCGACTGGCCCATCCTCAACGCGCTGGTGAATGCGGTGAACGGCGCGTCGTGGGTCTCGTTCCACCACGGCGGCGGCGTGGGCATCGGCTACTCGCTGCACGCGGGGCAGGTGATCGTGGCCGACGGCACCGCGGCCGCCGCCAGGCGGCTGGAGCGCGTGCTCACCAGCGACCCCGCGATGGGCGTATTGCGGCACGCCGATGCCGGGTACGAGGAGGCCATCCAGGTGGCGCGCGAGCGCGGCGTGCAGATCCCCGGGCTGACGCGCTGATGCTGGTGATCGAGCACGCGCGCGTCGCCACCATGGCGGGGCCGCAAGCGGCGGCGGGCGATGCGCCGCTGGGGCTGATCGAGGACGGCGCGGTGGCGTGCGACGGGGGACGCATCGTCTATGTCGGCGCGACTTCGGGGGCGCCGGCTGGCGAGCGCATCGATGCGCGCGGCGCGTTGCTGACGCCGGGGCTTGTGGATCCTCACACGCACCTGGTCTTCGCCGGGGACCGCGCGCAAGAGCATGCGCAGCGGCTGGCGGGGGCCACGTATCTCGAGATCGCGCAGGCCGGAGGAGGGATCCGCAGCACCGTCGCCGCGACCCGCGCTGCTTCCGACGAGGCGCTGCTGGCGGGCGCGCGCGCGCGGCTGCGCCGGCTGGTGGCAAGCGGCGTCACCACCGTCGAGGTGAAGACCGGCTATGGGCTCTCGGTGCCGGACGAGCTGCGGCTATTGCGGCTGGCAATTGAGGCGGGCCGCGGGGCGGGGTGCAAGGTGGTGCCCACCCTGCTTGGCCTTCATGCCGTCCCGCCCGAAGTGCCGCGCGACGCGTGGGTGCGGCAGGTGGTCGAGGAGCTGACGCCGCAGGCGGCGCGGGCTGGGGCGCGCGGGTGCGATGCGTTTCTCGAGCAGGGAGCGTTCGACGCGAGCGAGTGCCGCGCCGCGCTGAGGGCGGGGATCGATGTTGGATTGAGCGCACATCTGCATGCCGACCAGCTCTCGGCGGGCGGCGGGGCGCAGCTCGCGGCGGAGGTGGGCTGCGCGAGCGCGGATCACCTGGAGCGCACGACGCCGGAGGGGATTGCGGCGATGGCGCGGGCTTCTGTGACCGCGGTGCTGCTGCCGCTGGCGGCGTGGTTCCTGCGCGAGAAGGCGGCGCAGGCGAGGCCGTTTCTCGATGCGGGCCTGACGGTGGCACTGGGCAGCAACATCAACCCGGGGTCGCAGCGGATCGAGAGCGTGTCGATGTTGCTGGCGGCGGGATGTCTTCTGGCGGGGTTGAGTCCGGCACAGGCGCTGTGGGCCTGCACGCGCGGCGGGGCTGCGGCGCTGCGGCTCGCGGACCGGGGCTCGATCGAGGTCGGAAGGCGCGCCGACCTCGTGCTCTTCTCCTGCATGGACGCAGCGCACCTGCCGTACCACGCGGGCGTGGAGCATGCAGCGGTGGTGGTGACGGGAGGGCTGGTCGTTCACCGCGCCGGATGCGATGTCAGACCCCCTTGATACCGTTGGAGCATGTCGGAAGTCGACCCGCTGCCGGCGCTCGCCGGAGCCGCATCCATCCTCGAGTGGCCCCTGCCGCCCGAGCGGGACGATGCGGTCTGCGACGAGGCGGCCCGGCTGGTCGATTGGCTGTTCGCGCGGGTGGCCCGCGGCCGGGGTGCGCTCGACGTGGCCATGGGGGAGGGGCTGCACGCGCTCGGGCAAGGCGATCGCACGCTGCGGCTCGGATATGCGGGCATCGGCGACTATGCGCGCGAGCGGCTGGGAATCCCGGCGAGCACGGCGGTGAAGATGGCCAGGCTGTCGCGGGAGCTTCGGGCGCGGCCGCTGCTGCGGGCGGCGGTCCTGGCCGGCGAGGTGACGGCGCGCCGCGCGGCGACGGTCTTGGCCGTGGCGGTCGGGGAAGAAGAGGCGGCGTGGGTGGAGCGGGCGCGGTCCGAGACGGTTCGGTCGCTGCGCAAGGCTGTCGAGCGGACCGGCAGCGAGCAGAGCCAGCCCGGCGAGCTTCCCGGCAGCTGGCCCGACGAGCCCTGGGACCGAATTCGCGTTCCCCTCGGGCCGGAGCAGCGGGCGGTCGTCGACGCGGCGTTGGATCTCGCTGGCAAGCTGCTTGGCGCGGCGGCGCCCAGGTGGCAGCGCGTCGAGGTCATCGCGGAGGAGTACCTCGGCGCGCATGGCATGGCCGAGGAGGCCGCACCGGTGCCGGCGGATGCGTTGCGCGACGAGTCGCTGGAGACTTTGGAGGAATGGCTCGAGCGCGAGAGCGCACAGTGGGCGTTTCTCGATCGCATGGACGCGCTGCCGGCGCCCGTCGTCGAGGAGGCGGCAGGCGCTGCTGCGCTCGACGCCAGTTTGAAGAGCTTGTCGGGCCTGCGCGACAGGTGGGACCAGGTCTTCGGGCACCTCGCGCTGATCTTCCGCGCGCTTGAGGGGTGGCGGCGGCTGGGGTTCGCCTCCTTCGACCATTACTGCGCGGAGCGCCTGGGCATGGCGGGGCGGACGGTCGCGCAGCGGGCCGCGCTGGAGCGCACGCTCCGCGAAGTGCCCGCGCTCGGGACGGCGCTGCGGGAAGGAAAGCTCTCCTACGAGAAGGCGCGGTTGCTCGCTTCGCATCTGGACCGCGGCTGCATCGAGGCCTTCATCGATCGCGCCGCGGGAATGACCTGCATCGGGCTTCGCCGCGCCCTGGAGGATTGGGACGACGCGCAGATGTGCGCTCGGGGCGAATTGGTGGTTCGCGGCCCGGGGCGCGTCTGCGCCTTGTTCGCGGCGGCCTGCGCGGCGATGCGCAAGCGGGGCGGACGCTTCGTCGGGGCCGGCGAATGCATGCTGCGGATGTCCGAGCACTTCATCGAGACGTGGGGACCGGCGCTCCGCGACCGTCCTTCGCTGCAGAAGGAGGTATTGGCGCGCGACCGGGGCCTCTGCCGGGTGCCAGGCTGCAGTCGCGCCGCGGCGCATGCGCACCACATCGTGTTCCGATCGCGCGGCGGCGCCGACGAGGCGCCGAACCTGGTCAGCCTCTGCGCGGCTCACCACCTGCACGGGGTGCATCGCGGATGGGTCCGCGTGGAAGGAGAAGCGCCGGGGGCGCTGCGATGGAGGCTGGGATCGTGAACCTGCTCAGTCCACGCTCTCGCCGTCATACATCCCGTCGATTTCCTTCTTGTACTTCTGCGTGCAAGCCTTCCGCTTCACTTTCAGCGTTGGCGTCAGCTCGCCGGTCTCCTGCGCGAAGTCGCGGTCCAGCACCGTGAAGCGCTTGATCGTCTCGTACGAGGGCAGCGTCGCATTGAGCCGATCCACCGCTTCCTGGATCTTCTGCCGCACCGCCGGGTGCTTCGTGGCTTCCGCGTAGCTGGCCGCGCCGGTGAGCTTCTTTGCCTCGGCCTCGACCACCGTGAGCAGCACCGACACGTACTTGCGCCTGTCGCCGATCACCACCACCTGGCTGACCAGCTCGCTGGAGGTCTTGAGCGCGCCCTCGATGGCCTGGGGCGCGATGTACTTGCCGCCGCTGGTCTTGATCAGGTCCTTCTTGCGGTCGGTGATGCGCAGGTAGCCGTCGGCGTCCAGATCGCCGATGTCGCCGGTGTGGAAGTACCCGTCCTTGTCGATCACCTCGGCGGTGGCGTCGGCGAGCCCCAGGTAGCCACGCATGATGTTGCGGCCCCGTTCGAGGATCTCGCCGTCCTCCGCGATCTTCACCTCCACGCCGGGAAGCGGCCGCCCCACCGTGCCGAGCTTGTTCTGGCCGGGCAGGTTCACGCTGGTCACCGCGATGGTCTCGGTGAGGCCGTAGCCCTCGAGGATGTGGAAGCCCAGCAGGTCGAAGAAGTAGGCGATCTTCCGCGCCAGCGGCGCACCGCCGGAGACGAACCGGTCGATGCGCCCGCCAAACCGCTTGGAGAGCTTCTCCTTCACCTTGGGGAACACCAGCTTCCTGGCGATGGTGAAGGCGAGCGAGGAGTACGGCTCGCCCTTCTGCTTCGCCTTGGCGTACAGCTCGAATTCCCGCATGGCCATGCGAAAGAGCGCGCCCTGCAGTCCGGGGTTGGCCATGCCGCCGGCGACCACCGAGTTGTAGGCCTTCTCGTAGACCCGCGGCACCGCCGAGAGGATGGTGGGCCCGGTCTCGCCGGCGTTGTCCACCATCTTGTCCACCGACTCGGCGAAGATCATGTTCAGGCCGCTGCCAAACCACGCCGCCTTGATGATCTGCGCGAAGGAGTGCGCGAAGGGCAGGAAGAGCAGGTGCGTGTCGTCGCGCCTGAGCAGGCCCGTCCCCACCGTGACCTCGGCGGCGAAGAGCATGTTGTCGTTGGTGATCATCACGCCCTTGGGCACGCCGGTGGTGCCGCTGGTGTAGAGGATGGTCGCCAGGTCCTCGCGCTTCTGCGCCGCGAGGCGCTGGTCCAGGTCGCCCGGCACGCGCGCCTTGTGCTCGCGGCCGCGCGCCTTCAACTGATCGAGCGAGAGCACCCACGCGCCGTCGCCATCGCCGTCCATGAGAACGACGTGCTGCAGCCGCGGCAGCCGCGCCTTCTCCTGGCGCAGCTTGGCGAGCTGCCGCTCATCCTCGGCGAACACCAGCACCGCTGCCGCGTTGTCGAGGATGAACTGGCACTCCTCGGGCGTGTTGGACTGGTAGATGGGCACGGCCACGGCGCCCGACATCGCCACGCCCAGGTCGGCGACCGTCCACTCCACCCGCGTGCCGGCGAGGATGGAGACCATGTCGCCCTTCTTCACGCCCAGTGCGATCAGACCCCAGGCCGCCTCCTCGGATTCCTTCGCCAGCTGGGTCCAGCTCACGTCCTGCCACTGGGTGCCCACCTTGCGGCGCGCCGCCGACCGCTGCGCGTCGGTGCCGGCGCGGCGCCGGAAGAGCTCGGCCACGGACTGCACGTTGGCCAGGTCGGACCGCTGCTTCTGCATCGCGCTGACGTGGCTCTCTGCGGTTGCCATGGAGTCCCCCTACTGCGCCGTATTGGGTGGTCCGTGCGCTTCGACCCAGTTGCGGGCCATCTTCTTCAGACGCTTCTCCTCGGGGGGATCGTCTCCCCCGGGCGCGTCGAGGACTTGCTGGACGAGCTTCTTTCCCGACTCCACGTCGTCGGCATCGGCGTAGCAGTCGGCGAGGTAGAGCTTGGCGCGCAAGTTCTTCGGGTGCGAAGCCACCGCCTGCTTGAGCACGCGCGTGGCCTCGTCCACGTTGCGCTTGGGCCAGGGCAGCTTGAAGAAGTACCTGCCCCAGACCACTTGTGGAGCGCCGTCCTGGTAATCCTGGTCCAGACGCAGCGCCGCCTGGATGCGATCGCGGAACTTGCCTTCCAGCCCCTGCGACAGGGCGGTGATGATGCCCACGCCCTCGGAGTAGAGGCCGATGCCCACCGCCCCGTTGTACTGGCCGCGCACGTCGTTGGGATTCGACTGCGCCGCCTTGTCGGCGGCGTCCCATGCCTTGCGGCCCAGCGCGGCCTTCTCGTCGCCTTCCTTGGCGTTCGCCTGCCAGTTGTAGAGCGCGGCCAGCCGCCAGTTGGCCTCGAACGAGCGCGCGTCCGCCGCCAGATGCTGCAGCAGCGCCTGCTCCATCTCCTTCTCCGCGCCGGGCTGGTCCCGGACCTTCCAGAGCTGGTCGAAGTGCTCGCGCCAGCCCGCCGGCCCCTCCGCGGGCGCGACTCCCGATAGAGGCGGCTGCGGGCGCGCGGCCGGGGGCTGCGCCTGCGCCTGCGCGAGAAGCAGTGCGAGGAGAACCATGGGACGAAAAGGCGTACCACCGGGGGCGAAGGCGGGCAAACCCTATCGGTTCGTCAGGTAGCGCAGGTCCCAGACGTCGTCGGGCTGCAACAGGCAGCTCCCGCTGAACTGCACGGCCGGACCGTCGGTGGTGGTGACGATCTGGTATCCCACGCCGGGCTGGCACTCCGTGCTCTGGCCGCCCCGCTCCACCCGGACCACCAGCATCTCGGGCGAGGTTGGAGGCGCCCGCAGGAGGATCTGCTTGGGAATGCCGATCACCGACGAGAGCCGCGCCATCGCCGGGCTGGCGTCGTCGCCGCAGACGTTGGCGGCCACTCCCGAGAACGAATAGGCCAGCTCCACGTACCGGCGCCCGGGCACCTGCCCGCCGCAGAAGAGATGGCACTGCGCGGTGCAGTCGGCGAGGCAGATCTGCGGCGTCGGAGAACCGCTGCAGCGCTGCTGGCAGGCGTCCTGCGCCGGCTGCGCGTCGCAAGCCTGATCGCAGGCGGGGTTCGAGCACACGCCGGGATCCTGCGAGCCGTCCTGTAGCGAGACCACCGCGCCGATCTCGACCTCCTTGGGCGTGCCGTCGGGCTCGTGCAGCCCACGGAGGAAGTTGATGTAGTTGGCGATGGGCTCCAGCGCCGACGGCGCGCCGCCCCGGGCCATGATGGCGCACTGGTCCACCACGTTGCCGGTGGCCGGATCCTTCGCCAGCATCGAGAGCCGGTGCGCCGGGTCCGAGCAGTCCTCCGCGTCGGAGAAGAACGCCACCACCACCTTGGCGCCGTCTCGCAGGAAGCCGGGCTGCTGGAGCGCCAGCTTCATCGACTCCATCCCCTGCGGCTGCCGGGATCCGCCCACGCCCACCTGGATGGAGTCGGCAAGGAACTGCGCGAACTGGGCGGCGGAGTAGTCGGCGCGGCGCAGCACGGCGGCCGGCGCCCCGGTCCCTTTGTGGAACTGCCCAGCGCCGGAAAAGGAGCGGAAGCAGGCGAGCCCGCTGTCACAGGCGAATCCGTCCGCCTGCCACTCGCTGTCGCAGGCGGAGGCCGCGTTGGGGTCGCCGGCCGGCCCGCAGGCACCCAGCCGTTCGGAGACGGTGGTGCTGGTCACCGCCACCTGGTAGTCGATGGGCGGCTGGAGCGAGTCCAGCTGGGCGGTGAAGTTCTGCAGCGCCGCCGCGAGACGTTCTTGCTTGCCGGACATCGAAAAGCTGTCGTCCACCACCAGGAGGACGTCGGCCTTGGTGAAGACGCGGACCTTGTTGCGTTGCGAGACCGCCACGAGTGTCACGGGCTGCACAGGGACGGCGACGTAGCTCTGGCAGCCGCAGAGCAGGGCGAGCAGCGTGACTTTCGGGAAGGCGCGCATGCGGTTGGCTGGCAAGGTTTGGATGGCGCGCTGGGCCGTCAAGGCTGCGGCAGGTTGTGTGCCAGCTTTGCGGCGCAGTGCTCTTGCCAGACCCTCTGCTGTGGCTACATTGGCGGTTTGGCGTTAGACACGCGGAATCAAGTTTCCCAGGACGGGGAGAAAAATAGATGTCCGAGAAAGGCAAAGTCGTCACCCCCGCTGCTCCGGGGCTCATCAACAAGGAGGACATCCCTGCGGTCCTCCCCATCCTTCCGCTTCGCAACAGCGTCTTCTTTCCCGGGGGAGTGCTGCCCCTTGCCGTCGGGCGGCAGAAGACCATCGCCCTGATCAAGGACGCGGTCCGCGACGACCAGGTCATCGGCGTCGTCACCCAGCGCAAGGCGGAGGAAGAGGATCCCGGCGCGGCCGACCTGCACCAGATGGGCACGGTCGCCCGCATCGTGAAGCTGCTCAAGATGGGCGAGGACAACTACTCGCTCGTCGTCCAGGGCCTCGCCCGCTTCCGCGTGGTGGAGCTGGTGCAGGAGCACCCCTACCTCAAGGCCCGCATCGAGCCGGTGGACGACAAGTCCATCTTCGACGAGGTGGAGATCGAGGCGCTGGGCATCAATCTGAAGAAGCTGGCGCGCGAAGTGATCGAGATGATGCCCGAGCTGCCCGCCGCCGCCACCGAGCTGGTGGAGAGCATCACCCAGCCGGGCCACTTGGCCGACCTGATCGCCGCCAACGTGGACGTGCCGATTGAGGAGAAGCAGGCGGTCCTCGAGACGGTGGACCTGAAGGCGCGGATGAAGCTCGTGCTGGAGCTTCTCAATCTCAAGCGCGAAATCCTCAAGCTTTCCAGCAAGATCGACTCGCAGGTCAAAGGCGAGATGTCCAAGACCCAGCGCGA
>Ga0136846_1207588_pt1 | contig 12750 bp, 11 predicted proteins | sample HopSoiMetagenom2_FD_96841 | JGI IMG/M metagenome (GOLD analysis project Ga0136846, IMG submission 96841) | Grasslands soil microbial communities from Hopland, California, USA - 2 Assembly 2016 (version 4) | ecosystem: Environmental > Terrestrial > Soil > Grasslands | place: USA: Hopland...
ATCTGCGCAAACAGAATATCATCGCCGCCGATTGCGTGGTCGGCAATATCTTTGACGGCATCGCCATAGAAGTTGCCTGAGCCATGTATGGTTAGATTATCGTTGCCGCCCCTGGAGTGATCCAACAGGCTTCCTCCGGCATCCCCGTAGAGAATGCTGATCAAATCTGACGCGACCAGGATATCGTCCGTGCCGATTTGATGGTCGGTTAAATTCCCCGCCGTTATCGGAACTCGCTTAATCATCTCCGCCTCCTCCAAGCCAAAATGAAGTCTTATCTTGCAACTTAAAATATATAAAATCAATAACGAAGGTAATATTACTCTTTATCCGATTGATATTACATATTAGATTCTTATTGCCGTAGAAAATTATCTATAATTAGTTGTGATAATGAGAAGCTATTCTTCGCGAAGGGCTCTGGCCATCTGGTCCGCCATCGGCTTCGTCAGGTAGGCCAGGACCGTTCTTTCGCCGGTCTGCAAGAAGGCCTCGACCGGCATGCCGGAGACGGCCGTCAGCTTCCCGAGCCGGCTCCATTCCTCCTTGGATACGTGGGCGCGAAGGACATAGTAGCTTGTGCCGGAATGCTGGTCGGTGGTCAGTTCGGCCGAGATCTTCGTGATGTCCGCGTTGAGTTCAGGTGTGTCGCGCTGATTGAACGCGGAGAACCTCAACCTGACCGACTGCCCAACGGTCACCTGGTCAATGTCCTGCGGTGAAAGTTTAAGCTCGGCGATGAGTGCATCCCGATCCGGCACGATCTGCATGACAGTTTCGCCGGGCGATATTACGGCGCCCGCCGCATGCACGCTCAGGTGGTCGACGATGCCCGCCTGCGGCGCTCTTATATCGATCCGCTTCAGATCATCCTCGGCGGTGATCAATCGCTCCATAAATTGGCCAGTGTCGCTCTGTGCCTGACGCAGTTGCTCCGACACCTCGGCGCTGTGATCGTCGTCGACCTGCGTGATTTGCAGTTCCGTCTCTGTCATCTTACCCTTGGTCTGCGCGATGCTCGAAACGAGATTGCCGAGCTCCCCAGTCAGGCTGGCGCTCTCGCGCTGTAGCGCATAGACCTTCGCCGCCGGGACGATGCCCTTGTCGAACAGCCGCTGAAGGCTGGAAAGCTCTTTGGCGATCAGATCGATCTCGATGCGCTTGCCATTCTCTTGCGCAACCAGACCGCCCGCTTCTTGGCTGAGCTGCTGGATACGCTCGCCCAGCTGTGATTTGCGGCTTTGCCTGGATGCCAGTCGATCGTCGAACAGGCGTCTCTCGCCAGCGATCGTTCGCGCGATCTCATCTTCGCCGGCTCGCGAAAGCAGTTCCGCCGGAAAGGCGATCGCCGACGCGCCATCGCGCTCTGCCCCGAGCCGCGCGGTCCGCGCGGAAAGTTCGTCCAGGCGTTTTCGTATGATCGCGAGATTGGCGCTCGTTTGCGTATCGTCGAGATGGATCAGAAGCTGGCCAACTTCAACACGATCGCCGTTCCTGACTTCAATGTCGCCGACAATCCCCCCTTTGAGATGCTGAATTGGCTTTACGTAGCTGTCGACCACGAGCGTTCCAGGAGCGATGACCGCGCCGGAAATCTCCGTCGTCGCGGCAAGCCCCCCCATCACACCGACAAGCAGGACGATCGTCCCAAGCATCACAAGGGAAAGTCTGGGTATCGAACGCTCGCTGGGTGACAGTTTTAATCCGCTCATGATCCGGCATCCTCACCGGCGACCATCAGCCGGACCGCACCCTGTTTGGCGGGTTGCCACACCGGTTTTCCGAGAACTGCGTCCTTGGGTCCAAAGGCCTGCAACCGCCCTCCGGCGATGACCATCACCATGTCGGCCGCGACCAAGGCGCTCGGCCGATGGGCGATGACCACCGCAATACCGCCCCGCGCACCGACATTGAGCAGGGCCTGCGTCAGCGCCGCCTCGCCTTCGGCGTCCAGATTTGAATTGGGTTCGTCCAGCACCACCAAAAATGGCTCTCCATAGAGCGCTCGCGCAAGTGCGATACGCTGCCGCTGCCCCGCCGAAAGCCGTGAGCCGCCCTCCCCAATCATGGTATCGAAGCCCTGCGGGAACTTTACGATCATGTCATAGACGCCGGCTGACTTTGCGGCGGCGACAACTGATTGCGATGAAGGCCGCGTTTCAAAGCGGGCTATATTGTCGGCAATCGAACCGTCGAAGAGGCTGACGTCCTGTGGGAGATAGCCGACATGGCTTCCGAGATCCGAGGGGTCCCATTGCGAGAGGGCGGCGTGATCGAGGCGTATCGAGCCGATCGCCGCCGGCCAGAGGCCGGTAACCGCGCGAGCGAGCGACGACTTTCCCGAGGCGCTGGGGCCAATGACCCCGAGTACCGTCCCGGCCGATATGTCAAACGAGATGTTGCGAAGGATGAGTTCACGGCTGCCCGGAGGCGCGAGGCTCAAATTGTCTACCGTCAATTTTGATCTGGGTGCCGGCAAACCGACGCTCCAATGTCCGGCGGGCAGGATCTCCAACAGGCTGACAAGCCGCGACCAGCTTTGCCGGGCGGCGACGAAAGCCCGCCATTGGCCGATGGCAAGCTCCACCGGCGCGAGCGCCCGGCTGACCAGGATCGAGCTCGCGATCATGATGCCCCCGCTCGCTTCTTGCCGGATGACGAGAACCGCGCCGACCGCGAGCACGGCAGACTGAAGCATCATGCGCAGGATGCGCGACGTGGTCGTCAGCATGCCGGTTACGTTGCCGGCTGCCAGTTGATTTGCCAGATAGGCATTGTTGATCTCGGCCCATCGCTCCGTCATCCGGCCGACGAAACCCATTGCGACAACCGCTTCCCAGTTTCGCCGCGCGCTTTCAGCAAAGGCAAGCCGCGCTGCCGAATGTTTGGCGGCCTCGGCTGCCGGGCGTTGCGACATGATCTCGGCAAGGACCGCCAGAACGACGAGGACGACGGCGCCGCAGGTCGCGGTCAGCCCGATCCAGAAGTGGAACAGAAAACACAGCCCGAGATAAAGCGGTATCCAGGGCAGGTCGAACAGCGCGATCGGACCGGTGCTGGAGAGGAAAGATCGAACCTTGTCCAGATCGCGAACCGACTGCATTCCGTCACCTGGCGCCTGCATCAGTTGTGGTTGAAGCACCAGCGAAGCAAAGACCTTACTGTTCATCCGCTCGTCAAGCGCCACGCCGACACGTGCTAGCAGCATCGAACGCAAGAGCTCGAGAATGCCCTGAAATACGAAAAGAGTTGCAGCGATGATCGCGATGCCGGCAAGCGTTGGAAGGCTGTGGCCGGGAATGACCCGGTCATAAACCTGGAGCATGAAAAAGGAGCCTGTCAGGGCCAGCACGCTTAACACGGCGCTGGCAATCGCGATGCTGAGGAATGCCTTTCGCAGCGACGACAGTACCGCCGCCAGAAATGTTCGGGGCAGTTTTTTCGACGGAAGAGCCATGCAGCTTCAATCCTTCATTTATTGCTACTGCCGACCGGATATCAATAATGATGACATTAATATTACGAATCCACCGGTACATCTATTCAAAAATACATTCATTTTTCGAACATGTATTTACTGTACCTCCGAACCTCGAACTCCCTCCTGGACGCCTGGGAATTCAGATCTGAATATCGATTGATTTATGAGAGAACTGGTTGCGGGGGCGCGGCAACACCCGATATCCTGCGATCGGCTGAGCGCCGGATACCACAGTCGGCGGCGTAAATAATCGTTGGTGCTCTTGGTGGCGAACATCAGAGCGGTTCTTTAACTAAGCCGCCTACGGACCGGCCCCAAAAAAGGTCAGCCGGGTGAGCTCCGTATAGTGCGATTCCGACACCATCAGAGCGACGAAGACAAGCACCAGGACCGGCGGAACCAGGATGGCGTAGATCAATGCCAGCCGTTCCCAGGCCATATGCATGAAAATTGCAACGATCAGCCCTGCCTTCAGGATCATGAACAGAAGGATCAGAGACCATCTGGGATAGCCCTGGATGCCGAGGTAATCGACGAGGTAGGAGAAGGTGCTGAGGACGAAAAGCAGCCCCCAAACCACCATGTAAAGTCTTATCGGATGCTGCTGTCCGGAATGTGCCTGTGCCATGATGCCATCCTCACCACAGATAGAAGAACGCAAAGATGAATACCCAGACCAGATCGACGAAGTGCCAGTATAGCCCCGTGATCTCGACGATCTCATAATTGCCTTTGCGGCTGGTGAAAAACCCTCGCCTTTCCTGGTCGAAGTCTCCCCGCCATACCTTGCGTGCCATGATCAGAAGAAACAGGACCCCGATCGAGACATGGGTGCCGTGAAAGCCCGTGATCATGAAAAAGGACGAACCGAACTGCGCCGCACCCCATGGGTTTTCCCAGGGACGGACCCCTTCCGTGATCAGTTTGGTCCATTCGAATGCCTGCATTCCGACGAATGTCGCGCCGAGAGCCGCCGTTGCCAACATCAGCGCGGCCGTCTTGCGGCGATCGTGGCGGTAACCGAAGTTGACGGCCATGGCCATCGTGCCGCTGCTGCTGATGAGGACGAACGTCATGATGGCGATCAGGATCAGCGGGATTTCCTTGCCGCCGATCGTCAGGGCGAAAACCTCGCTGGGATTGGGCCAGGCGACGGTGGTCGACATGCGCGCCGTCATATAGGCCAGCAGAAAGCAGCCGAAAATGAAGGTGTCGCTCAGAAGGAAGATCCACATCATCGCCTTGCCCCAGGAGACGTTCTTGAACGCCCGCTGGTCCGACGAGAGATCAGCCGCGACGCCGCGCAGTCCCACGGGCCGCAGAAGTGGATCACTTGCCGGTCTTTCTATGGATTCGGTCATCGTCGAAGCTCCTCAAGTGACCAATTGACGACAGAGATCGACAAAACTATTTGCCCAGCCGGCGAAGAGCGCGAAAAGGACCAGCCAGACAACCAGCATGAAATGCCAATAGATGGCGCAGAGATCCACGCTCAGGCGGACTTTCGCCAACACAGGGCTCGTCCGGACGTGGATTGTCGTCCGTCCGAGCACGAAAAGCCCGCCCAGAATGTGCAGGCCATGCAGTCCGGTGATCATATAGAAAAAGCTGTTCGACGGGTTGTCCGCCAATAGATAGCCTGCCCCAACCAGTTGCCGCCACGCCAGAACCTGCCCGGTCAGAAAGAGAACGGCCAATACGAACGCCACGGCAAGAGCCGTGTTCAGCATTTCGCCGCGGTCAAGACGGGCTTCGGTTTTTGCCCATTGCAGCGCGACGCTGCTGGCGGCAAGGGCTGCTGTATTCACCCAAAGCAGCCGCGGGATCGGAATACTCCACCAGTCGGCGCCGCTGAGCCGCGTAAGATAGGCGCTGATGAGGAGCGCGAACAGGGCGCCGACGACAGCGAGAAAGATGCCGAGACCGACTTTCGCCGTGGTCGCCGATGATCCCCGCATCTCCGGCGCATCGCCTGCGAGGCCCGCTTCCAGCCAGGGCTTCGAGGTCAGCCGCTGCCTTGCCATCCACCAGGCGATGATGCCGGCGATCCCAGCCATGAAGATGAGAATGGCGCTCATGACAAGGCCCTTTCGGACGGCCCGGCCGAGGCCGGCTGGTTTTGCGGCAGGAAGTCCTGATCCGCTCCGGGAACACTGTAATCATAAGGCCAGCGGTAGACGATCGGCAGCTCCTTGCCCCAGTTTCCGTGAACGGGCGGCGTTTGCGGCGTCTGCCATTCCAATGTCGTCGCCCGCCATGGATTGCCGCCCGCCTGCCTGCCCCAGCGAAGGCTCCAGGCCAGATTGAACAGGAATAGAAGCTGCGCTGCCCCGACGACCAATGCGGCGACGGTAATGAACTCGTTCAGCGTATGCGCCGACGGCGGAATGAAAGCCGTTTCACCCAGCTCGTAGTAGCGGCGCGGCACGCCCACCAGGCCGAGATAGTGCATCGGGAAGAAGATTGCGTAGGCGCCGAGAAAGGTGATCCAGAAGTGGATATGGCCCATCGCCACGTTCAGCATGCGGCCCGTGACTTTCGGATACCAATGGTGGATTGCGCCGAAGATCACCATGATCGGCGCGACCCCCATCACCATGTGGAAATGGGCAACGACGAACATGGTGTCGGACAGCGGCACGTCGACGACGACATTGCCGAGAAAGAGGCCGGTTAGTCCGCCATTGATGAATGTGACGATGAAGGCCAGGGCAAACAGCATCGGCAATGTCAGATGAATATCGCCGCGCCAGAGGGTCAGCACCCAATTATAGACCTTGATCGCCGTCGGGATGGCGATGATCAAGGTGGTGGTCGCGAAAAAGAACCCGAAGTTCGGATTCATGCCGCTGACATACATATGATGCGCCCACACGATGAAACTCAAAGCCGCGATGATGACGATCGCCCAGACCATCATCCGGTAGCCGAAGATGTTTTTGCGCGCATGGGTGCTGATCAGATCCGAGACGATGCCGAAGGCGGGAAGCGCGACGATATAGACTTCCGGATGGCCGAAGAACCAGAATAGATGCTGGAACAGGATGGGGCTGCCGCCCCCTTGTTTCAATTGCTCACCCATCTCGACGATGGCGGGCATGAAGAAACTCGTGCCGAGCAACCGGTCGAACAGCATCATGACGGCGGCGACGAAGAGTGCCGGGAAGGCAAGCAACGCCATGACGGTCGCGGTGAATATGCCCCATATCGTCAAGGGCATTCGCATCAGCGTCATGCCGCGGGCGCGTCCCTGCAGCACCGTGACGACGTAATTCAGGCCGCCCATCGTGAAGCCGATGATGAACAGGATCAGTGATGACAGCATCAGGATGATGCCCCAATCGCGCCCTCCCGGCGTCCCCGACAAAAGAGCCTGCGGCGGATAGAGCGTCCAGCCGGCGCCCGTCGGCCCGCCGGGCGCGAAGAAGCCGGCGACCAGCACGATGACCGCGAGCAGATAGAGCCAGTAGCTCAACATGTTTGCATAGGGAAACACCATGTCGCGGGCGCCGAGCATCAAGGGGATCAGATAGTTGCCGAAGCCGCCGAGGAACAGCGCCGTCAGCAGGTAGATCACCATGATCATGCCGTGCATGGTGATGAACTGATAATAATGTTCCGCGTCGATGAAAGAAAAATAGCCGGGAAACCCGAGCTGCAGGCGCATAAGCCAGGACAGCACCAGCGCCACCATGCCGATCGAGATGGCGGTTAGGGAATACTGAATGGCGATGATCTTGGCATCCTGGCTGAAGACGTATTTCGTCCACCAGCTTTTAGGGTGATAAAGCTCCACATCCTCGACTTCAGCGGGCTGGATGACCTGCTCAGTGCCGGAACCGATATCGACCATATTCCATCCTCCCTGTTCCCTCCGATGCGACCTTGCTCACCAGGCGCGCATGACGCTTACCTGGCCGCCGACTTTTCCGCCGATGCCAGCGATTTTGAGAAAATCGGCTGTTGCTCCAACCAGGCTTGATAGGCGGTCTCGGTATCGACGATGACAGTGCCGCGCATCTGCGGGTGGCCGACGCCACATAGTTCCGCGCAGAGTACCTCGAAGGTTCCCGTCCGCGTTGGCGTGAACCAATAATAGGTGACCGTGCCGGGGATCATGTCCATTTTGGCCCGGAATTCCGGTACGTAGAAATCGTGCACGACGTCGATCGAGCGCAGAAGCATCTTGACCGGCTTGTCGGCGGGTAAATGCAGTTCACCGCCTTCGACGACGACGTCGTCCAGCCCGGCGGGATCGTTCTTGTTCAAGCCGAGCGGATTGTCCGGGGCCACATCGCGCGTGTCCGCCCGACCGAGCCGCCCATCCGCTCCCGGCAGCCGGTAACTCCATTGCCATTGCTGAGCGACGACTTCGACCTGACTGGCATCGGCCGGGACCGTAACGAACTGTTTCCACACGAAGAGGCCGGGAGCGAGCATCGCGGCTACGCCTATTGCGGTTCCGCCGGCGAGCCACCATTCCAACCGCTTGTTTTCAGGCTGGTATGCCGCCTGATTTCCGGCGCGGTGCCTGAAGCGGAGGACGCAATAGGCAATGAACAACACGACCGCCGTGAAAACGAAGCCGGTGATCCAGAACGTGATGACAATCGTGTTGTCGATGTAGCTCCAGTTCGACGCGATCGGCGTCCACCACCATGGGCTTAGCAGATGGAACGCGATCGATCCCACCACCAGCAGAACGAGAATCAATACGACAGCCATCGTCTCCTCCCTGACCAGGCCGCGAACATTTCCACAATCCCATCGCGAAATGTTTCAGTATTATCTCATGAACAAATCAGACGAGCAATTGCAGCAAAGGCAGCGGTTCATCCCGGCAAACCGCACGGGGCATATCAACGCAGCGGACCGGATCTGCGGCGTCAGGTCGCCGAGCCAAACCCCGCCGATCCGACCGGCGACACAGGAAACAGCTCGTCCATATCAGGCTTCTCGTCTCGCTATTTGGAGTATTGCTTCAGATAGGCGATCAGATTGGTAATCTCGGTATCGTCCTTCAGCCCGACGAAGGTCATCTTCGTGCCCTTCACCTTCGCCTGGGGGGCATGCAAATAGTCGCGGAGCGAGGTCTCGTCCCATATGAGGCCGCCCTTGCCCGCTTGCTGCATCGCCGGCGAATAGGCGAAATTCGGGTGTGTTCCCGCCGTTCGGCCGAACAGGCCGTTCAGCGAGGGACCAACCTTGTTCTGGTCCGTTTCGGCAATATGGCAGATGGCGCACTTCTTGAAAACGGTGGCGCCCGCGTTGGCATCGCCCTGCTGCGCGAGAGCGTCAAGCGGGGAAACAATGGCGAAAAGCAGACAGATCGGAAGAAAACGGTAAGACATGGCGATCCTCATTCTCTTCATCGCTATCCCAACCAACGCGGCTGCCATCTGGCAAGCCGCAACGGCTTGGAGGATGATCCGGGGTTCCTTTACGAATTCAAGGCGTGTGGTTTGGATAGGCGGGGGCAATCAATTTTCGATACAAGTGCCAGGTCGAGTGCCCGAGAATAGGCATGACGACCGCAAGGCCGGCAAAGATCGGGATCGTGCCGACGACGAGCAACGCCGCGACGATCAATCCCCAAAGCGCAACCGGTCCTGGATTGGCAAGTGTGGCACGTATGCTGGCGTCCACGGCCGCGACGGCGCCGACATCCCGGTCCAGCAGCAGCGGAAAGGTCACCACCGTCGTCGCCAGAACGATTATCGCGAAAACGAAACCGGCCAGGTTTCCCCAAAGCACAAGGGAAAGGCCCCGCTGCGTCGTCAGCACATCCGATAGGAAGGCGGAGATCGAGGTCAGGCCGGCCTCGTCGAAGGTCATGGTGTAGATGCGCTGTGCGACGATCAGCCAGGCAACGAAAAGCGCGAGCAGCATGAGGCCGACGGCAATGATCGACGGCAGCGCCGGTGAATGACGAACCTCCAGCGCATGATGCCAGGAGCTATCCAGTCCCTGTTCGCGGCGTCGGCTGATTTCATATAGGCCAAGGGCGGCAATCGGACCAACCAGCGCAAAGCCCGACATCAAAGGGTAAAGCAGCGGCAGCAAATCAGCGCCGGAGCTCCACATGACCAGGAAGACGCCCGCGATCGGATACATAAGACAGAGAAAAACATAGTGGGATGGTTTCTCTCTAAAGTCTTCAAGTCCCAACCTCAATGCATCGATAAGATCCGCGACACCTATCTTGCGGACTTCCGGGCGCGTAAATTCGCCGCTCGCACTGGCCATGACATGGAACGCCGCCATAACATCTCTCCTCCGCCACAATCCGGCAGACGGTGCAAAGACGCCCGGCAAATTTTACCGACACGTCAAACCGCAACCGGTAGCCGCAAACCTATCAAATTTTGTTGCCTTTGTCGCCTGTTCCTTAAATTAGGCATTTCGACATCTCTTGCGCTGGAACGATCGGTGATTTCCGACGCGCGCGCGACTTTGCTTTATTCATAGTGGCGTGGTTCGCCATGAACGGAAAAATGGGTCGAAAGGACTGAAACCCAACAACCGATTTCCAAAACGACCTTATTAACCACGCCCTTTAATTGCGCCTATACGATCGGCAGATAGAGTGTGGACGCAGCGCATTGCGGACATGATGTCTCCTGCAGTCACGCCGACATGATCCCCCAATTTATATAGCGCTCGGACTTTTTATGTCGCTCAACCGCGCAACTGGGCATGCGCGTGCCCAGACATCCTCCGTGTTAGCCGTAACGGCATGCTTCCTTGTGGTCGCGCTCGTGCTGACAGGTCTTGTGACACATGTCGTTGCCACCATGACACGCTCCGCGAACGAAATGGACGATGCCCGGGCCGGCCGTGCGGCACAGGCTGGGGTAGCAGCGTTAGTCTCACGTCTCAGCGGGACCACAACGGACAACGCCGTATGGGACGATGCCTATGCCGCGATCGGTTCCGCGGCCGCCTCGGACTGGGCCTATGAAAACTGGGGCAAGACCAGCGCGAACTATCCTCTTTATGATGGCGCGATCGTGATCGGTCCGGACGGAGCCATAGTCTCCGCCTATGCGAAGGGCGAGCCCTTCCAGCCTCGTGATCTTTTCGGAGAAGCGTTCGATCGTCAAATCGAAGCCGCCGCAAGTCCAAGGAAGGAACCCATCATAAACTTTTTGAAGACGGAAAGCGGCGTTGCCCTTGTGGCGTCGCAGGCGATCCAGCCTTTCGCGGCGGGAGCGGCCCTCCCGAAGCTCAGCGTATTAAGCTTTTATAAAGAGCTGACGCCTGACGTTCTCGACACATTATCAGATGAGCACGAGCTTGAGGGACTGCATCTTGCACCTGCGCCTATGCAAGGTCTCCTCAGTACTCCTGTCAAAGATATAAACGGCGCGGCGATCGCATATCTGGTCTGGCCCAGCGTCGCACCTGGAACCGCCGTATTCCACAAGGTCTATCCCTATATTGCAGCAGCTGTCGTCATCCTTGTTCTATTCCTGGTTGGCGTTCTTTTTGCCGGCACGTCCGAGGCACGGCGTCTGCGCGAGCTTGCGGAGAGCGCTCGTTTCGAAGCCAGTCATGATAGTCTGAGCGGCTTGCTCAACCGGCATGGGCTTCTGAACGCGCTCGACCACCTGAATAATTCGGGTGATACGCCAATGTCGCTCTACCTGATTGATCTCGATGGCTTCAAGGCGGTCAACGATGCTTGGGGGCATGCCGTCGGGGATGACCTGATCCGCATCATCGCCAGAGCATTGCCAACCTGTCATCACGAAATCGCCGCTGCCGCAAGGCTCGGCGGCGATGAGTTCGCGTTGGTGCAAATCGGGGCCTCGCCATACGAAGAAGTGGAAGAAGCAATTCTTGGGCTTTTTGCGGGGTCTTTCAAACTCGACGGGAGAACAATCGAAACCGGAGCCAGTATCGGAGCGGCCGTCAGTGCCGCAAATGTAGCGCCCTTGGAACTTCTGCGCAGAGCCGACATGGCCTTGTATCGCGCCAAGGAAAACGGAAAAGGCCATGGCGTCGAATATAATCCGGAGCTCGACCGGGATCGTCAGCGGATCGCCGAACTGGAAGGCGAGTTGAGAAATGCCATCAATAGCGAGGCAATCGAACCCGCTTTTCAGCCTCTGGTATCTGCATCGACAGGAGCTATCATTGGTCTTGAAGCCTTGGCGCGTTGGCCCAGCGCGGCAGGAAACATCAGCCCCGAGGTCTTCATACCGCTTGCTGAAAAGTCCGGTCTGATCGACGCTTTGGGTATCCACATGCTGCGAAGGTCGGTTGCTCACGCGAAGAACTGGAACGGCCTGACACTTTCGGTCAACGTGTCGCCAATTCAACTGTGCAATCCGGACTTTGGCGCGCAGGTGATCGCTGTTCTAACGGATTTCGCTTTCGATCCCGCTCGCCTTACCTTGGAAATCACGGAGGGCGTCCTCATCACCAATCCGGATCAGGCTCGCCGGTCGATCGACCAGCTCAAGAGCATCGGTATCAGGTTCGCGCTGGATGACTTCGGGTGCGGTTATGCCAGCATAGGCGCGCTGCGGCAGTTCGGGTTCGACCGTATGAAGATCGACCGCTCGCTTGTATCCGGTGTCGGAGAAGCGGGAAATGGAGCCGATGTTCTGCGTGCAACGATCTCCCTGGCCACTGCCCTGGGGATTCCCGTTACCGCCGAAGGCATTGAAACCGCCGAACAAGCAGCGGTACTGCGCGATGCCGGATGCGACCAGCTTCAGGGATACTTGGTCGGCAAACCCGTATCGGCGGACGAAATTTCGCAAAAGTTGTTCCAGGAGTATCCACGATGGGACCGTGCGCAAGCGTAACAATAAAGGGATTGCCACCTTGCGAAATGAGGAACCGATCAAAAACGGCATCCGTCTTTCAGCTTTTTTCAAAGAATTCGGGCGGTGACGATAGAAAATCTAGGCAAACTGTCTTCCCAAGCCTTGATCATCAATGCGCATGGATCTAATGAAGCGCATCTGTGATCCCTGGGAGTTTGGAATGCAAGTTCTGGTACGTGACAACAACGTTGAGCAAGCGCTCCGTTTTTTGAAGAAGAAATTGCAGCGCGAAGGCGTTTTCCGCGAGGCCCGACTTCGGGAGCGCTTTGAAAAGCCCTCCGAGAAGCGTGCTCGTGAAAAGGCCGAGGGTATCAGGCGTGTCCGTAAACTCGCTCGCAAAAAGCTTGAGCGGGAAAGCGGCATTTCGGCCCCCAAGAAGGCAAGAGCTCCGGGTCGCTGAGCATTTCCAGGAAAAGTGTGCTACGGTTTTCC
>Ga0136846_1237476_pt1 | contig 12748 bp, 10 predicted proteins | sample HopSoiMetagenom2_FD_96841 | JGI IMG/M metagenome (GOLD analysis project Ga0136846, IMG submission 96841) | Grasslands soil microbial communities from Hopland, California, USA - 2 Assembly 2016 (version 4) | ecosystem: Environmental > Terrestrial > Soil > Grasslands | place: USA: Hopland...
ACCCGCGCGACATGGAGCGACTCCCGCGCCGCGGCGGCGCTGGTGGGGTCGCGGCGATCGGCCTGGTACCCGGAGATCGACGTCGTAGGCGGCTACGCCTATTCGCACCAGGTGCTCTCGCAATCCACCACCTTCACCCTCAAGGACTGGAATACGGGCGCGCAGCTCAACTGGCTGGTGCTCGACGCCGGCGGCCGCTCCGCCGACATCTCCGAGGCGCGGGCGCTGCTGGCCGTCGCCAATGATGCGCACGACCAGACCGTGCAGGACCTGATCCTCCAGGTCGAGCAGGCGTACACGCAGTACCAGGCGGCCCGCGCGCTGCGGACCTCGCAGGAGTCTTCCGTCCACGAGGCACGCATCGCCTACGAGGCGGCCGAGGCGCTCCGCGGCGAGGGGCTCGCCACGGTGGCGGACGTGCTGCAGGCAAAGACGGCTCTCTCGCAGGCGGAGCTGAACCTCGCCCAGGTGGAGGGGCAGGTTGTGGTGCTGCGCGGGTCGGTGGCCACCGCCGTTGGCGTTCCTCCTACCGTGGCCATCGAGCCCGAGGACCTGCCCGAGACCGACGTCTCCCGCCAGCTCGGGCGCGTGGAGGACCTGATCGCGCAGGCGGAGCGGGAGCGGCCCGACCTGGCGCGGGCGCGGGCCCAGGCGGTGGCGGCGCGCAGCCATGCCGACGCGGTGCGCTGGCGCGGGTGGCCCAAGCTGGTGCTCACCGGCAGCGCCTTCCGGCTCTGGTTCGTCACGCCGGGCTACCCGGACGGGAACACCTTCGCGGCGGCCCTGCAGCTCCAGTTTCCGCTCTTCACCGGCTTTCGCGACAGCTATGACGCGGCCCAGGCGCAGGAGCAGGCCAACGCGGCGGCGGCGCGGGCGGAGAGCTTCGAGCAGCAGGCCATCCTCTCCGTCTGGAGCAGCTACCAGGGCGTGCAGACCGCCGCCCAGCGCGTGCGGACCGCGCGCGACCTGCTCGCCTCGGCCTCGCAGTCGGCAGAGGTTGCGCAAGGCCGTTACAAGGAGGGGGTGGGGAGCATCCTCGACCTCCTCGTCGCGCAGTCCGCCCTCGCCAGCGCCCGTGCGCAGGAAGTGCAGGCGCGCGCCGACTGGCTGCTGGCGCTGGCGAGCCTCGCGCACGACACGGGATCCCTGGGAACCTCGCAAGGAGGCTCGCAATGAGGAGGCTCTTGATGCTGGCGGTCCTCCTCGCCTGTCGCAAGGGAGAAGCGGGACCCCAGGGAGGCGGCGCCGTGCCGGTGACGGTGGCCAAGGTGCAGCAGAAGAACGTGCCGCTCAACGTGCGCGCCATCGGCAACGTGGAGCCCATCACCAGCGTCACCGTGCGACCGCAGATCGGCGGCGTGCTGTCGAAGGTCAACTTCACCGAAGGGCAGGAGGTGAAGAAAGGCGACCTGCTCTTCGAGATCGATCCGCGGCCGCTGCAGGCCCAACTGCTGCAGACGCAGGCCATGCTGGCGCGGGACGAGGCGAACGCGAAGGACGCGGACGCCACGGCGCGCAGGTACGCGGCGCTGGTGAAGAAGGAGTACGTGACGCAGCAGCAGGCCGACAACGCGCAGGCGCAGGCGCTGGCCTTGAAGGCCGCGCTCGCCGCCGGCCGGGCCGCGGTGCAGCAGGCGCGGCTCAACCTCGGGTACGCGCAGATCCGCGCGCCCGTCTCCGGGCGTACAGGCAGCCTGCTGGTGCACGGCGGCAACGTGGTCAAGGCCACCGACGACAAGCTGGTGGTGATCGATCAGGTGCAGCCCATCTACGTGAGCTTCTCGGTGCCCGAGCAGATGCTGGCGCAGATCCGTGCCCGCGCCGGCGCTTCCCGCCTGCCGGTCACCGTGGCGCCGGCGCTTCAAGACAGCGGCGCGGGGCCCGAGCAGAAGGCAGGCGGCGCCATCGGGGGCCAGCGGCACAGCGGCGTGCTCACCTTCGTGGACAACGCGGTGGATCAGACCACGGGGCAGATCCGCCTCAAGGCCACCTTCACCAACCAGGACGAGGCGCTGTGGCCGGGGCAGTTCGTGGACGTGCAGCTCACGCTGGCCGAGCAGCAAGGGGCAGTCGTCGCGCCTGCCGAGGCGGTGCAGCGCGGCCAGAACGGCGAGTACGTGTTCGTGGTCAAGCAGGATGGCACGGTGGAGTCCCGGCCGGTGACGGTCTCGCGCGCCGACCAGCGCGAGGCGGTGATCGAGAAGGGGCTCTCTCCGGGCGAGACGGTGGTCACTGACGGCCAGCTGCGGCTGCAGCAGGGCACCAAGGTCCAGATCAAAGGGGAGACGGGATCATGAGCGAGCTCTTCATCAAGCGGCCGGTGATGACGACCCTGGTCATGCTCGGCCTGCTCCTCTTCGGGATCGTCGCCTACCGGGGGCTTCCTGTCAGCGACCTGCCCAACGTGGACTTCCCCACCATCCAGGTGTCGGCGGCGCTGCCCGGCGCCAGCCCCGAGACCATGGCGTCCTCGGTGGCGACGCCGCTGGAGCGGCAGTTCACCACCATCGCCGGCCTGGACTCGATGACCTCGCAGAACGCGCAGGGCGTCACCTCCATCACCCTGCAGTTCAACCTCTCGCGCAGCCTGGACGCGGCGGCGCAGGACGTGCAGGCGGCCATCGCGGCGGCGGCGCGGCAGCTGCCGCCCAACCTGCCCACGCCGCCCAGCTACCAGAAGGTCAATCCCGCCGATCAGCCCATCCTCTACCTCGCGCTCACCTCCGCCACGCTGCCGCTCTCCGAGCTGGACGAATACGGCGAGACCATGCTGGCGCAGCGCATCTCCACCATCTCCGGCGTGGCGCAGGTGCTGGTCTACGGCTCGCAGAAGTATGCCGTCCGACTCCAGGTCGACCCCAAGGCCTTGGCCACGCGCGGCATCGGCATCGACGAGGTGGCCAATGCGGTCAGCGACCAGAACGTCAACCTGCCCACCGGGACCTTGTACGGGCCGCGCACCGCGTACACGGTGCAGGCCAACGGGCAGCTCACGCAGGCCAAGAGCTACCGCAACCTGATCGTCGCCTATCGCAACGGCAACCCGGTGCGGCTGGAGCAGCTGGGCCGCGTGCTGGACAGCGTGGAGAACAACAAGACCGCGGCGTGGTTCGTGGATCAACGCTCGGTGATCCTCGCCATCCAGCGCCAGCCCGGCACCAACACCGTGGCGGTGGCGCAATCGGTCTTGAAGATGGTGCCGCAGGTGCAGCAGCAGCTTCCGGCGTCGGTGTCGATGCACGTGCTCTACGACCGCAGCGAGTCCATCCGCGAGTCGGTGACGGACGTGAAGTTCACGCTCGCGCTGACGCTGGCGCTGGTGGTGCTGGTGATCTTCCTCTTCCTGCGCAACGTGCGCGCCACGGTGATCCCCAGCCTGGCCCTGCCCATGTCGCTGGTGGGCACCTTCATCGTGCTCTACCTGCTGGGCTACAGCCTCGACAACCTCTCCTTGATGGCGCTGACCCTGAGCGTGGGGTTCGTGGTGGACGACGCCATCGTCATGCTGGAGAACATCGTCCGCCACATGGAGATGGGCGAAGGAGTGATGGAGGCCTCGCTCAAGGGCGCCCGCGAGATCGGCTTCACCATCGTCTCGATGACCATCTCGCTCGCGGCGGTGTTCATCCCGGTGCTCTTCATGGGCGGCATCGTGGGGCGGCTCTTCCACGAGTTCGCGGTGGCCATCGGCGCCTCCATCCTGGTCTCCGGCTTCATCTCGCTCTCGCTCACGCCCATGCTCTGCAGCCGCTTCCTCAAGCCGCACGAGAAGGTGCAGCACGGCAGGCTCTACCAGCTCTCGGAGCGCGGCTTCGACTGGATGCTGCGTGTCTACGAGCGCGGGCTGAAGTGGTCGCTCTCGCACCGGGCGCTGGTGCTGGTGTTCTCGCTGGTGGTGCTGGTGGCCATGGTGCCCCTCTTCGTGGCCGTACCCAAGGGTTTCCTTCCCAGCGAAGACGTCAACATGCTGATCGCCTTCACCGAGTCGCAGGAGGGCATCTCCTTCGACTCGCTGGTGAAGAACCAGAGGCAGATGGCGGAGATCATCCGCCAGGATTCCAACGTGCAGGAGTTCATGTCCAGCGCCGGGTCCCGCGGCGCCACGGGCTCGAATCAGGGCATCATCTTCATGCACCTCAAGCCGCGCAAGCAGCGGGCGCTCTCCGCGGACGAGGTGATGAACGAGCTGCGTCCAAAGCTGTCCGGCATCCCCGGGATGCGAGCCTTCCTCCAGAACCCGCCGCCCATCCGCATCGGCGGGCAGTTCACCAAGGCCCAGTACCAGTTCACCTTGCAGGACGCCGACACCCGCGAGCTGTATCGCGTGGCGCCGCAGCTGGAGCAGAAGATGCGACAGCTGCAGTCGATGCAGGACGTGAACAGCGACCTGCAGCTCAAGAACCCTCAAGTCCAGGTGAACATCGACCGCGACAAGGCGTCGGCGCTGGGCGTGACTCCCGCCGCCGTGGAGACCGCGCTCTACACTGCCTACGGGTCGCGGCAGATCAGCACCATCTTCGCGCCCACCAACGAGTACCAGGTGATCATGGAGCTGCTGCCGGAGTACCAGGCCGATCCCTCGGCGCTGCCGCTCATCTACGTGCGCTCCAGCGGCGGCGCCCTGGTGCCCTTGTCGGCGGTGGCGACGCTGACGCAGGACCTGGGGCCGCTCACCATCCAGCATGCGGGGCAGCTTCCCTCGGTGACCATCTCCTTCAACCTGCGGCCCGGGCATTCCATCGGCGAGGCGGTGGACCAGGTCAACCGGCTGGCGCTGCAGACGCTGCCCGCGACGGTGAGCACCAGCTTCCAGGGGACGGCGCAGGCGTTCCAGTCATCCTTGCAGGGGCTGGGCATGCTGCTGATCCTGGCCATCGCCGTCATCTACCTGGTGCTGGGCGTGCTCTACGAGAGCTTCATCCACCCGCTGACCATCCTCTCCGCCCTGCCGTTCGCCGGGTTCGGCGCGCTGCTCACGCTCTTGGTCTTCCGCACCGAGCTGTCCATCTACGCCTTCGTCGGCGTGATCATGCTGGTGGGCCTGGTGAAGAAGAACGGCATCATGATGATCGACTTCGCGCTGGAGACGCAGAAGACCGATCCCGCCAAGTCGCCCACCGACGCCATCTACGAGGCCTGCGTGGTCCGCTTCCGGCCGATCATGATGACCACCTTCGCGGCCCTGATGGGCACGCTGCCCATCGCGCTGGGGTTCGGAGCGGGCGCGGAGTCGAGGCGGCCGCTGGGCCTCGCCGTGGTCGGAGGGCTGGTCTTCTCGCAGATGCTGACCCTCTACGTGACGCCGGTCTTCTATACGTTCATGGAGACGCTGCGGGAGCGCTTCGCGCGGAAGCCGCGCGTGGAGACCGCGCCGGCGGTGTGAGGTCAGCCAGCCAGGTCTTCGTCCTACGTCACGCCTTCGAGCCGGAGCTCGGCCCCGACGTGGTCGGCGAGCCGCTTTGCTTCCAATTCCGCGGCGCGGCGCACTGCCGGCGGCAGCTTCCTGAACGGCTCGATGCGCACCGACAGCGTCTTCCCCTTGCGCTCCCCGCGCCAGACTCCTTCCATGCGGCCATCCACCAGCAGCACCGGCGAAAGCCAGCCCTGCTGGCGGTAGACGCGGGCGCGAAAGGGTCCCGGCATCAGCTTCTCGGCATGGCGGCTGGCGCCGATGACGTATTGATCGAACGCCGGCAAGAGCCGAACGGACCGCGCCGGTTTGCCGCGCGACGCCTCCTTGAGGTCCTGCGGCAGCATCCACATCGGCTCGCCCTCGACGTCCAGCGGTTCGGCGCCGCAGGCTTCGATCAGCGTGCCGGCCTGCTTCGAAGTGAGATGCCAGTAGCGCGCCAGGTCGTTGCGTGCCGCCGGACCGTGCGCTGCGAGAAATCGCCGCCCCATCTCGCGCAGCGCCTCCTCCGGGTCGCCGGCTTCATAGGGGCCGAGCCAGGAGGAGGGTCCCGCGAAGCGCACGTTCTGTCCCGCGCTCGGCCCGAAGCAAAGCCGTCCCTGGTACGCGGCTGGCTTGAGCATCGATCCCCAGCTCTGCAGCACCCACTCGCGCATCGCCGCCGATTTCGTATGCCGGAACACCGCGGTGGCCAGCTCGGCGCGCGTGAGCACTTCGCCCTTCAGCGCGGCCTCGACGGCGCGGGCGAGGCGCTCGTGCAACCGCGCCGTCATCCCGAACCGCCGCAGCCACGCCGGCTGCAGATAGTGCTTGTAGTTGCTCAGCGCTGCCTGCCAGAGGCCGTACTCGGACGAAGGCACCAGGTGCAGCGTCCCGCGCATCGCCCAGATCTTCACCAACGTCCGGTCGCGCCAGAGCGCGTCGCGGACCGCGGTCCGCGAGAGCCCCTCGACGCGCGCCCAGAGCGTCAGCTCGGCGGAGGAGAGCACCTGCGCGTGCAGCCCGCCGATGCGCGCCGCCACCTCCAGCATCCGTGCCGCAGGCGCGCGCTCATGGAGTTGCTGCCGCCGGACGCGGAAGCTGCACACCTGCTCCCAGCTCAGCCGAGCCATGCCTGTGCCTCCAGGGGATCCAGCGAACCGAGCACGGCGGCGCCGAACCGGCCAGCGCGGGTACAAGCCTCGAGGACCGGCAGGCCGGCGGCGAGGAAGTACGTCAGCGCGCCGGCGAAGCTGTCGCCCGCACCGTACGACCCGGTCGGACTTCCGCTCGTCGAAGGCGCGGCGAAGCGTTGGACTCCGTCAGCCGTATGCACCGTCCCTCCCGCGGCGCCTGCGGTCAGCACCAGCGCAGCGGGTCGCTGCTCCGGCGGGAAATCCGCCAGCGTGCACGCCTCGCGCGGATCCAGCGCGCTGCCCACGACGACGTCGGGGCGAACGCCGGAGCGGAGCAGGGCGGCCCTTCGCCGCGCCGTCACCATCAGCATTCGCGCGGCGCGCGCCGCGGCCAGCGCTGCAGGGTCCTGCGCGGTGAAGTAGGCGGCGTCGCACGAGCCCAGCGTCTCCCACGGCAGCGGGTCGGCGCGCTCGGGGTGCAGCGGCTCGCCCACCACGACGATGGTGCGCTCGCCGTCCGGCGTGATCATCACCACATCTCGCGTGTGCGGCACGTCGCGCGGCGCCGCGTGCACGACAGCGCGCGCCCTCGCGAGCCGTTCGGCCACCTGCCGCCCGCCCTCATCGTTGCCCAGCGCGGTGAAGAGCAGCACCTCGGCCGCCGAACGCGTGAGCTGGAAGAACGCCACGCCGCCTCCGCCGCCCGGGAAGAAGCGCGGCGCCATCAAGTGTGCGATGTCGCCGGGCCCGGGCACGGTCGGCACGCGCCCGAGCGTGATGTGTTCCACGTGTCCGATCACCGCCACGCGCATGGGAGCGCACTCTACCCTGCCGGGTTGCATCGGCGCCCGCGCGCCGCATGTTCCCGCGATGGACCTCCAGCATGCGATGCGATCGATCATCCGCGGCGTGCCGCGGATTGCCTTGGGCGGAGTTCCGGCGGAGCGCGCGGGAGTGTCGAGGCTGGCCTGGCGCCGCCTCGGCGTGCGCCCGACCGGAATCCGGCTCTTCTCGGACTTCACCGACGGCGGGGACATCCCCTTCGCCCACTCAGCGGACGGAGGAGGATTCGCTCCACCGCTCAGCTGGGCCGACGTCCCGCCGGAAGCCCGCTCGCTGGCGCTCCTGGTAGAGGATCCTGACGCGCCGACCCCCAACCCCTTCGTGCACTGGATCGTCTACGGCATTCCTCCCCAGGCGGGGAGCATCGGCGATGCGCTGGTGCAGGGCGCCTTCGCCGGGCGCAACTCGATGTTCCGGTCGCAATGGGCCGGCTGCGCGCCGCCCAAGGGCGACCGCGCGCACCGCTACGTGTTCCAGCTCTTCGCGGTGGACGGGCCGCTCTCGCTGCGTCCGCACGCGGGCCGGTCGGCGGTCCTCGAGGCGCTGCGCGGCCGCGTGATGGGCCTGGGGCTGCTCGCCGGGACGTACCAGCGCTGAAGCTCTACTTGTTCTTGGCGGTGGCCGGCGTCGCCACCGGCGTCGCCGTGTTCAGCACCGTGTCGGGATGCGTCTCCGCGGGCGGATCCACCACCAGCGGGCAGCCGCCCCTCGCCGGCTTGGGCGTGCTGAACCAGCGGTTGATTTCGGTGCAGGAGTACCGGCAGCTGCCGCTCTCGGCGCGGCCTTCGTCGTTCATCACGCACTTGCCGGGGTTGTCGATCTCCAGGATGGCCGCCTTGATGCCGCCGCGCTCCTGGAGATCCGTCTCGGCCGCGTAGGCCTTCTCCAGATCCGGCTTGGCCGAAGGATCCTTGTGGTGCCGGATGTGCTCGAGCATCAGCTCCTTGGCCTCCCACTCGGTCTCGGTGGGGAGGCTCTGCGCGAGCTGCGCGTTGTTCTTCCAGCCGCGCGTGTTCATCAGCCGGTAGATCGCGCCCAGGTAGACGTTCTTGCGCGACTTGTCCTTGACGGTGAGCGCCTTCTCGAGAGCGGCCACCGACTCCTTGCTGCCCTCGGCGAAGAGCGCGTCGAGCGCGAAGCACGAGTAGACGGGATACTCGTCCTTCACCACCGGGCACTTTTCCAGCACCTCGGCGTAGACCGGGACGCCCTGCGCGCCCAGCGCATTCACCACCCGCTGCACCGTCTTGGGCTCGTTGCCGCGGATGCAGTCGTGCTTGATGGCGGAGCGGCGGGTGACGTCGTTCTCCAACTCCGCCTTGGGGCGCAGATCGCGCGTGACGGCCACCGCGAACAGCTTCCCGTTGACGCCTTTGGGGAAGCACTCCGGCGTCTTCACGTCCGGCTCGAGCTGCTCGATCTCTTTCAGCTCGCGCGCGAGCTTCGACTCGGGGCCGTAGTAGTCGTAGAGGGCGTACCCGCCGAGGGCGAGGACGCCTGCGCCGATGAGGATCGTCCGGATGTTCATGGTGGCGGATGCTACGCCGTGGGGCGGGCAAGGGGCCAGTACTTCGAACAAAAATGTAATCGAGATATTGAATGGAATTCGACGCACGGCGCCGCGCGCTGTGCTAGATTCCGCGCCCTTGATGCTGCACGATGCCGCGAGCGGCGGCTGGGCCGAGGCGCTGGAGCGCGGCCACATCGTCCATTTCCCCGAGTGTCCGCTCCCTCTGCCGGGCGCGGACGATCAGCAATTCCTGCGCGCGGGCCTTTCGCCGCATCTGCGGAGCAAGAACGTCAGCTTCTATCCCGATGCAGGCAAGCTGACGGGCTTGCAGGCGCCTGCTCCCGTGCTCGCTCGCGCCCACCGGATCCTCGAGACGCACTCGGCGCGCGTGCGCGAGTTCTTGCAGCGCGGGATGCCGGACTTCACCCGGGGCTGGACGCCGGGCACCTCCAGCTTCCGCCCCATCGAGGAGCAGGGCCGCGGGCTTTCGGCGCACGCCAGCAACGAGCTCATCCACGTGGACGCCGGCGCTTACGGCGCCACCCACGGCGACCGCATCCTGCGCTTCTTCGTCAACCTCAACCCCTCCCGCGAGCGCGTCTGGATCAGCAAGGGGCCGTTCGACGAGCTGTTCCGGCGGCACGGGGAGGAGGCGGGAGTGCGCACAGGTGGCCTGGAGCCGGCGCTGCCCGAGCGCGCGGTGAGCGGCGCGCTGGCCTTGGTCAAGCGCGCCCTTCCCATGGCGCGCGTGATCGACAGCTCGCCTTACGACCGCCGCATGCGCCGCTTCCACAACTGGATGAAGGACACGCCGTCCTTCCAGGCGCCACCCCACCAGCGCTTCTCCTTCGCGCCGTACTCGGCCTGGATGGTGCTGACCGACGGCGTCTCCCACGCCTGCATCGCAGGTCAGCACGCGCTGGTGGACACCTTCCTCGTCCCGTTGCGCAATTGTAGATTGCCCGCCCCCTGGCATCTGCTGTCGGGAGCCGCGTGACGCAGACGGTGCTGGTGCTGCGCTTCAGCGCGGTCGGCGACGTGGTGTTGACCGCGCCCGCCATCGACGCGCTGCGCGCGGCCTGGCCTTCGGCCCGCATCGTCTACGCGGTCAAGGAACGACTCGCGCACCTGCTCGAGCACAACCCCAACGTCGACGAGGTCGTCGCACTGCTGCCGGGCGAAGGCCCGCTCTCGTACGCGCGGCGCCTGCGCGCAACCCGCCCTACCGCGGTGCTCGATCTGCACGGCAAGATCCGCAGCAAGATCCTGCGCGCGCTGATGCCGGGCGTGCGCAAGGTGGTGTGGACCAAGCGCGACTTCCGCGACACGCTGCCCGTCAAGCTGGCGCTGCGGCCCTACCGCTCCTCCATGTTCTTCGCCGACCGCTACCACGCGGCGGTGGAGGAATTGGTCGGCCACAAGCTGCCGCGCGGGAGGCTCCAGTATTTCCTCGGGCCCGAGGACGTGGCCACGGCCGACGCGGCGCTGCGGGCGGCGGGATTGAAACCCGGCGCGCCGCTGCTGGGCCTCTCTCCGGGCGCGAACTGGGAGACGAAGCGGTGGCCGGCCGAGCGCTTCGCGGGGCTGGCGCGGCGCGCGCTCGCCCGCGGCATGCAGGTGGCGGTGCAGGGGAGCGCCGCCGAATCGGATCTGGGCGGCCTGATCGCGCGCGAGGCGCCCGGGACGGTGGATCTCTGTGGCAAGCTGGACCTGCGCGCGCTGGGAGGGTTCGTCTCCCGCTGCACGGCGTTCGCGGCCAACGACAGCGGGCCCATGCACATGGCGCGGGCGCTGGGCGTGCCCACGCTGGCGTTCTTCGGCTCCACCGACCCGACCATGTTCGACTTCCGCGGGCACGAGGTGCTCTTCGCCGGCGTGCCCTGCGCGCCGTGCTCGTTCTTCGGACGCCGCCGCTGCCCGCGGGGACACTTCCGCTGCATGCTCGATCTCACCGAGGAGCGCGCCTGGGCCGCGCTCTCGCCGCTGCTCTCGGCGGGACGGCTGCCGCTGCTCTCCGCGTGAGCTGGCCGCGCGCGCCGCTGCTGATGGTCTCCAGCTCGTCGCGGACGGGCCCCGCGGAGGGGCTCATCTCGCTCGCCCGCGAACTGCGGGCGCAGGGGCTGGACGCGCGCTTCGCCGCCGACACGGTTCGCGCGGGCGAGAACCTGGGCGAGCACCTGGCGCACGCCGGCGTTCCCTGGGAGACGCGCCTTCGCCTGTCGCGCAAGGTGCGCCCGGCCGACGTGCTGCACGACGCCGCCCGCCTCACCGCCTGGGCGCGGGAGGGGCGGTACGACGTCTTCCACGCGGCCTTTGCCCACGATCACATGCTCGCGCTCTGGGCAGCGCGCAGGTCGAAGAGCCGGGAGCTGCGGCTGGTTCGAGCCGCCCAGCGGGCCGTCGACGTCACTCCGGGCGCGTTGCGGCAGAGGCTGTGGGCGCTGCGCCGCAGCGACGGCGTCGTGGTCCACGCCGCCAGCTATCGCGAGGCGCTCCTTCGCCTGGGACTGGATCCGCGCCGGGTCGCGCACCTGTCGCCAGGGGTCGATGCGCGCTGGTTCTCGCCAGGCACGTCGGTCGAGCAGCGCGCGCAATGGGGCGTGCCGGCGGACGCGCGGGTGGCGGGCATCGTCGCCCGCATGAAGCCGGAGCGCGGGCACCGCGTGCTGCTGCTGGCCTGGGCGGCGGTGGAGCGGACGCTGCCGCGGGTGTGGCTGGTGCTGGTGGGTCGAGGCGAGGACGAGCCGCAGCTGCGCGCGCTGGCTCGCCAGCTGAATCTGGAGCGCGTCCTCTTCGGCGGATACGCGCGGGGGCCGGCGCTGTTGGAAGCGTACCGCGCCCTCGACGTTGCGGTCTGGCTGCGCGAGGGAAACGACGGTGGCTGCCGCGGGGTCCTGGAGGCGATGGCATGCGGGCTTCCTGTGGTCGCAGGTAACGAAGGAGCGCCTGCCGAGCTGGTGGGCGAGACGGGCAGGGTGGTGCAGGCCTCGGACCCCGCGTCGATCGCTTCCGCGTTGGGGGCGCTCCTGGACGACGCGCCCCTCTCGCGCGCCTTGGGGGGAGCGGCGCGCGAGCGGGCGGTGCAGTTCACGCCGCGCCGCGCCGCGGATGCCACGCTGGCGTTCTGGAGGAGCGTGCGCGAGCTGCCCCGGATCTCGGGCTGAAATAACCGGGCGCGCTTGACGTGAACATGCTAATGCGTTAGCACATGCTAACCGGTTAGCATCAAGTGAGGTCGCATGGAGCTGGGGAAGCGGGAGCGGCAGATCATGGACGCGGTGTACCGGCTGGGTCACGCCACCGTTGCAGAGGTGCGCGCCGAGCTGAGCGACGCGCCCAGCTACTCTGCGGTGCGGGGCATGATGCGGTTCCTCGAGGACAAGGGTCAGCTGCGCCACGTCCAGGACGGCGTGCGCTACGTCTACCAGCCCACCGTCGCGCCGGCGAAGGCGCGCAAGTCGGCCATGGAGAAGCTGGTCCACACCTTCTTCGGCGGTTCCGCCGGCGAGGCGGTCGCCGCGCTGATCGAGGACGCAAACCTCCCCGAAGGCGATCTGGACCGGCTGCAGACCCTCATCGACAAGGCCCGGAAGGAGGGGCGCTGATGGACTTTCTCGCCGAGCTGTTGTGGAAGTCTTCGGTCCTCCTCGCGCTGGGCGGAATCGCGGCGGTCCTTTTGCGCCGGTCTTCGGCCGCCACGCGCCACCTGATCTGGTCGGTGACGCTGGGCGCCGCGCTGCTGCTGCCGCTCGCCACGCTCGTGGTGCCGCCCGTCCACGTGGCGGCGTTGCCCGCGCCGGAGCCCGAGCTCGTGGTCACCGCGCCGGCCGTCGACGAGCCGGCACCGCCCCCGATCGCCGTGAAGACCGC
>Ga0136846_1238346_pt1 | contig 12747 bp, 11 predicted proteins | sample HopSoiMetagenom2_FD_96841 | JGI IMG/M metagenome (GOLD analysis project Ga0136846, IMG submission 96841) | Grasslands soil microbial communities from Hopland, California, USA - 2 Assembly 2016 (version 4) | ecosystem: Environmental > Terrestrial > Soil > Grasslands | place: USA: Hopland...
AGAGGCTGAGAGTATTTCGATCATGCCCGCTCATCACGCCAAAAGACCCCTGCTCGTCGTTGCAAATGCTCGCCATAGCCCGGGCTATGGCTGCGCTTTGCACCTAGATCAGGCGCCTTTTGACGTGCTGCTCGGACACGCTCGAAATGCTCTCAGCCCCTGAGGTGAGGCAGTGACCACGCCATCCGCGGTGTCTTCACGCCGCGCACTCATCGTGCTGCTGGCGACACTCGCAGGAGTGGGTGTGACCGGCCGGCTCGGCGTATGGCAGTTGAGCCGCGCATCGCAGAAAGAGGCCTTGCAGCAAGCGCTTGTTGAACGTGCAACGATGCCCGAAATCGCAGCTTCGACCCTCGCGCGCAGCGCGAGCGACGCCGACGCGCAGCGCTACCGTCGCGTTCACTTGCGCGGCCTGTGGGTGACCGACGCAACCGTCTTTCTCGACAACCGCCAGATGAATGGACGGCCGGGCTTCTACGTCGTCACACCGCTGCGGCTTGCGGGAACAAGGGCCAGCGAGGCTGTACTGGTCCAGCGCGGCTGGGTGCCACGCAACCCACTCGACCGCACGCGCTTGCCAGCCCTGACAACACCGGTCGGCGAGGTCGAGATCGCCGGCCACATCGCCCCGCCCCCTGCGAGGCTGTATGACTTCGGCGGGGTGGCGTCAGGCCCCATCCGTCAAAATCTCAATCTTGGCGCGTTTGCCGGCGAGACGGGTTTGAGTCTCTTGCCTCTGTCGGTGGTTCAGGACGACACGAACGACGCCAAAGACGGTTTGCTGCGTCAGTGGCCGCGCCCGGCGGTCGACATTTACAAGCACCACGGCTACGCCTTTCAATGGTTTGCCCTGTGTGCGCTCATGGCAGGTTTGTATGTCTGGTTCCAACTCATCCGCCCCCGACGCTCGCGCCACGCCTGAGCCCGTGACCTTCACGGTGCACTCCGTGCCGATGCCGGGGGTGGACGGCGATGCCGCGCGCCGAACGGCTCTGGGTCGCATGAAGATGCTGCTCGTGCTCGCCGTGTGCGCTGCCCCGGTGGCGGCCTCGTACCTTTCTTACTTTGTCATCCGTCCGCAGACTCGGAACAATTACGGCGAGCTGATCACGCCCACGCGCGAACTTCCCGGCGATCTGCCCATGAAGACGCTGTCTGGCGAGACCGTGAAACCGTCCAGCCTTCGCGGACAGTGGTTGTTCATCGTCGTGGCCGATGCGGCCTGTGACTCATTGTGTGAACGACACCTCTACCTGCAGAGGCAATTGCGCGAAACCTTGGGTGGCGAGAAAGGGCGTGTCGACAAGGTCTGGCTTATCCCCGACGACGGCGCGCCACGGCCTGAAGTGATTCAAGCCATCTCGGTGATCGACCCGCCCACCGTGCTGCGCGTGCCGCGCGCCGACTTGTCGCGCTGGCTCGCGCCCGCCCGCGGCCGTCAGCTCGCCGAGCACCTCTACATCGTCGATCCGATGGGTCAATGGATGTTGCGCACGCCCGTCGAGCCCGACCCCTCCAAGCTCAAGCGCGACATCGAGCGGCTGCTGCGTGCCTCTGCATCCTGGGACCAGCCCGGCCGCTGACATGTCGACCCCCACATCGCTTCGAAGCAGCTGAGTTCAAGATGAACGCGCAGTCGATCTACGACTTCTCGCCCGTGCTTCGCATGGCGTTGCTCGGGCTCACGCTCGCGCTGGGGCCCCTTGCGTGGTGGTGGCTGCGTCACCGCGGTGCGCAGCCGGCGAAACGGCTTCGCGCTCTGACCTTGTTGACACTGTTCCTTACCTTTGACCTCACGCTCTTCGGCGCGTTCACGCGGCTGACAGACTCCGGTCTCGGCTGTCCCGATTGGCCCGGCTGCTACGGCAGCGTGAGCCAGCTGGGTGCGCACCAAGAAATCAGCTCTGCGCAATTTGCATTGCCCAGCGGGCCGGTGACGCATGCGAAGGCGTGGGTCGAGATGCTGCATCGCTACCTCGCGACGGGTGTGGGCGTGCTGATCACGATCCTGATGGTGGTGAGCTGGCTTGAGCATTGGCGCGTACGACACAAATCGTCGGCTTCCGGCGATCGCGCCGGTGCAATGCAAACCGCCTCGCCGTGGTGGCCTACAGCCACTTTCATCGGCGTGTGCGTGCAAGGCGCATTCGGTGCCTGGACCGTGACGCTCAAGCTCTACCCCGCCATCGTCACCATGCACCTGATGGGCGCGATGATCCTGCTGATGCTGCTTGCTGCGCAGAGTCAGGTCTGCGTGCGTGCGCCGATCGCCCTGACCTCTCGACACAAGAGGGCCGTCGTCCTTGTGTTGATCTTCGCCGTCGCGCAGGTCACGCTCGGCGGATGGGTCAGCACGAACTACGCCGTTCTCGCCTGTTCCGATTTCCCCATATGCCAAGGCAGTTGGTGGCCCTCGATGGATTTCAATCACGGCTTCACCATCCTGCGCAAGCTCGGCATCGGCCACGACGGCGAGACGATTCCCTTCGCCGCGTTGACGGCGATCCACGTCGCCCACCGCATCGGTGCGCTCGTCGTGTTCACTGCGATTGGCCTCCTCGCGTGGCGACTGGCGGCAACCGGTGGAGCGACGCAGAAAAGATTCGCCCTCGCGCTCGCAGGCGTTGGCGCGTGGCAGCTCGCGAGCGGACTCGGCAACGTCGTGCTGGGCTGGCCGCTGGCAGCTGCCCTCGCGCATACCGCGGGCGCGGCGATGCTGCTCATCGTGATGACGCTGCTCCTGGCTCGCGTCATTCAGTCAGACGAGGCGGCGCGTCAGCCCAAGGCCGCCTCCTCGACGTGGTCTGCCGCCGGCAGGCCGGCTTCGTAGAATTCGCGATTCCCCATGTCAGACACTGTGTCCACTTCCGCCGCCTTGCGCGCTCCTTCGCGAATCCGGCAGTTCTACGCCCTCACCAAGCCGCGGGTGGTGCAGCTCATCGTGTTCTGCGCTGTCATCGGCATGCTGCTCGCGGTGCCGGGCTTGCCGGACTTCAAGATGGCCTTGGCGGCGACGGTAGGTATCTGGCTCGTGGCCGCCGCGGCGGCGGCGTTCAACTGTCTTGTCGAGCAAGGCATCGATGCCAAGATGGCGCGTACGGCGTGGCGCCCCACGGCCAAGGGCGAACTCACCAACACGCAAACGTTGATGTTCTCCACAGTGCTGTGCGTGGCCGGGAGCGCCTTGCTGTACTTCGTCGTGAATCCGCTGACCATGTGGCTTACCTTCGCCACATTCGTCGGCTACGCAGTGATCTACACGGTGGTACTCAAGCCGCTCACACCGCAGAACATCGTGATCGGCGGTGCGTCAGGAGCCATGCCGCCGGTGCTCGGCTGGGCCGCCATCCGCGGCGACGTGACGGCCGAAGCGTGGATACTGTGCCTCATCATCTTTCTATGGACGCCGCCGCACTTCTGGGCGCTGGCGCTCTATCGCGCCGAGGACTACCGCAAGTCGGGCCTGCCGATGCTGCCCGTGACGCACGGAGCGGAGTTCACGCGGCTGCACGTCTTTCTCTACACTTTGGTGCTGTTCGCCGGCACCTTGCTGCCCTTCGTGTCGGGCATGAGCAGCTACATCTATCTCGTGTCCGCTGTGCTGCTTGGCGCGGGGTTTACCGGCTATGCGTGGAAATTGTGGCGTTCGTATTCGGACATGCTTGCACGCAAGACCTTCCGCTTTTCCATCATCCACCTCTCGCTGCTATTCGCCGCGCTGCTGGTGGATCACTACGTGAGTCCTCTGCTATGGCAAACCGGCGTTCGTTGATCGTTTCGGCATGTGTTGCCGTGGGCTCGCTCGTCCTGGGCGGACTGGCCGGCTGCGACAAGCTCGGCATCTCGGCGTCCTCGTCGGCAAGTACTTTTAAAGGTGTAGATATCACCGGCGCGAACTATCGGTTCTCATTGCCCGACCTGAACGGACAGACACGCACGCCGGACGATTTCAAGGGAAAGGTTACGGCCGTGTTCTTCGGCTATACGCAATGCCCCGATGTCTGCCCCATCGTATTGGCCGAACTCGCACAGGTGAAGAAGATGCTCGGCAAAGACGGCGACCGCTTGCAGGCGATCTTCATCACAGTCGATCCCGAGCGCGACACACCAGCGGTTCTGAAGAGCTACGTCGGCAATTTCGATTCCGCATTCATCGCCTTGCGGGGCACGCCTGAACAGACGACGGCGACCGCGAGGAGCTTCAAAGTTTTCTTTGTGAAGTCTCCAGGCAAGACGCCCGGGTCGTATACCGTCGATCACACTGCGGGCACCTACCTCTTCGACACCAAAGGTCAGGTGCGGCTTTTCGAGGGCTACGGCAGCGGGCTTGAAGCGCTGAATGCGGACGTCAAGGCTTTGCTTGCGGCAGGCTGAATCTGTCAGTTGAGGATGCGAGCGCTTGCGCCAGTCTCGACAAAGGTCGCGCTGTTCCAAGCCGAACTGCGATCCAGTTCAGTGGCTGCAAGTTGATCAAGACGACGACGTCGCTGCGCTGTCAATCTTCCTTGAGCGGTGGTCTGCCCAGCGGCCGTCCGTGCACAGCGCCGAGTTCGCGTAACCGCTGTTCAGTATGGGGGGAATTGGTTTCAGGAGGAGGCCGCAATTTCTTGCCTGTGTTCCCCGAGTAATTAGGCGCTTCCCGAACACCATGCTCGCGGCGTATCGCATTCTCCGAAGGAATTTCGTCGCGCCATGGACCGACACCGCACGTTCGCAGTTCTTCCTCGGCAGCGCCCCAGTCGGAATCATGAGAGGCATCGCCGAATTCCGGCCGATAAGAGGTTCCGTGTAAATGGTGGATGGAATGGATAAGTTCGTGCCCTAGCGTGGTGAATCCGAGGCTCGGATCTTCTGTAGGTCTATGCTCGCCGGCTTCGAATTTCAGTCCCTGTGACGGGACGAACTCGACGATGCTGCGGTCGGCCCCTTGGCCCGCGACATATGGAATGAATTCGTCCTTGCATCTCTTGGCACTAAGCGTCGACAAGTGGTTCAGCCATGGGCTGGGCCATTTGGGGTTTTCCCACGCTGCCGTCGCCGTGCTCCCGTGGTCCGGTGAGGGCGGTTGCTTGATGATCACCATCTTCTTTGGATTGAACTCATTCAACGCTGCAAGCTGCTGCAACGCCCAGGCGCCGGCGGGCTTGGAATCGATTTTCCGAAGCGCCTCACGAGTTTGCTGCCGGAACTCGGCAGGCTCATTCCTGGAGATATATACGCCTTGGAACCCGCTTGGCTCCAACTTTTCACTCTTTGCGAAAAACAGGCTGCTTTGTTTCCACCTTGCCTCCATGGCGTGGTGATCTTTTGGGGCTTGTGAGGAGCCGCTCTCCTGTTTGTCAGGCAGCAGCGGCTGCATCTCCACCAATGAGTTACTACGAATTTTCATTCGTTGAGAACGGCGTGTGGCCGCTTGATTTAGTTGAATGTGGGAGCCCTACTATGCGCTCCGTTGTATTCAGCTCTGTCGCTCAGGCGAAGCGGGGGATGACGGCGCGAAGACGCTCATGCGTGAAGAATGTTGCCGCGATAAACAAAACGCGGACCCTAGGGTCCGCGTTTGCGAAGCACTGCGGAAGTGATCCGCGAAAGGCTCTAAGCGCCGCTTGCGAGCGTCGTGCTTAGACCTCTGCTTCGCTCAAAGCTTTGCGCATCTTCTTCATGGCCGCCACTTCGATCTGGCGGATGCGCTCGGCGCTGACGCCGTACTCGCTGGCCAAGTCGTGCAGTGTCATGCCGCCCGAGTTGTCATCATTGACCTTGAGCCAGCGCTCTTCGACGATGCGGCGGCTGCGTGCATCGAGGGCGTCGAGCGCCTTCACGATGCCATCGCCAGCCAGCCAGTCGCGGCGCTGCGCTTCGAGCACGCGCGTCGGTTCGTTCGAGTCGTCCGCCAAGTAGGCGATGGGTGCGTAGCTTTCTTCGCTATCGTCGGCTTGCGGCTCGAGAGCCACGTCGCCGCCGGACAGGCGCGTTTCCATTTCGAGCACGTCCTCGCGCTTGACGTTCAGCTTGCGCGCCATCGTGTCCACTTCGCCCTGGGTGAGGGTATTGCGATGGGTGTGGACGTCCGCGGCTTCGTCCTTCATGCTTTGCTTCATCGAACGCAAATTGAAGAACAGCTTGCGCTGCGCCTTGGTCGTGGCGACCTTGACCATGCGCCAGTTCTTGAGGATGTATTCGTGAATCTCGGCCTTGATCCAGTGCATGGCATAGCTGACGAGGCGCACGCCCTGGTCAGGGTCGAAGCGCTTCACCGCCTTCATCAGGCCGACATTGCCTTCCTGGATCAGATCGCCGTGGGGCAGGCCGTAGCCGAGGTACTGGCGAGAAATTGAAACCACGAGCCGCAGGTGCGACAGCACGAGTTGCCCGGCGGCCGCCACGTCGGCGCTTTCACGCAGCCGGCGCGCCAGCGACATCTCTTCTTCCTGGCTGAGCAGGGGGAGGCGGTTTACCGCAGAGATGTAGGCGTCCAGGTTGCCCAGTGACGGCACCAACGTCCACGGGTCGCGAACGATCAGAGCCGAGGTAGGAGAGGACAGGTTCATGGTACTCATAGACCCCTGGGGAGGTTTTGGGTTCCGCGAATACTAGCACTCTCTGGGCGAGAGTGCTGATTGCGGTTGCGGCATTAAAAAGTTAGTGTTGGCTATCGATATGTAGTGGGAGATTGCTCACACCGATCTGGTGTCTGCTTCACTGGGGTGCCTCTCAAAGAGGCTTCAGCTCATAGCTCGTGCTGCGCCCGCCGGCCGCAGTTCTTAGCAAGATCCTCCGCTCGACCAGGTTGCTGATGTCTCGCAGCGCGGTGTCCGACGAGCACTTGGCCAGCGCCGCCCATTTGCTGTTGGTGAGCTTGCCTTCGAAGCCATCTAGCAGTCGGTTCAGCACCTTGACCTGACGTTCATTCAACGTGGCACCGTGCAGCCCTTGCCAGAACCGCGCCTTGAACAGCACGGCGTCCAGTACGCCATGCGCTTGGCCCAGCGCTTGGCTGAGCATGTCGAGGAACCAACGCAGCCATTCAGTCACGTCCATCGAGCCTTTTTGCGTGCGCTCCAGGATGTAGTAATAGGCTTTGCGCTCGCGCTGGATTTGCGCGGACAGGCTGTAGAAGCGCTGAGGGCTGCCGTCGGCACGTGCCAGTAGCAGGTCACCCACAGCACGTGCAATGCGGCCGTTCCCATCATCGAAGGGGTGCAGAGTCACGAACCACAGGTGTCCGAGCCCTGCGCGGATCAGTGCCGGATCGCTGTGGACCGGGTCATTCAGCCAACGTAGGAAGACGGTCAGGTCGGACGTCAGGCGATCAGCCGGTGGCGCCTCGAAGTGCACCCGCTGGCGAGGCATCGGACCGGAAAACACCTGCATGGGGCCGTGGGCATCATCTCGCCATGCGCCCGTCGTGATCTTGGTGAGGCCAGAGTAGCCCGTGGGAAACAGCGCCGCATGCCATGCGAAGAGACGTTCCGGCGTGAGTGGTTTCATATGCTGCGTGGTCGCGTCCAGCACCATCTCCACCACACCCTCCACGTGCCGGTCGACGGGTGCCAGCGATCCGATGTCCACCCCTAATCGACGGGCGATGGAGGAGCGGACGGATGCCACGTTCAGGTGCTCACCCTCGATCTCGCTGGTCTTGAGCACATCGTCGGTCAGGGCGGCCAGACTGGCTTCGTCGCGCAGACCCAGCCTCATATCCGCGAGCCGACCCAGCAGCAACCCTTGGGCGCGGCTGACCTGGGCCATGGTCTGCGCCAGTGCTGAGATGTCGTAGCGCCAGTGAGGCCAGTCAGGCGCCTGCCAGATGTAGAGGTAATCGCCGCTATTCATGCGGTGATTGTGAGTCTCATTCGCTGCAGCGACAAGTTATTTGCCGCATTTGGTGCGGTGAATGTGGGCGCATTCGCCGCAAGGGTGAATTACCGAGGTTGAGTTCCATCCAGATGGCTACTCGTGGAATTGCCGGCAACGCCCAGAAACAACAAAGGTTCATGGGTCTCGGCCTTCCCTGATGTTCCAGGAAAGATGGCTCGGTCATCAGACGTTGAACAAAAAGTTCATCACGTCCCCATCCTTCACGACGTATTCCTTGCCCTCCGCCCGCATCTTCCCGGCATCTTTCGCACCCTGTTCGCCCTTGAACGAGACGAAGTCGTCATAGGCGATGGTCTGGGCGCGGATGAAGCCCTTTTCGAAGTCGGTGTGGATCACGCCCGCGGCCTGCGGAGCGGTGTCGCCAGCGTGGATCGTCCAGGCACGCACTTCCTTCACGCCGGCGGTGAAGTAGGTCTGCAGGCCCAGGAGCTTGAAGGCGGCGCGGATGAGACGATTCAGGCCGGGTTCGGTCTGGCCCATCTCCTGCAGGAACATGAGGCGGTCTTCGTCTCCCATCTCGGCGAGTTCGGCTTCGGTCTTCGCGCAGATGGCAACGACTGGGGCCCTTTGCAGGTCTGCGTAGGCACGCAGCTTGTCGAGGTAGGGGTTGTTCTCGAAGCCGCTCTCGTCGACGTTGCCCACGAACATCGCCGGCTTGGCGGTGATGAGGCACAGCGGCTTCAGCACAATCTGTTCATCCTTGCTGAAATCGATGCTGCGCACAGGTTTGGCTTCGTTGAGCGCGGCCTGGCACTTGTTGAGCACGTCGAGCAGGCGCTGCGCTTCCTTGTCGCCCGCCTTGGCGACCTTGGTGGTCCGCTGCAAGGTCTTCTCGACCGTGGTGAGGTCGGCAAGGCACAGCTCGGTCTGGATGACTTCGATGTCGGAGATCGGATCGACCTTGCCCGCGACGTGTACGACGTTTTCGTCGTCAAAGCAGCGCACCACGTTCACGATGGCGTCCGTTTCACGGATGTGTGCGAGGAACTGGTTGCCCAGGCCCTCACCCTTGGATGCACCGGCGACCAGCCCCGCGATGTCGACGAATTCGACAATGGCCGGGACGACGCGCTCAGGTTTCACGATCGCCGACAGCGCGTCGAGGCGCGGGTCGGGCAGCTCGACGATGCCCACGTTGGGCTCGATCGTGCAGAAGGGGTAGTTCTCCGCGGCGATGCCGGCTTTCGTCAGCGCGTTGAAGAGAGTGGACTTGCCTACGTTGGGCAGGCCCACGATGCCGCATTTGAGGCTCATGGAGGACTTTCTGGACTTCGAGGGAAAGGCGGATTTTAGGCGGGCGCGATGCCAAGGCATTGCCCACGGATCCTGCGGGAGCAAGGTAGGCAGTGACGCTCACCACGAAATACACCATTGGCAACGCCAAGCTTGGTGTGCCGGCTAGTCGAACTTGTAGTTCGCGGCACCGGTCTGCCCCACGCGAAGCTCACGCTCGATGCCTTCGACAATGACCGCGTTCATGCCGAAGGTGATGGCTCCGCCCACACGCGAATCTGCCCGGTAGGTGAGAAGAGCATCGCGCACCGCGTGGCCGCGCTCGGCGGTGGCTGGGTCGATGTCAGGGATGGGGCAGCGCGTGCAGGGCTTGACGAGCTTGATCCGAACGGCGCCGTCGGGCGTGTCGAATCCGATGTCGTCGAGGTGATCCTCGCCATTCGACTCGACGCCGTCGATCACGATGTTGGGACGAAAACGTTCCATCGTCACCGCCACATGGCCGGCAGCGGCGAGACGGCGATTCAATTCGTCGAGCCCGGCCTGAGAGGCAACGAGGACCGGGTAGCCGTCAGAGAAGGCGTTTTCCGCTTCGAGCTCGCCGGTCCACTGGCGATTCGAGAGACGCTTCTGCTCGGGGTCGAAGCGCACGAGGCGCAGCGTCTGTCCCAGGAAGTCGCTGAACCACTGTGCCGCGAGCGCACCCATGTCGTAGGCCGCGACCTCGTTCTTCCACACCGTGACGCGGCAAGGTGCCTCAATGGCATCAAGGGCGATATGAAGCGCCAGCATGCCGGGGGCGCGAAGGACCATCTCGTGCGTTTTCAAGCTCGGGCGTATCAAAGCCATGCGAGGCAGCTCACGCTGCGTGACGAAACGGCCCGCCCCATCGACGACCATCCAGGCTCGATCGAACTCCAAACCGGTTTCGACCAGCAGTGCCTCGTTCAGGCTCACGCCCGCGCAGCTCTTGATCGGATACACGTTCAGCGCAGCGATGCGCACTTGCAGATCGCTCACTTGAACAGTCCCTTCAGGCCCTTCTTGAGCATGTCGGTGGGCGATGGCTTGGACGCGCCTGCAGGCGCGGGCTTGAGGCCGAGCTGCTGGCCGATCTTGTCTTCGAGTTGCTTCGTGACGGCAGCCGCGGCGACCGTGGACCACTCGATCTTCCAGTCCAGCGATTCAAACGGCCCGGTCAGCCGCACCGGAATCGTGAGCCCTTTCAGTGACGTGAGATCGGCGCCGTCCTGCCCCTTCATCGTGGATGTCACTGTGGCGCGCGCCAAATAGTCGATGCGCCCGCGACCCACGTCAATCGCACCTTCGCCGCCCATGCGCAGGAATGGACTCTTCATGTCGAGGTCGCGATTTCTCGCCACGCCGTCGGCGATCTGGAAGCTGGCCGACAGCTCGCTGAAGTCGGTTTTCTCTGTCTCATTCGCCTTCTGCGCGGCATCCTGCTTCATCGTGAGCGCGGCCTTGGCCTGGCGCAAGCTCTTCGCGAGGTTGATGCCCTTGACCGCGCCATCGCGCAACAGCAAAGCCGAGCTGCCTTTCAGCCGCGATTTGATCTCGTTCACGCTTCGCCCTGCGCTGTCGAGATCGAAGCTCACACGGCCCGTGCCTTCGATCCAGTCTTTCGCCGCGACGTCCTTGATGAGCGCATTCACGTCCACGCCCGTGGCACTGCCCTTGATCGCGATGCGGCTGGCCCGCGCATCGGCAAACGCAGTCGCATTCAACTGTCCGCCCCAGGCCTTGCCCTGCAGTTCGTTGATGCGCAGCATGCCGCCTTCGAGCGAGGCTTCGATGCGGGCATCGGCCACCTTGTACTGCTGGAAGACGAAGCGCCCGGCATGCAGGCTGACCTGGGCGTTCACTGCGCGCAAACCGCTCAGGTCGACCGGCGTATCGGTGCTGCTCGCCTTTGCAGGCTTGGCAGGAGCCGCCGTGGTGGCCAGCAGTCGATTCAGGTCCAGCGAATCGAAGTTGGCCTTCGCTGTGATCCGCGGCGTGTCGCCTGCGAGCGTGGCTGTACCTTCGGTCGAGAAGCGGTTGTCGTTGAGCTGGCCGGCGATGTTCCAGTTCGAGCGCTGGGTCGACGCGATCGCATTGCCCCGCACATTGAGCGCGAGCGGCTGCAGCTGCGATTCCTGCACCTTGGCTTGCAGGTCAAGTTTGTCCATGACCAGTGTGGCTTGCGATGGCTTGATCGTGAGGTCGCCTCGCAACGTTCCAGCGAACTTGCGCTGAGGCGCGTCGCTTTCGACCTGCGCCTCGAACGCAGGCAGGTGCACTGCTTCAAAGCTGCCGCTGGGCGCCGCGCTCTTGAACCTCGCGGTCAAGGGCATGTCGCCGCCCCGTGAGAGTTTGCCGCTGAAGGCGCTGCCGCTGATCGATTTGCCTGCGACGGCGAGCTCGGGCCATTCGAGGTCCAGCGTCACTGGATGCCCGCTCTGCGTGGCTTTCACTGCGGCTTGCAACTTTCGCAGCATGAGCGTTTGCGCAGCGGGTTCGAAGGCGAAACGATCGATCGACAAGGTGCTGCCGTCGTGCTTCAAGGTGCCGGTGTGGCCGCTCAAGCGAAGCGAGAGTGCATCGGCGTTGATGCTCTTCTTCGAGCCATCCCAGGCTACGCTGCCCTTGAGCGCCAGATCGACGGCGCTGGCGCCGGGGGCGTCGCCCTTGAAGAGCAGGCTCATCTGGCGCAAGGCGGCCGATTGCGTCTCGGTGTCGAGCATCAGTTTCGTGTCGCCGCTCAGCATGCCCTTGACTGCGGGCTGTTTGAAGTCGAACTGCAGGTCCATGTCCACCGGTGCCTCGACGCGATTGGCAAGGCGACCCGACTTGAAGGAGCGCAGCAGCAGCTGGCCGTTGGTGCCTGTCATGTCATCTTTGACAATGGCCTTCAAGTCGTTGAGCGTGATGCCGCTCACGTCGAAACGCACCGGCTTGCTCGTGCGCGCCTGGTCGGGCTCGGAGTCAGATTTCAGCAGGTCGTCGATGTTGCTTTTGCCCTTGGCATCGCGCAGGTAGGTGACGCGAACCCCCTTGGCTTCGACGCGCCCCACGACCACCTCTCCGCGCAAGAGCGGCAGCACATCGACGGCTAGCCCGGCCGAGTCGATCTCTGCGAAGTTCTCGACTTTCGCCGCTTCACTCAGTGTGACCTTCGACACCTTGAGGGCGAGGCGCGGGAACATCGACAGCTCGATCGGTCCGTCGATGACAAGCGTGCGTTGCCGGTGCGTCTTCATCCAGTCGACGGCGACCCCCTTGTACTTGTTCGCGTCGAAACTCGCGACGAACAAGGCGGCACCCGCGACCACCAACACCACCAAGACCAGCAGCGCCCAAGCGCCGCGACGTATCCAGACTGCCATGTCCATTTATCCCTTCAGGGCTGAAATTGTGCCCTTGCTCAGGAACTAGTGTCGCGTCAAGCCACAACTGCCGGCTGCTCGCTTGCTCTCGAAGCGCATTGCGGCGTTGCGCCTCCTCGCCATAGTGCAGAGAGTCTTTAGTCTGGAGTGCAGAGAGTCTTTAGTCTGGCGGACGCGGCGCCCCGGTCTCCGCTGACGGCACGGCGTGACCGCCGCGGCCGGTAGGCTAAAGATCCCGTTGCACTGA